>Ga0163154_10010411_pt1 | contig 10345 bp, 7 predicted proteins | sample OliLakLV19MP9P1_FD_148649 | JGI IMG/M metagenome (GOLD analysis project Ga0163154, IMG submission 148649) | Freshwater microbial mat bacterial communities from Lake Vanda, McMurdo Dry Valleys, Antarctica - Oligotrophic Lake LV.19.MP9.P1 | ecosystem: Environmental > Aquatic > Freshwater > Lake >...
AAGCCCGGCGCCACGCGAACGGTGAGGTCGCGCGGGAGCGAGATCTCGATGCGGCCCTCGGCGTCGCCGTGATCCGCCGCGTGGTCACCGATCGCCGAGATCTCGACGAAGGCCGGCACGTTCGCGGTCGAAGGCACGCGACCATGGCCGCCGCCGCTGGCCAGGCGTCCGCCGCGAGTTCGCTGCCGCCAGGCGTAGAGGGTCCAGGGGCTGACGCCGACCGTGGGAGCGAACGCCGAAGCGGAGAGTCCGCTGCGGTCCCAGCGGTCGAGGATGCGGCGGCGGTCGAGGGAGAGAGTCACGCAGTCAGTGTGAGGCAACGTAGGGCGGAGGCAAGGGAGATGGTGCTGCTGGGAGGTCGAGCGCTCACGCTTCGCTCATGACGCCCGCGATGGCTCGTCCCCGACGCCCTCTCCCGCGCAGCGCTGCGGTGCCGCGTGAACTGCTCGATCGTGGCCCGTCGCCTTGTCTCATGGTCCTTGCGGGCCCGATGGAAGTCGCTGTATTTCCTGGCGTAGAGCAGTGGCCCGCCGATCGCCACGAGCAGGGCGAAGACACCGAACACGGCCACCATGCCGCCCATGCCGCTGCCGGACCACATGTCACTCGTGCAGGTGACGACGAAAATCCCGAAGGCCGCGAAGAGGACCGACGCGCCGACGACGAGCGCCATTCCGCCTCCACTCGGATTCTCACGCGCGCCGCCCTCATACGCAGCCGTTTTGTACCTGTCCTGAACCATCTGCCACTCGTGATCGATTCGAAGCAGTTCGTTCTGCAGCTCGAGCCGCGCGAGATCCTCCTCGACCGGTGCGAGGTCGGCGACCGACGGAGCAGACTCGGACTCACCGAGCACGACCCGCTTGGCGCGTTCGAACTCCTGGCGCGACAGCTCGCCGTAGTCGTACAGCCGCCGCAGTTCCCGAAGCTCCGTAGAGACGCTCTTCATATCGAAAACCCTCGCGTAATCGACACACGAGACCGATCGTACTCAGTCCCGGCGCACAGGCAATGGGAGCCCTCAGTGGAGCTCGTCGCGGGCGCCGCGTCGCCTGTGCAGTACTGCCGTGCATGCCGTGCATGCCGTGCCCCCCCTCCTGATCTGTGCTCCCTGCCGCTGGCGTCGCGGGCGTTCACTCGCTCCTCCAAAAAGCACCACAGGACGCCGAAGCGCCCTGTGGTGCATCTCAAGGAGGAAAGGGATCCTGTGTGTCTTGTTGAGCTCTGGGGTTAAGGGTCTGGGGTTGAGCTCTGGGGTTGAGCTCTGGGGTTGAGCTCTGGGGTTGAGCTCTGGGGTTGAGGGTCTGGGGTTGAGGGTCTGGGGTTGAGGGTCTGGCGAGTGGCCCGCGCGGGCGTCACCGCACCAGCACGACGCTGACGACGCCGTCGCGGAGGACGCGCAGCCGCAGCGGCTGTTCCGCAGTCATGGAGCCGATGGCCCTGGCCAGCGTTTCCGGCGAGTCGATCGAGACGCGGTTGAGGGCGATGATCACGTCGTCGGGTTCGATTCCGACCGCTGCGGCGGGCGAGCCCTGGGCGACGGCCATGACTCTGGCTCCGCCGCGCACGCCGAGTTCGGCGCGTTCGGTGGTGTCGAGACCGGCGATGTCGATTCCGAGGCGCTCGCGGACAGCGTCGAAGGCGGGTGCCTCGGGGGTCATCGGGACCGGTCCGGTGGCGACTCGCTCGGTCGGTCGCTTGCCGAGAACCGCATCGAGCGTCTCGGTCCTGCCTTCGCGGAAGATCTCGAGCTTGACCTTGGTGCCTGGCATCATGTTGCCGACGGTGCTGATGAGCTCGTGTGGAGTGGTGACGAGTCGACCGTCGATCCTGACGATGATGTCCTCGTCGCGGAGCCCGGCGTCGTGCGCCGGAGTCGACTCGGTGACGTCGGCAATCAAGACGCCGCGGCCGTCGTAGCCGAAGGAGCGGGCCAGCTCCTGATCGAGCGGCTGCGGACGAACGCCCAGGAACCCTCGTTCGACACCGCCGTTCTTCAGTCCGTCGGCGACCATCTGCACGGTTCGCGAGGGAATTGCGAAGCCGATGCCGTCGCTGCCGCCGGTCTGGCTGCGGATGGCGGTGTTGATGCCGATCACCTCGCCTCGAAGGTTGACCAGCGGACCGCCGCTGTTGCCGGGGTTGATGGCTGCATCGGTCTGGAGGAAGTTCTCGTAGAGCGAGACGCCGATTGAACTGCGCTGCGTGGCGCTGACGATGCCGCTGGTGACGGTGTGCTCGAGCCCGAAGGGACTGCCCACCGCGACGACCCAGTCGCCCTGTTCAAGGGCATCGCTGTCGCCGAAGGTGGCGGCGGTGAGATCGCTGGCCTCGATCTTGATGAGGGCCAGATCCGCCTCGGGGTCGGCGCCGAGCACCGTCGCCGGATACTCGCGACCGTCATCGAGACGCACGGTGAGTTGGTCGGCGCCGTTGACGACATGGCTGTTGGTCACGATGAGACCGTCGCTGCCGATGATCACGCCGCTGCCCTGGCCGCGCAGTTCCGGAGCACGGCCGCCGCGGGGGTTGAACTGCTGCGGGGCCTCGCCACCGAAGAAGCGGCGACGGAGCTCTTCAGGAATGCCCTGCTGACCTCCGGGGACCTCGCGGCCCGCCGGGATGGTCTGTCGCTTGACGGTGTCGATGTTGACGACCGATGGGCGGATCGCATTCGCGGCATGACGGAAGGCGCGGGAGATCGAGTTCGCGGCTTCGATTGCCCGAGTGGTTTCGGCATCGGGCTGCGGTGGCTGACTGGCGAGAGCCATCCGAGTGATTCCGGCGCTCGACAGCACGAGCGTGGCCGCACCAAGAGCCACCATCGCAACGGCGGAGACTCGACGGCGCGTGAGGGTCGCGGTCAAGGTCGTGCCCATCGCGGTGGTGGATCGCTCGAGACCGGCGCAGTGATCTGCGGAAGTCCGGTCGTTCGCGTGCGGGGGTGCATCGAGCTCATCGGCGTGCTGCTTGCAGGAACCGGTCATGGCGTGAGGTCCTTTCGGTGTGTTCACTCGAGGGCAGTCGTCCTTCCCTCGTCAGTGTTTCAACGCAGAGGCTTCTACGGAGATTGCATCGGCCGCGTTCACAAAGAGTTGTTACCGATGTGGCAAATGGCGCTCGGCGACAGGACTGCGGGAAACCCCTCAAGAGGTCTGCCCAGAGCCCGGCGACAGGCTGGCGGCTCGGCCGTGGAGCACGATGCGCCGCCGCCGCGGCTCCGGCAGCCAATTCGGCAGCCGCCGCGGAGCTTCGGTGTTCGTACGGATCGGCGCTCAACTGGCCCGCTGCGCCGCAATTGCTTCGCCCGCTGCGAGGAGCTTTGCGATCTCGTCCTCGCTGAACGTGCGGGCGCTGCGGTTGGCCACGCCGAGGGCGCCGATTGCCCGCCCATCGGGGGCGCGGATCGGGACCACGATTGCACCTTCCATGCCGGTAGCGCGAGCGCCGGGTCGGACTTCGCCCGAGGTGTCGGTCTGGATGTTGCAGGCGCTCACCGCGGCGTTGCGCTCGACGGAGAGACCGGCCATTCCCTTGCCGACCGGCACGCGCGCCACGATCGCCAGGACCGCCGCGGGAATGCCCTGGGCGGCGCGAAGCACGAGCACCCCTTCGGCGTCGAGGAGATGAATGGTTCCGGTCTCGGCGCCGAGATCGGCAATCACCGCGTGAAGGGCATGCTCGAGGGCGAGGCCGCCTTCGGGACTTCGTTCGCCTAACTGACCGAGAGACTTGTCGCAAGAGAGGTCACTCATCGTCGCCGACGATAGAGCGCGCCCGATCGGCCCCATCACCCACGGCTGGGTCATGGCTGGCTCTGGCCCGACTCTCGAGCGGGCGCCGACTCGAGATCAAGACGCCTGACCGGCACCTTGCCGAGATCGATCTCCTCGCCCCAGGCGCGATCGAAGTCAAGCGAAAGCCGCACGTCGGACAGGGCCGGCTCGATGACGACTCGCACGTATCTGATCTTCGGATCGAGATCGTCCAACGGTTCCTCGAGCACCAGCGTCTCTCCGCCGAGCAGTGAGCGTCCCTCCGACCAGGCGGTTCCGACCGACGAACGAAACGTGCGGTCTCTGATCTCGACCCGCGCGCGGATTGCCAAGGGAACCTCAAACAGCACTCGAAACGCCACCTGCACTCGGAGTCGACACCGACCGTCATCGTGCCTGCTCACTTCGGCCTCGGTGACCGTGAACGAGTCGCGAACCATTGTTCGAAGTGACGGATCGACGACTGGCGTCACCGCCGGCTCACCATGTCGAAAGACGGTGAGGGTGTGCGTGACCAGTTCGGTTCCATGAGCCACACGACGATTCAGTGCCGATGCCGGATCGGGGATGGCGTCGAGCCGCTCAAAGAGCGGACTGCTCTCGGGCAGCGAATTCATGGCGTCGCCTGACGACATCAATTGAGCTCCCGATCCGAAGCTGGCTACAGCCGAAGGGTCGTGGCGCAAGAAGATCTCACCGGCGATCGCCACCCACTCCACATCGAACTCGATGGTGTGCGTTCCGGGGGCGAGAAGCGGAAGATCGCGCCGTTCACGAGTCGTGCGGGGCGCTGCCGGGGTTTCGCGGACCACGGGGACCCCGTCGACTCGCACCTCCTTGAACCGCATGACGCGATTCAGCCCGACACTGGGCATGCCGACCCCATAGAACGAGTAGACCGCGGTCGTGTCCTCTCGAACCCGAGATCTCATCGCCACCGGAGTGGGACCGGTCCAGGCCAGCACCAGCCGTTCGCGCTGTTCACGGCTGAGCGCCGGATGGCCCACGAGCGAAGCGATCAGTGCTTCACTGCGGGATTGAACCGCGAATCGGTGCGCAGGCGGAAAGTCCGGGGGCAAGGCTCTGATGAAAGACTCGACGACGTCTCCGAGCTCCGACTCGCTCAGGCCCTTCGCCCGAATCCTGGCATTGATCTCGGCAAAGAGCATTCCATCCCCAAAGCTGCTTGGGACGGCGGCGGCGAGTTGGCCGTTGGAGACGCTGGCCCAGGTGACCACTGCCGCCGCGGCGGCCTGGCCCTGCGCGGCCCGCGCCGCTGCGGCCTGCGCGACCGCCGGTCGGGCGATCAAGAGCGACGCCCCGACCATCACCAGAGGCGCCAGCACCATCAGCACCGCGCCGACGATGATGAGGACCGGTCGCCGCTGCCTGCTTCCAAACGCCACCGCTCCTCGGCGTCCAAGACTCGCCCCGCACTCCGGGCACTTCGCATGACGCTCGCCGAAGGTCTTGAGATCGTGCCGACACTTGGCGCAGCGCGGATCGTCGAGGATGAGCCGCCCCCGGATTCCGAGAATCAGAAGGAGCAGACCCGGTCCGAAGATCACGGCCACCGTGAAGAGGCCGCCCATGATGGTGGGAACGGACGACATGTGAGGAACCTCCAGAGGCACTCCAGCGCGCGCCGGCGCGACAAGCGCACACGATATCGCCGCCACCACGCCGCCCCGCATCCGCCGCGAAATCACTCTGCCCCTCCCAAAAACGAACGGAGCGGGCCGCCCACGCAGCCCGCTCCGATACTCATCACCGATTCAGGACCGTCTCCCGGTCCCTCATTCCCAATTCCTCATTCCTCCCGCGAGCGAAGCGAGCGGACTCCTACTCCGACTTGATCCGCATCGCATAGAAGCTGCGCCACACGAAGAGCATGCTCACCGCGAGGCACGCCACCGACCCGATCAGGGTCACCGTGCTGGTGTAGTGCTCGATGTTGCCGCCGTGCGATCCGGGGTTGTTGAGGGCGACCGCAAGCTCGACCGCCAGCAGGCCGAAGAGCGTCGTGAACTTGATGATCGGGTTCATGGCCACCGAGGAGGTGTCCTTGAACGGATCGCCCACGGTGTCGCCGACGACGGTCGCGGCGTGGAGCGGCGTGCCCTTCATCTTCATCTCGACCTCGACGATCTTCTTGGCGTTGTCCCAGGCGCCGCCGGCGTTGGCCATGAAGACCGCCTGGAAGAGGCCGAAGAGGGCAATCGCAATCAGATAGCCGATGAAGAAGAACGGCTCGAGCAGGGCGAAGGCGAGGGTGCCGAAGAAGACGGCCAGGAAGATGTTGAACATGCCCTTCTGGGCGTACTGCGTGCAGATCTCGACGACCCGCTTGCTGTCCTCGGTCGAGGCCCTGGTGGCTCCGTCGAGCTTGATGTTCTTCTTGATGAACTCGACCGCGCGGTACGCCCCGGCGACCACTGCCTGGGTGGAGGCGCCGGTGAACCAGTAGATCATCGAACCGCCGGCGATCAGACCCAGGAAGAACGGCGGGTGCAGGATCGAGAGATTGTTGATCGCGTCGGTGTCGGTGAGCGAACCGGTGAGGAGCATGATGATCGCGAAGATCATCGTGGTGGAACCGACGACCGCGGTGCCGATGAGCACCGGCTTCGCGGTGGCCTTGAAGGTGTTGCCGGCGCCGTCGTTCTCCTCGAGGAAGTGCTTGGCTCTTTCGAAGTTGACGGGCACGCCGAAGTCGCGCTTGACCTGCTCGGCCACGCCGGGAGCCTCTTCGATGAGGGCCAGCTCGTAGACCGACTGGGCGTTGTCGGTCACCGGACCGTAGCTGTCGACGGCGATGGTGACCGGACCCATCCCGAGGAAGCCGAAGGCCACGAGGCCGAAGGCGAAGACCGCGGGGGCGACCATGAACTGCTCGAGACCGAAGAGGCTGACCAGATACGCCGCGCCCATCAGCACGATGAAGACGACGCCCATCCAGTACGCCGAGAAGTTGCCGGCGGTGAGGCCCGAGAGGATGTTGAGCGACGCTCCACCCTCCTGGGAACTGACGACGACTTCCTTGACGTGCGCCGAGCGGGTCGAGGTGAAGATCTTGACGATCTCGGGGATGATCGCGCCGGCGATGGTGCCGCAGGAGATGATCAGGGACAGCTTCCACCACATCGACGAATCGGGCTCGCCGCCCACCAGCGACATGGTCGGAATGAGCAGCCACGAGACGATGAAGGTGAGGACGATCGAGACGATCGAGGTGAGCCACACCAGCGAGGTGAGCGGCGCCTCGAAGTCGAACTTCGCGGCGTTGACGTACCTGCCCTTGGCGACGAACTCGTTGATGAGGTACGAACCACCCGAGGCGATGATCATCATCACCCGCATCGCGAAGATCCAGACCAGCAGGTTCACCTGGATCGCGGTGTCGGGAACCGCGAGAAGGATGAAGGTGATCAGGGCCACGCCGGTGACGCCGTAGGTCTCGAAGCCGTCGGCGGTGGGTCCGACCGAGTCGCCGGCGTTGTCGCCGGTGCAGTCGGCGATCACGCCGGGGTTGCGGGGGTCGTCTTCCTTGATGTTGTAGACGATCTTCATCAGGTCGCTGCCGATGTCGGCGATCTTGGTGAAGATGCCGCCGGCGATGCGCAGCGCCGAGGCGCCCAGCGACTCGCCGATTGCGAAACCGATGAAGCACGGTCCGGCCAGATCCGGCGGCAGAAAGAGCACGATGATCAGCATGATCAGCAGCTCGACGCTGATCAGGACCATGCCAATCGACATGCCCGCCTTGAGCGGAATGCTGTAGCAGGGGAAGGGCTTGCCGCCGAGCGAGGCCCAGGCGGTGCGGCTGTTGGCGAAGGTGTTGACGCGGATGCCGAACCAGGCCACGGAGTACGAGCCGAGGACGCCGACCACGCTGAAGAAGATGATGATCGCGGTGCGCCCGAAGCCGAAGGACTCGAACGTGCCCGGGTTGGTGAGGCTCTCGGTCTTCGCGAAGAAGCCGAAGTACGCGAAGATGATCGCACCGATGAAGAGCTGCAGGATGATCAGGAACTTGCCCTGGGTGATCATGTAGGTCTTGCAGGTCTCGTAGATCAGCTCCGAGACTTCACGCATCGCCGGGTGGACCGGGAGCCGCTTGAGCTGGTTGTAGATCACGCCGCCGAAGATCAGGCCGCCGATGCAGACCAGCAGGCCGATCATCAGAAGGGTGTGGCCGTCGAGCCCGACGAAGGTCTGGGTCGAGAGATCCGGCATGCGGATGTCGGCTTCGCTCTTGGCCAGAGCGACCGGAGCGATGGCCAGGGCGGCGGCGGCGATTGTCGCAACGCCGGCCACGGATCGGCCGAGGCCGCGGGTCAGCAGTCGGACCGGGCCGGCCAACTTGCAGGGCGCCAGGCAGGCAGACAGGCAGGTAGACAGGCAGGGCGAGTGGGGAGTTCGTCCCAGGGAATGCGTCGTGTCCATTTCGAAAGATCCTTCCAACGGGGCGTACGAGAGAGGAGTGCCGCAGAGCGAGACAGGCAGAACCGGAGAGAGCAGAACGAGCGAAGCGACCGGCGAGCGACCCGAGACCGGCTGAGCTGACGGCCGGCGAGCGGGCCGAACGCCTCGAGCGAGCAGCCGACTGGCGATTGCACCGCCACCTGTCGGCGGGCAACGAATTGGATTGAGCGCCGCGGCGGTCCGACCGCTCGAAAGCATGCGAACCGAACAAAGACCAATCCCCACTCCAGGGACCGGGCGGCAAAGGGCGGGAGTATGGCACCCACCGGCTGAATCTTCAAGTGAGGGGCAGGAGCGCCGCGGCAGCAGCCCGTGGCGAGCGGTCTCGCCCTCGGTCCGCACGATGCAAACTCGACCATGACGAGAGCGTGATGCCTGCGTGATGCCTGCGTGATGCCCGGACGTGATGCCCGGACGTGATGGGCGGACGTGATGGGCGGACGTGATGGGCGGACGTGATGGGCGGACACGCACAGTCCGGCGGGACGTGATGCCTGGCGTGATGTTTGGGGCGTGATGTTTGGACACGCCTGGCGTGATGTTTGGACAGGCACAGTCCGGCGGGCTTGCCCGCACGACCCATGGCGTGATGTTTGGACACGCACAGTCCGGCGGGCTCGCCCGCACGACCCATGCACACGCCCGATTCAGAGGGCTTGCGATGGCCCCCATCCTGCTTGCGCATGCTTGCGCATGCTTGCGCATGGTCGCGCATGGTCGCGCATGCTTGCGCATGGTCGCGCATGGTCGCGCATGGTGGTGCCGAGGGCCGTATCCAGCCTCGGGGAGGCGCAGGGTCGCGCCTCGGAATGTGCGTGTCCAAGGTCGCCGGAATGTGCGTGTCCAAGGTCGCGCAAGGTCGCTCTCGCGCGTCCAAGGTCGCTCTCGCAGATCGCGCTGACCACGATCGCTCTGCCGGGGAAGTTCGATCTCTGGATGTCACTGCTGGGCGGAAGCGCCGGTCGCCGATTCCAAGGCTGGTGCGTTGCCAACAAACTCGACTTTGTCGAGCGCAGGGACGGCCCCGCCATCCCCTTGGGTGCGACGCGGCGCTCGCATCTTCGTCCCTGGGCCGAGCGAGCCCGACGAGCGCCAGGCCCTCCGCAGGAGCAGTGACCTCATGGCACAGATTGAACGAATCCAGGTGGCGATTTGGACCGCTGACACTTCCGATGCCGGCACCGACGGTGACGTGTACCTCGGGCTCGGCGGACGCGAGTTCTACCTCGATACGTCGAAGGACGATTTCGAGCGCGGCCGGCTCACTCACCTGTATCTGGGCGACCACGGGCTGGCCCCGCCGTCGACCGAACCCACGCTCAACGACCCGCGCACTCTCCGCCCCATCGACACCGCTCATCTGGCCCTCTTCCCCGCCTACATCCGCTACCACCCGACGGGCGGCGACTCCTGGAAGTTGAACTTCGCCTTCATCGCGGTCTCCGCACGCGACAACGCGGACCAGTTGCGGCTCACCGACACCTACACCGCAGGGATTGATTGGGAGTCGGACACCAGCGGCATCTGGCTCAGCCCCAAGAGCGGATTGGCGGTCCACCTCTTCCGCAATCAGCTCGTCGATCTCGACACGCCGCAGGGTGTGGTCCAGCCACCGCGGACGACGGGCATCAATGCCGTGAGTGCCGCAAGCGCCGCCGCGGCACCCTTCGCCCGCGACCTCGGCGTCCTCCTCAGCCGATTCAGCGCGGCCGATAGAGGGAGCACGAAGAAGTAGCGCCGCGGGGCGTCGAGTGCTGAATCCAGGAGGTGCTGAATCGAACACCCAACGGCGGGTGACGCGGATCATGGAGTGCTCCGCACCGACTTCGCCCTTGCTCCGCAGTGGGCCAACGAGCGACCCACAACGATTGCCCTCGACTATCTCACTCGCCCGATCCCGCGTCTGATGACAACCCGATCCCCCGCCTGATGACAACAGGAGCGCCGGCGTGCGAGTCGGCGCTCCTCGTGTCGTTGCCTCGCCGCGTCGCCGCCCGTGTCGCCGCCCGTGACGCGCTGCGGCGAAGTCGGCTTCGCGCTCGGCGCACGCCTACGCACGGGTGTGTCCACGCTCGCCCCGCACG
>Ga0163154_10010413_pt1 | contig 10344 bp, 7 predicted proteins | sample OliLakLV19MP9P1_FD_148649 | JGI IMG/M metagenome (GOLD analysis project Ga0163154, IMG submission 148649) | Freshwater microbial mat bacterial communities from Lake Vanda, McMurdo Dry Valleys, Antarctica - Oligotrophic Lake LV.19.MP9.P1 | ecosystem: Environmental > Aquatic > Freshwater > Lake >...
TGATGCCGGCGGGCGGCGGGCGACCGCGTCGGACTCGGCTCGCTGGGCGAAGCGATCGCGAAGCGCCCGCCGCCCGCCGGCATCACGGTGCTGTACGAAGACGAGGACCTCGTCGCGATCGACAAGCCGCCGGGCATGCTCGCGGTCGCCGCGGCCAGCGAGCGCGAGGCCACCGCGCTGGCGCTCCTGCGCGATTACCTCTCGCGCAATGGCGGGGCTGTGAACCTGTGGCCCGCGCACCGCATCGACCGCGAGACGAGCGGTGTGCTGCTCTTCACGAAGTCGCGCGAGGCCCAGCGCGCCGTGCAGGCCGGATGGGGAGCCGCGCACAAGGTCTACATCGCCCTCGTCGAGGGCACGCCGCGCCCGGCGCAGGGGACGATCGACCAGCCGCTCCTGGAGGACCACGCGCTGTTCGTGCGGGTCAGCGACGACCCCGAGGCGCACGAGGCGCGCACCCACTATCGCACGCTGGAGGCGCGCGACGAACGCACGCTCCTGGAGGTCGAGTTGGAGACCGGTCGACGCCACCAGATCCGCGCGCACCTCGCGTGGCTCGGGCATCCGATCATCGGTGACCCACGTTACGGCAGCAACGCGGCGCGGATGGGGCTGCACGCGCTGCGCCTCGCGCTCCCGCACCCGCACGAGGGCCGCACGGTGACGCTGGAAGCGCCGCTGCCGAAGTGGTTCGCCGCCCGTTGAACCGCTGTGGCTGCAGCACGGTCAGACGGTAACCTCTCCGCATGGGATCCATGCCTGAAGGCCCGTCCGCGCCGCGCGGCGACGAGGCTGCGCGGCTCGCCGCCTATTGGCGCGCCAACGTGCGCACGCTGGCGGTGCTGCTCGTGCTGTGGTTCGCCGTGTCCTTCGGGTGCGGGATCCTGCTGGTCGACCAGCTCAACGCCTACCGCATCCCCGGGACGGGCTTCAAGCTTGGCTTCTGGTTCGCGCAGCAGGGCGCGATCTATGCGTTCATCGCCCTGATCTTCGCTTACGTCGCCGCGATGAACCGCCTCGACAAGAAGTTTGGCTTCGACGAGGTCTGACGCCCCGAGCGCACTCTCATGGACGTACAAGCCTGGACGACGCTCATCGTCGGCCTGACCTTCGCCCTCTACATCGGCATCGCCGTCCGGACACGCGCCGGGACGACGGGCGAGTTCTACGTCGCCGGAGGCGGCGTGCATCCGGTCACGAACGGGATGGCGACGGCGGCCGACTGGATGTCTGCCGCGTCGTTCATCTCGATGGCGGGCATCATCTCGTTCACCGGCCTCGACGCGTCGGTGTACTTGATGGGCTGGACGGGCGGCTACGTGCTGCTCGCGTTGCTCTTGGCGCCGTACCTGCGGAAGTTCGGGCGGTTCACGGTGCCGGATTTCGTCGGCGACCGCTATGACTCGCGCACGGCGCGCCTCGTCGCCGTCGTGGCCGCGCTGTTCGTGTCCTTCACGTACGTCGCGGGGCAGATGCGCGGCGTCGGCGTGGTCTTCGGGCGATTCCTCGGGGTCGACGTCGAGACCGGCGTCATGCTCGGGATGCTGGTGGTCTTCGTCTACGCCGTGCTCGGGGGGATGAAGGGCATCACCTACACACAGGTCGCGCAGTACTGCGTGTTGATCTTCGCGTACCTCGTGCCGGCGATCTTCATCTCGCTGTACGTCGCGGGGCACGCGGTGCCGCAGCTGGGCCTCGGCTCGACGGTCAGCGGGACGAGCACGTTCCTGCTCGATCGCCTCGACGGGCTGCACACGGAGCTCGGCTTCCCGCTCTACACGGAGCGCGGGGCGCCACTGATCGAGCTCGTTGCAGCGACACTGGCGCTGATGGTCGGGACCGCGGGCCTCCCCCACGTCATCATCCGCTTCTACACCGTGCCGCGCGTGCGCGACGCGCGCCTCTCGGCGGGCTGGGCGCTCCTGTTCATCGCGATCCTGTACACGACCGCGCCGGCGATCGCCGTGTTCTCGCGGACGAACCTCCTGCAGACCGTCGCGGGCCAGCCCTATGCAGACATGCCAGAATGGTTCAAGCGGTGGGAGAGCACGAAGCTGATCCGCTTCGAGGACAAGAACGGCGATGGCCTGATCCAGTACGTCGGTCCGGGATTTGTCGACGCTGCGACGGGTGTCGCGGTCGCAAACGAGCTGCACGTCGACAAGGACATCATGGTCCTGGCGAACCCCGAGATCGCGGGGCTGCCGAACTGGGTGATCGGGCTCGTGGCCGCGGGCGGCCTGGCGGCCGCGCTGTCGACCGCGGCGGGCTTGCTGCTCGTCATCTCGACGTCGATCAGCCACGACCTGCTCAAGCGCACGTTCATGCCGCGCATCACCGAGCGCGGCGAGCTCTGGGCCGCGCGCATCGCCGCGGCTGGCGGCGGCGTGATCGCCGGCTGGCTCGGCATCGATCCGCCGGGCTTCGTCAGCGAGGTCGTCGCGTTTGCCTTCGGATTGGCCGCGGCGTCGTTCTTTCCGGCGATCTTCATGGGGATCTTCTCGCGCCGGATGAACAGCCAGGGGGCGATCGCGGGCATGGTGACGGGGCTCGTGTTCACCGCTGCGTACATCGCGTGGTTCAAGTTCGTGCACCCCGAACTCGACACGCGCGAGCACTACCTCTTCGGCATCTCTCCGATCGGCATCGGCTCGGTCGGGATGGCGCTGAACTTCGCCGTAGCGCTCGCCGTCTCGCGCTTCTTCCCGCCGCCGCCGGCGCACATCCAGGCGCTCGTCAGCTCCGTGCGCACGCCGCGCGGCGCGGGCGAGGCGCACGAGATCTCGGTGCCCTGAGGGGCGCGCACCACGCGAGTGACGTCGGCGTCGATTTCACCCTTCGCAGTCGAGGCGTCGCTCCGCGACCAGCACGCGGTCGCAGGCGAAGAAGAGCGCAGCTCCGCCCCAGAAGTAGGCGCCGTAAGCCTCCGCGAGGTCCGCGCCGCGCGCGCCGAGGATGCCCTCGCCCGTCATGACAAACGCGAGGAAGGCCAGCGCGAGGCCTATCCGCGCGATGCCCTGGGCGGGCGCTCGGCCCGCGCCGCTGAGGGGAGCGATGGCGCTCCATGCGAGGTAGGCCAACGGCAGCGGCAGCAGCACGAAGTGGTGCTTCCAACTCCGCTCGGAGAGCGCGAGCATCGCCAGCGCGAACAGCGCCGCGACACCGAGCGTCGCGCGCGGAGACTCGCGCTGGTCGCTGCGCGGCGCGCGGCGCCAGACGTGGACGACGAGCAGCACACACAGCGCGCGGTGGAGGTTGTGCAGCGTCCCAGGGGCGAGCTCGACGAAGCCGAGCACCACGTCCCTCGGGTGTATGGGCGGACGGGCCTCGATCGCGACGGCGTCGGTGAGGAAGCGCGCGAGGACCCCGAGCAGCGACTGATTGATGTGCCCCGTCTGCATCGTCGTCAGCTCGCGCCCGACGAGGTAAGGGCCTGCCATCTGTTGCCACCAGGCGGCGACAAAGCCGAGATTGCGCTCCCAACCGAACGTGATACCAGGCAGAACGAATGCAAACGCCACCACGGCGACGGCGAAGCCAGCGAGGCCCGCGGCGCTGCCTGCGCGCAGGAGCCAGAGCAGCGCGAGCAGCGGGGTGACCTTGATCACCGCCCCGGCGCCGAAGCAGACACCCGCGGCGAACGGGCGGCCATGAGCCCATGCTGCCACGCCCGCCACGAACGTTGCGGCGACGACGAGGTTGAGGTTGCCGTGCTGGACCTCGGAGTAGAGGACACGCCCGGCGACGAGCAGGACGAGCACGGGCACGAGGTCCGAGGCGCGCGCGCCGCCACCGTGGCCCGTCGGCCCGCGCGGCGCCTTGTCGACGGCGTCGGCCGTTGGACCATTCGACACTGCGCAACGCAGCGCGACGAGCACGACGGCCCACGCGAGCCCGAGCGAGAACGCAGCCCAGGCGAGCGGCCCGAGCCGCGGCCCGAGCGCATGGAACGGCCGCAAGAGCACCAGAGTCACCGGGAGCGTCGGGTAACCCTCGACCGTGGGCCTGAACGGCTCGGACTCCGCGCCGTAGAGCGGGTGGCCCGCCTCGACGGCGTCCAGCGCCCAGGTCCATCGTAAGAGCGCGCTCTGCCCCTTGCGCGCCCTGTGGTCGACCGCGAAGAGCGCGACGATCGTGGCCGCTGCCGCGACGAGCAGCGTGGCCCGCCTTGCCCACGGCGCGCGCGTGTGCGCCTCGTTCGTGGTGTGCCCGGACACCCCACGAGGATGCCTACGAACGGGGGTCCAGTCCAGCGAACGCCGGTCGAGCGCTCGGCCCCACGCCTCACGTCGCTACGATCAGGCTTCGCGCAACGCCCGAGCGAGCCCAATGTCCGACACCCGAGACCCCCGAATCCGACCATTCTCCGCCGACGGAGCGCGCGCCGGGCATGATCCGCGCTGCGCGTGGCGCGCTCGCGCAGCCGCGGTCGCGGTCGCGGGCGCCGTCGGGCTTGTGCTCGCCCTCGCTTGCGCGGACGTGGAGCCGAAGCGCGCGCGCCCGGCGTCCTCCGCGAGCGGGACGAGCAGCGCAGCGGGCTCCGGCGCTTCGGGCTCCGGCGCTACTGGTTCCAGCGCTTCGGGGGCCAATACTCCCCGCGCCACGGCGCCGACGGACGGCGACCAGCCGGACCTCGGGCTCCCGACGCGGCGCACGGTCGACGCGGCGGAGCGCCGGGCCCCGCTGGAGCTCGACCTTCCCGCGCAGCGTGTCGAGCGTGTCCGTCGGGACGCGGCGCCGCGCCCGGAGGCTCCCCCAACAGTCGCGGCGCCGCGCGTGGTCGACCGAGTGCGCGTCACCGTTCGCGACCAACGCTTGCAGCTCCTGTCGGGCCGCGAGGTGTTGCGCGAGTACCCGGTGTCCACGGCGAGGAACGGTGTCGGCTCGCAGGTCGGCAGCCAGCGGACGCCGCTGGGCCAGCACCGAGTGCATTCGAAGTTCGGCACGGGTGAGCCGCTCGGCACGGTCTTCGAGGCCCGTCGCGCCACCGGCAAGCTCGCGACGATCCACACCGCGCCCGTCGACCTGCCCGAGGACGTCATCACGACGCGCATCCTCTGGCTGGAGGGCCTCGAGGCGGGGAAGAACCGCGGCAAGGGCGTCGATTCGCACACACGTTTCATCTACATCCACGGCACGAACGAGGAGGGTCTGATCGGCCGGCCGGCCTCGCACGGGTGTGTGCGCATGCGGAACCGTGACGTCGTGGAGCTGTACGAGCTGGTCGCGGTTGGGACCCCCGTCGAGATCCTCGAGTAGCGCCTGTGGTGCGCTCGACGTGCAGACGCGGAAAGGCCCGCGCTCACCACTGCGTGGCGAGCGCGGGCCGCTCGGACGACCGACTGGCGAGGAATTCCCTCGCGGTCGATCAGTACCCGAAGTCGAGGTAGCGCTGGGACCAGGCGAGGCCCACGCGCTCCGACGTACCGTTGAAGCGGTAGTCGTTGATCCGGATCGTGTACCACCCCGTCGTCGGCGGGACGAACTCGACGAGCTCGAAGTTGTTGTTGAACGACGACGAGTAGCCGTAGGCCGTGCCGGTGGTGGCGCTCACGCCGGCGAAGACCGCGAGGTCGAGGTCCGCGTTCAGCAGGGTCGACGTGTACGAGGAGTTCGCGTTGGCGCCCCACGCGATGGAGACCCGCGCGGTGTCTCCGGCCGTGAGGTAGACGTTGTACGTGAAGTAGCCGTTGTTCGTGAAGCTCGTGCGGTAGAGGTTCACGTAGCGCACGCGGTTCGCTGCGCTGCACGTCGCCGCGGCACGCTGGTGCAGGCCACCCGCGCCGTCGCGCGACGAGAGGCGCGACGCGCCCTCGATGTTGTGCCACGCGGTCGCCATGATCAAGGCCATCGCAGCCTCCGGCGAGACGCGCGGGTTCGAGTTCAGCGCCATGCACACCGCGAGGGCGGCCGACGTGAAGGGCGCGCTGAAGCTCGTGCCCGAGTATCCGTTGCGCAGCCAGTCCGGCGCCATGCCGAGCGTGTCGACGCGGTCGCCGACAGCGGCGAGGTTCGGCTTCTCGCAGCCCGTGTTCGGGTTCTGCCAGTCGGAGAAGCTGCTCATCACGTCGCCGGTCCAGCTCGACGTATTGAAGTCGTCGAAGGCGCCGAGGGTGACGCAGTTCCAAGCGGTCCCGGGGCTGCCGACAAACGACGCGCTGTTGCCGGCCGAGGCGACGTAGGAGTCAGCGTAGATACGCGACTGGTAGTCGAAGTAGCGATCCTTGTACTGCAGGACGCCGCCATACCCGCCACCGTAGCTCATGTTCGTGACGTCGATGTTACGCGTCGCAATCCAGTCCGCGGCGCGAGTGATGTTCGTGTCGCTGTACGAGAAGGCGTTGGCGCTGAACAAGGACACCGCCGGCGCGCCGCCGCGGCGCGTCGAGAGCTGCGAAGCGATGCAGCCCGACGTCCCGTGGATGTGGTCGTCCGGGTTCGGGAAGAACGGGTTGTACCAGCCGGAGACGGCGAGGTGCGGGCAGTTCGGATCGATGCCGTTGTCCTCCAGCACGGCGACGCGCACTCCCGCGCCGCGCCAGCCGCGGTCGTAGGTGAAGTTCGAGCGATGCGTGAGGTTCGCGCTGGTGTTGGTGTCGGCCTCGGTCTTCTCGAGGTAGAGCGTGTCGACGAGGTTCGACGCCGCCATCGCCATGACTTGGTCGCGCGTCGCGTCGACGAAGATCGCCGGCGCCGAGGTCGAGACGTAGCGCACGTCGACGCCGATGTTCGCGAGCTCGGCGAGGACGGGCTCGGAGATCGCTTGGACCTGGCCTTGGGCGAAGGCCTCCATCGCGACCTCCATCTGGTCGATCTGCTCCTCGCTCGGCTCGGCGGGGAGCTCGCTGCGCAGCAGCATGTCGTAGGCGTCGAGCGCCTCGCTGTCGTAGATCAGCCAGAGGACGACATTGTGGGCGTTGTGCGCGTCGCGCTCGAGCGCCGCCGCGAGGTCGGGGTGCAGCTTGGCCGCAGGCGTCGCGAGGCGCAGCGCTGTCTCGCTGGCGACGAGCGTGTCGAGGTCGACCACCTGGCCGTCCCCGGTCACCGCTTCACCGACGGTCTCGCCGGTCGTGGGGTCGATCGTCTTGCGCGCAGCAACGGTCACACCGAGCGTCGGGAGGACGACGGTGTGAGTCTCCTCCTGCGTCTCGAGCTGCGTGAACTCGACGGGGGTACGGATGGGGATGCCATCCTGGGCCAGCAATGCCGGTTGGGCGAGCCCGGCTTCTTGGGCCACGGCCCCGCGGGCACCCAGGGTGCCGAGCGCGAGCGCGCTGACGAACAGCGCGGATGAGTTGAGAGCAATGGGTTTCATTTGGGTTCCTCCGCTGCTCCGCGCGCAAAAAAAGATGCGCCTGCGTCCGGCCACCATGGCCGAGCGCCGGCGGGCACGCGGGCGAGCGGAGATAGAGACGCGAAGCGCTCCGCGCGGCTGCCGCGGATTCGGGTGGAAGACGGTTGTGTGCGGCGCATCGCATCTCCGCTCGTGGCAACGCGTCGCACACCCGGCCGGCGCTTAGAATCACCCGGATGCGCGGCGCAGAGAGCTCGAACGATCAACGCAACGGCCCACGCCTGCTAGAGCCCTCGCCCGGCGTCTTCGTGCTGGAGTGCGAGTACGAGGAGCGCTTCGTCGCGAAGAACGCCGGCCTGCGCTGGCACCCGGGTGACCGCTGTCGGACGGCGCAGTGTCCCGCGTGTAAGTTGGGCCTCGACAAGGTGTGGTGGACGACCGACCTCGCGGCCGCGGTCAAGTTGCTGGAGCACGCCACCGAAGAGGTCGCGGCCACGCTCGCGCGGCGCGCCGGACCGGCCGTCGCCAAGGTCGAGCAGGCCGTCGCCGAGAAGCAGAAGTCCGAGCGTGTGCTGAAGTTCCAGCGCGCGGTGTCATTGCGCGCGAGCCACGCGGCGGACTCGAAGCTCGAGATCCCGGTCCCGGAGGGCCTCGAGTATCTCCCCTACCAGCGGGCGGGCGTCGCCTACGCGCTCGGGCGCCCGAGCACGTTGATCGCGGACGAGATGGGCCTCGGCAAGACGGTCGAGGCGATCGCGGTGGTGAACGCCGACACGGCGGTGCAGAGCGTCCTCATCGTGTGCCCGGCGAGCCTCAAGCTGAACTGGCAACGCGAGTGCGAGCGCTGGCTGGTGCGGGACATGGCGGTCGGCGTCGCGGCGAAGGTGTACCCCGACGATGCGGACGTGGTCATCATCAACTACGACCTCCTCGGGAAGTGGGAAAAGAAGCTGCGCCGCGAGTGGGACGTCCTGATCGTCGACGAGTGTCACTACGTCAAGAACAAGGAGGCGCAGCGCTCGAAGCGCCTCTACGCGCTGCAGGCCGCACGCAAGCTGTTTCTCACTGGTACGCCGATCCTGAACCGCCCGGTCGAGCTCTTCCCGATAGTCAGTCACCTTGCGCCGGAGGTGTTCCCGAAGTTCTGGGGCTTCGCGCAGCGTTATTGCGCGCCGATCCAGACGAATTTCGGCTGGGACGTGACGGGCGCCTCGAACCTGGTCGAGCTGCACGAGGTGTTGCGCGGCACGATCATGGTGCGGCGTACGAAGGCCGACGTGTTGAAGGACCTGCCGCCGAAGCGCAGGCAGGTGATCGAGCTGGCTTCGGACGCCGTGTCGAAGCTGATCGCCGCCGAGCGCGAGGCGTGGGAGCGCCACCGCACGCGCCTGGGCGAGTTACGCTCCAGCGCGCGCCGCGTCGAAGGTGACGCGGGCCCCCCGGACGGCGGCGGCGACCCCGAGGCGCGCGCGGCGCTGCGGCGCGAGGTGGCGGAGGCCTTCGGCGAGCTCTCGAAGCTGCGCCACGCCACGGCGCTCGCGAAGGTGCCGCTGGTGCTCGAGCACCTCGAGGCGGCGCTGCAAGAGTCGCCGAAGATCGTCGTCTTTGCGCATCACCGCGACGTCGTCGAGCGTCTCGCGGCGCCGTTTGGCGACCGCGCGGTGACGCTCACCGGCGGCGACACGGCGGAGCGCCGCCAGGCCGCGGTCGATCGTTTCCAGACGGACCTGGACTGCGCGCTCTTCATCGGCTCGATCACGGCGGCGGGTCTCGGGCTGACCCTCACCGCGTCGTCGCACGTCGTGTTCGCCGAGCTCGACTGGGTCCCGGCGAACATGACCCAGGCCGAGGACCGCACCCACCGAATAGGTCAGAAGGACAGCGTGCTCGTGCAGCACCTGGTGCTGGAGGACTCGCTCGACGCGAGCATGGTGCGCACGCTGCTGAAGAAGCAGGAGGTCATCGACGCGGCGGTCGATGGCACCGCGCGCTCGGACGCGCGCCGCGACAACCTCTTCGAGGGACCGTATGCGGAGGCGCTCCTGGCGGCGGCGGCGGAGGAGCGAGGGAGGACTGCCCCGGGGGAGTCGGGCGGGCACGACGCCGAAGAGACGGGTGTGTCGAGTGCACCGCCTCTGCCGTCTCCTGCCCGGCGCAAGCGCCGCTGAGGAGTCTCGAGACGTCAGCGCCAAGCGGGCGCAGTTAGAGCTACTTGGCCTACAATAGTGACCCAGTACGAGACCAGATGGGTCCAAAGGTCGGTTCTCGTGTCGCGCCAGCCGCCGGGAATACGGCAATTGTTGCTGAAAGGTGGCCAGTGGTAGGGTAGGCTCCATTGTCTGGCAACGGCTCTAATCAGCGTCGGTCGCTCGGATTCGCGGCGCCCGTCAGTGGCGTGCGACGCCTTGCAACGCCACTGAATCAGCAACGAGCGCCGAGAGGGAACCCCTGGGACGTTCCCTCCATCCGATCAGTCTGTTCGTTCCAGTCCACGAAAAGCCGCCCACATGTTCGCCCGAGTGCTCCTTGCCGCCTTTCTGGTTGCGTTCGCCGCGACCGCCCCTGCCCAAAGCCTTGATGCGACCGACCGCGCTGCGCCCCATGGAACAAAGGGGGGTGGCGGAAGCTTCGGCGCTCCGGAGATCGACACCAATCTCGGGCGGGCAGGGTTTCTCGTCCTGGCCGCGGGCGGGCTGATCTTGCTTTCGCGTCGGCGCCGTCGGAGTGCGTCCCAGCAGTCGAACCTGTGACGGGACTCGGCCAGCAAAGGCACGGCTCGCGACGAGAAATCCTCCCAATTCGATCCAACTGCGATCGACGCAGACTCGCGCGTCCTGCCTACTTTCTTCGACCGTCACGCCACCAGAAGATGTGTGACGGTACGGGGTCGCTGTAGCGACTTCCGAACCAGATCCAAAGACTCCTTGCCGAGCCTGCAACGGCTTCCGGCGCCATTTCCATGATGACTCGAATCCTTGTCGCGCTTTTGTTGCTCACTCCTGCCTTTGCCGTTCAAGGCAACGGTCATGGCAACGGCAACGGTCATGGCA
>Ga0163154_10010418_pt1 | contig 10339 bp, 15 predicted proteins | sample OliLakLV19MP9P1_FD_148649 | JGI IMG/M metagenome (GOLD analysis project Ga0163154, IMG submission 148649) | Freshwater microbial mat bacterial communities from Lake Vanda, McMurdo Dry Valleys, Antarctica - Oligotrophic Lake LV.19.MP9.P1 | ecosystem: Environmental > Aquatic > Freshwater > Lake >...
GAACAAGAGGAGCATCAACCGGTTTTCCATCGTATCCGTCATGTCATCGCCCTCAGAAGAGTAGGAACAGGTACAGGGTGTCGTCGGTGGTCACGCCGCCCGGCGCGATGGCGAAAGCGGTCGAGGTGCTAGCACTGGTGAAGACCGACGCGACGGTGGAGCGGCCCACCGCGGTGGCAGTGCTGGTGCCGGCGGCGGTGAAGACCGATGCGACGGTGGAGGAGCCGACGGCAGTGGCGGTGCTGGTGCCGGCTGCGGCGAATACGGCCGCGACTGTCGAGCGGCCGACGAAGGTGGCCGTCGAAGTCCCCGACCCGGTAAAGACGGCGGCGGCCGTGCTGGTTCCGACCGCCGCCGCCGTACTGGTACCCGCTGCCGACGCCACGCCCGACCCGGACGCGGTGGACGAACCGACGGCGGTGGCGGTACTGGTGCTAGCGATGGTGAAGACGGCTGCGGCCGTCGAGGTTCCGACAGCCGTGGCCGTACTGGTACCCGCTGCCGACGCCACGCCCGACCCGGACGCGGTAAACGAACCGACGGCGGTGGCGGTACTGGTGCTAGCGATGGCGAAGACCGACGCGACGGTCGAGGAGCCGACGAAGGCGGCCGTACTGGTGCCAGTCGCCGAGGCCACGGCCGCCGCGGTCGAAGCGCCGACCGCCGTGACGGTACTAGTCCCCGACCCCGACGCGACCGAGGCGACCGTCGAGGCACCCACGGCCGTGGCGGTACTGGTGCCCGATCCGGTGAAGGCCGCTGCGGCCGTGCCGGTTCCGACCGCCGCCGCCGTACTGGTGGCGGCTGCCGACGCCGACGCCGCCACCGTCGAGGAGCCGACGGCAGTAGCCGCGCTGGTGGCGGCCGCAGATGCCACCGCCGCCACCGTCGAGGAGCCGACGGCAGTAGCCGTACTGGTGCCCGATCCGGATGCCACCGAGGATGCCGTCGAACGGCCCACGGCAGTGGCCGTCGAAGTCCCCGACGCAGATGCCACGGCCGCAACAGTCGAGGTCCCCACCGCCGTCGCGGTACTGGTGCCCGCCGCCGACGCGACACTGCCCCCCGCCGACACCCCCACGAAACTCCGCGTCGTCGGAATCCGGCGAATCAGGTCCGGGTAGTCCCGCAACGTCTGGTCGTACAGGGTGAGGACTTCGCCGTCGGACAAAAAGCGGTTGTGGACCAGCGTCGAGCCGGCCGTCATCGACCAGTATTGCACCTGGCCGGGGTACGAGTTGTAGGCCCAATAACCCGTTGCGGTACTGGTGTCCCACGTCGCGGGCGCACCCGCGACGCCGGCGATGAGATTCCCGTCTAGTAAATATTCCGTACCCGCCGACGACCACCTCACCGTGATTAAGTGCCAGCGGCCGACCGTCAGCGTCCACGGCGTGACGATGCGCGTCTCGCCGCTGTCCCCGTACCACCCGACGTAGATTTGCCCAATGCTCGCGCTCGGCGAGATATCGAACACCCGGGTGCCCGGCGAGTCGGTGCGGAAACCGAACACCTGAGCGTCGTTCGGGGCGTTGGAAATCGCCTCGTCGGGGCGGTGCCAGACGCTCACGGTCCCGGTCGCCTGGGGCAGCGAGTACCCGGTCAGAGAGGTCGTTTGGCTGGACGTCCGGACGTGCTGCACCGCCCCGAACGGCCCCCGCTCCAGCCCCGCCGTCCGCGTCGGCCCGTTGACGAGCGTGCCGTGGTTGCGGCCGGCGATGTCCCACAGCCGCTCGCCCGCCCCCCGGCCACGCAGCGGCAGCCACCACGACACCAGCCCCGCGTTGAGGGGGTGGCCGCGCTCGACCGGGTCGCCGTAGAGGATCGTTCCGCCCCGCACGGCCGCCCCCTCAGTAGGTGTTCAGGATCGGGTCGAGGTACACCGCGTTCAGCGTGCTTCTCAACGCCGCGACCGAACTGTGCGCGACGTACAGCGCGAACCGCCGGGGCACCTGGCCGAACGCCGCCGCGATACTCCGGGGCGGCATCGTGTAGTTGTCGTTCGTCGTGGTGTCGATGTCCGACGACCACAGCAGGATCAGGGAGGCGTTCAATTGCTCGTCGTCGGTGATCGTGAACGCGCCCTGCGTCCCCGCCGTGCCGCCGCTGTTGATGCTCGGTGCGGTCGCGCCGTCGGCGTGTTCGGCGTAGGCGTACACCCGCACGGCCCCCGCCGTCGGGCTGCTCCCGGCCGCGATGTTCGCGCTCACCAGGTAGTCGAGCGCCAGGACCGACGTGTTGACGATCCACGCGCTCGTCCACCCCGACAGGAACGTGGAGGACGAGGCGAGCGACTGGAGGTTAGTGACGGTCGGCGTGAGGGCCGTGCCGTATTTGAGGACGATGTCGGGCACGGGTCACTCCTTAGCTTTCGCGGGCGGTTTGGATGTCGTCCAGCGTCACCTTCTGGCCGAAGAAGACCGACACGCGGCCGTTCAGCAGCATGTCGCCGTCGGCGGCCGCGCCGTTCGGCCCCCGGTTGGCCCCGGCGTACAGCCGCTCGAAGTTGGTCGCGGCCCGCCGGCCGGTGCCAACGGCCTTGATGCTGGCGTTGCTGCTGCCGGTGGCCCACACCGACTGGACGCCGCTGCGGACCTGGTTGTCGGTCAGATCGAGGGAGTTGCTCCAACACATCGACTGCCACCGCAGCCAGGCGTTCGTTTGATCCGCCGCCGTCGCGCCCGCCGGGTTTTGTGCCCAGTTGATCGCGGTGTTGAGTTCGGTGATGGTGACTGACGGCTTCCACAGGTTCAGAGAGTCGGCGAACGGCTGGTTGTCGTTCGCCGCGGCGGTCAGGTTGTACCAGCCGGCGACGGCCGCGTTGCCGTCCGGGCTGGCAATCGGGATGGCGTTGATCGCGGTGCCGGCGAACGACCCGGACCACGGGAAGCCGGCCGGAATCGCGTTCGTGTTGGCCAGGATGTGTGCCTTGAGGGTGGCAATCTGGGCGGGGGACAGGTGCGGCATGGGCGTCATCCTCGGTTAGTGGGGGGAGGTCGTGACAATCGCCGGCGTGTCGGCCGTGTCGTCGGCCGGCAGGGACGGCACCCACCACGCCACCAGGCCGTCGGCCAAGTGGGGCGGCAGCGTCGTGACCGCCCGGTCGCGGACATCGGTCAGGCCGTCGCCCCACTGGGGGGGCGCGGGGGTCAGGGTCGGCACGGCGGCATCCTCTCAGGGGTGGGTCGTGTGGCGGGTCGTTACAGCGTCCGCACGCCTTCGAGCGTGCCGAGCAGCCGGGGCGTGCCGGACACCGAGGCGAAGGTGATCGACAGCGCGTCGCCGACCGCGAACGACGCGGCGGCGGTGTAGTCGGCCGACGTGGTCGTGACCGCCAGCGACGTGTAGCCGGTGATCGCGGTGCCGTTCTTCTTGATCGTCATCGTCATCGAACCCGTCGTGGTCGCCACCCGCCACAGCTTCGACAGGGAGAACGCGAAGGTGGCGTAGCTGATCAGCGTGAAATCGCCGGTCGGGACCACGACGTTGGGCAACCCGAACATCAGCGGGGCGGGGCCGGCGGGGCCGGTGGGACCGGCGGGGCCGGCCGGACCACGCATGGAGGACAGCGTGAACTCCCGACGGTCACTGTCGAAATTGAATGTCGGTTGATCGGGCATAGGAAGCTACACCAGGTCGGTGACACCGGAGATCATGGTTATTTCGCCGCGCCACCAGAAAGCTCGGCCGCCGCCGGCCGGCGAGTCGGCACGCAGGTCGTGCCATACGCTACCGACGAAGGTGGCAGTCAGACTGCCGGCGACGACCCAGGAGATCACACCGACGGCGATTTCGGACAGGTCGATAGTCGCCCCGGCGGTCACTCCGAGTTCGCAAAGGAGGGCACTGGTGGGTAGGCGTCCCACGCGAAACTGGTACTTAAAAACGTACCCGGTCAGGGGTACCGGCAAGCCGGTGTCAGGATCGACGACGGTCAGTCGTTCGCTGAACGCGGCACCTTGGGTCAACTCGATGGTCGGATAAGTGGCTACTCTGGGAGTCACGCGCGCCCCCGACAGAAGATTAGGAAGGACTGCTTGCTACGAAAGTAGCAAGCAGTCCTTGATTGGTCAATAGACGACTGTCGATTCACTTTAGGATTCGTGAAACTTGCTCGCCACGGGAGCCGACCCCTGGTTCTGATACCTGCCGGTGTACGGCTGCCTCTCACCGGTCAGCGTCGTGTAGCACAGTTGCGCGATCTTCATGCCGGCCCGGACGCGGAACGGGTGGGTCACTTCCAGTTCCAGCGTCCAGTGGCCGCAGAAGCCGTCGTCGCCGAACCCGGCAGTCAGGTGTACCTTCAATCCCCCGCGAGCCACCGACGACCGCCCTTCCAGTCTAGGCACCAGTCCATGCGTCTCGGTGTACTCCAGCGTGGACGCCAGGTATAGTATGCCGGGGCGGAGGACGTGTCCTTCCGGCGGGATCGGATACTCCAGGGTCTTCGGCGGGGAGAGGGGGTCGAACGCCGGTAGTTGTCCCCCCGGCACCAGGAAGTACACCTTGAACGTGTCTCCCAGGTGAACGTCGTAACTGTTCGGCCCGCACTTGGCCGGGTCGAACGGGCGGATGACGATCCGCTCCCTCTGATCGCCGTTCGCACCGACGCCTCCTTCGGCCAGCCGCCGGATCTCAGGGCCAGTAAGGATTCCCATAGTTACTCCCGTTTATTGGTCGAACCAAGACTTGGACAGCACTTCTCCCCTGACTCCAACCAGCCACGACTCCAGCATGGTGGCGCACTCGAAGGCGGGCGGCAATACCTTGTCCACGTGGTAGTGCTGCCGGAACTGTTCTTCGGAGTCGAACTCGTCTGCGTGGAGGAACGCCGCCGTCGCCGTCCGCAGCTTGAGGCGGCGGACGGCCCGCCGGAACTTGGCGACGAACTCACGCCCGGCGGACGGCTCTATCACCGCCACGAACGGCTCGATCCCCTGGAGTACGACCATCGCCTCGAACCCGTCTTCGACGACGACCAGGTTGTAAGCGTGGACGCCGCACACTCGCCGGAACAGGTCTAGCACGTCGGGGTTGGTGACGGCCTGGAGTGACACCAGTACGGCGGCCCGCCAGCCGGGGGGGATGAGGAACGACATCTTGTGGTCGATCAGGAAATCGACCGCCGCCGCCAGCGGGATTCGGCGGTCGTCCGACATGGGGAGGGAGTACGCCCCCGGCACCTTGTCGGCGTCCACCCACTTCTGGACGGTGCGGGGGGCGACCTTGCACACGGCGGCGAACGCCCCGGAAGTCAGTACGCTGGAGGAGGACAGGGCCGCCTTCGCCTGTCCCATCTGGATCAAATGCTCCCGCGGCCCCACGTCGTTCCCTTTCACGGCGGCGCTGGTGACGGGGCCGGTCGCCCTGCTCCGTTTCTTGACTGTCATGAATACCTACTGTTTAAAGGACGTGGCGGAGGAAAAGCAGGACCGCGATACCCCACACGCCGGTACAACAGCCGACGCAGACGCCGAACCTGCGGGCACTCGATTCGGCCGACATGGACATCTGGATGTCGTTCCGAACCAGGTCGCGGGACTCGTCGTCGATGTGCGGACCGACCCGATCCAGGACGGCGTATGCCCTCTTCCGGAACTGCCTCTCGCACCGGACGAAGCGGATCGTGCGGACGAGGAGGGGCAGGGCGACTGCGAGGAAGGGCAGTGTGACCGCCGCCAGCAGAACCGTAATCATATCGACTCCTGTTAGACCATGACGGGCTGGTAACGGCCGGCGCGCAACTCTATCGCCCGGTCGATGCTCTGGCGGGCTTCGGTCAAGTCTTGCACCTCGTCTTTGCAGCCCCGCCGTCCCGCCGCCAGGAGTTTTTTGACGGCGTGGGCGACGGCGGAGTCGGTCACTCGGAAGGCGTTCAGCACGTCGTACACGTCCACCATGACGACTACGGTCGTCCCCGCCACGTCGAAGCTGACGATCTCCCGCTGGTACTGCTCGGCCCCGACTTCCGACTTCACCAGAACTATGACCTTCTCACTCACGGGTCGCTCCCCCTATTCGGACCACGTCGCCCGACACGAGTTCGGTCGCGTGCGTGATCTGGATGATTTGAACCCCGAACTCGGCGGCCAGTACCTCCAGGAGCCGAGAAACCGCCGGCCGAAACTCCTTGCTGACGAACCGGAACGGTTCGTCGAGTACCAAGACTTTCTCTTTCCGACTCGCCAGCACTACCGACAGCCTGAGGGCGAAGGCCGCCACGTCCAGGACCCCGCCCTCCACCTGGTCGTCATCCGGGTCGGGCGAGTACACCTGACCGGCACGAGACAACTGGAACCCGGCCCGCCCCTTGTCGTCCACTTTTATGGCGAACTGGTAGGCGTCGTCGTCCCACACCAGAGCCAGGCAGCGGGTGACGACCGTCGCCATCCTGTCCTGGGTCGCCGCCCGCATCCCCTCGACCACCTGACTCACCCACAGGGACGCTTCGACCACCGCCGCCCGCCGCTCGCCCGCGGCCAGCAGTTGAGCCGTCAACCTCACCAGGTCTCTCTTCGCCTGCGCCAGCCGCTGTTCCAGCAGGTCGATCACGGCGGCTCCCCCAGGAAGGCGGCGACGGCGGCACCCAAGGTCGCCTCCAGCGTTTTGAACTCTTGCTTGGCCCGATGGTCGGCCTCGGCCGCCGCCTTCTCCTTCTTCCTCAGCCTGACCAGTAAGGCGTCGGCGTCTTCGACCGAGTCTACGCCGAACTCGTCTTTCAACCGGGACAGGGCAGCCAGGTGAGCAGCCCGCCGGTCTTCGACCACCCGCTTCATCGCCGCGTGGCGGCGTTTCACCTGTTCGTACTCGTCCAGCATCACGGCCCCCTCCGGTCAGGTTAGTGGTCTAGCAGGTCCAGAATCTCCCGCTTGGCTCGGGCGCTCAGGCGGGCGTCCCCGATCAGCAGGTTGACCGCCGCCCGAAAGTCCACGGCCCGCTCTTCGGTCAACTCGCGGACGGCGGCGGCGAGTCCGGTGATGTCCGCGGCGGCGGGCTTGTCCGGTGGTGCGTACTCGGTCTTCCCGTCGGCCCAAACGTCGCCCGCCGCCGCCAGAAGTACGACGCGGAGTACGTCGGCGGAGTTCAGAAGGATGCCGTACTCCGGGATGACCTCCCGCTCTTTGGTCGTCCGGCGGATCAGGCAGCCGTGGTTGTACACGGCTGTCGGGGGAGTCGTCGGTCCCAGATGCCGGATGAACGGGTGGTGGTTGTCCCCGTACAGGACGGCGTCGGCGTACTCTAGTACCGACTCCACTACGGTACCTACGCTACTCCCGAAGGACGCGCCGGCGTGGGCCGTCGGGCCGCCGTCGTGGACGTACTTGTGGTCCACGACCAGCGTCTTGTACCCCGGAAAATCCGTCCATAAGGTCTTTACTACCGACACAACGTCGGCCCCCCACCCGCCGGCCGCCAGACACCACTTGTCGATACCGTTCATCGTATTCGATATGGTCGGACTGGACAGCCGGATCGCCCTGTCGTGCAGGACGCGAAACAGACGACTGCCGCCGGACAGGCTGCTGCCCCTGCGCCCCGCCGACCCGTTCGCCGCGATCTCCAGGTTGTACAGGGCCGAACGGTGGTACTCGGCCGTCGAATGGTACGGCAGGTCGTGCTGACCGGGGACGGCCATAACCGGCACGTCCGGGTACCGGTCGAACACGCCGGCCGCCCACGACACCAACTCGACCGGCTGGTCCCACGAGTGGAACACGTCGCCGGCGATCACCAGCGGTATAGGAAAGTCGGTGACCGTATTGGCCGCTTCGAGGACCTCGACCAGGTGGTTCTCCATCGTCAGATACCACGCCTCCCGCCCGCCGGCCCTGGCGCGGGGCGGGTCGTGACTCAGGTGCAAGTCCGACACTAGGACGGCGACGGCATCGGAGAGCCGCACGCCGGGCACGTCGGGGTCAGTCCGGCCAGTTCGTCCGCCACGCCGGACAGGTTTCGTTTCGCCGTTCGCCACGCCTTGTACTCCTTGGTGGTGTCGTCCAGAAGGTACTCCAACAGGCCCCGCCGCGCGTAGGCGAAGGCAGACAGGTCTCGCTCCGCGGCCCACGCCGCGAACGCCTCCAGCCACGGGCCGACCCACGCCGGGACGACCTGGGCGTCCCGGACGAGCTTTTCGACCCCGGCAATGGTTCTCTCGACGGCGATAAGGGATTCGCCCGCCCGCCGAACGGCAGACAGGCCGTCGGACAGCGCCACGGCCGATTTAAGCGATTCTTTTGTACCCGACGCCTCTTTACTCAGTTTCGACAGACGGGCGAAGGACAGGGCCATTTTCGCGGCCACTTCGCCCGTCTCGATAGCGCGACGATTCGCGGCGATCAGCGGCGCGAACTTCTTACCTGCGACCAGCAGCCGCCGCAACTCCTTGACCGACTCTTCCAGCACCCGCCCCTCGGCGGCCAGCTTCTTGTCCTTGGAGGTCAGGGCGGCCTTCACCCGGACGGCGTCGGCCATGCCGGTCAGTTCGTTGAACTTCTTGGTCAACTCGGCGGGCGGGAGGGCGATCCAGAAGAGCGGGTCGTGCTGCCGCTGGAACGACGCCGGCCCGACCGACAGGGCGTCGGCCACCAGGTCGGGCACGTCGGCCCCGAACGCCACCAGCTTATTCCCGTCCAGGGCGTACACGTTGGCCCCCGGCCCCTTCTTGCGAACCACCTTCGCCGTCGCCGTCACCAGGGAAACCATCGCCGTCCCGGCCCCGTGGGCCACCATCGAGTTCCCCGACGGGCGGTTGAAGCAGACCCACCGGAGGGCGCGGACGACGGCCGACTTGCCCGCCCCCGTCTTGCCCACCAGGGTAGTCACCCCCGGCCCGAAGGGGACCGTCAACTTGCCGTGGTTCTGGAAGTTCACCAGTTTGAGTCGCACCCACATAGCTCCTCCTCAAGCGTAGAATCCGAACCCGCGTTTGCGGACGGCAGCTTCGATCCGTTCGCGGGACAGTATGGCGTACTCAGGATTGAGTTCAGTTCCCAGGAAAGACAGACCTAAGGACATGGCCGCCCGGCCCGTCTGCCCCGACCCGCAGAACGGGTCGTACACGACCGGAGTACCAGGAGGCGGACACTCGCAACTAGTCGATACGGGCGTAAGCCAACCTAAGGACAACAGCCGCGATCTCACCAGCGGTGGGATAGGGCGTGCCCCGGCTCCGTCGGTCCTGATGTAGTGGGCGAACGCTTCGCCGCACATGACTTCGATCTCCTTTCGGTGCTTCGACTTCCGCAGTTGCTTGGCTTCTTGCCGTTGTTGGTGTACGGTTACGGGGGAAGTCCCCGACCCTTCCGTCCTCTCCCGCGACAACCCGCCCCGACCCACCTTGAGACTGTCATCTGTTCCTCGACTTCCGGTACCCGTCTTGATTAGGGTGTCGCAATCACAACGGTACCCCAGTCCCGGACACCCGATCCGAAGGCACCGTAAAGGTAGCTCTTCGGGGAAGGCGGCGAAGTGCTTGGTTATCCCCTTCCATTTGATCTGCGCAGGAAGCATAGACCACACGTTTCTGGAAGTGCGAACGTCGTACTTCTTACCGTCCATTCCCGCCGTACCGCCGTACCGCTTACTAGAACTGCCCCGACCCTGACCAGTATAAGTCGCCGGCTCTTGGTTCGCTTCGTGGTTCCAGAAGTACCGGGGACTCTTGGCGAACAGGAAGATTGATTCAGTGGCCCGGACGCACCGGTCGCGGACGCTCTCCGGTGTGGGGTTCGGCTTGTGCCAAGTTATATCTTGTCGGAGGTACCAGCCGGCCGCTCGCAGGGCGAACGCGAACATCCAGGGGATGCCGATCAGGTCCTTCGCCTTGATATCGCCGCCACCGGCGAACCCTTTCATCTTGTGTTGCTCGGCGACATTCGACCGGCCCTTGCGTTGGCTGGTTTCACCAATACCAGAGTGGCCCCCGGTAGATGCGTAACTGTCTCCCAGGTTGACGAAGCAGGTTCCCTTCGGTTTCAGTACCCGCCGCACTTCGGCGAACACGGACACCAGAGCGGCGACGTATTCTTCCGGCGTCTTTTCTAGTCCTATCTGACCGGCCGCGCCGTAGTCTCGCAGTCCGTAGTACGGGGGCGACGTGACGACGCAATCCACGCACTCGTCGGGCATGGCCTTGAGGTGCGTCAGTGCGTCGGAGTTAGCCACCCAGAACTTGCGGCCGCCACCTAGTACAGATTCAGTCTTAGTCATTGCGTCACCTCTTAGTCTTCGTGAACCGGCGTATGGCCGTACGGAACGGGGATACGGACGGTCGTCCTTTGTCGGGGTCCGGGAACACGTCGTCGAATCTGAACCCCACTAGGGACACCGCGCGCATCCT
>Ga0163154_10010419_pt1 | contig 10339 bp, 3 predicted proteins | sample OliLakLV19MP9P1_FD_148649 | JGI IMG/M metagenome (GOLD analysis project Ga0163154, IMG submission 148649) | Freshwater microbial mat bacterial communities from Lake Vanda, McMurdo Dry Valleys, Antarctica - Oligotrophic Lake LV.19.MP9.P1 | ecosystem: Environmental > Aquatic > Freshwater > Lake >...
GGCATGCGCTGCAGCCAGCTCGAGGGCGTGTAGGCCCAGCCCGGCGGCACGTCCGGGCCGCCCATCATGCCGGCCATGCTCATGCCCGGCATCATCGGGATCAGCACCGACAGCGCAATCACAAAGGTGCCGACCAGCGTCCCGTTGGCATAGGCCTCCGGCAACGGCGTCCAGAACACCAACGGTGCGAACAAGAGCCAGCCGCCGACTGTGGCGTTGGCCCACTGCGCCCAGGGATAGCGGCGCCAGGCGTTGGCGGACAGCGCACCGAAAGTGATCACCAGCAGGCCACTGAGCACGTCGCTCCAGGTCATCAGCAGGTTGCGCAACTCGAACGCAGGCAGGCCGCGTTCTCCCATGACCCGCAGTTGGTTGGCGTCGGGCGCGAAATCGCTCATGTAGCCGAGCGTGAACGGGCTGGTCACCAGCCAAAAGCCCAGCATCATGGTCAGATAGTGCGGCCACAGCATCTTGCGATGGTCTTCGACCATCATGTCGCCGGATCCCGTGCCCGCCGCCGCCCCGGCTTTGGCGGGGGCCTGCGCGTCCGCTTTCTGTGTCGCGATCTCCAGGGTCATGCCACAACGCGGACAGTTGCCAGGCGAGGATTGCCGGATGTCCGGGTGCATCGGGCAGGTATAGATGGTGCCTGCCACTTCAGAGGGCAGCCCGGCGGCCATCTTGACCGGTCTGGTTTGCGCACCGGTGCCCGAATGGTCATGTCCGGCGTGGGCATCTGCTGCGACCTGTTCCGGCGTCTGCGCTTCGTCGGTGCCGTCAACTGCGGGCATCGACGAGGGCAGCTCCAACCCGTGTTCGCGATACCATTCTGCAGGGTCGGCGTTCAGCGCGGCGACCATTTTCGGCATGGTTGCGCGCAAGCCGCGCTTGGGTGCCCAGCCAAGCAGGCTCAGCGCATGACTGATGTCGATGCGGTAGTCGTCCTCGGCCCGGTCTATCATCCACGGCTTGATGAAGGGGTCGGCACCGGGCAACACACCTTCGGCCCAGGCGCCGACCTTGGCGATCAGGCTGGGGACGCTGTAGGTTTCCCAGCTTGTGCCGTGGATCAGCTCGATGAAACCCTTCTGCAATTCGTCATAACTCAGCGCCTCGGCCTCACCCACAAGCACGGTCGACACGGGCGGCAGTTTGGTGCGCCGCTGTACGACCGCCTCGATCGCATCGACCAGATCGTCCATGTGCAGGAAAGACTGGCGGTGCGAGGTTTCGCCGGAGTAAAGGTGACTTGCCAGTTGCCGTTCGTAGATCCGCTGGATCTGGTTGGCCAGCGGCGGCGAGTGGCAGACATCGTCGTAGACCCCGGCCAGCCGCAGGATCGCGACGGGGATCTTGCCGTGTTCGGCACGAATCAGCGCCTCGGTCCGCACTTTCGATTCAGGATAGGCCCAGGTCGGACCGATCGGCGAGTCTTCGGTCAGAACCGCGCCCGGCTCGTTCGGCGCATGCACCAGCATCGTGCTGGAAAAGATGAATTGCTCGACCTCAAAGCCGTCCTGCAGGCCGCGCAGCAGTCGACCAGTGCCCTTGACAGTGACCTCGTCATATTTCGGGTTTGGTTCGCCCAGAAAATCGTAGTAGGCGGCCAGGTGGATCACCGCCGCGATCTTCGAGCCATGATGCTCCCGCAGCACCTTGAGCCCTTCCTTCACGCTCTCATCGGAGCCGATGTCCACGGCGATACGCACACAATCGGGCGGCGGCGGGGCTGGGGCATGCTGGTCGAAGCCGATCACCTGGCCGTACTTTCCGGCCAGCCGCTCGATGAGCGCGCTGCCGATCCGTCCGTTCGAGCCGGTGACAAGAATCAGTCCCGAGGTATCGTTCACTTTGGTGTCTTCCGATCTGATTCGCGTGGATCCGGCAACCGTCAGGCCGGGCTGATGATCACCTTCAGTGCCCGGGTCTTGGCGGCGTTGCCGAATGTCTCGTAGGCGGCCTCGCCTTCGGCCAGCGTGAAACGGTGGGAGATCAGCAGCGCCGGGTCGATCGTCTTTGCCGCCGCCGTCTTGAACAGCATCGGAATCGTCGCGGTATCGACCAGCCGCGTCGTGATCGCAATGTTGCGATCCCACAGTGTTTCCAGATGCAGACTCGCCGGCTTGCCGTGCACGCCGATATTGGCAATCCTGCCCCCAGCCGCGACGATCTCCTGGCAGAGTTCGAACGTGGCCGGGATGCCCACCGCCTCGATGGCGGTATCGACGCCGGCCTTATCGGTCAGCTTCATCACCGCTTTAGCCGCCTTGCCGTCGCTGCTGTTGAGCACATCCGTCGCCCCGAATTTCTTCGCGATCGCCAGCCGGTTGTCGTCAATGTCGATCATGATGATCGTGGCTGGCGAATAGAACTGCGCGGTCAAAAGGGCGGCAAGACCCACAGGCCCGGCACCGACGATGGCCACCGTCGATCCCGGCGCAACTTTGCCGTTCAGCACGCCGCACTCGAACCCTGTGGGGAGGATATCGCTCAGCATCACCAGTGCCTCTTCGTCGGCACCTTTGGGGATGTGGTACAGGCTCATTTCGGCATAGGGCGTGCGCACGAATTCGGCCTGTGTGCCGTCGATCGTGTTGCCCAGGATCCAGCCGCCCGTGGTGCAGTGTGAATACATCTGCTTGCGGCAGAAGGGGCAGGTGCCGCAGGCGCTGACGCACGAAATCAGCACATGATCGCCCGGCTTGAACGATGTCACCGCCGCGCCGACGCTTTCGACCACGCCGACGCCCTCGTGCCCGAGGATGCGACCCGGCTTGGCGGTTGCCACGTCGCCCTTCAGGATGTGCAGATCCGTGCCGCAGATCGTGGTGTGGGTGACACGCACGACGGCATCGCCGGGGGCGGTGATTTTGGGTTTGGGGCAGTCCTTCAGCGCGATCTTGCCAGACTTGGAATAGACGAGTGCTTTCATTGGAATATCCGGATATGGAACTGATCGGAAAAGGTGCGCGGATCGCCGATACAGGTGTGATCTGGCATCTTGTTATCTCGGTGACTTGAACATTGAACACGGCTGCCATGCAGGTCGCGAGCCTTTAAACGCGCAGAATCTCGCTGTCGCGTTTCAGTTGAGGCGCCCAATGGCCGCGACGGCCAAAGTGCGTGTAGGGACCCGTCTCCTGTTGACGGGCCAGGGGTGCGGCGTAAATAGAGGACGGCGGGTCCAGTGCCACGACTGTGGACGGGGCGACGTGCGCCGTCTGTGTGTTACCGAACACAACGAACGACCTCGCTTGCCGATCGGGCTGTGTTCGTTCATGAACAGGCAAGGCGTCGCTGGGCTCTTTACAGGCGGGGCGGGTGATTGGTACGACACCGCACAGACCCGATGCGCCCTGGGCGTCAAGCTCAACACCGTCCCGCATCCGGCGACCGGTCGCGTTGGCCGACGACCGATGACACGGCATTCCGTCCGACAGACAACACGCGCCGACCGCCCTAGTATGAACCTCGTCTGTCATCACCCGCCGTCCCTGAGCCAGCCATTACCATGAAACACCTACCCGCCCATCCCTCCTGGAGCACCACATCGATCGGTGGCAGCACCGACACTTCGCCGATGGAACTCGACTCACTCGGCGCGCACCTGTCGCACTGCAGCGCGGCGCACGGCCGCTTCTTCGCCGTGCACTGCGCGGCCGAACGCATGAATGCCTACGTCTCGACCCGCCTGATCACCAGCCTGGCGGTTGCTGCCCTGCTGGCAGTGGGCATTGGCTCGCTGGTGCTCTAGGGTGTCCGCCAGGGGCGCTGCCGTACCGGGCGCCACCCGGTTGCTGCACGCCATCCTGGACGGCGCCCGCGGCGCGGTCGAGCCACCGATTCGCTCCGAGATCTTCGGGCCGCAACGTTTTGCAGAGCACGGCCGCAGCCTGGGAGCGACGCATCGTGCCACGCCAGCGCCTGGCTGGGGCGGGAGCTTCTTTCCGCGGCTGCGCGACAACATCCATGTGCTGCGCGAGGCACATGCCTATATTGCCGAGCAAGCCAGCACCGGCTACGACATCAGCCCGGCCGCGGAATGGCTGCTGGACAACTTCCACCTGATCGATGCCCAGCTGCGCGAAATCCGCGAAGGTTTGCCGCGCAGCTATTTCCGCGCGCTGCCGATATTGCAGGATCCGCCGCTGGCGGGCCTGCCACGTGTCTATGGCATCGCCTGGGCCTTCGTTGCGCACACCGACGGTGCGTTCGACGAAGAGCTGCTGGTGCGGTTCCTGGCTGCCTACCAGGAGACACGCGAGCTCAAGCTGAGCGAGATGTGGGCGTTGCCGACCACGCTGCGTGTCGTGCTGGTGGAGAACCTGCGCCGGCTCGCCGAACGGGTGGCCACCACCAAGGCCGCGCGCGCGGTCGCCAACCTGTGCTGCGACAAAATCGCCGGCACCCCTGTGTCCGCACTGGACGATGTGCTGTTCTGGATGCAGCAGCGCGACGCAGGAAGGGTGTTCCTGGTGCAGGTGGCGCAGCGCTTCCAGGACCACCGCACTGGCGCGGACGCCCTTCAACTGGCCTGGCTGCATCAGGTGCTGCCCGATCCGGCTGCATTCCTGGTGCAGCAGCCGATCGATCAGGCGGCGGACAACCTCAGCGTCAGCAACGCCGTCACGTCACTGCGTGCGATCGGGGGCGCCGACTGGCCCGACATCGTCGCACGCACCAGCCGCCTGATGCAGCTGATGCGCAGCTCCCCGGTGTTCGAGGCCGAGAACCTGGGCACGCGCGACCAGACCTTGCACGCGATCGAACGGCTGGCGCGCGCCAGCGGCCGCGGCGAGGTGTCGGTGGCCCAGACGTTGCTGGCCCTGATGCGCGGCAGCGCGGGCGACATGGCGGATGCCAGCCACTGGCTACGTGGCTCCGGCCGGCCCGAGCTGGTGAACGCCCTGGGACTGCGCGACAGCCGAATGATCGCCTGGCGCGCCGCCTGGCGGCGCCTGCTGGTGCCGGTCTATCTCGGCACGCTGGCGCTGGGTACCGCGGGCCTGGTGAGCTGGATGCTGCTCGGCCCGACCGCTGCGCGCCTGGAGCCGGCCTGGTTGACGCTGTTGGGGGTGCTGCTGATGCTGTTCCCGGCGTCCGAGGCGGTGGTGGCGGTGATCAACCGGCTGATCAGCGAATCGGTGCGTCCGGGCCACCTGCCGCGCCTGGCCCTGGCCGAGGGTATCACCATCGAGCACCGGGTGCTGGTGGTGATTCCCGGCATGTTGTCCTCTGCGCCCGCCGTGCAGGCGCTGGCGCATCGGCTGGAATTGCACTACCTGGCCAACCCGGAGCGCCAAGCGCAATTTGCGCTGCTGAGCGACTGGATCGATGCCGACGCCGAGCACGAGGACGCCGACGCGGCGCTGCTGGACGACGCCTGTGCACGCATGCGCGCACTCAACACGCGCCACCCGTCGCCGGCTGGCGCCACGCCGCGTTTCATCGTGCTGCACCGCGCACGCTCGTTCAGCCCCACGGAAAGGCGCTGGATCGGCTGGGAGCGCAAGCGCGGCAAGCTTGAACTGCTGATCACCGCGCTGGCCACCGGCACACGTGAACCGTTCCTGGACCGCGGCGAGGAGACGCGCCTCGCCAGTGCCATCCGCTACATCGTGACGCTGGACAGCGACACCGAGCTGCCGCCCGGGCGGCTGCGCGAACTGGTGGGTGTGGCCGCCCATCCCCACAACCAGCCACGGGTCGATGCCGCGACACGCACCGTGGTGCAAGGCTACGGGATCCTGCAGCCACGGATATTGAGCCCTCTGCCGGACCGGCGCGATTTCACGCTGTTTCACTGGTTATTTGCCGGGCAAGGCGGTATCGACCCCTACAGTGCGGCCACCTCCGAGGTTTACCAGGACCTGTTTGGCGAGGGCAGCTTCACAGGCAAGGGCCTGCTGCATGTGCAGGCGCTGCACGAGGTGTTGTCGGCGCGGCTGCCCAGCGGGCAGGTGCTCAGCCACGATCTGCTCGAAGGCGCAATCGCGCGTTGCGCCACGGTCACCGATATCACCGTGATCGAGGACGCTCCGTTCCACGCCGACGTCGCCGCATCGCGCATGCATCGCTGGATGCGAGGTGACTGGCAATTGCTGCCCTTCCTGCTGCGTCCGCGTGCGTACCGCCTGCGCGCCATCAACCGCTGGAAGATGTTCGACAACCTGCGCCGCTCGCTGGTGGCGCCGATGTCGCTGGCCCTGATGGTGCTGGCGCTGGCCGGCTACGTGGCCTCGCCCTGGGAGGCGCTGGCGCTGGTGCTCGCGGCCTTTTCGGCCGGCCCGCTGATGGGTGCCGTGGCCGGCTTCTCCCCGAGCCGGGACGACGTGGCCTGGCGCCACTTCTACCGCCAGGCTCTCACCGGTCTGATGCGCATGGGGTCGGGCGCACTGTGGCATCTGGCGCAGTTGCTGCAGCAGGCCTTCCTGTCGCTGGACGCGATCGCGCGTTCGCTCTACCGCATGGCATGGAGCCGACGCGGCCTGCTGCAATGGACCACCGCCGAGACCGCGCTGTCGCAGGCCCGCATCACGCTGCCTGGGCTTTTGCGCATGCACTGGCGCGAGCCGCTGGCGGCGGCAATGGTGCTGGCCGGTTTGCTGCTGGCCGCAACGCCGAACCCGGTTGCGGCGACGCTGCTGTGCCTGGTGTGGGGTGCGTCGCCGCTGTGGACGTGGTGGGTCAGCCGCCCCTGCCCGGGTCGGGACGATGCCCGATTGCCGCAGCACGATCGGGTCACGCTGGAGGCCGTCGCGCGCGACACCTGGGGCTTCTTCGAGCGATGCGTCGGGGCGCAGGACAACCACCTGCCGCCCGACAACCTGCAGACAGTGCCTTACGACATGGTGGCCCACCGCACCTCGCCCACCAACATCGGCCTTTACCTGCTGTCGGTGGCCTGTGCACGCGCGTTCGGCTGGATCGCCACGGCCGAGATGGTGTCGCGCCTGGAGGCGACGCTGGCCACCTTGCAGCGCCTGCAGCGCCACCGCGGCCATTTTCTGAACTGGTACGACACCCAGAGCTGCACCCCGCTGCTGCCGATGTATGTGTCGACGGTGGACAGCGGCAACCTGTGTGGCCATCTGCTGGCGGCGGCACAGGCCTGCCTGGAGCGCTGTGCGCCCGATACCGACGCCAGCCTGGGCCAGGTGGTGCGTCTGCGGGCGCTGGCACGCGCCTTCGAACAATTGGCTTGGGAGGCTGAATTCGGCTTCCTGTACGACCCTCGGCGCCACTTGTTCCACATCGGCTACCGCGTCGCCGAGCAACAACTCGACGCCGGTTATTACGACCTGCTGGCCTCGGAGTCGCGCCTGACAAGCCTGTGGGCGATTGCCAAGGGCGACGTGCCGGTGCGCCACTGGGCGGCGCTGGGGCGTCCGTTTTTCGCGGTCGGCGCCCTGGCAGCCTTGCGCTCCTGGTCGGGTTCGATGTTCGAGTACCTGATGCCCGGTCTGGTGCTGCAGGAGCCTTACGGAAGCGCGCTGCAAGGGGCCTGCCGCGCAGCGGTGATCGAGCAGATGGCGTTCGCGGCCAAGCTGGGCGTACCCTGGGGCATGTCCGAGTCCGCCTATGCGGCGAGCGACCACACGCTGGCGTACCAGTACGCACCCCAAGGCGTGCCGCGGCTCTCCTTGCGTCGCACGCCGCCGGACGAACTCGTGATCGCGCCGTATGCCACCGTGCTGGCCGCGCAGATCGCGCCGCGCGATGCGTTGTCCAACCTGACTCTCTTGCAGAGCATGGTGCCGCGCACGGCCCTGGGCTTCATCGAGGCGCTGGACTTCACGGCCTCGCGCCAGGCTGGCGGTGAAGCCTTCACGCCGGTGAGCACTTTCATGGCGCACCACCAGGGCATGAGCCTGGTGGCGCTGGCCAACCTGCTGCTCGACGGTGTGGCGCAGCGCTGGGGCATGGCCAACCCGGCGATCGAGGCGGTGGCCTCGCTGCTGCACGAACGCGCGCCGCGCGAAGTGTCCGTACTGTTCGAGCCGCAGCGCGAACGCATCGCCCTGTCGCAGCGCCGGCGCGCGGCGCGGTTGCTGCGCGAGGTGGTACCCGGCGCCCAGGCGCTGGAACCCACCCATGTCTTGTCGAACGGACGTTATGGCGTCACGCTGCGGCCCAATGGCGCAGGCTGGAGCCGCCTGGGCCAGATCGGCATCACGCGTTCGCGCGACGACGCACTGCGCGACGACTGCGGCAGCTTCATTTACCTGCGCTGGCCGGAGCCCGGGCGCTCCGCCGGCGCGGCGCGGCTGGCCTCGATCACGCAGCACCCCGCGCCCGACCCGCAAGCCTCATACCACAGCACCTACCACGCAGACCGGGTGTGCTTCGACGCGCGCTGGCCGCAGTTGGAGGCGCACACCACCGTGTGGGTCAGTCCGGAAGACGACATCGAGTTCCGCCAGGTCGAATTGCACAACCTGGGTGAGCAGCCGCTCGACATCGAACTGCTCTCGGCCTTTGAAGTGACGCTGGTCGATCCGCGCGCGGACGCGTCACACCCCGCCTTCAGCAACCTGTTCGTGCGCTGCGAGTGGCATGCACAACAGCAGGCGCTGGTATTTGCACGCACGCCGCGGCTGGCCACCGAGCAGGGCCTGATGGCAGCGCATTTCCTGGCCGACGTGCGCGCGCAGGTGCGTGGCGTCGGTGTTCAGGCAGACCGCCAGCGCTGGCTCGGCCGCAACCACACGCAGTCGGCACCCATAGCCCGGTTGGGTCCGGCGCCGGTGGCCTTTGTGCCGAACGGAGCCGGCGATCCGGGCTCGGGTCGCGTGACGCTGGCCACCGGCCTGGACCCGTGTGCGGCCCTGGCGGTGCGCCTGCAGATCGCGCCACAGGGCAAGGCGCAGGTCACCTTTGCCACCACGGCCAGCGCCGACGCTGGCACCCTGCATGCGGTGATCGACAAATATCGGCAGTCCAGCCATGTGCAGCGGGCCTCCTTGATGTCGGCCACGCTGGCCGGCATCCGCCTGCGCAGCATGCGCATCAGCAGCGGGAACTACGGCGCCATCCAGAGCCTGACGACAGCGCTGGTGCTGGGTCTGACGCGCGCACCGGGCAATGCCACCGAGCCGCCGGCCGACCTGTGCGACCGACGCGTGTTGTGGGGCCTGGGTATCCCGGGTGACCGGCCGTTGCTGCTGGTCTGGGCCGCGTCGATCGAGGGCCTGGGCCTGCTGCGGGTGATGGTGCAGGCGTTGCGTTTATGGGCCTGGGGCGGTATCGCGTGCGACCTGGTGCTGTTGAACAGCGAGCCCGCGTCCTACCAGATGGGCCTGCAACGCGAAATCGCCGGCCTGCGCGAGCGCTACCTGGCCGAAACCGGCGCACAAGCGGGCGCCGCGCAGGCACAACTGCATGTGCTGCGCGCGCCGGATCTCTCGCGCGACGAGATCTCGACACTGCAGAGCCTGGCGCGGGTGCAGCTGCGCGCCGATGGCCGTCCGTTCCTGCACCACGTGGAGCATTGGTGCGGCTGGCACCAGCAGGCACTGGAGCAGCGTCGCGCGAACGCCGGCAATGCCGTGCCGGTGACGCGCGTCGGCGCCGTGTTGCCGGCGCCACAAGGCGCGTTCGACGCCGCGTCGGGTGACTTCCGCTTCCATGCCGGCGACACGCTGCGGCCGCTGCGTCCCTGGGTCAACGTGCTGGCCAATCCCGGATTCGGCGCCCAGCTGTCGGAAGCCGGCGGCGGCTACACCTGGGCGCTCAACAGCCGGCTCATGCAGCTCACCGGCTGGTCCAACGACCCGGTCGCGGATCCGCCGTCGGAGTGGTTCCTGCTGCAGGACCGGCGCACCCGGGAAGTCTGGAGCGTGGCGCCTGGCGCCTGGGGCGCCACCGGCGTGGCCTACGAGGTGGTGCACGGCCAGGGGCGCAGCACGATTGCGCATCGGCGCGGCGATGCCGACGTCACGGCTTCGTGGTGCGTGGACTCGTCCCGTGCGCTCAAGCAGGTCCGGGTGCGCATCGTCAACCGCGGCAACCGCCGGCTGCACCTGCGCCTGGTGGGCCTGGTGGAATGGACGATGGGTGACGGCCGCGCCGCGCGCAGAACGACGCGCACCGCCAAACACGACACGGCTGCGGGTACCACCTTGTTGTGCACGCAGGACGAACGCGCCGATGGGTTTGGCGGCGCGACCGCCTTCCTGGCGGTGGCGCGTCGCCCGGGCGACGCGCCGGACTGGAGCTGTGACCGGCGCGAGTGGTTCGACGACACCGGCTCCCTGGTGCTGCCCGAAGCGCTGGGTCAGCGCCAGGGCACAGGCCTGGACCCGTGTGCGGCCCTGGGAGTGCGCGTGCACCCGGCTCC
>Ga0163154_10010423_pt1 | contig 10334 bp, 10 predicted proteins | sample OliLakLV19MP9P1_FD_148649 | JGI IMG/M metagenome (GOLD analysis project Ga0163154, IMG submission 148649) | Freshwater microbial mat bacterial communities from Lake Vanda, McMurdo Dry Valleys, Antarctica - Oligotrophic Lake LV.19.MP9.P1 | ecosystem: Environmental > Aquatic > Freshwater > Lake >...
TTGGGACAAAGCAAAAATTTACGAGATGATCACAATTCATGATATTGATGAAATTGAAACCGGAGATATGCTTGGTTACCTTAAGACTAAGGCAGATAAAGACGCAGAAGCTGAAGCCCAACGTGTTGTATTGAAAAAAATACCGACGACTATGGTTCCTTTGATTGACAATTTAATTAATGAGTACGAGGAGCAGATAACCCAGGAATCTAGGTTTGTAAAAGCCCTCGATAAAATGGAACCAGTAGTTGAGTGTTACAACGAAAAATATAAAATTATTTTTGCTAGAAATAAAATCACTATAGAAAATTGGCGTTCTGTAAAAGATAAGTACATAAAGGATTATCCATACATGAAAATTTTTGCTGAAACTATTTGTTTGACTATGGTAGACGAGGGTTTTTTCTACCAAGGATAAATTTTGAGTGTGAGTGCCGTGTTATTATTTAAGATGATATGCCCCCAGTAGGTAACTCAAACTTTTCTGTAAAAACAGCAGTCTTTGAAGGACCGTTGGAGTTACTTTTGGACTTGGTGGAACGCCGAAAGCTTTTGATTAATGATATTTCACTAGCGGCAGTAACCGACGAGTACATGCGGCAGGTAAGCGAGATGCAAGAGCTGTCATTGCCTAATACTGCTCAGTTCATCAGTCTGGCAGCCACACTACTGTTAGTAAAATCAAAATCTCTACTACCAGTCTTAGAACTAACTGAAGAAGAGGAGACGAGTATTGAAGATTTGGAAGAGCGCTTGCGTTACTACCAACTGATTCGAGATGTGGCCCTACCACTCCAGACTTTGTTTGGTAAAGCTAGGCTATATCCACCACAGTTTTCGTTAGTGCCAGCACCTGTTTTTGTTCCCGATGCATATTGTAGTGTCAGTAACTTACGCGACACAATTTTGAGCGTCCTTAATGATTTACCGAAGAAGGATATTCCAGTAAAAGCCAAAATCAAAATGATTATATCACTCGAAGAAATGATGGAGCGATTAGAAAAGCGAATCAGAGATAATCTGCAACTTCGTTTTTCAGAATTAAATGTCGGTGAGACCGAACGTAAAGGATACAAGAAAAAACCTAAAAGGCTTTTATATTTGTGTTAAAATGAACAGTATGCCGATAGATGTCCTAATTGAAGGATTGCTTTTTTATAAATCTGCTCCACAAAAAAAGCAGACTGTTTTGAAGCTGTTTGGTATTTCAGTTGAGGAACTACGACATGCTATTGAGGTGCTAAAAGAACGTTTACAGCATGGAGCTATTCGCTTAGTAGAGACCAGCGAAGAGCTCCAGTTGGTCACTTGTAGTGAATTGGCACCAGTGATTGAGACTTTACGTAAAAATGAACTAAAGGCTGATATAGGTAAGGCCGGAGCGGAAACCTTGGCCATTATCTTGTACCAAGAGCCGGTCACTAGAGCGGAGATCGACCGAGTTCGTGGTGTTAATTCATCATTTATCCTGCGTAACTTACTTATTAGAGGTTTGATTGATAGACAACACAATAAAGTGCGAAATGCCTTTGAGTTTATTATCAGCCCAGCCTTACTGACCTACCTAGGCGTAACAGAAAAACAGCAACTACCCGATTTTTCTGTAGTAGCTGATGCACTTGAGAATTTTAATCAAACAGCAACTGAAACTGAAATATGAACGAGGATAATGAATTTATTAGTAGTGAAACTGAAGATTTTTCTTCAGCTACCAACTCAGTGGAAAAGCGTAATCGATTTCCAGTCAAGTTTCAACTCCTGATTATTGGTTCTTTTTTATGCGTGATTTTTGCGAGTGTGATAATTCCTCAGTCGATAACTTTAATGCCACCGGAGACTGAGGAGCTAGCTACAGTTTCTGACACTAAATTGCTCATCAATGATGAAAGCGTTGTCATTCCGCAAACAATTAATCAGATAGACTTAAGAGCCAAAACAGCCTATGTTTGGGATGTGGTGGGTCAGAGAGTACTTTACGAGAGAAACGCAGATAAAAAATTGCCGCTTGCTTCCATTACAAAATTAATGACCGCTTTGGTGGCCTACAGATTAGTTCCTGATGAAACCTTGGTGACAATTTCTGCAGCGTCAACCAGGCAGCAAAGTGCCGGCAGTCTCTTACCAGGAGAAATTTATCCAGTCAAAAAGTTAGCTGACTTTGCTTTAGTATCTTCCGACAATGGTGCAGCTCAAACACTAGCTGAAGCTGTGGGGCAGAAGTTAGGGCAAGGAGATCCATTGCAGCAGTTTGTGGCAGCGATGAACATTCAAGCAGAAGAACTAAATCTTCAGAATCATGAATACTTTAATCCTACTGGTCTCGATGTTTCCTCAACAAGAGCCGGTGCATATGGTAATGCAAGGGAGACTACTTTTTTGCTTGAATATATCTATCTAAATTACCCCGAGGTGCTTCGACCGACAATAGCTGAGTCAACCCGACTATATAATCAAAAAGGCGATTACCATGATGCCAATAATACCAATCGAGTGCTGTTGGATATCCCTAATCTGCTCGGCTCCAAAACTGGTTATACGGACCTAGCTGGTGGGAATCTCACCATAATTTTTGATGCTGGCTTTAATCGTCCAGTCATCGTGACTGTCCTCGGGTCTTCATATAGCGAACGCTTCAATGACGTTAAAAAATTAGTAGCAGCAGTGCAAGCGTCAATGGTTAGTGATATTTAATTTTATGGAAATATTAATGATCAAATTGTTACTACCAGCGGTGCTTGCTTTTTGTATTGGAATTTTGATTACACCACTTCTGACTCATTACTTGTATAAATTTAAAGTTTGGAAAAAAAATGGCGGTAAGACCGCTATTGGTGGACATCAAGCTGAAGAATTTAATCGTTTGAAGGGAGGAAATGAAACTAAGACACCACGCATGGGTGGAATTATAATCTGGGGCAGCGTCCTCATTAGTGTATTTATACTGTACATACTTAGGACAGTGACTCAGAATCAATTTTTTGATGATTTGTTTTTTCTAAGTCGGGCACAAACATGGATCCCGTTAGCTTCGCTGATGATTGGCGCTTTAATTGGTTTTCTCAATGATTTTTATGATGTGCAACACGATGGAAAGGGAGTGCGCTTATCAATTCGTTTATTTTTAATCACGGCTTTATCCGCTTTTATGGGTTGGTGGTTTTATGCCAAACTTGGTGTTGATAGTGTTGGTCTACCATTCATCGAGCCTTTGTATTTGGGTATTTTAATTATTCCATTTTTTGTCTTACTCACAAATGCGCTTTATGCTAGCGGAGTCATCGATGGCATTGACGGATTATCGGGCGGTGTGTTTGCCATTATTTTTTCGGCCTATGGGGGAGTGGCTTTTATGCAGTCACAATACGATTTAGCTGCTTTTTGCGTCATGGTGACTGGTAGTACTTTGGCTTTTCTCTGGTTTAACATTCCGCCAGCCCGTTTTTGGATGACGGAGACTGGTTCGATGGCTCTAACTCTGACATTGGCCGCGGTAGTGATGATGACCGACGACTTGGTAGGTGGACATGGTGTCGCTTTACTTCCAGTTATTGGTTTTTTACTTGTAGTGACAGTTTTATCTAACATCATTCAAATTTTGTATCGAAAACTCACCGGGAAAAAATTTTTTCGGATTGCTCCACTACATCATCATTTTGAAGTTATTGGTTGGCCATCCTATAAAGTAACAATGCGTTACTGGGTTATTTCAATGATTTGTGCTGTCATCGGGCTAGTACTCGCTGCTTTAATATGAGTAATAGAGGACCCAAGTCATTTGATTCAACTTTGTTTATTTTAGTAGCAGTTTTGGTAATTTGCGGCTTTTTTGTTTTTGCGTCGGCTTCGCTTGGTCTGCTGGCACGCAGTGGAGCCAGTTTTTCTTCAGTTGCTTTTAGTCAATTCTTTTTTGGAATAATTGGTGGAGGATTAGCGATGGTTATTATGAGTAATATCTATTATCGAAATTGGCGCCAGTATGCTTTCTATATTTTTCTGGCCACAGCCTTACTCACCTTAGCAGTTTTCATTCCCGGTTTGGGTATGTCCCTTGGTGGAGCCACCCGTTGGTTAGATTTGGGTTTCACTTCATTTCAGCCTTCAGAACTTTTTAAGATAGGCTTTGTGATTTATGTCGCGACCTTACTTTCTGGTACGCATCGACAAATTGAGACTTGGACTTATGGTGTCCTACCTTTTCTAGGAGTTATTTTAGTCACTGCCATCATTATGTTGGCGCTACCTGATACTGACACGTTCCTTCTCATGGCTATGGCTGGGGCAGCCATGTTTGTTACTGCTGGTGCCAAATGGCAACATATCGCCCTTTTGGCGATAGGAGGTGTCCTACTCATAACCGCAGTTGCTTTTGCTCGACCATATGTGATGGACCGTATTACTACCTTTACCAATCCGGGCAGTGATTTGCAAGGAAGTGGCTATCAGATTCAACAGTCTTTAATTGCAGTTGGATCTGGCGGATTTTTTGGTCGTGGTTATGGTCAGAGTATTCAAAAATTTGAGTATTTACCAGAACCGATAGGCGACTCTATTTTTGCTGTTTATGCTGAAGAGTTTGGTTTTGTCGGTTCTTTCTTCTTAGTATTAGTTCTGGCTTTCTTTACTTTTCGTGGCTTTAAGATTGCCACCCAGTCCAATGATTTGTTTGGTATGCTCCTAGTTGTCGGTTTTATGACTTTAATTGTGACGCAAGCTTTTTTAAACATTGCGGCTATGATTGGAATCGTACCGCTGGCCGGCCTACCTTTACCATTTATTAGTCATGGAGGAACAGCACTGTTGGCAACCTTAGCTTCGCTCGGTATTGTCCTTAATGTGTCGAAATATCGTAATTTGAATCTACGTTCGTGATAAACTATTTAAGATGCGCATTTTAATTGTCGGTGGCGGTACTGGCGGACATTTCTATCCACTTTTAGCAGTGGCTGAAGCCTTAGCTGAACAGCCAAAAAAGCCAGAGCTATATTATATGGGACCCGACCCGTATAATCTGCAAATGCTTCAGGCTCATAATATCACCTATATTTATTGCCCAGCCGGTAAGCTTAGACTTTATCCTTCAATTCAAAATTTTTTTGATATCTTTAGAAATATTATCGGTCTATTTATCGCTTTACTCAAACTTTTCTGGCTTTACCCAGATGTAATATTTAGTAAAGGTGGCTACACCAGTGTCCCTGTTCTCTTGGCGGCTAGGTTCTTGCGTATTCCAGTAGTAATTCATGACTCTGACTCTGTGCCTGGTAGAGCCAGTCTTCTAGCTAAAAATTTTGCACGCTACATTGCCGTCTCCTATCCGGAAGCAGCGAGATACTTTCCAGCTAATAAAACCGCCTTAATCGGAATTCCAATCAGAAGAGAGGTCACCAATGAAATCAGAGATCCTTTCTCTGTTCTCGGTATCAGTAATGACTTGCCCTTAATTTATGTCACTGGCGGTTCCTCTGGAGCGGAGCGAGTAAACAACTTAATTCTGCGTTGTTTAGATGAGCTACTGCCAAATTATCGTATCTTTCATCAAGTAGGAGCCGGTAAAAATCAGTTGGTAATGACGGCACAAGCCTTGATTTCAAATCCAGCACTACAAAACCGCTACTTTGTCGCTGAACATCTAGACGCGCAAACGGTAAATGCTCTTTTGACTGCCGCCAAGATTGTGATTTCGCGTGCAGGCAGCACTACTATTTTTGAGATTGCCATGCATGGTAAGCCGAGTATTATTATTCCAATTCCTGAAGATGTTAGTCGAGATCAGCGTAGTAATGCCTATGCTTATGCGAAAACTGGGGCGGCCACAGTGATGGAGGAACTTAATTTAACGGAAACCTTGCTAACCTCTGAAATTCACTCTATTATAAACAACCCTACTCGCTATGCCGAAATGAGCGCCGCCGCTAAAAACTACGCCCCAACAGACGCGGCTGCAAAAATGGCTAATATTTTACTTAAGGTCGGCACTGAGCATTAAAATTTTAAGATTATGGTTGAATCAAAAAATATTGTCACACGCTTTGCTCCTTCACCTACCGGCTATTTACACATTGGCGGAGTCCGAACGGCGCTCTTTGCTTATTTGTATGCTAGAAAGAATGCTGGAATTTTTATTTTAAGAATTGAAGATACAGACAAAGGTAGGGAAGTGGCAGGTTCGATTGATCATATTAAAGAATCACTTTCTTGGGTAGGAATAGACTGGGATTACGGACCAGATAAACCTGGACCTTTTGGTTCTTGTATTCAATCAGAGAGACTACCTTCATATAAAAAATACGCAGAAATACTAATCGAAAAAGGATTGGCGTATCCTGATCCGTACACTGAAGAAGAAGTACAAGCTTTTCGTGTTAAGGCAACGGAAGAAAAAAGACCTTTTTTGTACCGCGAACACCGACCTGATACATTTAAAAAGTGGGACGGAACAAGACCCCTACGTTTAAAAGTGCCCGAGGTCAAACGTTATACCTGGGAAGACGTAGCTCGAGGTACACTTAGTGCCGGCGAAGAAATGCTCGATGATATTATCTTGATAAAATCTGACGGTTATCCGACATATAATTTTGCTCATATTATTGATGATTACGAAATGGGAGTAACACATATAATGCGGGCAGATGAATTCATTGCTAGTACCCCAAAATTTCTTAGTATTTATGATGCTCTAGGTTTTACCTATCCCACTTTTGTTTCATTACCGCCAATTTTGCGTGATGATCGAACAAAAAAGCTTGGCAAAAGAGATGGAGCAAAAGATATTTTAGATTATCGCAATGAAGGCTTTTTACCTGCAGCGATGGCTAATTTCTTGGCTCTCATCGGTTGGAATCCAGGAACCGACCAAGAAGTGTTCTCATTAGCTGAACTCATCAATGTCTTCACTCTTGAGAAAATACAAAGAGGTGGTGGTGCCTTCAATGAGGAAAAACTTTTATGGATGAATAAGCAGCATCTAAATAAACTCAGCCCAGAAGATCTGTTTGATTATGTAAGAAATGCTATGCCAGACAGAATTAAAAATTTACAATTATTTGATGAAGCAATACTTAAGCGTCTGCTACCAACAGTTATAGAAAGGGCACACGTTGCCACTGATGTTACTAAAGCGGCTGAAATAGGGGAGTATGACTTTGCTTTTGTGACGCCAGAGTCCTACGACTCCAGTCTGCTAAAGTGGAAAAATGACCAAGACGTTGGCCAGGCGAGACCGCGTCTTGAAACTGCTCATAAATTACTTGCCGCGGCTGATTTTAGTTCGAGTGAGAAAGTTAAGGCTGCTTTGTGGGGCTATGCTGAGGAAGTAGGGAAAGGGGAGCTCCTTTGGCCGCTTCGAATAGCTTTATCAGGCAAAGCTCAGTCTCCAGACCCATTTACAATTGCTTATATTATTGGAAAAGAGGAAACTTTAGCCAGAATCAAATTGGCTTGTGATAAAATAGGAGAGTAATGTTTAGAGATACTTTCCTGGCTTTTGTCTTCGGCTTAATTATTATTCCACTACTTTCAGCGGTGCCGTTTGCTAGTGCTCAAACGTCTGAATTAGAAAAGCTACAAAAAGATATTCAGGATCGAGGTAGTCGACTACAGGAAATTGAGAAAGAAATTGCTAAGTTCAATCAAGAATTAAAAGTGGTGGGAGCGGAGAAGCAAACACTTCAGAAAGCCATTAATCAGTTAGTTCTAGAACGAAAGAAAGTTCAAGCCGAAATTGCACGGACGGAGAATTTAATTTCTTCTACGGACATGGAGATCAATAAGTTAATCTTAGAAATTAATAAGACCGAGAAAAGTATTACTCAAATTGAGAGTGCCATTGCGCAGATTATTCGCTCACAATACAAGGGAAGTGACAAATCCATCGTTGAGCTCCTCTTAACTCACAAACAATTATCTGACTTTTGGAGCACGTTTGAAGCGCACGAAACGGTGCGTAACAGCATGTCAGTAAAAGTAGGAGAGTTAACTTCACTCAGTAATCTTCTCGTTGATAAGCGTGAAGAGAATACTGAAAAGCGCAGTCAATTAGCATCCTTACATTCACAGTATCGTGATCAAAATAGTGTCCTTGGTAACAATCAAGCTGAACAATCAAGTCTACTAGAAGTAACTAAGAATGAAGAAAAAGGGTACCAAAAATTACTGGCGCAGCAACAGCAAGCCCGCGACCTTATCATTAAAGAAATGCGTGATTTTGAAGCCAAGCTACAGTTTATTTTAGATCCTAACACAATTCCGGTGCCAGGAACTCCAGTCTTTGATTGGCCACTAAAAAACGTTATCATCACTCAAAACTTTGGTGGCTCGGAGTTTGCTAAACGTAACCCCGGAATTTATGGTGGGCGAGCTTACCATCCAGGTATCGATATGGGTACACCACGAGGTACAGCTATCTACGCACCACTCTCTGGTACAGTGAGAGCTACTGGCAATACCGACCTCGTACCAGGGTGTTTTTCTTGGGGGAAGTGGACGCTTATAGATCACGCCAATGGTCTGTCGACTCTGTATGCTCATCAGGACGTGATTAGTGTCACTGCTGGCCAGAAGGTTACTACCGGTGAAATTATTGGTTACACTGGCAATACAGGCTACTCAACTGGACCGCACCTACACCTTACGCTGTACGTGAAGGCTGGAGTGACAGTACGTCAATTTAATGAGATCAAGACCGTCACTAGCTGCGGACCGGCTAGTACACCGGTAGCAGCGACTGAGGCGTATCTTGACCCAGCGCTTTACCTGAGGCCATTGTAAAGAAAATATCTTAATTAATCATTCTGCATATTTACAACAAAATAGGTTACATACTAATCATTGCTGGCATAGTTTTAATGGCACCTTATTTTATCGGAGACATAGGACATCCGATCATAGCCGGATGCGCCGCCGTTGGCATTCTTGCAATCTTTTCCGGTGGAGTATTTTTGAGGCAGAATAAAACTGCTCCTGTTTATAAAAGCCTTAGGCTAGTAGTTGTAGGGAGTCTTGTAGCCTCAGCTATTTTCGGTACCATTTTTATTATACTTACTTTTTTTATACCACTATTATTTAAATAGATTTCTGCAGAGAACAAATAAATAAGATAATATCTAAAGTCAAAGATAGAAGAGATGTACCTCAAGCATCTAAATGATCTTAAAATTGATTCTGGAGCCTCGTATACAACTACAACCATAAGCAAGACACAAAGATACAACCAGCCTTATTGATAATTGAATTGATATCTCCTATATCTAATGTCGCAAAATATTTTTTAAAAGGAAGGAGGGGAGAGAGGGTAGGTGATTAAGGGTGTATGTCATCCAGCGATTAATTGTGGTTGGGTCGGAATATATTGAATAAATTTACAGCTAGTTAAGATAGTTAAAAGTACTCAATGAAATGTCATTAATATTTCTGGCATAAGAATTTCAAAATTTAAAATTTTTTTACAGATTATTAATTATTAAGTGAAAAATATTTTATTGCTTTTTCGTTTATAGGATGTTAAGACTGATATCTAATATCAGTGGCTCTTTAAGTCAGTGGTCAGTAAGTAGGGGTTCAAGGTAGTGAATAGACCGAGAGAACATCATGGAGAGAAAATGAACCGCCTTAGAATCGATCCTGGAGCCTCGTGTAGGAGTGTACATAAGAAAGCCTTAGCTGACGTTAGCTTCCAATCCCCTATAACTAATGTCGCAAAAGATATATTGTGCGACATTACCATCTAACTATATATAGCTCTATTCCCTAATCAAAGTAGCTCCTAGTATGGTGACGACTGCCAGGTCGGTCTCTGGGGTATGCTCTGTTAAGGTGACGTTCCTGGTTTGATTTTGGCTTAAAGACTTTTCTAGATTCGGATTTTCATTTAAGAAATTTTTTAGTTCAGTCGGAGTTTTTGAAAAAATTATTTTTACACTCGGAAATTGTTCAGACACTATTATCTGATTTTGTTCTAAAACTAATACTAATTTCGCCTGTCGTCTGATAAGTTCTTTCACACCCTCCCCTACAGTACTCTCTATATCAAAAGCTTCGGGAGCAAGTTTAAGTTTGTGTCTTGTTTCTACATAAAGTTCATAGTCGTACTCCGGCAATTCTTGGGCGGCTGCTTTCAGTAATTTAAGTCCCTCCAAACCGATAGTAAAGATTCCGATTTTCATAATTAGTATTATAGTAATATACATCATGATCAAAGCGCACCCGAGGGTGCGCTTCTGCAGTGTTCCTCCATACGCAAGTTAGTAGCCACCACTGGCACCACTATTTATACTGATAAATGGAAGAGTTATGATGGACTAGTTCTTGATGGCTACAAGCACAGAAGAATCAATCAC
>Ga0163154_10010424_pt1 | contig 10333 bp, 7 predicted proteins | sample OliLakLV19MP9P1_FD_148649 | JGI IMG/M metagenome (GOLD analysis project Ga0163154, IMG submission 148649) | Freshwater microbial mat bacterial communities from Lake Vanda, McMurdo Dry Valleys, Antarctica - Oligotrophic Lake LV.19.MP9.P1 | ecosystem: Environmental > Aquatic > Freshwater > Lake >...
GCGTGGGCGCGCTCAGGCGCGAACAGATCGTGCACGCACTGGCGACTGGTTGCACACGAACGCCGTCGCATACGACGCGTTGCACGACCTGATCGCGCTCAGCTCGCCCGAGCTGAGCGAGGTCTTCGTCATCGATCACTCGACGACGAGCGCCGAGGCGGCGAGCTCGACTGGCGGCCGCCGCGGCAAGGGCGGCGACATCCTGTGGCGCTGGGGCAACCCCACGCGCCACGGCAGCGGCGACGAGCGCGACCAGCAGCTCTTCCGCCAGCACGACCCGTCATGGCTCGCGCCGACGACGTCGGGCGCGCTGCGGCTGCTCGTGTTCAACAACGGCAGCGAGCGACCGTTCGAGGACGACCGCTCGGCCGTGCTGGAGCTCGAGCTGCCTTTCGATCCAGTCCGTGGCTTCGTCGTCCCGGAGCGCGGTCCGCACGGCCCAGTCCGCCCCACGTGGCGCTTCGAGGACGCACCGCGGTTCTATTCGGCGTTCGTCTCCGGCGCGCAGCGCCTCCCGAACGGCAATACACTCGTGTGCTCGGGCGCCGCGGGCCGCGTGTTCGAGATCGATCCCGACGGTCACATCGTCTGGGAGTACCTCAATCCCTTCGGCGGGGAGGTCGTTGCGCCACCGCACGCGGGAACAGCCCCGCCGAGCGCGCTCTTCCGTGCAGAGCGCTACGCGCCCGACCACCCGGGCGTCGTCAAGCTACTCGCAGTTCAGACTCGCTGACCACGCGTCACTCGTCCTACACGAGACGCGGGCGTTGCGCCTCGTCGATGGGCCAGTGCGGGGCCGACGTCGGCCCCAGACGGAGCTTGTTGCCCGGGTTCACCACGTCCACACGGACCTCGATCCGACCTCTGTGCTCGAAGAACCCATTGAAGACGCCGTTGTCTTCCGGCAGGAATGCCGACAGCTGCCCTCCCCCACGGGAATGGGTGACATGAGATCGACGCGCGCGGTCGCTCGACTCCCCATGCTCAGACGCCAGCGGAGCCGTTATGCTCTACCTCGAAGTCACTCCGTACCTTGGAAGGAAGCCCCATGACCCGCGCCAGCGCCCGACACATCCTCGTCCCGACCGAAGCCAAGTGCCTCGAGCTGAAGACCCAGATCGAAGCCGGCACCTCGTTCGAAGATGTCGCCAAGAAGCACTCCACCTGCCCGTCCGGCAAGCGCGGCGGCGGGCTCGGGGAGTTCGGCCCTGGTCAGATGGTGAAGGAGTTCGACCAGGTCGTATTCAAGGGCGAGCTCGGCCAGGTCCACGGCCCGGTGAAGACGCAGTTCGGCTACCACCTGATCGAGATCACGAACCGTAAGTGAGACACTGAACCCAAGTGACGCGCTCAACGCAGCGCACGGATCAGCGCTGCACCGACGAGCGCCTTCAGCACGCCGCCTGCGAGATAAGGCTGGACGCCGACCCGGAACGCCTCGGGCGCGTTGTGCCACTGCAACAGGCGCAGCGCGCCGAGGGCAAGGATCACGGCCGTGCCTGCGAGCTGCGCCAACAGCGCGGTCCCAAACGTCCGTCCGTTCATGCGCGCGACGACGGCCGCGCCGACGACGAAGCCGACGAGGTACCCCGCGCTCTTCCCCGCCGCCGCCTCCCAGCCGCCACGACCATCGGCGAACACGGGCGCGCCCGCAACACCGATGAAGACGTACGCGGCCACGGCCCAGACGCCGTAGGGCGCGCGCAGCAGCGCAGCCACGGTCAACACGGCCAGCGACTGCAGCGTGATCGGAACGTCCAGCGCCGCGGGTAGGTACGCAGCGAGCGTCGCGGGGATCTCGACCTCGAAACGCGCGCTGGCGATGATCACGAGGACCGAGAACACGAACTGCACGATCAGCATCATTGGGTTTCAGCCGGTAGCAGAACGCACGATACGATCGCGCAGCAAGAGCACGTCCTCGCGCACGAGATAGAGCGCCGGCACGAGCACCAGCGTGATCACCGTCGCGAACGCGACGCCCGCGGAGAGGCTGATCGCCATCGGGATCAAGAATTTCGCCTGCACGCTCTTCTCCATCACCATCGGCGCCAGGCCGACGACGGTCGTGAGCGACGTGAAGAGCACGGCGCGGAAGCGGCTGCGGCCCGCCTCGAGGGCACACTCGACGGCGCCCATACCGAGCGCTCTCAGTTGATTGATGCGGTCGAGCAGGACAACGCTGTCGTTGATCACGACGCCGCTGAGCGCGACGATGCCGAACATCGAGAAGAAGCTGAGGTTGTAGCCCAAGAGGACGTGCCCGATCACCGCGCCGACGATGCCGAGCGGGATCACGGCCAGGATTATCAGCGGCTGGATGTAGCTGCGCAACTGCGCCGCCAAGAGCGCGTACATCGCCAGCAGCGCGACGACCATGGCGCGCGCGATGCTCAGCATGCTGTCCATGCGCTCGCGCTCGGCGCCCTCGAACGAGAAGCCCAGGCCAGGGACCTCCCGTACGAGCGCCGGCAGGACCTCCGCACGCAGCGCGTCGTTCAGCGCCTTGGCGTCGCCCAGCTCCTCGTCGACGTCCGCGGTGACCGTGACGATGCGACGCCGGTCAGCGCGGTCGATCGAGGCATCACCGCGGTTCAGGGTCCAGCGCGCGACGGTGGCCAGCGGCGCCTCGCCTCCAGCGGGGAGGCGCACGCGGAAGTCGTCGAGGCTCGCCAGCGCGCGCCGTTCGCCCTCGGTGTAACGGACGAGCACGAGGATCTCGTCGCGGCCGCGCTGCACCCGTTGGACCTCTGCGCCGCGGTACGCCTGGCGCACTTGTCGCGCCAGCGCCCTGGGTGTCAGGCCCGCGGCCGAGCCCGCCTCGGTCAACTCGAACTCGAGCTCGCGCTTGCCGGGGCGGAACGAGTCCTTCAGCTCGACGACACCCTCCTTGTCGCCGAGGTACCGCTTCACTGCGTTGGCTGCGCTGCGGAGCTGCGCGACGTCGGCGTGCGCGAGCTCGACCTGCACGTCGTTTCCGGCAGACAAGAGTGTGCTGGTGAACTCTAACGACGTCGTGCCAACGATCTCGCCGGTGAGCTCGCGCCAACGTGCGACAAATGCGGCCGAGGTGATCGTGCGCTCCTCGCTGGGCGTCAACGCGATCGCCACTTCGGCGACGTGTGAGCCGCTGCCCCCTGCGCCGGCGTCGGGGCCACCGCCACCGCCAAAGGGCTGCGAACCCAACGTCGCCGCGACCCGTCGCACGAGGCGCGAATCAGCGAATGCGACGTCACCTTCGAGGTCTAGGCGCGCAGCCTCCGCGGCGGCGACGATGCGATTCAGGGCCGCTTCCGTCTCCTCCTCTGGTGTGCCGAGGAGCATCTGCAACCGGACCGAGATGTCGTCGGCATCGATCACCGGGAAGAGCACGAAGCGGATGACGCCCCCGCGTATCACGCCGAGCGTCAACACGAATAGCGCGATTGCCGTGGCCACGGTTGCATAACGACCGCGCAACGCGACACGGAGCACCGGCAAGTAGATGTGCTGGACAAAGGTCAGCAGCCACCGTCTCAACCGATCTTGCACGACCGTCAACGCCGACCGACGGTGCACGACGGTGCCACCCGAGAGGTGCGCGGGCAGGATGAAGAGCGACTCGATCAGCGAGAAGAAGAGCACGCAGATCACGACGACCGGGACGATCCACAGGATGTCTCCGAAGAACCCCGTCGTGAAGTACAGCGGCAAGAAAGCGATCATCGTCGTCAATACGCCGATGACAACCGGCGCGAAGACGGCGCGCAAACCCTGCAACGCCGCGCGCCCGGCCGGCACGCCTGCTTCGCGCAGAGTGAAGATGCTCTCGCCCACGACGATGGCGTCGTCGACGACGATCCCCAGCACGAGGATGAACGCGAACAACGAGATCATGTTGATCGAGCCGCCGAACGGTTGGATCAACAGAAACGCCCCCAGGAACGAGATGGGGATCCCCATTGTCGTCCAGAACGCGAGGCGCAGGTCCAAGAACAGCACCAACACGAGGAAGACGAGGACGAGCCCGATCAAGCCGTTGCGCAGGAGCAGCTCGATGCGGCTCTTCAGAATGTCCGCTTGGTTGCGCCAGATCTCGACCTGGAGGCCGTTCGGAACTGACAGCGTGCTGACGTAGTCGTGGACGGTGCGCTCGACCGCGAGCACCTGTTGTCGCCCGACGGACTTGATCGCGACATACGCCGCGGGTTCACCATTGTAGCGGCTGGCGCCCGTGACATCCTCGAATCCATCGCGCACGGTCGCGACGTCACCGACGCGTACCACACCGCCGTCGTCACCCGCGCTGAGGATGATGGCCTCGAAGTCGCGCGCGACGTAGGCCTGCGAGTCGGTGCGCAAGAGCAGCTCACCTTGGCTGGCCCGGATCGACCCACCGGGCAAATTCACCGACGAGTCCGCGATCGCGTCCGCGACGACTTGGAACGACAGGCCGCGGCGGCGCAACTCGGCCTCCGAGACCTCGATCGAGACTTCGTAGTCACGGACGCCCTGCACCTCGACGATCGTGATGCCTTCCAGCGCCGAGAGGTCGTCGCGGATCCGGTGCGCGAACTCGCGCAACGTGCGCTCCGAGGCGTCGCCGTGGATCGCGAGCATCACGACCGGCCGGATGAGCTCGACGTCCTGAACACGCGGGTTCTCGGCCTCTTGCGGCGGGAAATCGCGCAGCGCGTCGACCGCGGCCTTCACGTCGTCGAGGACGACGTTGTCCTCCGCGTCGTCCTCGAGCTCCGCGATCACCGTGCCGAGGCCCTCCGACGCGACCGAGCGCAGCTTCTCGATGCCCTGGACACCCGCGAGGGCCTCTTCGACGCGGCGACAGACACCCTCCTCGATCTCGACTGGGGTCGCGCCTGGATAGACGATCGTCACGCTGATCGTGCGCGGGTCGATGTCGGGGAAGACGTTGACTTGCGTGCGCAGCGCAAAGAGCGCCCCCAGCACGAGGAAGGCCAACATCAGCAGGGTCGCGGCCACGTGATTGGACACGAACCACGCGAATAGGCCGCCGTCGGCGGCCTCTGGTCCCGCCCCGATTGGGCGCGAGCCGTCGACCTCGTTCATCTGAGGTCGCCCTCGTCGGCGAGACGCACGTCCATACCGTCCGTCACCACTTCGAGGTCGCTGGTCACGATGCGCGCGCCATCATCGAGCCCACGCACGATGAAGAGCTCACCCTCACTGTGCAGCACCTCGGGGCGCACGAAGCGCACGCGGCCCTCCGCGACGATCCACACCACGCCGTCCTCGCGCAGCACTGTGCGCGGTATCAGCGACACGTCGGTCAGGAGCTCGCCTGCGAAGCTCGCATCGACGAACGCGCCCGGGATGAGCCGCAACCGTAATTCCGCTGGGATGGCCGACGACGGCAGCTCGACGACGACGCGCGCGAGGCGACTTCCGGCCGCGAGTTCGGACTCCAAACGCGCGACACGCCCCGCGAGCATCACATCGCGGCCATCGACACGCGCGCGCAGCGCGACGGTCGTCGGTGCGACGTCCGCGCGCTCGCCCGGCAGCGTGATCCAACGCAGCTCGTCTTGCGCCAACGGCACGGTGAGCTCGAGCACCTCGGCGGCATAGACCTCGCCGATACGCTGGTTCGGCGCCACGACCTGACCGACGTCGACGCTGGCGCTGACGACACGCCCGTCGAACCGCGCGACGACGTGCGTGCGGTCGAGATCGAGCTGCGCCTTGTCCAACGCCGCGTTCGCCGCTGCGAGCCGCGCCTTCGCCTCTGCGACCTGTGGCTCCAATACGACGAGCGGTGTAGCGGGCCGGTCGCCGTGCAGCGCGCGCCATTCCACACGCGCGGACTCGGCGCGCGCCTGGATCTCCTGCACGATGGTCGTCGCAGCGGCGACGTCCGCGGCGGCGCGCGCGGCAGCCAGTTCGTAGTCGCGTGGCTCGATCGCCAAGAGCTGCTCTCCGGCTCGGAACTGGCCGCCTGCGCGCAATTCGGGATGGATCGAGACGACCTCGCCGCCGACCTGCGGCACGAGCCCGATGCGCGACCGCGCGGCGAGCACGCCGTTCCCGCGCACCGTGACGCGGTGCGAGCCAACCTCAACGACCGTGCTGCGCACGAGAGGCGCATAGATCGCCGCAGCTGCGCTGCGCGGCGCCTCGTGGCGCTCGGACAGCTTGCGCGCGCCCAGGAAGCCGCCGGCGACGATCAGGACCACGAGGAGCGGCTGCAGGACCCAGCGTTGGGCCTGGTCGAGGAAGGCAAAGGTCTCTCTCATTCGCGCAGGAGCGCTCCTGGTGAGCAGATGTTACGCGTCAATCCGCGAGCCCCCGCCTGCGATACTCCACCACAGGGGGCAAGCGCTCGATCCAGGCCGCGGCATCGGCGCGCATCGCGTCTTCTTTGCTAGCCGCGCCGGCGAAGCCTGCTGGGATCTGGCTGTGCAGCGACGGCGGGTCCGTCGCGTCGTCCATGAAGTGGTACTCGTAACCGGGGACAAAGAGCTCCTCGGGCGCGTGCACATCCAGAGTCCGTGTGCCGTAGGGCGTCAACGACGTCGTCAACGCCTGCGGCGGATTGATCCAGACGTGTGTCGGTGACGAGATGAATTGATACTGGATCTGCCGGTTCTGCGAGAGCACACGTGTCTTCTTCACCTGGCCCCCATAGAGGTTGCTCGTCGCGAAAGTCGACTTGAGTACACCGCGCTCGAGATCGGGCGCGAAGCCGCGCACGAACTCGAGGCTCTCCGGCTCGTCTGCCCGCCGGAAGCGCGCGACCCTGCGCCCGCCATTGATCTGCACCAACGCCTGGTCATGCTCGCGCGCCCGAGTGAAGTCCGCGTAGGGAGCGATACGCCCCGCGGGGGCGTTGCGCAGCACGAGCAGCGCCGCCGAGACGTCGCGCCTCGGCTTCGCGGTCCAACTGGCCGAATCGAGCGCGCCTTGGACCTCGTAAGGGAGATCGGTCGTCTCTTCGGCGCTGGTCGCGACGACGTCGCCTCCATCCTTGCGCCAACGCAGCGCGCCCTTGCCGATCCAGTCTTCCTCGGGACAGTGGATCACATGGGTCGCGGCGCGCCAGACGAGGCTGATGTCCTTGTAGACGATGCGGGGCGCGAGCGCCTTCACGGCGTTGTGCGGTCCCACCTTCCGGCCCATGTACGCGACCATGAAGCCGAGGTGCGGGTCGAACAGCGGCCCCGAGAGGAACACGACGTACCCAAAGAGCTCCAGCGCGCACCGCGGAAGCGTCCGCGGATCGAGCAGCACCTCCGGGTCGTCAGCGGCTTGGCCGACCGGGGTCAACCGGGTGCCCGCTGCCAGCAACCCGCGAAAGCGCTGACGCGCTTCTCGCACGCCCCAGGGGAGGAGCGGAATGTCGTCCTGAACGAACGGCTGTAGCGCGGGCGGGGGCTTCATCGATGGAGAGACACGGGCTGCGTGCCCCCGGGCTGGCCTTCGACGAGGCGCGCGGCGGAGGCCTCGAGCAGTCGCCCGAACGAGTCGGCCATCACTCGGCCAGCTTCCACGACCTCTGCGTGATTCAATGCACCTGGCACGAGGCCAGCGCCCGCGTTCGAGATGCACGAGATAGCGGCGACGCGCATGCCCGCGGCGTGCCCAGCCTGCGCCTCGCAGACGGTGCTCATGCCGACGGCGTGCCCTCCGATCGTGACCAGGTGTCGGATCTCGGCGGGTGTCTCGTAGCTCGGTCCCAAGAGACCGACGTAGACACCACAGTGCAACTCGATGCCGAGCTCGCGCGCGGTCCGGTCGAGCGCGTCACCCGCGCGCGGGTCGTAGGGACAGCCGACGCCGCGCTCGTCGAGCGCGAGCGGCGTACGCCCTTGCAGGTTGACGTGATCCTCGATGCGCATCAGCGTCGGGATCCGCCAATCGACGACGAGCCCGCCCGCTGCGTTTGTCAGTACGAGGACCTCGACACCGAGCTTGGCGTAAGCGCGCACGCTGCGCGTCACAGTCGCTGGCGACCAGCCTTCGTAGAGGTGCGCTCGCCCCTGTTGCGCCAATACGGGCACGCCGGAGAGATGTCCCATCACGACACGGCCCGCGTGGCCCGTAACACCCGCGCGCGGCATCCCGGGCAGCTCGTCGAAGCCGATCGCGCGGGCACCCTCCAGACGCTCGGCGAACGCGCCCAGGCCCGAGCCCAGAACGTAGGCGATCCGTGCGCCCGTTGCACCGTGCGCAGCGAGGCTCGTCGCGAGCTCGTCGACGGCGCTGGTCGCCGAACGGTTGGACTCCATTCGCGAAGCAATAGAGCGCCTCGGAGTCACAGGAACATCCCCGCGACGGTGGCCGTCATCCAAGACGCAAACGCACCGCCCAACATCGCACGCAGCGCGAGCTGCGAGAGGTCCTTCCGCCGCTCGGGCGCGAGCGGCGAAATGCCTCCGATCTGGATCCCGATCGACGCAAAGTTCGCAAAGCCACACAGCGCATAGGCGGCCATGGCGACGCTGCGCTCGCTCATTGCGCCCTCAGTCGATCGCATCGCGTCCAGCGCGCCGTAGGCGACGAACTCGTTGATGGCGATCTTCGTCCCGAGAAGGGTGCCGAAGCTCTGGCAATCGATCCACGCGACGCCCATCAGCCATGCAACGGGCGCGAAGACCCAGCCGAAGATGCGCTCGAGCGACAGCGGCGCGTCTCCGACCGAGATGCCCGACAGCGACCAATTGACGAGGGCGACGATCGCGACGAACGCGACCAGCATGGCGATCACGTTCAAATAGAGCTTCAAGCCGTCGCTCGTGCCTGCGGCCGCGGCGTCCAGGACGTTGACAGGCTTCTCCCCATCGGTCAGGTCGGACAGCTCGAAGTCGAACGTTTCGGCCGTGATCGAGCGCTCCGTCTCGGGGACCATGATCTTCGCGAGGACAAACGCCGCAGGCGCGCTCATGAAGCTGGCGGCGAGGAGGTGGCCCGCATACTGCTCGCCCAGCACACCGATGTACACGGCGAGCACGCTGCCGGCGATCGTCGCGAAGCCGCCAGTCATGAGCGCCATTAGCTCGGAGCGCGTGAAGCGTCCGATGTAGGGTCGCACGACGAGGGGCGCCTCGGTCTGACCGACGAAGACGTTGGCCGCCATCGCCATCGACTCCGCGCCCGAGGTTCGGAGCGTGCGCTGCATGACCCACGCCAAGGCGCGGATCAGGCGCTGCATCACGCCGAAGTGGTACAGGATCGCCATGACGGCGCTGAAGTACAGGATCGTCGGCAGCGCCTTGAACGCGAACGAGACGATCCCGGCGTTCTGCTGCGCTTCGGGTGGCAGGTGGAAAGGGTACGAGTCGTAGAGCGTGATGGCTTCCGGCGGCGCACCAGACTGCGCCTCAGGGATGACCGCAAAGCCCGCGAGGACGTCGCCGAACACCATCCGCGCGCCTGCCTCCCCAAAGCCGAGCACCGTCGTCGCGAACTTCGATACGGCGTCCAGCGCGTCTCGTCCTGGCCCGGTCTTCAGGATCAGGAGCGCCAGCAGCACCTGCATGCCGATGCCGAGCACGATGACGCGGACATCGATGCGCCGCCGGTCGCTCGACATCACCCAGGCGATGGCGCAGAAGAAGGCGAGGCCGAGGAGCGCGCGGGCGACCGTCATACACGCAGGGTAGCGAGCGCGGCAGTGGGAGCGCTATCAGCTTCAGGCCCGAGGGCGCGCGCCGACCATATTTTCGGGCGAGAGCAGCTCGCGGATGCGCTCCTCGTCGAGCAGCTTGCGCTCGCGCACGAGCTCGACGATGCCGCGACCGGTGCGCAGCGCCTCCGCCGCGAGGTCGGTCGACACCTCGTAGCCGAGGACTGGCACGAGCGCGGTGACGACGCCGATGCTGCGCTCGACGAATGCGCGGCAATTGGCCTCGTTCGCCGTGATCCCATCGACGCAGTTGAAGCGGAACGTGGTCACCGCGTTCGTCAGCATCTCGATCGAGTCGAGGATCGCCGCCGCAATGACGGGCTCCATCACATTGAGCTCGAGTTGGCCCGCTTCGGCGGCCATCGTCACGGTGAGGTCGTTGCCGATGACTCGATAGGCGACCTGATTCACCACCTCGGGGATGACGGGGTTGACCTTGCCGGGCATGATCGACGAGCCGGGCTGGCGCGCCGGCAAGTTGATCTCGCCGAGGCCCGCGCGGGGGCCGGACGACAAGAGCCGCAAGTCATTCGAGATCTTCGAGAGCTTCACCGCGAGGCTCTTGAGGGCCGACGAGAACACGACAAACGCCTGCGTGTCTTGCGTCGCCTCGATGAGGTCGTCGGCGAGCCGGATGTCGAGTCCCGTCAGGTGCGCGAGGTGCTGGACCACGTGGTCCGCGTAGCCCGCGGG
>Ga0163154_10010425_pt1 | contig 10333 bp, 9 predicted proteins | sample OliLakLV19MP9P1_FD_148649 | JGI IMG/M metagenome (GOLD analysis project Ga0163154, IMG submission 148649) | Freshwater microbial mat bacterial communities from Lake Vanda, McMurdo Dry Valleys, Antarctica - Oligotrophic Lake LV.19.MP9.P1 | ecosystem: Environmental > Aquatic > Freshwater > Lake >...
TTGTGGTCGAATAAGGGGTTTCTCGCCGCCTGATGACGAATCCCCTCTCCCCTCTGTCTGCGCCAGCTGACGACACCGAAGTGCGCCAGCCCGTTGCTGCGCGCATCGCCTTGCCCTGGCTGGCGCTGGCCTTGATGCTGGCTGCGGCCACGCTGGCGGCAGGCCTGACCTGGGGGCTGGCGCTGGCCTTTGGTGCCGACCTGTGGTGGCTGGCGCCGGCTTCAGCCGCCTTGGCCGTGGCCGTTGCAGCGCTGCCCGTGGCGGCGTTGTTGTTGCGCTTCAACCGGCAGTCGGGCATCGGCGCACTGGTCTCTGGCGCGGTGAACAGCCCCATCGGCACGACGCGGCCGCTTTTTCTTGAGCTGGCGGCCCGCGAATGGGCCCGTGCGCGGCGCTACGGCTCGGGCGCAGCCTTGTTGCTGGTGGATGTGGACCGTTTTGCCCGCCTGGTCGAATCGCGCGGCGGCGCCGCCACCGACGCCGTGCTGGCCGAGATGCTGCGACAGACCTCGCCCACGTTGCGTGGTGCCGACCTGCTGACCCGCTTTTCCGATTCGCAGATGGCGGTGTTCCTGGCCCATGCCGACGCCACCGGCGCGCTGGACGTGGCCGAACGCATCCGCGAACGCACCGAGCTGATGGAGGTGCCGTTCCACCAGGAGACGTCCCCGCGTCGCCTGCGTGTGACGGTGAGCGTGGGTGTGTCGCAGCTGCGCCCGGCGCACCTGAATCTGCAGTCCCTGATCGACGACGCACAAGACGCCGTGCTGGCCGCGCGCCAGGCCGGTGGCAACTGCGTGCGCGCTGCGCCCGTGGATGCCGGCCGGCTGAGCGCAGCCGGGCCCTGGTTGGACGATCGGCGGGCGCGCCCCAAACAGCCCTGAAGGGCGCGCGCGGCAGGCCGGCGCCTGTCACTGCATGCGCAAGCGCGCCGCGTAGCCTGTCATCTCCAGATAACCCAGTCCCACGCGCTGCCCCTGCACATCCAGCAGTTCGCTCAAGCCTTCCCAGTAGATGGCGCCGGTGCTGCCGCTGCTGTCCAGTTCTTGCGCATCCAGCAGGGCGCGCACCGTGAAGCGGCCGGCGGGTGTGTCCACCTGCCACTGCACCGGGTAGCGTGCGCCGCTGGCCGGGCTGGCCCAGGTGCGGCCTGCAGTGAAGCGCAGATCCTTCGGCGCAAAGGGCTGAGCCGAAGCGCCAGCGCGGCGCCAACTGCCGCCGGCCCACAGTGCGCTGCCGTCGGCGCGGCGCAGCACAAACGCGGTGAGCGCGCTGCCGTCGAACAGGTTCATGCCGATCCAGTCCCAGCCCACCGCGTCGGGGTGCAGGATCTCGTTGCTCCACTCGTGGTCCAGCCAGGCGCGGCCGCTGCCGCCTTCGGCCGCGGTGGCGGCCAGTTGAGGTTCGCTGTAGTAGTGGCTGGCCTGCACTTCGTCGGGGCCCTTGCGCGAGAAGCCGGCGTCGCCCTGCAGCAGCAGGGGCTGGGTGCGTTGCAGCTTCAGGTTCAGCTGAAAGTCGCGCGCCGGCAGGCTGGCGGTCCACAGGCCGGCCTGGTGGTGCAGGCGCCAGTTGCCGATCTGCACGTCCGCATCGTCCAGCCCCGCGCGACCCAGCGCCGAGCGGCTGTCGCCTGACCAGCGGGTGATGCGCTGGTCGTGCAGGTGGCTGCTGCCACCGGGCCCCAGCCGGGTGATGGCGGCGTGCGCAAACAGCAGGTGGCGCGCGGCAAAGCGGCTGCGGTTGTCGGTGGCCAGACCGGTGCGACTGCGAAAAAAAGTGATCTGGAAGCCCAACTGGGGCGCTTCCGGCTGGCCCAGCCAGCCCGTGGCGTACCACCACTCGGTGCGCGACAGCAGGTGCGCGCCGTGGTCGCGCGGGAAGGTCAGCACGCGCCCGCGGCGCACCGGTTCATCTGCCTGAGCGCGCACGCGCGCCGGTGCAGCCAGCGCCGCCAGCGCCGCCAGCAAGAGGGCCCGGCGCAGCGGGCTCACCAGCTGGTCGGAATACTGCTAGCTGATGTTGATCCGAAACTCATTGATCCTCCACGGCCTGTCACGAGCAATGGATTCTGCCCCGTTGAGTGGGAAGCACCGCACGCTCGACGCTACGTTCTGGCCGGTACGTTCTCTTCGGAGCGCACATGGCCACTTCAGAAAGAGTGGTCTGCCGAAGATGCGTTGCCGGCACCCTGAAGTTTTGAAGGCGGTCCACCGGAGCGGCCGCTGGCTGTGCTTTTTCCGGTCAAACCCGGCGACTGTTCCAGCGCGCCACCGTCCCGCTCAAAGACCAGTGCTGCGCGGCCGATGGTGCAAGCAGGTGTGGAGCGGCCTGACGCCGGAACTGGCGTCGCGCACCCGCCGTGTCCGGAACACGAGACAAGGCTTCGGCATGACCACGGCGCACATCGATCCAACCCCCACCATCACCCGCAGTCGCATGGGGCTGCGCGCGATGTTGACCCTCTTCACGGCAGCCGCGCTCGCCGTCACCGCGATTGTGGGGGCCATCTCCCTGTGGGGTGCGAGCCAGGCAGGTGACGCCGCGACACGGACCTTCGTCGCCAAGGACGTCACGGCCGACATCCTTCCGCCGCCGATGTACTGATCGAAATGCGCCTGGTGTTGTCGCAGGCCATCGAAGGCACGATCGAGAAGGACGCTGCCAAGTCTGAGTGGACGCGGCTGCAGGGCGAATATCTGAGCCGGGTTGCCTTTTGGCGCCAGAAGCCCGACGGGCTGGAAGCCCAGCTGCTGGGCGCACAGCACGAGGCAGGCACCGCGTTCATCGAAGCCGCCGGCCAGGTGATCGACGCCCTGTCTGCGAACGCCGATCCCGCCATCGCGCAGGGCCTGATGAAGTTGGCTCATGGCGCCTACCTGGCGCACCGCAAGGGCGTGGACGACACGGTCAAGGAGTCTGTGGCTTTTGCCGACGCGTCGATGGTGGCCTTCGACGCCACCACGAAGACGACGAAGCACGCGCAGTGGGGCCTGCTGGCGCTGGCCACGCTGGGCCTGGCCGGCTTCGGCATCTGGATCCGCCGCTACGTCTTCGCCACGGTGGGCGGGGAGCCCGACGTCGCCGCTGCGATGGCCCGCTCTGTGGCTCTGGGCGACCTGTCGAGCGACTTGCCGGCCGCGCACGGCGACGGCGCCAGCGTCATGGCCGCCATGCGGCACATGAGCCAGGCGCTGTCAGGCATCGTGGGGCAGGTCCGCGCCAGCAGCGACCGCATCGCCATCGGCGTGCGCGAGATCGCGCAGGGCAACAGTGACCTGAGCGCCCGCACCGAGCAGCAGGCCGCAGCGCTCGAGCAGACCGCCGCCTCGATGGAGCAGTTTGGCTCCACGGTCAAGCAGACCGCCGACAACGCACGGCGGGCCAGTCTGCTGGCCACGGAAGCCAGCGCCGTCGCGGTCAGGGGTGGTGAAGTCGTGGGCCAAGTCGTGTCCACGATGAAAGGCATCAACGACAGCAGCCGAAAGATCGCCGACATCATCGGCGTGATCGACGGCATCGCGTTTCAAACGAATATCCTGGCGCTGAATGCCGCCGTCGAAGCCGCCCGTGCTGGCGAGCAGGGCCGTGGCTTTGCCGTCGTGGCGTCAGAGGTCCGCAGCCTGGCCGGACGCAGCGCGGATGCAGCCAAGGAAATCAAGGGCCTGATCAACGCAAGCGTCCAGCGTGTGGAGGAGGGATCTGCGATGGTCGACCGGGCTGGTGCCACGATGACCGAGGTGGTCAGCTCGATCCAGCGCGTGAGCCACGTCATCGCCGAAATCAGCGCGGCCAGCGGGGAGCAGAGCGCAGGCGTGGCGCAGATCGGCGAGGCAGTGGCGCAGATGGACCGGGCCACACAGCAGAACGCGGCGCTCGTCGAACAGAGTGCCGCCGCCGCCGACAGCCTGAATTTGCAGGCGCAGGAGTTGGTAGGGGCGGTGGCGGTGTTCAAGCTTGGCTTCGGAAGGACAGCGCGGCCACGCCGCACGCTGTCTTGAGATGGGGCTGGCCGGCTATCTGATGAAACCGGTTTCGGAGTCGGACTCGTTGGGCACCATCATGACGGCACTGGGCACTGGGCACTGGGCACTCGGCGATCCGCTCGCGCAGTCCAGACCCTTGATCACTCGACACTCCTTGCGCGAAACCCGCCGCCCGCTGAACCTGCTGTTGGCCGAGGACAACGCGATCAATCAGACGCTGGCGGTGCGGCTGCTGCAAAAGCTGGGGCACCGCGTCACGGTGGCCGGCAACGGCATCGAAGCCGTTGCGCATTCGCAGCAAGGCGGCTTCGACACCATCCTGATGGACGTGGACATGCCGAAGCAAGAGGCCCATCAAGCGCTACGACGACTTGCTGAAGCCATAGCAGGCGGCATGGGGCAATCCAGAACACTGGCAAATGCGCGCAACAACTCCAACTCAGCCGGGGTGGCTTTCTGATCGTGCCAGATGCTGATGGCACAGGCTGTCAGCAGGCGCGATTTGGCCGCGGGCGCCAGTAGATCCAGCTTGACGAGGGCCCGATCCAGATCCGCAGTCGTGATCTGGTCCTTCGCCAACAAACTCAATCCAGTTGAAGCCAACCCGCGGGCGGAAGCATCAAACGCGGCTTGCGCACTGTTTCTGCCCGCCGCGCCAGCGTGCGCCACTGCCGACAAGACAAATTCAACTTCCCGCGTGAGTTGTTCCGTTTCCTGATATTGCACTGCAACAGGCGATGGTTTTTGAAAGTGCCCGTCCAGATGCCTTGACAAGATCTTCTGCAATGACCACTCGAAGAGGTCCACCTCGGCGTCCATATTGATCAGCGAGGCCAGATTTTTCAGAAACGGCGCGCACTGGTTGTATGACAACTGCTTGAGCGCGGGAATCGCAATATCGATGACCGGCAGCCGGAATCTCGTTTCCAGCGCATCCATCTGTGGCAGCAAACGCAGCGTCAACGCGTACACGTCCTTGTCGGCCCGGTCTTGCAACAGCGCGAGTTGCCGTTCGCGCAGCCCTGGGTCCTTGCCCAGCAGCAGGCAATAGATCACAGCCCGGGCGCCATAGGGTTCACGCGCTGCATCACGAATCGCGGCGGGCATTTCAGACAGCAACGACCGTGCAAGCACAACCGATTCCGGCGTAGGTCGAGCCACTTGATCCACCAATGCCGCGGCCTCGGCAGCTGCGGTTTGTGCCGCCAAAGTCGCCACAGTCGCCACATTTCGGAACACGTCGGGGCGTGGCATGGCGGAAGTGCTGTCGACTCTGGGTTGGCTTTCAAGAGCTGGTGACGCTTCAGCAACATCGAACTTGCCATCCCACCGGGGCTCGATCCGCAAGATGCGCTTGGCAAGCGGTGGATGTGTCGACGACAGCCACTGCGTGAAGCCTGTGACCCCTTGGGCAAAAAACGCATGGCTGACTTCAGGCGCGCCCGGGTTGCGCACGGTGGAGCCCGCCTTTGCCGCGCCGATCCTCTTCAATGCGCCCGCAATTCCATCTGGATTGCGGGTGAACTGGACTGCCGACGCGTCAGCCAGGTATTCCCTTTGCCGGCTGACGGCGGCCTTGATCAGACCACCGAAGAACGTGCCGGCAAATCCGATCACCATCAGCCCGACCGCCAGCGCCAATATCGCCGTGCCACTGTTGTCGTTGCTGCGCCGACGCCCCGAGAACGATGCCGAATACATCAGGTAGTAACCCAGAATACCCAGAATCAGAATGCCGTTCAATGCACCCATCAAGCGGATGTTGAGCCGCATGTCACCATTGAAGATGTGACTGAACTCATGGGCGATGACGCCCTGCAGTTGATCACGGTTGAGTTGCTCGATGGCCCCCTGGGTAATTCCAAGTACAGCGTCTCGGGGCGTGAAACCCGCTGCGAAGGCATTGATGCCAGGCTCGTTGGCCAGCAGATAGACCGGGGGCGCAGGGGTTCCGGATGCGATGGCCATTTCATCCACGACATTGAGCAGCTTGCGTTGGTTGGGCTCTTCGGTATTGCGCGGAATCAACTGTCCACCCAGCGATTCGGCAACGACCTTGCCGCCCGCAGACAAGGCCATCATCTTGTACAGACTGCCGACCAGCACCACCACGCTGACGCCCGCGCCCACCGTGGCGGCCATCTTCCAGTCCATCTGCGCAAAGATAGACTGACCTTCACGCACTTGCTGGCTGTTGACGACGCCGAACACCACCAGGATCAGCAGGTTGGCCATGGCAATCAAAGCAATCACCGCGGCACCGAACAAGACGATCAACAGCGTCGTGTGCTTGTGCGCGCGCTCCTGTGATTCGAAGAAATTCATCGGTCGCCCACCAGCAGACTAAGCGCTGCGGTCAAAACGACACTTTCGGCGCGGCCTGAATCGCGACGGTGTCTGCGAATTCCAAAAGCGCTGCATCCTGGCCGTGGCCGAACATGGGCGCGAAAACCACAGGTGGGAACGACTGCTTGTAGGTGTTGTAGGCCATCACCTGGTCATTGAAGGCCTGGCGTGAAAATGACACCTTGTTCTCCGTCGATGTGAGTTCCTCGCTCAGTTGCATCATGTTCTGGTTGGCCTTGAGGTCCGGGTAGGCCTCCATCACCATCTTCAAGTTCACCAGGGCGCCAGACAGTCTTCCTTCGGCGCCGACCAGCCCCTTCATGGCGTCGGCATCGCCGGGCGCTGCCGCAGCGCTGGACAACATGCCGGACGCCTCGTTGCGCGCTTTGACAACCGCCTCCAGCGTTTCACGCTCGTGTTTGATGTATCCCTTGGCGGTCTCGACGAGATTGGGGATCAGGTCATAGCGCCGCTTGAGCTGTACTTCAATCTGGGCGAAGGCATTCTTGTACCGATTTCGCAACGTGACCAGCTTGTTGAAAATCGCGATCAGAAGAAAAGCCGCCAGCGCGATGACGACCAGGATGACGATCAGTGTGGTGCTCATGGATTGCCTTCTGATTGGGATGTCTGGAACTTTGGAAGATTGCTACGAGGAGCCTGGTCGTGCGCTTGAAGTCAGCGCGTGGGGCATGGCGGGCTGGACGGGCCGCCTCCCCACACAAGGTGCAACTGGCGCCTGGCTCGTGATGGACCCGGCCGACATCATTTAGTTTCACGGTCTGCGACACCGCACACGCGCCGCCGCTGACGGTTCCCCTCACCCGGCCATGTGGACAGGTCCGAAACTGGCCGTTGGCTGAAACTCGCGGCCCTGCAGGTCTGTGGTTCTTGCCCACCGATCGGTGGCGTCAAAGTGTTTACGCTGTCGGCCCGAGTGAACTCGCTGCATCAAACGCTGTGCGCCAGGCGCGCTCCAATCTCGATCAGCGCTGCAGAAATCTTTTCCGGCGGCAGAACGAAATCCACGAAGGCTGACGCCTGCGCGCTGACAGGCATGCCATTGACTTCTGCCGAGTGATCCTGTGCAAAGGTGACGCCGCCCTTCTCCTTGATGTGTTTGCACCCTGCGGCGCCGTCCCCGTCGTAACCAGAGACGATGACCCCGATCGCCCGGTCGCCGAAGGCTTCCGCGATCGAAGCAAAAAACAGATCGACTTGCACGTTCCGTCGAGTGCGAGGCGAAATGACCTTGAACCTGTATTTCTCAACTTTCAGATCGGCGTTGGCTGGAATCACATAGACATGGTTCGATCTGATAGGCGTGGCAGTCGACGGGACCAGTACCGGCATCTTGGTATGGCGTGCCAGAATCAGAGCCAACTGGCTGTAGGCGTCTGGATTCATGTGCGAGATGATCACGAATGCCAGCCCTGTGTCGGCTGGCAAATGATCCAATAGCAACTTGTATGCATTCAGGGCGCCCGCCGAGCCGCCAATTCCTACAATGCAAGTTGGAATCGACTTTGCCATGATTGCGGGTGGCGGAGGGGGGGCACTGGGGAGTTCCCTGAAAGACTTGCTATTTATTTGTGACTCGTGGAGGTGCTCTTTCCGATTTTCTTCTTTTGGTTGTGTCCTGGGGTGGATTTGGAATCCATCGGCACGAGCTGCAGTCCGTCGTTGCTAAATACCAATTTATGCACGTCGCTTGAGTGGCCCATGCCGCGCGACTTGACGATGTAGAGGCCGCGAATGCGACGTTGCCCCTCGTTTTCTTCTAATTCTCTAACGACGATCCATGTGTCAATCAAAGACGATACACCGATTTCACCGCTCGTGTCATTCTGTGCGGTCGACGAGACCAGGCTGGTAAAGAATCCAGTGATGCCCTTGGACTTGAGGGCATCGATCATGCGTGTGAGCATGGACTGAACTTCAAGTCGATTCCCTTGCCCCAGGAGACTCGTCAGCGGATCGATGACAACGGCTTCTGGCTGGAAATCTGCGAGTAGCTTGTACAAGTCAAGCAAGTGCATCTCCAGACCAAAGAACGACGGCCGGGTGGACACCATTTTCAGTAGCCCCTTCTTGATCAGCGGCTCGAGCTGGAATCCGATGGAGCTCATGTTCTGGACGAGTTGGCCCGCCGACTCTTCGTAAGATAAGAACAGGCACTTCTCACCACGCCTGCATGTTTCGATGGCGAAAGCGGCTGCGAGACTGGTCTTGCCAGTGCCCGCGGTGCCCGATGCGAGAACCGTGCTGCCTCTTGTGTATCCGCCCCCCTGGAACAACTTGTCCAGTGATGCGACGCCTGTCGCTACCCGTTCCGCTGTGCCCGGTTGATCCATGCCTGCAGAAGTGATGGGGATGACCGAAAGCCCACCATCGTCGATGACGAAAGGATATTCGTTGGCGCCGTGGTTGGAGCCGCGATATTTGATGACACGAATTCGCCGTGTTGAAATCTGTTCTCTGACGCGGTTGTCCACGAGAATGATGCAATCGGAAATGTATTCCTCCAAACCATGCTGGGTGAAAGAGCCGTCATGCACTTCACCGGTGATCAGCGCTGTGACTTTCTTGTCCTTGAGCCAACGAAAGAGTCTCTTGATTTCGAGGCGCAGGATGCCCGTATCACTGACGCCGGCGAACAATGATTCGATGGAATCCAGCACCACGCGCTTCGCATTGATGGAGTCGATGGCATGTTCAAGTCGAACGAAGAGTCCTTCGAGGTTGAATTCACCTGCTTCCTGGATGTCTTTTCGCTCGAGCACAACACAGTCCAGAACAATCTTCTTCTCAGCGACCAGAGCTTGCAAATTCAGGTTCAGCGAAGCCACGTCTTTGTACAACTCATCTACAGTCTCTTCAAATGACATGAAGACGCCGGTTTCTTTGTATTTGTTCGCGCCGCTGATCAAAAAGTCAACGCCAAGCAGTGTTTTCCCCGTACCGGTAGTGCCACACAACAAGGTGATTCTTTTTCTCGGAAGCCCGCCCTCCGTGATTTCGTCAAAGCCTTTGATGCCGGTCAGACACTTTTCCAACTCAAGCTCTGGCGCGGATCCCTTCTTGCGGGTCTTGCGCTCGGCTTGAAGTCCGGGGCCAGTTGGAGCCATGGTTCACCTCAATTGAATTGCGCGAAAGATGGTGTCGTCAGAAAACAGCGAGGGACGCCTTCACGATCAGCTGAAGTAGAGAAGTGCGGTTTGACGATCAAAACGCGTTACTTTGTCCAGCGTGGTGACTTATGCTGAACCCGAACAGATGCGTAATCTGTACGGCAGCGAACACAGCCGAATGTGCTTACGAACGTGTTGCAGCATGCCCCCTGACGACCGCTTCTTCGATGGGTTTGCAAGGTGCCTCATCGACGATGAGGCGCACGACAAGTCCGCGCAAAACTCGGGCAGACCACAGTCTGTGTTTCGAGTGACCGGTCTGGAGGGCTGCCCCGACCCCCGACATGCTCATCGTTGATGGTGTCCCGCAAGTGGACAATTTCTCACTGACAGAATGCGCTGGCCTTACCAGTCCTCTTTCACCGACATCACGGCCTGGCGCCCGGCCGCGTTGCGTGCACACAGCGCGGCGGTGGCCACGCCGGCCACCATCACTGCCGCGCAAAGGGCCAGCAGGCGGGCCCAGGGCAGCACCAGGTCCATCGTCCAGTGAAAGCTCTGCGGGTTGACCACGAACACCAGCACCAGGCTGATGGCCAGGCCCAGCAGCAGGCCCATCAGCACACCAGCCGCCACCCAGGCAGCCGCTTCACCGGCCACCACGGCCACCACCTGCGCGCGAGTCAGGCCCAGGTGCGACAGCAGACCAAATTCCTTGCGCCGCGCCAGCACCTGCGCCGACAGGCTGGCCGCGATGCCCACCAGGCCGATGGCAATGGCCACCACCTGCAGGTAGTAGGTGACGGCAAAACTGCGGTCGAAGATGCGCAGCGACATCTGGCGCAACTGGGCGCTGGACGCAAACTCCAGCAG
>Ga0163154_10010426_pt1 | contig 10333 bp, 5 predicted proteins | sample OliLakLV19MP9P1_FD_148649 | JGI IMG/M metagenome (GOLD analysis project Ga0163154, IMG submission 148649) | Freshwater microbial mat bacterial communities from Lake Vanda, McMurdo Dry Valleys, Antarctica - Oligotrophic Lake LV.19.MP9.P1 | ecosystem: Environmental > Aquatic > Freshwater > Lake >...
GTCCCCGGCGCTCGCCCTGGGCAGTGTCGCGTGCGCCGGGGACCACCCCGTCGACCGCACGGCGCGCAGGCAGCTCATCGAACTCGTACGCGGTGGCCAGCCGCTGGAGCGGCGCATGGCGCTGATCGGCGTTGCGCGTGCCGCGAGCCGCGCTGGTGGTGGCGACGAGCCTCTCGCAGGTCAGGCCGAGGTCCGGCGCGCCTTGGTGTCGGAGCTCGTGCGCGGTCATTCAGGCGACCGCCCGTGGATCGCGCTGGCGCTAGGCGTGATGGACGAAGCGCTGCACACAGCGGGCGAGGCCGCGGACGAGGCCACCTTCGACGCGCTCAGCACTGTTGCGGCGAAGCGCCGAGGCGCGGACGACTGCGCGGCGTTGGGCCTCGCGCTCGCGCTCTCGGCGCGCAACACCGAGCACGAACACGCCGCCGGTGAGCGCATCGTCGCCTCGGTCGACGCCGTGTCCGACCCGGACGCGCGTGGACACCTCTTCATCGCCGCGGCGCTCTTGCACCACGACGAGTTGCTGCCGGTTCTGCGGGCAGAAGTGCGGGCAAGCGTCGCGCAGCCCGTGCGCCTCTGGAGCGCGGCGGTCGGTCTCGCGCTGCTCGGCGAGCACGTCTCGCTGAGCCTCGTGCCGATGTTGAAGGAAGCGCGCTCGAGCGCGACGCAGGTCGCGCTGGCGGCCGCGATCGGCCACGCGACGGGCGCTGACGCGGTGCAGCCGCTCCTCGCGCTGCTCGACGACGCGGGAGCGACGAGCGCAACGAAGGCGGCGGCGATCGACGCCCTCGGCGCGCTGTGTGACCTGGAGCGCCTGCCTTGGCGCCACGCGCTCGCGAGCGGCCTGCCGTACTTCGCGATGACACCGTCGCTCGTCAGCGGCGACGTCGGCGTGCTCGAGCTGCCCTGGTAGGCGAGGACCGTGTCAGTGAGTGATATCGAGCAGCGCCGTTGCGGCGCTGCTCAGGCGACCGCGTCAAACCCAGCGCCGTCGCGGCGCTGCTCAGGTCACCGCGTCAGATCCAGCAGCGCCGTCGCGGCGCTGCGCGGGTCGGCGCGCTCGGCGAGCGAGCGCTCGATCGCTGCGCGCGTGCGCGGGACGATGCCGCGGAACAGCTCGGCGTCGCCTGAGCGCACGACGATGGGTTGGTCCAGATCGACGAGGCCGTCGCGCAGGCGCAGCGTCAGCGCATTGGTCTCCGGCGCGTCGAGCGTGATGACCTGCCCCTCGACGCGTGCCTTGACGAGCCGCCCGCCGACGGCCTCTTCGCGCGGCACCGCGAGCCAATAGAAGCGAGTGTGCACGACGTCGTCCTGCAGCCACACGACGCGCTCCGGCCACGGGTCGCGGGTGAACGCGGCCATCCACGGCAGGGCCTCTTTGTCCTCGCCGTCCATCCAGTGGCCCTTGTCAGGGTAGATGGTCACCTTGTGCGGATACGCACCCGCGTCCGCTGCGGCGAGCTCGGCGAGGCGCGCGCCCCAGGTCGCAGCGACCTCGTTGCGCTGGTACGCACGGTCGTTCCCGCCCATGAAGAGCATGAACGGCAGGTTGCGGAGGCCGAGTGGCTGCGCCTCGTTCGGGTGTCCCGCCATCATCGCCGCGGCTGCGAAGCGGTCGGCCATACGCGGCGCGAGCTGGTAGACGCCGTCCCCGCCCGCTGAGTAGCCCATGAGGTACACGCGGTCCGGGTCGACGCCTTGGAGCGCGACGTAGGCCTCGATGACGCGCTGGAACAGCGGGTCGATGTGCTCCTGGTGCCAGAGGTTCCACGTGTCGCTCGGCGCGCGCGGCGCGACGTAAAAGCCCTCGGCTGGCTCGTAGAGTCGGAGCTGGTTCGCCCACTGCCGATCGTTGACCTCGCGCGGCGCACCGCCGCCGCCGTGCATCGAGATCCAGAGGCTCCGCTGGCCCTCCAGCGCGTCTCCGAAGCGCTTCGCGAGCGTCTTCAGCGTGTGCTCGCCGTGCACGAAGGCCTGCGCCTCGAGCTCCGCTGCGAGCTCGGTCGCGAGCGTCGCCTTGCGCGCGGCCCAGAGCTCGGCGACGAGCGCCTCGGCGTCGTCACGCGCGAGGCCAGCGGGCGTCCAGGCGGGCTCGTCGGGCGACGCGGCGTCCCACGCAAGGTCGAGGGTCTCGGTGCGCGGCGCGGTCCACTCGACGCCGACGAAGCGGCGCTGGCCGTCGCGCGCGAGCTCCAGCGTGTACGCGCCCGGCGCCAACGTGAACGCAGGCATGTCGTTCAGATCGGCGCGGCCGGCGCGGCTCGTGTCGCGCGCCAGCTCGAGGCCGTCGGCGGCGCGGACGATCAGGTCGGCGACGATGCGCTCACCGCCCTCTGTGTCCCACATGCGCACGTTGCGCGATGCCAGGGCTCGCTCGCCGTCGGCCGTCGGGCGCACGTAGCGCTCGGTCACGTCGACGCCCGGCACCGTGCGGTCGTCGCGCGACCAGACCAGCGGGAAGTGCGCACCAGTTGGGCGCCACGAGCTGGCCCACACCGAGTAACGCGCGTTACCGGCGACAGCCTGCGCCGCGTCACCGGTGAACCAGCCGCGGTCGAGGCCCGCGGCGTCGAACTCGTCGGCGCCCGTGAACCGCCACCGCTGGCCGTCGAAGACCTCGACCCACGTGTGATTGCCGCGCTTGTCACGCCATGAGGCGACGCCTGCAGCGCGCGCGGGCACGCCGACGGCGCGGCACGCGTCGACGAGCAGGATCGTCAGCCCCGTGCACGTCGCCCGGGTCTGTGCGAGCGACTCGAAGGGGCTCTGGTTCGGCTGCTTGCGGCCAGTGTTGTAGTGGACGTTGACCGCGTTGAAGAGGCCACGGTTCAGCGCTTGCGCGGCCTCCTCGACGGTCTTGGCCTCGGCCACGAGCGGCGCGGCGACCTCCAGCAGCTTGGGCCGCCAACGCTCGCGGGTCTCGTCGAGCACGGCGTAGGGCAGCACGTCGTTCAGGAACACGTCCTCGGGCACCGAAGCGGCCCAGGGGAAGCGCACGCGCGCTTCGAGCGCGAGCGTCAGGTGCTCCATCAAGAGCTCGACGTCGAGCCCCGCGTCGCGCGCGGGCGCGTGCTCCGCGAGGAACATCGCCGCGCGTTGGCCGAGCGCGCCATGGCGCTCCTCGGCGCGCCGTAGGAGCTCGGGCCACGCGCCGCCGAGCGGGGCGCGCGTCGTGTCCACGGGCGGCGGGCCGAGCGGCCCTTGGAGCGTGGCCGCAGCGCGCGGCGCCAGGATGAGCGCGAGGCCGAGCGCCCACACGGGCAGGGCGAGCGTGCTGCGAGCGGTCGCGGAGTGTGTCGACGAGGACATGGCGCCCACGATACCCGCGGTGAGGCCCATGGCACACCGCAAGGCATACCGCGAGGCGCGCGCCCTCGCAGGGCTGCGCGGATCACTCGTCGCCGTCGTCCGCTCCAGCGTCGCCCGGCCCGAACCCGAACGCCTTGCGCTCGAAGCGCCGCAGGACGAGCACCGCGTCGCCCTCCTCGCGCGACGCCGCGAGATCGACGTCCCCCACCAGCGACCACTCGTGGAACCCCTCGGGGTCCGCCAGCGTCTGCTCGACATGCGCCCCGCCGTGCGTGAAGTCGCACAGCGTGGGCGAGCGCGCCGCCGCGCCCAGGTCGATCCGGCCGCACTCATCGAGGTACACCTTGTGCGCCGCCGCGAGGGCGTCGACCGACACGTGCTCGTTCGCGAGCGCGTCGTACTGCCGGCCCGCGAGCGCGCGCACCCAACGGAACGCGGCGTTGCGCACCATGCGCGTGAACGCGCGCGGATTCGCGGTCACGTCGTAAGGCAACGGGATCGGCTCGGAGTCACCGAAGCCCGCGGCGCGGTCCGGGTCGTCCAGGCGCTCCCACTCGTCGATCAAGCTGGAGTCGACGTGCCGCACGAGCGCGCCGAGCCACTCGGTCAGCTCCTTCGTGCCGCGTTCGATGTCGCGCCCCGGCGGCAGGCCCTTCACCAGGATGCGCCAGACCTCCGAGAGGTGGCGCAGGAGCTCACCCTCGACGACGGACAATCCATAGTGCTGCACGTACTCGCGGAAGCCCATGCCCAGCTCGAACATGTCGCGCACGACGGACTTCGCGCTGGGCATCTGCCGCGTGAGGCCCGGGTGGGCCTCGTCCCACTTGTCGAAGGCCTCGTCGATCTCGGCCTTCAATGGCTGCGGATGCTCGATCTCCTGGCGCTCCTCGCTGAAGTCGCGCTTGGCCGATTGGTCGAATGCGTCGACGTCGCGCTCGCGGTGCGCCTGCCAGAGCTCGTCGCGCAGCTTCTTCGCCTGGCGACCGAGCACCACGCGCGGATCGTCGATCACCGACTCGACGAGCGACAAGAGGTCCAGCGCGGTGCTGTCATCCTCCGGGAGGAAGTCCCACGCCACGTCGTGCAGGAAGCGCAGGAGCGGCCGGTCGAACGCCATCGCGCCGGCCTCCTCGTCATCGTCGCGACGCACGCTGCGCTCGCCGACGGCGAACGAGCCGCCAGTGCTGGCGTCGAGCGAGCCCTGCGAGACCGACGGATCCGCTGAGCTCAGAGGGGCCAGCGGCACCGTTCGCACCTCGCGCCGCGCGACGAGGGTCGCGAGCACACGCTCGACGTCGCGCACGAGCGCCTCGCGCTCCGCGGGCTTGACGGGCAGGCCCGCGATCAGGTCGTGCAGGCGCCGGATGCCGCGCTCGCCGCGCCGCACGAAGTTCATCACGAGCGCCGCCGAGACCTCGAAGCGCACCTCCAGCGGACGGGCGGGGCTCGCCGCGAGGTTCTGCATCGTCTGCTCGCTCCAGCTCGGCATCTTGGGGCCTGGCCTCTGCGCGGCCTTGGGCGCCGCCTTCTTCGCCTTGCCGCCCTTGGCCGCAGCCTTCGCGGCCGCCTTGATGCGCTCGACCTCGTCCTCGGGCGCGAGCACCCACACGTCGCCCTGCGGATCGCCGCCCTGCGTCGCGTAGCCCGCGCGGCCCGCGCGACCCGCGAGCTGCTGGAAACGCGCCGCGTCGAGGCGCACGTATTCGTTCTTACCCGAGTTCCGCACGAGCTGCGGGAACAGCACCGTCCGGATCGGCAGGTTCACGCCGACGCCCAGCGTGTCGGTGCCGAAGATCAAGCGCAGCTCGTTCGCCGCGGAGAGGTTCTCGACGAGGCGACGGTACTTCGGCAGGAGACCGCTGTGGTGCAAGCCGATACCCGCGCGCAGTGCGCGCTTGAGCTGGCGCCCGAAGGGCGACGTGAAGACGTGTTCAGGGAGGTCGACGGACTTCGAGCTCCAACCGCCGCTGCTGGGCTCCGCGAGCGCTTTCTCGGCCGCCTCGTTGCGCGTCACGCAGACGACGTAGCCGGGCAACATCGTCGCGTCACGGAGGTCGTTGATCGCCTCGCGCTCGGTCGCGACTTTGTACGAGAACACGAGCGGCACGGGGCGGTCCGTCGAGCGCACGAGCTCGAACGTCTGGCCCGTCAGCGCTTCGACGAGTGTCTTCGCGTCGAAGATCTCGCCGATCGTCGCGCTCATCAAAAGGAACTTCGCGCCGTCGAGCAACATCAGCGGCAGGAGCCACGCGATGCCGCGCTCCTTGTCCGAGAAGTAGTGGAACTCGTCCATCACGACCCACGCGAAGGGCCGCGCGGCGCCCTCGACCTGCGCGAGGTTCGAGAGGATCTCGGCGGTGCAACACACGATCGGCGCGTCGCGGTTGACCGACGCGTCGCCGGTCAGGAGCCCGACGTTGGCCGAGCCGAACTTGCGGCAGAGGTCGAAGAACTTCTCGTTGACGAGCGCTTTGGTCGGTGCTGTGTAGATGCTGCGTTCGCCGCGCCCGAGGGCCTCGAAGTGCGCCGCCAGCGCGACCAACGACTTACCAGAGCCCGTCGGAGTGTTCAGGAGCACGCTGGAGCCGCCGAAGATGGCGAAATAAGCCTCCATCTGGGCCAAATAAGGGTTGATACCCGACGCGGTCAGCCAGCCTTCGAACGCCTCTTGCAGCGCGTCGCCGCGCGATACGCTGGCGCTGGTGTCGGGCAGGATGCGCACCAACGGGCCGACGCGCGCCGAGACATGCCGGCGATAGACGCGCACGGCCGCGACGAACGTCAGTGGCGTGGCGCTGGGCGCGATCGCAGGCGCTTGGGACGCGGGCACCGGGGGCGATTCGACCGTGTAGGGCCGCGCGTCGCGCACGAGCGTGTCGAGCGCGGCGAGCAACGCGCCGAAGCCATCGGGCTCGAACGGCACGTCCGCTGGGCGCGCGACCTCGATGCGCGCGCGGGCCTCGTCGCGCTCGTGGCGCTCGGGCGGGTCCTCCTTCGCGAACGGCGCCAGTGACGAGAGATGAGCGTAGAGCTCGGTCGCGCCCTGCACCCGCGCCTCGCTCGCGAGCCACGCGAGCGTCCGCAGCGCGACCTCGAATGGCCCGCGCGGGAGGGGCTCGTCCTCGGGCCGCTTGCCCAGGGGCTCGGGCACCGCGTCCGAGAGCGCCAGGAGCTGCACCGCGACGCAGCGCTCCAGCGCGCGTTCACCCCCGCGTCGCAGCTCGCTGATTGCCCAGCTCGCTGCGAGGCGCCGCGCGTGCTCCGGGGCGCCATGCAGCGCATGCAGCGCGGACCATGCCTTATGTGCCACAGTGCAGGACTCGTCGGCGCGCCCCGCGCGGCGCAACGCGGTGACGAGGTCCGTGCGGAGGTCGACACGCGGGAGGCGCTCACTGGCGCGCCGCGCGAGGTCCACGGCGAGGTCCTCGGCGCCGGTGTCGTCCAGCAGCCAGCGCACGGCCTCCGGCGGCCGCGCGAGGGACGCGGCGAGGCGCGCGGTGCGGCGCACCAATGGCTCGACGCCGTCACCGCGCGACAGCGCGGAGCGCGCACCCTCGGCCGCGGCGAGCTCGACGAGGGCGCTGTCGACGAGGCGCTCGGCGGCGGCCCGCAGGAGCTCGGCGCCGTCGTCGACGAGCACGTCGATGATCGCGCCCGCGAGGTGCGGGTGGCGCATCGTCCAGTAACCGGCGCCCGTGACCGATGTGCCCCGCCGCAGCGGCACGACACGCGCCAACGGAGCGAGGAGGTCCGACACCGTGGCCTCTGGAACGTGCGGTTCGCCGCGCTGTGGCTCCGCCGCAACGGCCCCGGCGTCGAGTGACTCCGACCCGAGGGTGCGCGCGAGCAGCCGCTCGTGCGCTCCCTCCAACCCGACCAGCACGGGCAGCGCGATCGACACCAGCACGTCGCGCGCGGGGCGCCCCGCGACGACGGTCTGCGCGAGCTCCGCGAGCCAACCTGCGGCCCGTGCGCGCCACGCGTCTTCGTCGCCGACGAGCACCGTGCGCACGGCGCGGAACAGCGCGCCCTCGGGAGCGGCGTCAACCTCTGGTGCGCCAGCGGTCGCGCTCGCCGCGCCCGGCGCCTCGGTCTCCGACACGGTCTCCGAGGCCGGCGTCAGCGCCTCCAGGAGCGCGCCACGTGTGCCGACGTCTGCCCTGCCCCACACGAGCGCGAGCAGCTCCGCGACGCGGCCGCGCTCTTGTTCGACACGGCCACCACCCTCGCCGGCCGCGGCTGCCACGAACGACGCGCCGCAGACCGAATGGAGCTCACCGGCGCTCTGCAACCACGGCCGCGCCTCGCCGCCGCCACGCACCCAGGCGCGGCGCTCGGCGAGCAGCACGAGGTCGAAAGGGTGGTCGCTGCCTCGCGCGCGCCGGAGCGCGCGCACGAAGCGGAAGGTCGCCTCGACACACTCGTGCGCATCGTCGACGACGTGCACCCGCCGCCGCCGCGCGCCGCTGTCCAGAGCGTCGTCCAGCGCCGTGTGCGCCAGAGCAGCCTCGGCGTCGAACGGCGTCGTGCGGGTCCATAGCGCCACCGCGAGATCACGTCGCTCTGCGAGCTTCGCGGCGAGCTGATTCGCCACGGTGCTACGTCCGTCGCCTGGCAACGCCGTCACGATGTGGAGGCGCAGCCCCAGGGGCGCCTCCGCGAGGCGCGCGAGGAGCAGCGCCGCGGCGGGGAGCACCGGCACGCGCGGGTCGAGCCCAACTGCCAAGCCGAACGCCCCGCTCGGCGCTGCGCCGTCGAGGAACCGCTGCAACGCCCCGGCAGCGAGCGGCGGGACCGAAGCCACGTCGTCACGGGAGAGCGCTGGGCCGGGCGAAGCGTCGAAGTTCATCGGGGCGGAGAGGATACCCCGTACGTGGCGGGGCACGAGCGGTGTGCTACCCTCCCGCTCGAGCCCGTCGAGCTCCGCCCTTTCTCGCGCCCGCGCGAGGCCCCGCACATGAAGTCTTTCCTCGCCAAGAACTGGGTCTTGATCGTCATCCCGATGCTCATCGTGGCGATCGCGATCGCGGTGCTCCTCGCGCTGGGTGGATCCGACCCGGATGCAGGTTTCCAGTACGGATTGTGATCACCCGAGCGGGTTGTCCGCGATCACGATCTGATCGGCGGTGTCGCGCGGCGGGAAGAGCGCCTCGAATGCCATGTGGCGCGGCAGGACCTCGCGGCGGATCGTGTCGACTGGTGCGAGCCCTCCGATCCGGCCATCGCGCCCGACACAGCGCCGGACCGTGACCTCGTCGCTGGTAGCGAGGTGGATCAGGTGGTCCACTTCACCGCGCACGTCGGGGTGCGCAAGGAACGGCCCCTCCAGCACCAGCACCGCACCCCGCGGCACGACGAGGGCGCCTCGTCCGTGCGCCGTCGCCGCGCATGTCACACCCGAGCCTCGGCGGTGCGGGCGGAGGACCTCGCGCAGCAACGCGACGACGTCGTAGTCCTCCCCCAGTCGTTGCTCGGACCCCGCGTGCGCCGCGTGCACGACGCCTGCGCGTGTGAACTGGTCGAGCGACACGACGACCGCGCGCGCGCCGCTGAACTCGAGGCGCCGGGCGAGGTCGCGCGCGACGAGCCCCTTGCCCGAGAGTGGCCGCCCCGAGACACCCAGCACGGCGCCGGGCCGGGGCTCGAAGCGCGCGAGCATCCGATCGAGCCACACCTCGCGCTGCCGCAGCCGCGCGCTCAACTGGTCCATGCCGTCGAGGATCGCCTCGGCGTCGACGCGCTCGGGTGTGGCCGCATAGCCGCGATCGATGTGCACGTGCGGCAGGCCATTGGCCCACGCCGCGTCACGGTCGCCGCGGCGATCCCCCACCATGACGGCGCTGCGCGTCCCGAACGTCAGCAGGAGGTCCTCGACCATGTCCGCCTTGTCGCGCACGCCGGGGCTCGCGAGGGACCGGGCCTCCATGATCCAGCGCCCCAGTCCGACGCGGCGCAGCATCAGGTCGAGGTAGTCGGAGCCACAATTGCTGGCGATGCCGAGCTGCACGCCGGCCTCTGAGAGCTCATTCAGCGTGCGCTCGACCCCCGGCAAGAGCGCGCCGGCGCCGCGCGCGAGCCAGCGGTGCTCGTGCTCGACACACGTGGCCATCAACGCGCGGCGCACCTCGGGCGCGAGGTCAGGGAACGCGGCCTCGAACGCCTGCTCCAGCGGCTGGCCGACCATGTCCATCCAGACCGAGGCGGGCGGGATCGGGCGCTCGATCCCGAGGCGCGGGAAGGCTTCGAGGCACGCCTTGCGCGCGGCGTCGGGCCAGAAGCGCTCGGTCGCGACGAGCGTGCCGTCGAGGTCGAACAGGACCGCGTCGAAGGGGAACGGGGCGGGAGGCGGGGCCATCGGGATGGACGCGCGGCGGCGCCGAGCACGCGCAGGATGCGAAACGCCGACCGCGCGACCCATGGGTTTTCTACGCTCCCCGCATGAATGCCCCCGTCCGGATCGATACGCCAGTCGCGGCGCCCGCCGCCGGCCACTACAGCCAGGGTGTCGTGCACGACGGCGTCGTCTACGTGTCCGGACAACTGCCGACCCGGGCGGACGGCACTCGCTGCGGCCACCTGCCGTTCGAAGAGCAGGCGGCCCTGGCGCTGGAGAACGTCCTGGCGATCGTCGCGGCGGCTGGAGGCACGCCCGAGAGCGTGCTGAAGGTCACCGTCTACATCGTCGGAATCGACCGCTGGCCAGTATTCAACGCGGTCTACGCGGCGCGCATGGGCGCAGCGCGTCCAGCGCGGGCAGTGATCCCGGTCCCGACGCTGAACCATGGGGCGCTCGTCGAGATCGACGCGATCGCAGCGGTCCCCAAGCATTGAACCTCGCTACGCTGCTCGCATGCGATCGCTCGGTGCCGAGATGTTGACCGCGTTCGCGCTCGTGGCCCTGGTCGCGGCGGCTCCGGGCCACATGGCCGCGCGGCCGGGACAGTCGTCGCGCGCGGACACGCGGATCGCCGAGCCCGTCACCGTCAACCAGGACGCCGCAGCGCTGGACGCGCGCGAC
>Ga0163154_10010427_pt1 | contig 10333 bp, 4 predicted proteins | sample OliLakLV19MP9P1_FD_148649 | JGI IMG/M metagenome (GOLD analysis project Ga0163154, IMG submission 148649) | Freshwater microbial mat bacterial communities from Lake Vanda, McMurdo Dry Valleys, Antarctica - Oligotrophic Lake LV.19.MP9.P1 | ecosystem: Environmental > Aquatic > Freshwater > Lake >...
GTTTTTATATGATAAAGATTCACAAATATAACATTCTACTAGCTCTTCTTACTATGTTTGCGGGGTTATAATGTCCATTTGGCTACCACAACCCCGTGGACTGCCACGATCCTGCGGATCTCGCAGTGACGTGCAATGATGTCAGGGACGAAGTCCTGAAACTACCTTATTCGTATTCGTAGCTAAGCTCTGCTGCTGTACGCTTGATAAACTGTGTCAATTCACCTCCATTTAACATATTTTGAGCCAGTAACCCCAGCTGATAAGCCCTGGTAGCCAGTTCAAGCTGTTTACCTTCTTCAGACAAGCTTACTATCTTTTTAGCTAACGGGTGGTTCGCATTAATGGCTGCTTGCAAACTCATCAGTGGAGTTGTCCCTGCATGAGGTTGTAGTTGAGCCATGGCTTGTAGCCTTCTCACAAACTCAGGTACAGTAATGACAATGGGGAGCTCATCGGCAGACATGGGCACAGTCGACCATATAACAGAAGCATCTGGAATAGCTTTTTGGTAGATAGCTTTTAATTGCTCTTGCTCTTGGCTTGTTAATACACTTGCCTGTCTTTCCTTGTTTTGGTTGATCAGTTGCTCTATGGGTGCAGCATCTACGCTTTTAAAGCGTACTTGGCTTAGCTTATGTTCTAAAGTATCAATCAAGTGGCTATCCAGCTGCCCTTCTAATAGCAAAACAGTGTAGCCTTGTTGTTTACAAGCTTGTATGTATAAGTCTTGCTTGGTGGGATTGGTAGCATATAATAGGATAGTATGTTGCTGGTTATCCGTTTGTACAGGTTTTATCTTTTCTAGATAGGCATCTACCGTAAAGTATTCCTGGTCAACAGTTTGAAATAACATAAAATCCTTGGCTTTCTCGTAGAACTTCTCTTCTGTGAGCATACCATATTTAACAAATAGGTCTATATGTGGCCATTTGTCTTCATAGGCTTCTCTATCCTTTTTAAACAGCTCTTCCAGCTTATCGGCTACCTTCTTAGTGATGTAGGTATTGATCTTCTTGACATTGCTATCAGCCTGTAGCGTGCTTCTAGATACGTTCAATGGAATATCGGGTGAATCGATTACCCCATGTAATAACATCAAGAAGGAGGGGACAATATCTTTGACTTCATCTGTAATAAATACTTGCTTAGCATAGAGCTGTATTTTGTTAGGATGATGCGCTAAGTTGTGGGTAGTTGCTGGAAAGTACAGCACCCCTGTGAGGTTAAACGGATAATCTACATTCAAATGGATCCAGAACAAGGGAGCAGCTGAGTGAGGATATAGTTCTTGATAAAAGTCCAAATAGTCTTTGTCTTGTAGCTCTTGCGGAGATTTAGTCCATACTGGCTGGGTATTGTTAACCACCTGGCCATCGAATTCAATCGATACGGGCAAGAACTTGCAGTATTTATGTAGAAGCGCTAGCATCCTAGGCTTCTGTAGAAACTCTTCAGCATCCTGGTTGAGATGCAAAATCACATCCGTACCAATCTCTTTCTTGACAGCTTGGTTGATTTCAAAAGTGGTGGTTCCGTCACAGGTCCAGTGGACCGCCTCTGCACCTGGCTGGTAGGATTGAGTGATAATATCAACCCGATTTGCCACCATAAAGGCAGCGTAGAAACCAAGTCCAAAGAACCCTATAAGCTGTTGTTGCTGCCCTTTATCTTTGTATTTTTCTACAAAGGCAGTAGCCCCAGAAAATGCCACTTGGTTGATGTATTTTTTAATCTCATCAGCCGTCATCCCCAACCCTTGGTCACTGATGGTAATGGTTTTGAGTTTTTCATTAATGGTTATTTGGATGCGCAGATCATTCACATTGCCCTCATATTCACCCATGGCAGACAACTGCTTCAGCTTCTGGGTGGCATCTACAGCATTGCTTACCAACTCCCTTAAAAACACATCATGGTCTGAATATAAAAACTTCTTGATGATAGGAAAGATATTTTCGCTATGAACGGATATGGTGCCTTTTTCTTGCATAGTTAATTTAAGTTTCTAGTTAAGGATTATAAACTTTTACCAATCACTCATAATGCAGTCGCTCGGCTCCAGCTGAGTGACAAATATTTGGCCTTATGGATTACCACTTCCTTCCCATGGGCCTACACAGTGATGAGCCCTTTGGGGTTGCCATGGTCACTTCCGTCACTGCGAAGCCGAAGGCTGTGGCAGTCCCTAGCAATCACCAGCCACTCCTCTTCGGGACGCGTAATAGCGGTGTAGCCTGGCTCCGCAGAGCTTCGCAATGACTGACTGCAAGTGGGATATAACAAACATCATTCCAATTACTCTATAGTTGTAAAAAGTGGAAGAAGGCGTTCCTGAGCGTTCTTCTCTACCTATGTCAACTTGACAATTTTATGCCTGTAGTTCCATCTTCAGAAACTTAGCTGTATGACTAGTTGGATGCGCTATCACCTCTTCTGGTGTACCTGTGATAAGGATTTGCCCACCTTGGTCTCCTCCTTCTGGTCCCATATCAATGATATGATCAGCTACTTTAATAATATCCAAGTTATGCTCAATGATCAGGACTGTATTTCCTTTGTCAGTGAGCTGGTTTAACACATTGAGCAAATGTTGAATATCTTGAAAATGCAGGCCCGTCGTAGGCTCATCTAAGATATATAAGGTTTTACCCGTATCTCTTTTAGCCAGTTCCGTCGCTAATTTGACACGTTGTGCCTCTCCGCCCGATAATGTAGTGGCAGGCTGTCCCAAGGTTAGATAGCCTAGTCCTACTTCTTCTAAAATCTTCAGTATCTTACGAATACTAGGATGTTTATCAAAAAAGTCTACCGCATTGCTAATCGTCATGTCTAGCACATCAGAAATAGATTTGCCTTTGTAGTGTACTTCTAAGGTCTCTCTATTATAGCGCTTTCCTTGGCAGGTCTCACACTGCACATATACATCTGGAAGGAATTCCATTTCAATGACACGCATTCCTCCACCTTGACAAGTTTCACACCTGCCACCACTTACATTGAAAGAAAATCTACCTGGTTGATAGCCCCTTATTTTAGCTTCTGGCAACTGCGCAAATAAATTACGTATAGCTCCAAAGACATTGGTATAGGTACAAGGGTTGGAACGTGGTGTCCTTCCTATTGGTTTTTGGTCTACTTCTATGACCTTGTCTATATGCTCCAATCCTGTAATGGCTGTATAAGGTAAGGGGCTAGTCATAGCGTGGTGAAGGTGTTTTTGTAAGAGGGGGTATAAGGTCTGGTGGATAAGTGTAGATTTACCACTGCCAGAGACGCCCGTGATACAGACCAGCTGACGTAAGGGCAAGGTGAGTGTTACATTTTGGAGATTGTGGCCTGTGCAACCAGCTAAAGTGAGTACGGTTCCATGCCCTTTTCTGCGATGTGTAGGGACCGCAATGGTGCGGCTACCAGCTAAAAATTCGGCTGTAACACTCTTTTGCTGTAAGAAGTCGGCTGGGCTCCCTGCTGCTACCACCTTGCCACCATGTTTACCAGCCCCAGGACCCATATCTATGATATAGTCCGACTGCAACATCATATCTTTGTCATGCTCTACCACAATAATAGAGTTACCTAGGTCACGCAGTTCTTGCAACGCTTCAATCAACCGCACATTATCCCGTTGGTGCAACCCAATGCTGGGCTCATCTAAAATATATAATACACCTACAAGTTGGGTACCTATTTGGGTAGCCAGCCTAATCCGTTGAGCTTCACCTCCGGAGAGGGAAATTAATGGTCTATCTAAGCTGAGGTAATACAAGCCCACATCCAACAAAAAATGTACGCGTTTTACAATTTCTCCTACAACCTCACAAGCAATCAGTTGTTTGCGCTCATCCAGCTTGGGCATCAACTCTTGTAGAAAGGTGGCTAGCTGTATTAGATTCATCTGAGCTAATTCGGCTATATTTTTATCAGCTATCTTAAATGACAAGGATGATTTTTTGAGCCTACCTCCTTGACATTCGGGACATGTAAGGGAGTGTGTATAAGTTTCCTGTAGGGCAGCACGTTCCTTCGTGGTGTTGCCTTCTACTTGCCTCATGAGCATCGGTATGATTCCCATAAATTCAAACCAGTTAGTATACTTTTTACTGGATGATGCTCCCCAGATATATGCCTCCTTATTGGTTATCGTTATAGGCGCTTCTTCTGTATTGCCACTTGATAGTTTCTCTTCACTAACCCCCCATAAGAGTTCATGTAACAGGGTTGATGGAAGGTTTTTGATAGGAGTGCTGAATGGTACCTGATGTTGTTTAAACAAATTTTTTAGTTCACGCATGATAGGTGAATCGCCCGTGGCCCCTATAGGGACAATCCCCCCTTCCGGAATACTCAAACTCCTATCGGGCATGATGGCATCTAGGTCTATTTGTAAGACAGCCCCCAACCCCTCACAGGTAGGGCAAGCTCCATAGGGGGAGTTAAAGGAGAAGGTATTGGGGGCTGGTTCATCATAGGAAAGTCCTGTAGCGGGGTCCATAAAAAATTTTGAAAAGTAGTACAGCTGGCCTGTCTTCTCATCTTGTACCATGGCCACTCCTTTTCCTTGCTGCAAGGCTATGCGAAGGGAACTTTGCAGCCTTTGCTTATCTGCTAAGTCTACTACTAGTCTATCAACAACAATCTCTATGTCGTGGATTTTATAACGATCCACTTGCATTTTAGCTATCAAATCCTTGATTACTCCATCTACCCGTACTTTACTAAATCCACCATTTTGCAGTTGCTGAAAGAGTTCTCTGTAATGACCCTTTCTGCCTTTGATGATGGGTGCTAGTAGGATCACCTTTTTGCCAGCGAATTCTTGGAATAAATGATCTTCTATCTGTTGGTCTGTTTGCTTGACCATCTTTTGCCCACTTACATAAGAGTAGGCATCTGCTACCTTGGCAAACAACAATCGTAAGTAGTCATAAATCTCAGTAACAGTCCCTACAGTAGAACGTGGATTTTTAGAGGTGGTCTTTTGTTCAATGGCTATGACGGGACTTAAACCATTGATCTTATCCACATCGGGGCGTTCTAGATTACCTATAAACGACCGTGCATAACTAGCAAAAGTCTCTATATACCGTCGTTGCCCTTCTGCATAGATGGTATCAAAAGCTAGCGAGGATTTACCGCTTCCGCTGAGTCCAGTGATCACTACCAACTTGTTTCTAGGAAAAGTTACGTCAATATTCTTGAGGTTGTGTACTCTTGCACCCAATACCTCTACTTGACCATAAGCATGGATGCTTGGTAATAGATTGACTGGTTCTTTTACTTTTGTAGCCATTATTTTGTTAATATTTCTTTATCATAAAGCGGTTCGTTAATTTAAGCTAGTTTTATCAAAAAATGGGTATACACTTTACTATATCACCAGGCAGCATGCCAGAAATAAGCATGATAGCAGTTAAGCAAAAGGATGTCACCTGGATTAAATAATCTTTTATGAATGAGTACTGGGGTGGAGAACCGTTGGTTATTCGAGATGGAAAAAAGTATTACCCCAGTTCTTTAGCACTAGATGGTATTGTGGCTGAGCAGGATCGGCATATCGTTGGAATATTATTTTATGAAATAACAGACCAAGGCTATGAAATCATCTTACTAGAAGTGTTTCGTCAATTTAAAGGCATAGGAACGGCCTTGCTCAAACAACTTCAAGAAATTGCCCAACATAACAACTGTCATCGCATCTATGTCATGGCTACCAACAATAATCTAGATACCTTACGGTTCTACCAACGTAAGGGATTTGTCATCTACGCCATTCGGGTCAATGCCGTAGCCCAAGCACTTGCTATCAAGCCTACTATTGGATTAATAGGCGAATACAGAATCCCTTTGCGTGATGAAATTGATTTAGAGCTGTTGATGTAATGTAACACTCTTTTTTCGTAGCTTCTAGCACTACTGGCACAAGCGTTGAACCTTGCGCCAGTTGGTAGGCCGGTCATTGCGACTCTCACGACTCCTGCCGAGTGATAACTACATAATGTCGAGAGCTACTCTTGATACGCAGTGACGACTCCTGGCACCCAACGTGATTTGTCCAACTATTTATTTATTTTTGTTAGTTATGCCAGAAATTATCAGCATACTCATTCTTGTCATCGTCAGCAACTTATGTTAAGCCAAGAGACCATACAAGCTGTACAGCGAACAGCCCAGATAGAGGAAGTAATAGGAGATTTTGTTACCCTCAAAAAGCGGGGGCAAAACTTATGGGCTTGCTGTCCCTTTCACAACGAGAGGACTCCTTCCTTTGCTGTTTCTCCTGCCAAAGGTTTTTATAAGTGCTTTGGCTGCGACGCGGCAGGCGACGCCATTGGTTTTATCAAAGCTATAGAAGGTATTAGCTTTGTAGAGGCTGTTAAGCAGCTAGCCCAAAAGTACGGCATTCCCATCCAGGAGACAGAAGATGACAATCAAGATATTGCATTCCAGCATGAAAAGGATAGCTTATATATCCTCATGAAACTGGCCCAAAGCTATTATGCGGAGAACTTGTGGCAGCACCCAGAAGGGCAGCGGGTAGGGCTAGGTTATCTCCATGAACGAGGCATGACCGATACGTCCATCCATCAGTTTTCAATAGGCTACAGCCTCGATACCTGGCGTGGTTTCTATCAGTATGCGCAGCAGCAAGGGTACTCCGATGAATGGCTGGCAAAGGCAGGATTACTGATCCATAACGAAGACAAGCGCTACGATCGATTTAGAGGCAGAGTCATATTTCCCATTCACAACCTGTCTGGCAAAGTGATCGCCTTTGCAGGCAGGATCATAGGATCAGCCAACGATCAACCGAAGTATATCAATTCCCCAGAAACGCCCATCTACCACAAGGGTGATGCGCTCTATGGTATCTATCAAGCCAAGCAAAAGATCAAACAGCTGGATAAATGTCTATTGGTAGAAGGGTATACCGACGTCATAGCCCTCCACCAAGCAGGATTAGACTATGCGGTGGCTTCTTCCGGCACCGCTCTCACAGAGGGGCAAATACAGCTTATCAGTCGGTTTACCAAGCACATCACGGTCCTCTTTGATGGCGATGCTGCAGGCATCAAAGCTGCCCTCCGAGGGATTGACAAGATCCTCGAGCAGGGGCTGCATGTCAAAGTCATCTTACTACCTCCTGGTGAAGACCCTGATAGTTATGCCAAGCAGGTAGGAGGGGAAGCTTTACAAGCTTATATACATGCCCATGAACAGGACTTTATCACCTTCAAGGCCAAGTTGCTCATGGAAGGGGTAGGTGAGGACCTAGTACGCAAGGCAGAGGTGATTCAAGAGATTCTACAAAGTATTGTGCTCATCCCAGATGAGGTGCACCGTACGTTGTTGCTTCAGCAGACTAGTAAGCTGTTGGAAATTAGTGAAGTGGTCTTGTTGGCAGAACACAACAAGCTACTGGCCATTCAGGACAAAGAGCAGATGCGGGCACGTCAACGACGGCCAGGGACAGCCTCCCTTCAGCTCACAGCTACGCATGGAACAGTCAAGCCAGTGGACGCGTCTACTACCATTGTTGCCTATGAGCAAGAGAGTATTCGACTATTGCTGAATTATGGCGCTATTCCGCTAGAAGATGGTAATCCGCTGAGTACTTATCTCTTGCAAGAGTTGGCAGATGTAAACTTTCAGCACCCTGTTTATCAAGAAATATGGAAAATCTATATGGAGCATGTCCAGCAAGGAAAGCCCTTAGATGTCAATCTATTTATCCAGCATAGGGATGAACAGATACAGAAGACAGCTATCCATCTGACAGCAACCCCTTATGAGGTGAGCGATCAGTGGCAGGAAAGGTATCAAATCAGCATCCCGCGGGAATCGGACAACCTATACCAAACGGTTTATAAGAATATCCTGCGCCTCAAGCTACGGCTCGTCCATCAATTGATAGAGGAGAATAGCCAGCTGTTGAAAAATAATGAGGACCCTGTAGAGGAGGATAAACTATTATATATCCATACAACTCTCAAACAATCTGAAACTGCTATTGCACAACAGTTGGGTATAGTGATTTTTTGATAAGCAAATAATAGGTCTGAATATGGTTAGATGGGTTGTTAATTGTAGATTTGTCAATATAATCATGCAAATTTTCAAAACATTCAAATAGTCTTGTAGATTTACATCAAGCCTTTATTACCTAATAAATTTTAGTATGTCATTAAGCACAAAATCAATTACTTATCTATTGGTACTTATTATAGCTTTCAGCTTAATTGGTTGTGATTGCAATAGGGGAGATATTAAACCAAATTCTACCAAAGGAGAAGACACTGCAATAGCATTTACCAGCAATACACAAGGTTTGGAAGGCGATAATAAGACTTTTCAACTATCTATCCGAAATAAGAAAGGGGAAGCTATAAACCCATCTGATTATACGCTTAAGTTAGCTTTAATAGAATTAGGAAGTACAGGAAGCACGCTTCATTACATAGACGCTACTAATAGCCGCAAGGATAGTCCATCGCCTGTAGTAGAGTTACTTACTCATTTTAAAGCACAAGCTAGTTTATCTTCTGTCTCCATCGAATTTACTTTACAACCCCAGAAAAACGTTACTAAGGTAACAATAACTGCAGCCCTTGAACATAAAGACAACCACCAGAATATTCCCCCCGTCTCTATTATTTGGTATCAGACTACCATTACAGAGACTATGATCCAGGATGCAAAATCAGCAAAGCAACCTTTATTAGCAGATATTCTTGAAAAGTTAAAAGATGGGCAACCTGTAGATCTTAATCAAAAATACAACCAGTATAGGGATGCTAATCAAGAGCTTCATTTATATAACGGTGAAGCTGTATTGCATATCGCAGCTCGTGTAGGTAACGTGGATATTGTAAATATGCTGATAGAACGAGGAGCAAAACCAGATATACAAAGTGAATCATACGACGAAACCCCGTTATTCAATGCTGTTAGAGAGGGCCATATAGGCGTCGTTAAAGCCTTAATCAAACACCTCGATTCACAGCAGTTAAATCACAGAAGTAAATCTGATAACACACCTCTTAGCTTAGCAATTAGCGGTAATCACATAGAGATAGCGAAAATATTGATAGAGAAACTAAGTAAAGAACAGCTAGTTGTTACAGATAGGTGGGGAGATAACTCCCCTTTGACAATAGCTATGGTTAAAGATTCCGAAGAAATAGTCCAAGCATTAATAGACAAACTAGGGCCAGAACAATTGCTTAAAAAAGAAAAAAGATTGGACGTTACGCCACTAACTTACTCTATTATTCATGGGAAGATCAAGCTAGCCAAGTCAATGATATCCAACCTAAGTAAGGAGCAGTTGGCTAATGGAAATAGCGCTGAAAATACACCTTTGATCCAAGCCGTATATAGTAACCAAATTGAAATTGCTAAAGCAATAACAGCTAGGTTGGATAAAGAACAATTAAATAAGCAGCAGCACGGATCGCAAGGACATACGCCATTAATCTTAGCGATTCTCATAGATAAAAAGGAGATGGCAACAGCATTGATCGAAATGGTAGATAAGGCTCAATGGCAGGATGCGCTACTGCAGGCTATTTATAGAGGACAGGAGGATGTAGCACAAGTATTAATAGATAAACTAGATAGTGAACAACTGGTAGCAAATGTTAAAAATGGATGGTCAGCATTAGATTATGCGATTAATAAGAAACAAGAAAATATAGTTAAGGCGATTACAGCCAAGTTAGGTAAGGATTTACTACCTAAGGAGTATACAGGATATATACCGGTAGTTGAACTGATTAATGAAGGGGAAAGAGACTTAGCAAAATCATTGATCAACAACGTAGATAAGATTGTATTTCCTCAAAGTAATTCTGGGGCTGATAACCAACTGCTTCAACTTATTGATAGGGGCGAGACCAACGTAGCTAAGTTGTTAGTAGAAAAGCTAGATAATGAACAATTGACGCGAGAAAACGCTAATGGGGTATCACCTTTAATTTTAGCTATTGATAAAGGACAAGCTGATTTAGCTCAGCTATTGATCGAAAAGTTGGATAAAGAGCAATTAAATAAACAGCGAGAAACAGGAGAAAGACATACTCCATTGATCAGGACCATTTCTAAAGGGCAAATTGAAGCAGCCAAGGCACTGATAGAAAAACTAGATAATACACAACTAGGTATGGAAGTAGGACTCATACAAACGACTACACCATTAATGCAAACTATTTACAATGGACAAAACGAGTTGACTAGCGCATTAATAGAGAAACTAGATAAGCAACAGCTGACTAACACAGAGAATGACAATACGCCTTTCATCCAGCTTCTTATCAATGGGCAGTTCGAACTA
>Ga0163154_10010431_pt1 | contig 10328 bp, 6 predicted proteins | sample OliLakLV19MP9P1_FD_148649 | JGI IMG/M metagenome (GOLD analysis project Ga0163154, IMG submission 148649) | Freshwater microbial mat bacterial communities from Lake Vanda, McMurdo Dry Valleys, Antarctica - Oligotrophic Lake LV.19.MP9.P1 | ecosystem: Environmental > Aquatic > Freshwater > Lake >...
GGGCAGCGGCACTCGGTCACGGTTCATCACCAGCCCGCGCACGACCGTGCCCTCCAGCGGCGCATCGACCGGGACGATCGGCGGTGGAGTCGGCTCGCCGCTGACCTCGAATGCGCCAATGTCACAGGTGCCATTCTGCGGGCGCACTGTGCCGCGCTGGTCGGCGGGTTCGCAGTCGATCGCGCCGCTGGGATTGGCAGCGGGGCTGCCCCCGTTGAGCGCGTGTGTGCGCGTCGGTCCGCCGTTGTCCGCCAGCGCTGCCAGCAGCGGGTTGGCGCCGGTGATATTGGTGGCGGTATCGCCGCTGACGGTGCAGGTGACATTGCGGATCAGATTGCGTCCCTGCGAGGTCAGCGCGCCGAAACAGTCATTGACGCCGTTGTCCGCGATCAGGGTGTATCTGAGCGTGAATGTCCCGTCGATGCGGGTGACACCGCCGCCGACTGACCCGGCGCTGTTGGCGGCGATGGTACTACCGCTGGTCAAGAGCGTGCCAGACGCGCTGAACACGCCGCCACCGCTGCTGCTCGCCGTATTGCCGCTCACGGTGATATTGCGCAGAGTCGCGGCGCCAGCGGCATGATAGATGCCGCCGCCGCTGCTGCCTGCCGTGTTGCCACTCAGCGTGCTGGTGATAATCTGGAGCGCGCCGCTGTTGAAGACGCCGCCGCCCGACCCTGCCGCGCTGTTGCCCGCGACCGTGACGCGCGTCAGCACCAGCGAGCCACCCGTGCTGTAGATGCCACCGCCGCTGCTGCTGGCGGTGCTGGCGGTGATCGCGCTGTCGAGGATGTCGATTGTCGAGCCTGTGGCGACGATGCCGCCGCCGGATATGCCCGCGCCACCGCTCAGGGTCACACCCAGGATGACGACGTTGGCGTTGGTGATCGTCAGCACTGGAAACGCTGGCGCCGACGCGAGACGCCGTATCGTCATCGTCGTGGCGCCGCGCCCTTGCAGCGTGATCGGCGTGGTGAGCGTCGGGAGCGCGCTGGACAACACGATCTCTCCGGTCAGCCCGGTCAGCACGATCGTATCGCTGCCTGCGCCGGTGCCGCAGCTATCGACGGCGGTGTCGGTATTGGCGGCGACGATCGCCTCGCGCAGCGAACAGGCGCCATCGACGGCGGCGGAGTCGGTCAGCGTCGTGACCAGGATGGCGGAGCCGAATACCGAGGCAGGTTGGTATGGCGTATTTTGTGCCAGGACGCGCGGGCTGATCGTCAGCGCGACGAACAGCACTAAAAACAATCTGCCGAAGTGGATGACGTGAGCGGCACGAGCGGGCGGCTTCATGGATCCCCCTATCACGAATTTAGATTATGATAAGCTAAAACACGGTCTGACTAAAACTTGATTTTATAAGGTAATGACGAAATATGCGAACTATGCTGATTGATATTTTTTTATGATGTCAAAATTGTAGGCGAACAATAGAAACAGAGCGTGCATAGCACAGAGATTTTTAACGAATGCGGACTCGGTAGGCAAAAAAAGGGGGATCGATGTCCACCTTTTCTGCGCCGCACTGAGATGATCTGGCTGCTGCTGGCGGACGATGTATCCGATTACGTGGTGAAGATGAACGAGAAGAAAGTGAAGGTCGCCAGGTGAACTACGAACGAGAAAGAATGTGCGATAACGGTGGCGTTAAAGTCATGGAACGTCAGCGCGCGATCGACACGCTCGAAACCCAGTTAGGCGATGTGCGGGCGCGCATGGCGGCATACCTGCAGGAACTGGGCGTGGAATTTGTCACCGTGAACGGCGCGCTGGTGGGATTGGTGGCGCTTCACCCGGCACAGGTTCGTCGCCTGGAACAGGATGAGATTGCCCACGTCCGCCGGATGCAAACCGCATGAGCGACCTGCAGGCACGCACAGGGCGGGAAAGAAAAAAGGCGGAAGAGCGTTAAAAACGCCCGCCGCCTTCTCTCAAAAAGCATGTTCGACTGTGATCCTACAAAGTGACCCCGGAGGGATTCGAACCTTCGACACTCCGCTTAAAAGGCGGGTACTCTACCGCTGAGTTACGGGGCCACTGCTGATAATTATACCCTGACCGCCATGCTCTTCAACCCCAAAACGTTGCGATCAGAGCGCGACTCTCCCACGTTCAGCACGTGCAGGGATGCCTCTCCCAAACTCAGCAGGGACGCATAACAATGCGTCCCTGGAGAAAACCGCGCTTCACTGAAACGAGCATCCTTGCACCCTGCAAGCTGCTTACTGCGGGAAGGTATAGCGCACGGTGTAGGTGATCACCGCTTCGCCGCCCGCCTCGATCGTCGGGCGAAACTCGATCGTATTCGAGTCGGTCTGCTCATAGGTCGCCGACGCATTGAGAATCTCCCAGTTCGTCCAGCGGAACAGATGCTCTGGCACGCGCACCTCGACCGCTTGGTTTTCTTTGCGGTTGCGCACGCGAATCTCGTAAGTTTCCTCAAGCACGTTGCGCGCGATCAGGTTGAAACTGGTCTGCGTGCGTGCGCCCACCAGATCAAAGGCGTTGCCCAGGTAAATCCGAATATCTTCACCCTTGGCGGTGTGATCGATGCTGTTCTCCCCGATCAACAGCGCGGCGCCATCGGTGTCCTCCTGGTAGACGCGCACTCGTCCGGCGGGCAGCGCGGCATCGAGTCCGCCGTCGGCGCCGGTCGAGAACTCCAGGTAAAAGCCGACATCGGTGATCCCGGTCTGTCCGTAATACTGGTCGATCATCGGGCTGCCATAGCTGTAGAAGCTCTGGCTGGCGTCATACACGAAAACCGTGTTGGACGGCACATCCGCCCCGGTGACGAACTCGACCTGCTTGGTCTCGTTGACGCCGACGGTCACCGGACGGGTGATCTCGTACAGCTTGTACTGACTGAAATCGCGCTGATCGACCTGCTCCGGGGCGGCAGCCGCCATCGCCACCATACCATCAGACATGCGGTCGAACATCTGCGGTTCGGGCAGACGATTGACATCACCCGCGATCAGCTTGACCTGGGCGTCGATGTAGGCGGCGCCGCTGTAGTTGGTCAGCGTCACCCAGCCGTTCAGGTCGAGCGAACGCTCGTCGTTCGCCAGCAGCAGGTTGTAATCGGCAGTCCAGTTCAAGCCGCTGGTCAGGTAGGTCAGCTTGACCTCCTGTTCACCGGCGGCAGCCGCCTGCACCAGCCAGCGCAGGGTCGGACGGGTGATCAAACCGCCGGGCAGCGACGGAAAACGCAGGTCGCGCACCTGAGCCAGTGAAATGACGACCACCTGTCCCTCGGCGGTGCGCAGAATGACCTCGCCGCCGCGTCCGCTGAGAAGCTGTCCCGTGTATTGGGTGCCGTCGTCGGTGGTCACCTCGATCATCTCGTCGAGATAGCGTTGCAGCAGCGCGCTGCTATCGACCAGATCGAAGACGTAATTCTGTTCCAGCACGACCGTGCGCGCCGGATCGGTCATCGAGACGAAGGTGACCGAGGTCGGGTCGATGCCGGACGCGACATCGGTGAAATTGAGGGTATTGCGCCCTTCCTCGAACGTGAACGTGCGCCGATCCTGCACCAGCGCCGTCCCCTGATTGTAAATGGCGAGCGAAACGCCGTTGCGCACAGCTTCCTCCGTTGTGGGTGCGTCCTGAGCGGATGCACTGCCAGCCAGCAGCAGCGCCGCCAGCGCGGTGATCGTGAGCTTCTTCCACATAAATCTGATCATGAGCCTGATCCTCCTGAGTCGAGTCGATTGTACGCGCTTCTGGTGAGCGCATGTCAACGAGATAGACGACGATGGGGGCGGATTGGTTCCATGCAGCGCGGGCGGACGTGGTAGAAACGCCGATACCGGATCACGAGGCGGTGTGGTGATCCGGCAGCAGCAGCGTGCTGGAACATCGGCATTTCGACCCGTTCGGGAATTTGTATACGAGTGGCGACGGGGCTGGTATCTGTGCGGGCGTGGCACGCTCGTCTCGAAAATTGAGCCGACTGCTCCTTGCATTTTAAGGTTTGTCTGTAAAAGTCAGCTCTTTATTGATATGTAAAAAACTGCATTATGATTGATTTATAAGCATTTGTTGGGGGAAATATGATGACCATTCTTAGTATTCCAATCACATCTGCTCAATCACATGCCTTGTCAACAAAAGCTGACAAATATTATCGTGTGCGTTTTTATGGCGAGGCTAATTGCCAAACCGGACAAAATGGGTACGTCGATGGGTTATATTGGAATCGAAATGGACGCGGATGGGTATACAACACCCCAGGAAGCCCAGAGCACTTGATACCATTAGAAGCTGCTGCTGATATGTTTCTGAACTGGGTGTATCGGACTAACAGGAACGGCGTGACACCAATTGTTGGCTACTTCACAAATGGCGAAACTGCTCCCTCAAATGGCTGTGTGCCGTTAGCAAATCAGACGCTAAATGGTCAAATTGTCGAGACATGGGCGGGCGGTGGGTTTTATAATCGCGCTCCCAATGACAATCAGGCGATCACTGCCGCATCCTTCGACTGGTCCTTATCCGGGGACATCCGTCATGCCTTGATGCGCGACATTCTGAACGATATTTTTAGTACACAGGGATGGTAACGGATGCATATCATAAAATGGGCGTGGCTGGTTGTCACAATTTTCTGCTTGAGTTGTTTACCATGGGGGGGTTCAGCTCAAGCGACGCCTACCGGTATATGGCAAATGAAATGGAGTCCGGATGGCGAGCAGCTGGCGATGGCTGACTGGAACAGCCTAGTTTACGTTTTAGATGCTTCAGGCACGCTTCAGCATACGTTGAGTGGACATTCCAGACGAGCAGTGTCGGTTGAATGGAATCCCGATGGTGGAATTTTGGCTACGGGCGGCGCTGACGACCGGTTCGTTAACCTCTGGAATTCCTCAACAGGAACACTGATCAATCAAATTCCATCAAGCATCGGTGCACTTTACGACGGTGTCTTTAATCTTGCATGGAGTCCGGACGAGGAATACCTGCTTGCAATCTCGTTTGACACGTTTCAGTTCTGGGAAACAACATCGTGGACAGCTTTGGAACCCTCCCGAAGTGGGACACTGTATGATGCTGAGTGGAGTCCCGATGGAACGCAGCTTGCTGTCACGGATATCTATTATCTTTCGTTCTTCAATGGTCAAACATTGACAAGAGACAGCCTTGAAAACGATGTCATCGAGAGCGAAGGCGATAACCCGGAGCAGCTTAGCTGGAGCAGTGACAGCCAGCTTTTAGCCACCACTGATCGACTAGACCCGCGCGTGAGCATCTGGAATGTCCCCACACGAGCACGAATCGGTGTGTTGAACACGACAGGTCCTTTGTTCAGCGATGTGGTTTTTATCAGCAATAACCGAATCGCGGCGTTGACTGAGACAGGCACGCTCTATGTGCTGGATACAGCAGCGAATGTGCTGGCGACGTTTGAAACTGGGGTAACCGAGGCGCACAGCCTAGCATGGAATCCTCAGTTGCAAATGTTCGCCGTCGGCGGCGCTCAAACTGTCATTGATGAAAGCGGCATTTCCGGTCTGCCGCTGGTTTTCCTCAGCGATGTATTACCACCCACACCGACTTTTACGCCTACACCGACTGATACTCCAACATTCACACCGACGAGTACAGCTACACCCACAGCGACTTATACTCTGACAGCCACTTCGACGTTCACACCGACCGTGACTCCAACGTTTACGCCGACAGCGACGTTCACAGCGAGCGCAACGCTGACCTTCACCGCTACCTCGACCTCAACAAGTACGCCTACAGCTACCTTTACACCAACGCAAAGTGCGCCCCCTGCCGTCATCTGCACAGCCACAGCGACGAATCCTTCCGCTCTCGTCAACGCCATCACTGCCGCGAACACCAACGGTACATCACCTGATACGATCTGCCTGACCAACAGCACATACACGTTCAGCACCGCTGCCAACAGTATCGCTCTGCCGTCAATCACAACGCCGATCACGATTATCGGCAATGGCGCAATCCTCGAACGCGGCAGCGGCGCACCGCAGTTCCGGTTGTTCAACGTGACCGCGAGCGGGTCGCTGGCGCTGCACAACCTCACCCTGCGCAATGGCAGCGCCAGCGAGAACGGCGGCGGCATCCTGAACGCCGGGACACTCATCCTCAACGGTGTCACGATGAGTGGGCACCGCGCCCGCTATGGAGCAGCGATCTACAGCGACGACGGCACGGTCGCCCTGACCAACGTGACCTTCCGCGCGAACACTGCCACTGAACAGGGCGCGGGTCTATTCCAGCGACGCGGTGCGGTCACGGTCAGCGGCGGACTGTTCGACGCGAACATCGCTCGCTACGGATCGGCGATCTACGTGCGCGGCGCGTTGAGCGTGACCGGGGTTGCGTTCACCAACAACGTGGCGGTCGAAGAAGGCGCGGCGATCTACAATGAAAACGGCAATCAGAGCGCCGTCACGGTGGTGGGTGGGCTGTTCACGGGCAACCGTGCCCGCTATGGCGGCGCGATTTACAACCGGGCGCGGCTGAACGTCACGAACAGTGTGTTCAATACAAATACGGCGATCGAGAGCGGCGGCGCGGTCTATCATCAGCATGGGAACACGCAGAACGGCATCGCGCAAAGTTGCTTCAGCGGCAACACGGCGCGCTTCGGCGCTGCGGTCTTCAGCCAGACCGGAAACTTCAACGCCCGCGACAACGGGTGGGGTGCGGCGGCGGGTCCGACGAGCGCGCTGGTCAACGACAAGGTGCTGTTCGCGCCGTTCCTGACGGCGGGCTGCCCGAACTGATCAGGACGAACGGATCGCTGTGCGTCGCTGCGGGAGTGAGGCGCTCCCCCACTGTCATTCGCGCGGCATGACGTGCGCCAGCGCCTCACCTAGATGGCGCACCTCGATCACCTTGAGATCGCGCGGCAGGTCGGGCAGCGGACGACGCGCCTTCGGGATCATCACCCGCTTGAAACCGATCTTTTGTGCCTCGTTGAGCCGCGCCGGGAGCTGTGCCACACCGCGCACCTCCCCGCTCAAGCCGACCTCCCCGACGAACGCCATATCGGGCGGCAGCGCCTTGTCGTAATAGCTCGACGCCAGTGCCAGCGCCATCGCCAGATCGGACGCAGGTTCGTCGATCTTGAGTCCACCGATCACGTTGACAAAAATATCCTGTTCGTGCAGCTTCAGCCCCAGGCGACGGGTCAGCACCGCGCTCACCAGCAGCAGACGATTGTAATCGACGCCGTTGGGCGTGCGCCGGGGATTGCCAAAGGTGGTCGGGCTGGTGAGCGCCTGCATCTCGCACAAGAGCGGGCGCGTGCCCTCCATCGAGACGGCGATACTGGTGCCAGGGGCGTTCAGCACCCGTTCCGCCAGAAACATTTCCGACGGATTGGTGACCTCGGTCATGCCTTCGCCGGTCATCTCGAATACGCCGACCTCGCTGGTGGCGCCAAACCGATTCTTGACACTGCGCAGCAGACGATACGCCTGAAACGGGTCGCCCTCCAGATACAGCACGGTATCGACAATGTGTTCCAGCACGCGCGGTCCGGCGATCGCGCCCTCTTTGGTGACATGCCCGATCAGAAAGACGCTGGTTCCCGTCGTCTTGGCGAGCATCTGCAGGCGCGATGCGCACTCGCGCACCTGGGTGACACTGCCTGGCGCCGAGTCGCTGTCGTCGGTGTAGACGGTCTGGATCGAGTCGATCACCACCAGGACAGGATCGAGTCGCTCGATCTGTTCGAAGATGGCTGCTAAGTGTGTCTCGGTCAGCAGGTAGAGATCATCGGCTTGTACGCCCATGCGGTCGGCGCGCATCTTGATCTGACGCGCGCTCTCCTCGCCGCTCACATACAGCACCCGTCCGGCGGTCGCCGCGATCATCGCCGCCGCCTGCAGCACGACCGTCGATTTGCCAATGCCAGGATCACCGCCGATCAGGGTGATGCTGCCCAGGACGATGCCGCCGCCCAGCACGCGGTTGAATTCCCCGATCGGGACGGTGATGCGGTCTTCAGCATCGAAGGTGATCTCACCGAGCCGCTGTGCCTGATCACGCGCCTGTGCCTGACGTGCGCTGCTGCGTGTCCCTGCCTTGCTGACTTCGGTGACTTCCTCGACCATCGTGTTGAATTCGCCACAGGCGGGGCAGCGTCCCATATAGCGCGGGGAACGTCGCCCACAATTGCTGCATTGGTAGCTGGTGCGTGTCTTTGTCGCCATACGGTTCGGCTCTCACCCCTCCATTTATGGACGGTTTTATAGACCGTTTGTTCTCAGACTGCATTATAGACGAAATTCTGTGAATCACGACTTTCTTCACGGACGCATTGTTATGCGTCTCTACGGGTATGTGTGAATTCGTGGTTTGCGGCTGTGACTGGCGGAAACGGACGCATGGTTATGCGTCCTCATATGCTGAAGTTGTCTGTTTTTTGTGGCGCTGCAATACTTATTTTAAGGAATCATGATCCTTTGTAATCGCATCTGGACTTTTTTCACAACTTGTCGTACTATGTCCCTGCAATGTGGGATACGCAAGACATGGTGTCTTCACCACATCGACATAAAGTGGTTGGATGTCGATTTAGCCATGGTGGATAGTACGACCGCAATACCCTCCTGAAAGTTGGATGGTGTGGTGCCCCGGCTAGAAGCAAAACCAGTTTCACTCTTTTCATTTTCAGGAGATATACAAATGGCAGCGCGCACTCGTGGTACGGTCAAGTGGTTCAACAGCGAAAAAGGCTACGGCTTCATCACCCAGGAAAACGGGCCTGACCTGTTCGTCCACTATTCCGAAATTCAGGCAAAGGGCTTCCGCTCGTTGAACGAAGGCGACAAGGTCGAATTCGAAATCACCGACGGCAAGAAGGGCAAGCAGGCTTCGGCGGTCACTCTCGTCGGTCAGTAGGCTCCCTGCGTTTGAATGGTTGGATGGTTACCGTCCACCCCTTCACGATGACAATCGAAACCGTCCGGCATCTGCCGGGCGGTTTTTTATTTGCCTGATGCGCAGATTTGGCACGCCAACCCCCTACCCAGACGCCCACGCCAGCAGCGCCAGCACCCCGCGCAGATTGCGCTCGAATTCGGGGCTGTCGCGCGTGGTCAGCTCCACGTCCGCCGCCGGGATTCCCTGACCGTCCGCCCAGGTCGCCGCTGTCCCGGTGACCGGATAGGCGCTGAATGCCGCACAGCAGGCATAATCCGCACTGACTGCATACAATGCTGCCATCCCCGCCGAGCCGTGATCGCCGCCGCAGTTACCGGGAAACACCCCATTCGCGGCGCTGTGATAGAACAATGCCGCAGCCGGACGGTGCGCCAGTATAAAATCCGCGATCGCCTGCGTCTCCGGTTCCGAGAAACTGGCGATCCCCGGATTGACCTGAGTCTGCCGCCACACGGCGTCGCGCGACCAGTCGCAACCCCAGTTGCGATTGAGATCGACACCGCGTCCGTTGAAGCGTCCCCGTTCGCCCCCACCATATGCTAACCCGTCGGGATTGGCGACCGGGATGATCCACAGCGCGGCATCCCCCGGAACCGCGTCGGTGGTCGTCTGAAAATGCGCGATCAGGCGGCGCATCAGGATGACGGTATTCGCCTCGTAGCCGCCGTGCATCCCGCCCACCAGCAGCAGCACCCGCGCGCCCGTCCCGAACCGATAAACATCGATCGCGCGTCCCTCGTGCGAGACGCCGACCGTCTCCCCGACGATGCCGGACGTGTCGCCCGTCGATGTGATCAGGTCGATCGGCGCGATCAGCGCATCGGACGAGAGCGGCGTCGATCGATCGGCGGACGACATGAGCGCGGTCGGCGCGTCGGTGGGCAGCGTGACAGAGCGCGGCGCGGGCGCTGTCGCCATCGCCAGTGCCGAACGGGGAGTCACGGTAACGGCATCGGTCGGCGTGCCTGTAACCGACGCCGTTTGGCAGCCAACGCAGGCGCACAGTATCATTAGAGACTGAATGAGCCATGCCAGTTGGCATCGCAGCTTTTGTGGATTGTTTTGTAGAGCCGAAAGGTGGTGTCTCATGCGTCTGTTCGCGCGTCCTTCCCTGATCCTGATCGTGATTATCGCGCTGCTCGCCGTCGGATGCACGTCCGATCCTGCCGCAGACTCGCAGGCAGCGCTGCCGACAGTGGCACAGCTCCCGTCCGCCACCGTGACACTGACCCCATCGCCCACCTTCACGCCCTCGCTGACACCGACCGAGACAGCGATCCCGTCGGCGACACCAATCCCGTCGGCGACACCAATCCCGTCCGCAACGCCGACCGACATCCCCACGTCCACCGAGACGCCCATCCCGACCGTGACGCCACCGCCGACGCTCACCC
>Ga0163154_10010433_pt1 | contig 10326 bp, 5 predicted proteins | sample OliLakLV19MP9P1_FD_148649 | JGI IMG/M metagenome (GOLD analysis project Ga0163154, IMG submission 148649) | Freshwater microbial mat bacterial communities from Lake Vanda, McMurdo Dry Valleys, Antarctica - Oligotrophic Lake LV.19.MP9.P1 | ecosystem: Environmental > Aquatic > Freshwater > Lake >...
CACAGCTTGCAGGCCGGAACAGGCAAGCTTGCGCGGCATGCCGCGCGCCGGCTTGAACGGCTGGCGGCTGCGCCGCCAGACCGGGGGAATAGTTATTCTATTCCAACGAGTTGCAATGCAGCCATGTCCCGGCCCGCAAGCTGTGCTTGCGGGCGTTCGAACCGGCGCGCCGCATGCGGCGCCAGCCGCCGGTTCTCACCCGCCAGAACCGCGCAATCTGCCGCGTAGCGGACTCACCCTATAGGTGAACTGATCAAAGTGCTGAAAAGTCAAAAAAAACATCGGGTTAGGGGTGATGGGAAGCGGTCAACCGAGGTTTCTAGGTTTAACCCTATGCCGGCAGGCTGAAAGAAAAAGTGGTGCCCACCTGTAGTGTGCTGGTGGCCACGAGTTGCCCACCCATGGCCTGCACTAGCCTTCGCGAGATGACCAGGCCTATGCCGGTGCCAGCGAGCACGCCGCGGTCATGGCCAAAGCGGTTGAACGGCTCGAAGAGGTGTGGCAAGTCCGCCGGCGAGATGCCGACGCCGCTGTCGGCCACCGCCACATGCACCCTGGCGCCATCTAAGCTGCGCGCGGTGACCGTGATGCTGCCGCCATTGACGTTGTACTTCACAGCGTTGCTGAGCAGGTTCAACAGCACCTGTCGCAGCCGTTTGGCGTCGGCCAGCCAGGGGCGGTCGAGCAATGCGCGGTCGACATCGACGTTCACCTGCAGCGCACGCGCAAATACGGGGGCATCGAACATGCGCAGCAACTCGTCCACCATCGACTTGAAGTCCACCGGCTCCATGCTCAGTTTCAGCTGCCCGGCTTCCACCAGCGAGAGATCGAGCAAATCTTCCACCATGTGCAACAGGTGGTTGCCGGCCTTCAGCAGGTCTTTGACCCAGGCGCGCTGTTTAGGGTCCAGCGGCCGCGTTTCCGACATGTCCAGCATCTGCGCGTACCCCAGCACCGCCGTCAGCGGCGTGCGCAGCTCATGGCTCATGTGCGAGACGAACAGCGACTTGGCCACGTTGGCGCGCACGGCGGTGTCACGTTCCACGCGTACGGCGTCAGCCGCGCGCCGCACCGATGTGTCTGACAAGGTGCCGCGGTAGCCGACAAAGGCACCCATGGGGCTAAACAGCGGCTCGGCATTGAGCGTCAGCGGCAGGCGGCGGTCATCAGCTAGTAGGGCATGGCAGTCCAGATCGCGGATCACACGTTGCTGCGCCATCGACACGAGCAAGGGTTCGGCATCGGCGGCATCCGGCTGGAACGACTCGGCCAAGGGCCGGCCTAGGGGTGCAAGATGCAGGCCCATGGCGCCCAGACGGCCGGTTTCGAACTGCGTGAAGTGATGCTGCGCGTCGGTTTCCCAGTACGCATCGGATGACAGCCCGGCTAGGCCTCTGAACTTTTCTTCGCTGGCGTACAGCAACTCGTTGGTTTGATGGGTGTCCAGCGCCAGCTCCAGTGCGCGCAACGACCCAGCGGCTTCAAGATCAGCCGCGGTCCAGGGCGCACATTGGCTTTGCACAATCTGCTTCCAACTCTCGAAAGACTGACGTGGGCTGATGGTGCTGCTGCCGTCGCGGTTCAGGGTCTGGGTGGCGGGCTCGTCGGGGTTGCCCCCCCACAGCACCATCTGGCGCAACTCCGGCCGCAGCCAGAGCAGGCCTTTGCTGGCCCGCGGGTCCAGCGCAATCGCCAGTCCGCCGCCCAGTACCGGCGTACCGCTGCCGCGCTGGCCCAGGTCGGTGCTCTGCCACGGGCGCTCGGGCAGGCTGGCCAGGGTCGCGCGGGCCTGGCTGACCACAGCGGCCAGTACCTCGGGCTGCGGCGTGTGGCCGAAGGGCAAAATCACGTCGCCCAGCCATAACACGCCGCCGGTGGCGTTCATCAGCTTGGTGAAGTCCAGCGCGGCTGACTTCAGCGCGGCCTGCACCGAGCGACCTGGCACCCCGAAGGCCTGCAGAATGGCCAGCTGCAGCGCGGCGCGGCGCATGCGTTGTTGGCTTTGCTGTTTGTCCTGCAGCGACTTGACCATGGCACCGGCCACCAGCGCCACCATGCCGCAGACTTGGCGCTGCACTAATGCCAGCGCGGTTGGCGCGTAGTGGTGGCAAGAGATCAGGCCCCACAGCTCGCCGTCGACGACAATGGACATCACCAGCGTGGAGCTCACCCCCATGTTCTTCAGATACTGCAGGTGCACGGGTGAGACGCTGCGAAAGATGCAGTAGCTTAGGTCAAAGGGCAGATTGCCCTGTGGGTTCAACTGCGGCACCAGCGGCACTGGGGTGTAGCTGACGTCGGCGATGTAGCGGATGAGCCCCGTTCGGTAGAGCGCGCGCGCCTGCGCGGGAATGTCGCTGGCAGGAAAGCGCAGTCCAAAGTACAGCGGCACATCGGCGCGGCTGCACTGTTCTTCGATCACCTCCCCATGCCACTGCTCGTCAAAGCGGTAGATCATCACACGGTCGAGGCCGGTGACGCGTTTGACGTAGCCAGCGGCGATGCTGAGCATCGACTCCAGCGACTCGGCTTCGGTCATGCTGCCCAGTACCGGGTAGGTGTCCTGCATCGCGGTGTACATGGCCTGCACTTGGGCGAGCGGGGCAGGGCCAAGCTCGACGTAAACCACGCCTTTATGGGCGTGTACCTTGCTCTGCAGTTCACGGCCATCGCGCAGCTGCAAGGCAACCAGACTCGGCATGTGGGGCCGCACCACGGCGTCGTCCAGTGCGCTGCGGATGCTGGCGACGCTGAGGGGATCAAGCAGCACGCCCAAGCGCTGACCACACAGCTGCTCAGGTGTGCAGCCCAAAATGTCTTGCGCATTGGCGCTGACCGACAGCACGGTCAAGCCGCGTTGTTCGCATGCTAGCAAGGCGCCCTGTGGCTGTATGGCGCCGGGCAGATGGATGGGTTCTTGCGCGCAACTGTCCAGGTTCAGCGGCGCTGCTGTTGCCGGGGCCGGCGCGGTCTTGTCAATCATGCGGTGCTTCAACCTAGAAACCTCAGTTGGACGGGGTAGAGTGTGCCGTTGTGGGTGTGCAGGGCATAAGCGCAATGAGGGTGCAAGCCGGCAAGCTTGCGCGGCATGCCGCGCGCCGGCTTGAACGGCGGGCGGCTACGCCGCCAGACCGGGGGAATGGTTGTTCCATTCCAACGAGTTGCAACGCAGGCACGCCACAACCGTGCAATCTGCCCGGTAGCGTACTCACCCAATGAGTGAACGAGCGAAATTGCTGAAAAGCCAACAGAATCATGGTGCTATGCACATCGAGAAGCGGTCAACTGAGGTTTCTAGGTGCAAGCCAATGGCCTAACAGTTGAAAAGTTTGCTTGGCCGCGGCCAGCGTGGAGCCAACATCGGCCGGGGCAACGCCCGACTCCAATGCCGTGCAAAAGGAACGCCACGCCCTGCCGGTATCTTCCGCTTCGCCACGGATGAAGGCGTGGGCTATGGCAACGGTGCTGTTGTTGGCATTCCGCTTAAGCAGCACTTGCGAGCCCAGCCGCGCGCCTTCCAGCACGTATAGCACACCCCAAGCAGCGCTACTGCTGCCCACCAGGGCGTGTGCGGCGCTGGCCAGCGCCGCGGGCAGGTGCGCCGGTTGGGCCTGCAAGGCTGCAAGGTCGCGATCCAAAGCGGCGCTTTGATTCAGACCGGCGTGCAAGTAGCCCGTCGGCAGCTGGGGTAAAAGCGCGCTGTCCAGCGCCCGGTGGAAGACCTGCATACGGCGCAAATAGTGTGTGTAGCGCCGCGCGCCGATGCCGCCGCTGGCCAATTCAGACAGCAGCGGCGCCTGCTCCAACTGCTGGTGCGCCGCTGCGGTTTCTGTGCGCAAGCGCTGGCGCAGACTCAAGGGCGGCATGGCCTGCGCGGCAGTGGCTGTGCCGAACACCAGCGCAGCGGTCGTCATGGGCATGCGCATTGCGAAGTGGAAGTCGAACGGCGCAATCTCATTGGCCGGCACAGGTCTCGTCTGTACGCTACCGAACAGACGGGTCTGCACTGAATGCAGCGAGCCGATGGCTAGACAGGCTCTGCGGACTTGCCGCAGCGCGGTCCTTTTGGCAAATGGTCGCGTATAAAGCGAAACCAGCATGTCACTCAAGCTTCATTCTTGACCATCGGGCGATTGTCCCTGCGCGCTGGTCAGAAGTAGCTGTCCTATCCATGCGCCCTGTGTATCGTCGCAAGCACACGGGCCTTTGCTGAGTTGGCGACAGGCCCGCCCGGCGCGCAAGTGCCTACCCTCGGAGCCCTGGCATGCACCGCGACACCCTTCGCGCACGGATTGATTTTTTGTTCAACGCGCAATTGCAGGGTGTGCTGGCCACCCAGCAGCATGCGCAGCCCTACACCAGCCTGATGGCGTACGCGCACACGCCGGATCTGCGGCACCTGATCTTCGCAACCTATCGGGACACCCAAAAGCACACCAACCTGTTGCTGAACTCGGCGGTGTCGTTCCTCATCGACGATCGCAGCAACGACCCGGCCGACTATCAGCATGCCGTGGCCATCTCGGTGTGCGGCTGTGCGCAGGCGATTCCCGACGACGAGCGCGCCGGGTTCCTCGCCATCTATCTCGCCAAGCACCCGACACTGCGCGACTTCGTGACTTCGCCGGAATGCGCGCTGCTGCGCATTGCGGTGAGCTGCTATCGCGTGGTTAGCCAGTTCCAAGCGGTCGAGTTGCTGGCCATCGAGAGTGGTTGAACCAGCGGGAAATTGCTGGGGTCAGGGACATTGGCGGCGCCAACTGGTGTTGCCGGCTTACCCTTTCCGCTCCTATTCGGCGTCGAGAGCGCGGTTTTCCCCTTCGGTTGGTTTGGGCGTGGTGTTGGGTCAGAAGCGCTGGTCGGGATCGAACTCAGGGAGGGTTGATTGGGTTTAAGTTGGTCGTGCCAAGCTTGCTAGACCTGGGGCCCGTATTGGCGCCAGAGCTGTTCGCGGATGGCGTGGAGTGCCTCGAACACGGCGAGTGCCTGTTCGCCTGTCCAGTGTTTGGGCGCTAATCCGCGGCACGCCGCCCGACTGCAGCGGGCTGCAACGCTGCGAGCTTCACCGGCGGACGCTCCTCGACCGACTACTACATTCTTGCCTACACGGAGTTTTGTCGCGCAGTCACGGCGCCGGGCGGTGCACGCGCACGCGAACAAGTGGCGCACCGGATCGACTGGCTGGCCCAACAGATGCCCGGCGAAGATCAGCGGGTGGTCGGTCTGCGCTCAGTGCTGGCTATTTTGCCGAGCACTGAGCCACTTTTCTTCACAGGAAATGGGGTTTTGATTTGCTACGATTGGCGGCTTATCACGCGGCGCAAATCCCTGGGATGAAAGCTCGCAGTCGGCGAGTACGCAGCGCCGCTGCTGCGCGACCGGCAGCCGCGCCCGACGACCTGGGGGGCACTCGGGCACCCCTCTCTCTTTCTCAATTTCCTGGAGTCCAACGTGGCAGCAAGAATCCGAAATCTAGCGCTTGGGGCTGCGATTACAGTGGCCACGATGCTCCCGCCCGCGATCCATGCGACCGGGCAGGTCAATGGGCCGGTCGAATTTGAGATCGAAGAAAGCGCCCTCGAAATCAACAACGGCCGCGCTGCGGTGTTCGTCGAACTGAGCGGCGATTCCGCGGCTGCTGTCTTCACCGCGGAGCGGGCACGCTATATCAGCAGCAACCGTTTTGTGCTCACCCTCAGCGAGGTTGAGCTGAATGCGCAGGCCGATCGCGCTGCCGGCGCGGCCGCGGCTGCCGCCGCGTCGGCACTCAAAGGCACGCACGAACAGATAATCAGCGCGTTGACGTCACGCTATGGCGCCTACGTGCTTTACAACGCGCGCTACGCGATCAATGGCGTAGCGGTGATGGTGGCGCCTGAAAACATCGCCCAGATCCGCGCCATGCCAGGCGTGCTGCGGGTCTCGCCCTTGGTCACCCAGCAGCTCAACGCCGTGACCTCGATCGACTTCACCGGTGCACGCACCTTCTGGGGTAGCGTCGCACCGGACCTCAACCTGCGTGGTGCAGATATCGGTGTCGGTGTCATCGATACCGGTATCGACCATATTCACACTAATTTTGCCGGGCCCGGCGGCAGCGCATATGCGCCCAATGTCACCACGATTGCGCCATACCCGGCGCCGCCTACCACGCCTACTGCGGTGAACTTCCCGACCCCTAAGGTGATTTGGGGATTCGATTTTGTGGGTGATGCTTACAACGCCGCCGGAACCACAGACGAGCAGTTGTTGCCGATACCCGATCCTAACGCGATGGACACCAATGGCCACGGCACCTCTGTAGCCAGCCTGATCGCCGGCTTCGGAACCAACAATAATGGCACCACCTATGCCGGTCCGTGGAACCGTCCCGTGCCCAACATATTTAGCGCAATGCGTATTTCTCCTGGATACGCGCCGCAGGCCGTGCTTTACGCCTTCCGCGTTTTCGGTACCAGCGGCTCTACCCAGGTAACGACCAGCGCGCTTGATGCGGCAACCGCCATCTACCTGTGGCAAGCTAATACCAGCGTGCCCTGGGATGGCGCCGTCACCGGTACGGTCTTGAACAGTGTCGGTGCGCCGATTACGGTCAACTACAGCGTCCCGCAGCCACCGGCTACACCGCGTCTGCGCGTGATCAACCTCTCGCTTGGGTCCAATGCCGGTGACATTGAAGAGTCCTCGGCGATCGCCGCGCAGCGCTCGGCGGACGCCGGTCTGATCGTGGTGATGTCAGCGGGCAACTCCGATGACAGCTACTACATCACCGGCGCGCCCGGCGTGGCGACCGGCGGTATCTCGGTCGCCGCCTCGATCAACAATCAGTTCCCAGGCGGCACGGCGACCGCTCCCGCGAACGCAGCAGCGACGCCATCGCAGGCGGCACTCATCGGATTCCCGATCAACTTGCTGGGCACGGCTTCGTTCAGCGTGGTCCCCGCTGAAGTGGTCGCGACCGACTCGGTCTATGCACGGCCAGCCTTCGCCGGTCGAGTCGCCCCAACCCCGGTGGGTTACACGCCGCCCGGAAATGACCTTGGGAACTTAGTTACCCTGGTTGATCCGTCGGGCGTGGATATCAATCTGTTCACCGCCAACGGCTCCGATTTGGTCGTAAGCCTCAATCCAGCGGCCAACAATATTTACTTAGGTAAGGTGGTATTGCTTGATCGCGGTGCCGTGGGCTTTCACCAAAAAGCACTGGCTGCGATGCGTGCCGGCGCGGCTGCGGCAATCATTGTCAACAACACGACTGGTGTGGGCGGCATGGCAGCCAATCCGAACTTGCCGGCGATCACCATCCCGTCGGTGATGATTGAGCAGTCGATTGGCGCAACGCTGACGCTCGACGGTTCCGTCAATGGTATGACCGAGCGACCGAACGTACAGGCGCGGCCGGGCCTGCAATTGGCGTTCACCCCATTTGGCGCGGCTCGGCAGGACACCATGGCGGGATACTCGTCGCGTGGACCGCGCCGCAATGATGGCTTTACCAAGCCAGACATTACCGCACCGGCGGAGAGCGTAACGGTGGCCACGGCAACCACCGGCAATGGTGTCGGTGGCTTCAGCGGCACTTCGTCGGCTGCCCCGCATACCGCCGGCGCGATCACCCTGCTGCAGGACCTCAATCCGACGTGGAGCAATTACGAGCTAAAGGCCTTGTTGCTGAACACCAGTGCGAACGATATCTACACCACATCGGGCGCCAACGCCTCAACGCCGCCTAGCGGTCAGGTGTGGGGCGTCACCCGCCAGGGTGTCGGGCGCTGGGACCTCTCGCGGCAAACTGGCGGTGGCAGCAAGGTGATCCTGTTCGGGGCCGATCCGGCGCCGACTAGCAACAACACACCGCGTACCGGCGCCATCAGCGTTTCCTTTGGTACTTTTGACGTGGCCACTCCCACAGCGCTTGATCGCACCATCACCGTTCGCAACAAGGGGGTGGCGAGCGAAAGCTTCAACATCGGCTTTGTGTCGATCGCCGACACGCCAGGCGTGGTCTACTCGTTCCCGGACGGCGCTAGCATCATGGTTGCTGCAGGTGCCGAATCCACTTTCCGTGTGCGCATCACCGCCACGCCTAGCGACATGCGCTATGCGCGAGACGGATCAACGCGGCCGTTCCAGTTCATCACCAACACGACCCCAACCAACCGCGTGGCGCGCCAGTTCCTCAACGAGGAAGCCGGCTATGTGACGCTCACCCCGACGGCTGGCGGCAGCGCCACGCACCGACTCTCTGTCCAAGCCTTCCCGCGGCGGGCTTCGACATTGGCGGTAAACGCAACCCAGGTCGCTCCGATCGGTGTGCAGACGGCGCAGTTCACCGGCAGCGGCTTCAATACCGGTCCGAACACCGCCTTCGTCGATATCACGACCTTTGCCCCGCTGGCCAATCCGGCTGACGTGGTCTCGTTTGCCAAAGCCTTCGAACTGGCCTACCAGAGTACAAGCCCGGTGGCCAACATCACTCAGGCGCAGCGCGCCGGCGACGTGCAATTCCTCGGTATCACCTCGGACTTCACGCGCCGCGCCAATCCGTTCGATTTGGCAACCACGGCCAACAACTCGACCGTGGTGATGTTCGGCGTCGCCGCGCGTGGCCAGTTCGACACCACGCAGAGCAGCTTGGGGACCGAGTACCAGATCGATATCGACACCAATCGCGATGGTACTGTCGATCGACGCATCCGTCAGTTCGCTTTCACCAATGGCGAGCGCACCACCGCGAGCAGCAACATCATGTTGCCAGTGATGTCCATAGACGCGCCGTTCACGGCGGGCGCGTCGACCGGGTTCTTCCTCAATGTGTTTTCCAACGTCTACACGAACCTCTACAACAACAGCGTGCTGCTGATCCCGGTGCGGGCTTCCGGAACCACGAGTTCTCTGGGCCTGACAGCGGCGACATCGCAGTTTGACTATCGTATCCGCGGCGTGCATCGCGGTCTGACAGTCAGCGAGTCGCCGTGGTTGACCTATGACGTGGCGCGGCCAGGCATCGTCTTCACCGCAACCGACGAACCCTCGCTTACCACACCGGTTACCACCGGCGGCGCTCTGCAGTCGATCGAGTACACGCCACAAGCGGCGAACCTCGCCGTCAACAACACCCGTGGCGTGCTGGTGATCTACCCAATGAACGCCAATGGTTCGCGTGCGCAGGCAATACCGCTCCTTGTCGATAACGTGTTCGCCAACGGCTTCGAGACACCGGTACCCTGAGCGGAGCCTTGACTTCCCTGTAGCACCCGAAGGGCGCCGCAAGGCGCCCTTCGACTTTTTGCGCCGGCTAGTTGGTATCGTCGCCTGTTGCGACGTGGCAGGCAGGCCGCTCCGCTACTCATCGAGGCGCTAGCCAACCAAGCCGGTGAATACCGCCGGTGGGCGGCGGACGCTCTCGGTGACATCGGCGACATCGGCGGCCCGGAGGCGGTGGAGCCGCTGATCGCGCTGCTTGACGAGACCGAGGGTGGTCCCGCCAGATGGGCGGTCTGGTCGTTGGGTGACCTGAACCTAGAAACCTCAGTTGACCGCTTCTCATCGCCCATAGCACCATGATTCTTTTGACTTTTCAGCCGTTTGACTCGCTCACCCAAATGGTGAGCGAGTCAATCTGCTGAAATGTCACAAGAATCATTGAGCTACGCCACTCGAAAGCGGTCAAGTGAGGTTTCTAGGTTTAAGCACACGACGAATACTACCCAGAGCAAGTTAGTCGGCGAGCAGGTCAAGCCTGCACCAACCGTCAAAGATCTCCAGCCCGCGACGGACCCCCAAAGGCGGTGGTCTGTTATTGCCGACGGTGCAAAAAGTTCGATGAGTCAATATTTTTGCGATTCGATGATCTGCGCGCCGGCCCGCTTACGTACCAAATAATGTGGGTAGGACTCCCACCGTTCGGGCTAGCGCGCAGTCACCGGCCCCACCCCCATTCCAGGAGCACTCGTCATGAGCAATAGCAGCAAGAAAACCCCCGCCGTCAAACCGACCAACCCTGCGCCGACCGTCAAAGATCTGCCGGCCGCTGCGGACCCCAAAGGCGGGATCTTGATCGGTCTGTTGGTCCCGGCGGTGCAGAAAGTCCGTGGCTGAATGTTTTGCAATTTTGATGAACTGCGCGCCGGCCTGCTTATGTAACCAATAATGTGGGTTTGACTCCCGCCGTTCGGGCCAGCGCGCAGTCTTCGGCCCCATCCCCCATTCCAGGAGCAATCGCCATGCGCAATAAGAAAGAGCCAGCCGCCAAGCCAGCCGTCGACCAACCCAAGGATCTTGAGGCCAAGAAAGATCCAAAAGGTGGTTTGCTGCCGGCGG
>Ga0163154_10010434_pt1 | contig 10326 bp, 3 predicted proteins | sample OliLakLV19MP9P1_FD_148649 | JGI IMG/M metagenome (GOLD analysis project Ga0163154, IMG submission 148649) | Freshwater microbial mat bacterial communities from Lake Vanda, McMurdo Dry Valleys, Antarctica - Oligotrophic Lake LV.19.MP9.P1 | ecosystem: Environmental > Aquatic > Freshwater > Lake >...
CAGGTTATAGCAGATCCAGCGTTACAAAATTTATTTGTAAGAACAGTTACAAATTCATCCATTGATGAAAATTTGCTGCCACTGGACTACGTTATTGAATTAAAAGTGCCCATTCTAAATTTAAACTTATTGAATGCATTACCGGCAGGTTCCTGTAAAATTAAAATTGGGCTTGGGTCAAAACTAATTCTTGATCCAAATTTTGATTTAAATAATACAAATACAAGCGAATATTTTAACTGGACAGCTATAACAGAGGGCGGACAGGTACAACTCACCGGCGACTTAAAATCAATACTACCGGCAAAATTCGATTCTATTTGCGAATTCAGGGTTAAAGGTTCGCTGCCTGGCTCTTCTACTATTACCACCAATTTTTTGATTACCAACCACAATACAATCAGGATTCTTTCTGATGAAAATCCCTCCAACAACAGTTCGTCTTTACCTTACACGGTTGTAGCGTCGCAGGGTGGTACTACCCCGGTAACCTTTACAGGGCTTGTAGTAAAAAATGAAAGATGCAGTATTAAAGTAAATTTTTCTACAGAAAATGAAATTAATGTAAAACAGTTTGAAATTGAAACAAGCAAGGATGGCAGGAATTTTATTACCATGGGTAAATTAGCTTCCAATAGCCGTATTAATTATGCTTTTTCATTTCCACTTACTGATAATAATAAGGCTTCGATTATTTACGTAAGAATAAAATCTGTTGACATGGATGGCAGATTTCAATATACCGATACCAGGACGGTAAAAGGTATTTGTAACGAAAAACTCGCTGTAAGTCTGTTTCCGAATCCTGCAACAAAAAGCAATACAGAATTGACTTTGAGAGCCAACACTGGAATTTTTAATGGAAAGATTGCTATTACTTTAATGGACATCAATGGCAAAACGCTAAATCAGCAAGAATTAAACTTGCTAAATGCCGATCAGTTTAAATTAAAAACAGGTTTGCTAGCTGCGGGACAGTACATTATCAAAATAACCGGAAGCGAAATTGATTCTCCCGTTGTAGTACGATTTCAGCAGTTGTAATTAACTAATTAATTATATCCCGGTAATCAATGGCATTTTAAATTATCGGGATATAATACTTGCCAGTTTTTTAATTTTGGAAAGAATGTTTAGTGTGCTGAAAAAAAATTCATGAGAAAAACAATCCTCCTTTTCCTTGTCAGTATTTATTTTCGTTCTTCCTATGCACAGATTGTTGCAGCAGATCCTGCTATCAGCCAAATGGATGTTGTAAATGCTGATGGCGTATCTCAGGAGTTTGCAAGCTTTATAGCACCGAATAAAACTATTCAAATAAAAATACCTGTTTTTAATCTTCACCAGTTAAATGCCCTGCCTGCCGGTAGTTGTAAATTAAAAATTAAACTGGGCAAATACCTGGCAATTGATCCTGCATTTAACCTTGCCAATGCAGCATTAAATGATTATTTTAACTGGACCTCAGCGCTTGTTGCAGGCAACGTGGAAATTACCGGTGATTTATTTACCCCCATGCCGGGTGACTTTATCGGGACTGCCATATTCTATTTAAAGGCAGGCAATACATTAGGCACTGATGAAATTTTAACCAACTTTCTAATTACCAATCACAATACAACTACCATTTTACAGGATGAGGATTTCAATAACAATACTGCCAGTTTGCAATACACAATTACAACAGCGGCAGCCCCTGTACCGGTAAATTTTACCCAACTTACACTTACTAAAACAGCTTGCACAATCCAGGTAAATTTTACAACAGAAAATCCGGTAAACTTACATCATTTTGAAATTGAATTAAGCAAAGACGCCATCACTTTTAAGAAGATGGGTGAGTTGCCTTTAAGCAACAGGGTTCAGTACAAATTTGATTTTAAAATTACTTCAGCCAATAAAGCAACACAGCTATTTGTACGCATTAAAGCACTGGATAGTGACGGAAAATTTAAGTACAGCGAAACTAAAATAATAAGTGGATTGTGCGATGGGAAACATCTAAAAGCCACCTTGTTCCCCAATCCGTTAGCAGGTAATAAAAATGAAATTACAATCAAAGCAACCGAAGGCATTTTTAATGGTCAATACAATATTTCTGTTGTTGATGTAAGAGGCAAATTAATCAGTAACCATCAACGAAATTTAAATGCTGTGAATCAATTTAATTATAAAATCAGCAGTTTACCTGCAGGACAATTTATTATTAGGTTGCAAAAAAAGGACGATACTGAGGCTATTGGTATAACCTTCCAGGTTTTATAAAAGTCTGCTTAAAAAAAAGATTACCCGCATTTTTTATGCCATCATCTAATTATTCTACAATCACTTTCATTACTGTTTTCTTTTTATCGACACCTGTAATTTCCAGCTCAGCATTACCTTTTAATTGAAGCGGATAATTAATTGAGAAGGATGCAGTACCTCCACCATAATTAATAGTTTTACTGAATAACATTTGACCAGCGGAATTGAATAGCCGCAAATGGTAAATACCAGCAGGCATGCTATTCATTTGCAAGCCCATGCTGCCATTGCTTACCGGATTGGGATATACATACATATTGCCTCCTGCATTCATCACGGTCACTTTTGCCAGGTTGCTGTAGCCTATAGCTCCGTGGTTACTGGTACTTTTAATGCGGTAATAATAAATGCCTGCAAACAAATGTCCTTCATCTACACCATTGTAATAATTTACATCGCTGTTATCAGCTTTGGCCAACGTGGTAATGATTGCCGTAAAATTAGCGCCATCTTTTGACCGTTCAATCTCGTACTGTTTGATGTCTCTTTCGCCCGTTACTGACCAGTCGATTGCTATGGCATTATTTAACCGGTAAGCGTTGATTGTATTGTAGGTAACCGATTTTTTAAATACAATTCGGAATCTGTAAGGCACTGAACCGGCTGAAATATTTTGAGGCATAAAATCATTGCTGGTAAATCCTGCCATATTAATAGCTTTACTGGTAGTGAGATAAGTATCCTCCAGGTATCCGGCAAGATTCTGCTTTGCCAAATTTTTTGCTTCTAATTCCAAACGATATTTTCTTACTTTTAAACCGCTTAACTGCAGAAAAATAGTATCATTTTCAGTTAGTAGTTTTCTTCTCTCAATTGCAATTGACTGCTCCTGGTGAAGCAAACCAATATTTTCAGCGAAACTCTTAATTTTTATTGCATCGTTTGCATCAACCTCATTTGTATAATCAGCATTAAACGTTGCTAAAACGCCATCAACCAAAAAGAGTGAACTATCACTATTAAAAGCAGCCATGTTTATTCGCAGGCTCAATTGATTGCTGTTAACAGGAGTTAAAGGCCGGCCAAAAGGTGCAGATGCACTGGTATTAATTTTTACGCTTTCATCAAATTGCAAAGTGCCAGTTCCGGTTGCACCAAAGTCTGCCATAAAAGCAGCCCCCGACTCGATTGTACCATCGTTGGGCAAAGTACTTCCGGATGGGCCTATTGACGAACCGTCTGAGGCTACTAAAGTCTCATCATAAGTAGTGCCATTTCTTAAAAAAGAAACAAATGCTCCCGCTCCAAAGGCACCCCCCAATTTTGGATCCCATAAGTAGTATTTATCTTCCAGGCCACCTGATTTAATTACCTTCTTAAAATCAATAGCGGATGGATATGGATTACCCACTACCTGAAAGCCAGCAGCCGTGATAGGATTTTGCGTGCCAATATTTATTCGTCCTTTTGGAATTAAGGTTGTTATAGTTGGCGTTGCAAATTGATTGGTTATTATCATTTGCCTGTCTCCCCGTACAAAAAGCATATAGCCAGGATAGGTATTTATTGGAATGGTAGTGGCGGAAGGAGTAACCCAATTACCTGCATTAAAATATTTAAGCGATGCGTTGGCCGTTGATCCTGCATCATACCCGTTGGCAGCAATAAGTCCATTTGTAATAGACGTACCAATACCATTTGAACCAATAACAGGATTTAATCTGTCCGTACTTTGTTGTCCGTTTTGCCAGGCAGCACTGATGGTGGTTGTTCCTGTTTTAAGCAAGGGTGTTGTTATCAGTCTCCATGCTCTTCTATCCGGCATAAACCGTTCTACGCTAAATGCATCACTTGCGTTTTGGACGGTTACGCCGGTTAAGTCACCCAAACTGGCGGTGCCTGCAATTGTAGATCGTGTTTGCACCGGACGATTGTTGAAATCAATGGCTGTGCCATCCTCAGCGTCAAATACAACAGGAGCTTTAATATCCAGTGAACCGGTGCTGCTTAAAGCAAAGGTTCCGGTTGCAAGATTCTTAACCCCAAAGCCACTCATAATTACATGATGATAAGTAATTCCGCTGGTAACAACCTGGTTGCCGCTGCCACTGCTGCGTGCGTATTCCAATATACTGCCTGCATTTAAATTGATGGTTTCTACATCGCTTTTTACGGATGTATTGTTGCCGCCGTTAAATCCATCAGCATTGCCACATTTAAAAGTAGCATCACTTTCTACAACCACCAATTGAGAACCCACAGGACCAGTAATTGCATCTTCAATTATAGTAAAAATTCCGTTGGATTTTACAGTAAACGTACCGCTGTTTTTGATGGTTATATCACCACTTGCTTTACCAACATTGTTACCAGTAACCTCTATGTTTAAATATGATTTTGACGTTTGAATTGTTTGCGCTGTGGTTTCTGAACCGGCAAATTCTACAACACCACCGGAGAGGTTATAAGTTCCATTCATGTTCGGCTTAATGCCCGATCCTGCAGTAATAAACCGGCCATTGAACATAGTAAAGTTAGTGGCAGCACTTCCAAATATATTGCCCTCTGTGTTTACAGTAGTAACATCGGGTATTATAACTGTACCTGCAATGGGAGCAATATCATTTGCGGTAGCAGGCTTTTTAATACCGCCACCGGTAAAACGAATATTTTGATAATCGGTTCGGATACTGATATCCTGATCACCAGTATAACCATATTCAATAGTACATTCCGGATTTAAAACAGGATCAATTCCAGATACGGCAGCATTGGCTCCTGTAAAACCCTGTAAATCTCTTGTTATAAATGTGCCGTCTATAAAAATTGCAGCAGAACCACCTGCATTTATAAGCTGACTTTCTCCACCATTATCGTAAATACCTTGTGTTTCAATTGACAGGGTACCATATAGATTTATATTATTTACAGGCGATGAAGCCATGGCCAAAGTTCTTGCGCCACCTACGGTTACTGTTCGCAAATTGATATCAGTAAAATCAGGCAATGGGATGGTTACTTTACCACCCGTGTAGCCGGTAACGGTTAAATCAGAAGTACTGGTACCGGCAAGGTATCCGCCCGGCGTTCCCGAATTATCCAGGTACGCCCCATTTAAATTCAATAAGCTGTTACCAATATTGAGCGTTCCTCTTTTAAGATCAAGCCCGGTAAACAATTCCATTCCCTGGTTACCTAGCGTAACTGTCCTGCCATCTCCCCTGCTCAATTTAAGGCTGGCAAATCTGGGTCCGCTGGTAAATACTCCGTCGGGTATAGTTGCATCGGAATCTACTCTGCCAAATGTTAAGGAGGATCCTAAATCCATATGTAAAGTGCCGTTTATTTTTACAAGTGGTTCTTCATTACCGCCTGTACCCAACGTGAGCGAATTATTACCATTATCAAGAATGCCGCCTGATAAGGTAAGCGTTCTGGCAATTATAAAATCGCCTTGCAACGTATTGATGCCGGATGGTGGATTGTTGTTAAGATAATAGAGATTTCCTGTTGGAGAAAATAATAAATTATTGATTGTAAACCCGGCATTGGCTAACACGATTGTACTGGGGCCAGCTGAAAAAGCATCGATTGTACCTGCAGGTGCAGGCAGGGTTCCTGCAAGGGTAAGGGTATTAAATGCCGGCAATGTAAATTGACCGCCGGCAAGCAGTTTCAATGCACCTGTAACAGTGATGTTGCCCGTCATGTTTACTCCATAATAATTAATAGTAAGATTTCTTACCGTGCCTGGTAATGGCGTGGTGATAGTAGTAAAATTCCCTGTATTCGACCCTCTAAATTCGTAATCTGCAGCACTGCTGTAAACCCTTGTATTGGTTTGCACCGCTCCCGAACCTGCAGCAGCAGTAAAACCATTAAATAAAGAAGTAATTAATGTTGATCCGGGAAAGTTGTAAAACGCAGTATTGACAGCGCCACCTGTATTTGCTATTGAATACCCCAGCGTATTAATGGTTCCATAAACATACATCGTATCTGCATCCCACATCCACAGGTAATTTTTTAATTGTACAACAGCATCAGCCTGTACACTATAAATAATACGCCCTCTGCTGGTATTTAAACCATACCCAATATTTACCATTTGTGTACCAACGGTTCCATTAAAAAACAGGATGCTATTGGTATTTACCGCTGTATTACTTCGGGAGAAATAAGCATTAGCACCAACGGTTAAATTACCAGCCAGGTTTAAAGTAGCAATATAATCGGTACCAGCAGGATTTCCGGCACCACCAACAAAATCCAATCTGGCAGTTGTTACATCTGCAACCGTTATATCCCCCGTTACATTTAAATTAGAATACCCCCCACCGGTATTGAAATCATTTAAAAGCAAGGTGCCGCTGTTTACTTCAATATTATTTACTGTATTGGTGAATGATGCTGTAGTTGCCCCCACTATCGCCAAATAGGCGGCGCCTGTATGGTTGATTGCTAATGTACCTGCAACGCCAAATAAATTGTTATTGATTAAAAAATTATCCGCTGAAGTTGTTTGATCACAGTTCCAGGTAAAGTTTCCAAATAGTTGATTTAAGCCGGTTGGTGCTGTGGATGAAGTTGTCATACCGGTTACAATGCAGGTAGCAGCAGCATCCCAAATGGCTGCCGGTATTTCTCCGGAAAAATTTATTGCATGGGTATACGTTGCAGTGGCTTCAAAACTTACGCCAGCGCCAGTTGTAATAAATACACCATCACGCCAGGTAACATTACCATCTACCTGTAAATCTGCAATTGCCACCCCATTGTTTATTGTGAATGAGCCGCCATTTATTGTTAAGGCAGACCCTGATTCTATAATAATATCATCGGCTGTTATGCTACCGCTGCTAATTATGTTATAACCATTGTGAATGATAATTGCTGCGGCATTTGTACCAGGTACCAATGTGGCAATCTCCCAGGGCGTAATTCCATTATCAGGCGAAAATTGCCAGTTACCTGCAATGTTCCATTCTCCTCCATCAACAGCGCTTCTAAAAAAATCTGTAGGCAAATTTGAACTAGTTGTAGCAGCTTTATCAGGGTATATTTTTTCTTTTGATCTTGTATTTGAATTGGTTTTAACGATCTCTTTTTCCTGACTTATTTCCTTATTGAAATCGCTAGCAGAAAACATGTCATTACTAATTCCCAATAAGTTATTTGCTATTACTTTTTGAGAATTAAAAGCATAGTTGGTTAGGGATAAATCTGCAACATCAACCGGAAGTAGTTGAGTTTTTATAAAACCCTGCCCTCTGCTCATTTGTGGTTTCAATACCAATGCACAAAACAAAACAAACAGGTATATTTTTCTCATTATGTTGAAGTTTGAAATTGCCTGTTAAATGTCATAGTGTATTCACAGGATTAATAGATTTGGTTTTAAACAAAAAGAATTGCAATGATAGGGAGTTGGGGTTACCTCAATATCATGAAACTGTTAACTTTAAAAAGGGCAAGATTTTGAATGCACCTAAAATAAAATATGCATGAGCAAAGCCCATGCATATTTTATTATTATTGAAAATTGCAGTATCGTACTAAATGTTTAAATTCTTACGAAACTTGCAAAACCTCACCCCAACCCCTCTCCAAAGGGAGAGGGGCTAGAACTATAAACACGAGGGTAATTTGACTTAATCGTAGAATTTTAGTAAGACTCTTGAGAGTGAAAACCCTGAAAAATAAAACTATTGCTTAAAATTTTTCAAACTTTAATACAGTTGATTCTTTAGCATCAGCACTTATTACTTTTATCAGGTATTTACCTGCGGCAATTTTGCCAAAAGCGTAGCTGAAGTTGCTAATAAAATTCATTTGTACTTCTTTGGTTTGAACCAGTTTACCAGCAACATCATACATACTGATATTGTATCTTCCATTCATTCTGCCCTGAACCAATTTAATGTTAACAGCGCTAACATCTTTGGCGGGATTTGGATAGATACTCAGTTTTAAGTTACCAGCAGGAATTGCACTGATTACACCAAATTTCTTTGCTACCCTGTAACTTAAAAAGCTGGCGTTATTAGAACCATCTTCATCAGATAAAACCGAAGCAGTGTTGTGATTGGTTATTAAAAAGTTGGCAGTGATGGTAGATTTACCTTCAGTAATTGCCTTTACTCTTACAGCCAGATCCAACGTATTAACATCAGCCGGCAACGCTTTTATCAGTTCTCCTGTAAGTTGAAACTGACCACCACTTTCTGTTGAACTCCATTTAAAGTAGCTGTTAGCTGTGGTGCTGTTTAAATCAAAATTTGGATCAAGACCTAATTTAGAACCAAAACCAATTTTGATTTTAGAAGAACCAGCTGGTAATGCTACACCATGGTTGGTGTTACCAACCGGAATGGTTAATTTAAGCAATTGCTCCTGTTGAATATTTTCCGCATCCAGCACATCACCCGTCATATCGGTAATGGCTATTGTACCCAATTTAGCATCGGCAATTACTGCTGTCCTTTGAACCTGCGCAAAGCAACCCAAAGATGCCACCAGTAAACCGGACATAAAAAGTCCTTTTAAATGCGAACCTTTTGTTTTTGAATTATATTTCATAATTAGTGTTTTAAAATATTTTTTTAAATAACCAGGGGATTTTTACTACCCCCTGGTTTTATTAATTTAATCTGCAGTCATTACAATTGAATTCAGGTTGTTTGTGAGATTCACTTCACCATTGGCCCTTCTTAACCTTGCGCTAAGCGGGAAGGTGGAGATATTGGATGTGTTCCTGGTTAAGGTTATAGAAATCCTCACCAATGTGTTACACAACAAAGTACCCGGGTTAGCAGCATTCAACGGATCTGTAAGGATGATTGAAACAAAAGCAGGGTTGCTGTTATCAATTTTCCACCTGGTGTTATCAAGGTTGTAGGTAGTGCTACCAACAACAGTAGAGAACAATGTTGGGTTGAAAGTGATAGTGAAACCATTAATTTTTGTAATCCTTAGCGTGTCACCCACTGCAGAGTTACCTGCAATTTCAGCAATATTGTAAACAATTGTTTGCGCAACACCTGGCGTTGCAAAGAAACTTGAAGTGATATCTGAACCAAGACTGATATCAGGAATACCGCCAACAGGCTGTGTAATTACAATCGCTAAAGTAGTAACAGAAGTACAACCATTATTATCTGTAACAGTTACTGTGTAGCTGCCAGCAGTTAAACCGGTAAATACACCATTTATTGCTCCGGTAGTATTAACTGTAGGGCCGGCAATAGTAAACGTATAAGGAGCTGTTCCGCCAGTGGCTGTTGCTGTAATACTTCCGTCTGCACCATTAAAACAACTGTTGTTGATGGTAGTAGCAGGATTGTTTGCAATAACGAGCAATACTGGTTGAGAAATGATCACTGTATTAACGATACTGCAACTTGCAAGCGTACCAGGGTTGCTGGCTGCTGAAGCTGTGATAGTATAAGTTCCCGGAGCTAAACCAGAAATTGTAAATGCATTAACACCAGAAGCTATGTTCTGTGTATTTGTATATCCACCGGGGCCATTTGTTACAACTGTAGTACCTGAAGTTACAGTTACATTGATAATACCATTTGCTGCACCAGTACAAGTTACGTTAACCTGTGTGTTGCTCAGCGTAATTGGCAAAGTGTACTGTAATGTAGACAAGTTGTTGCCCAAGTCATCATCTGCCAGGGTTTGCAATACATTCGTGATAACGATGTTTGAAACCACATTTGAACGACAAGCTGAATCACCTTTAACCCTAAAGGTAGCAATAGCATCAAAATCTGCAGGTATAGTAGCAATTTGAGTACCTGTAAGAATAACATTTCCACCAACATTTGACTGAGCCCATGCAAAATAAATGCTCAATGGAGCAGTTGCCAGGCTAAAGCCAGGATTAAGAATCAATTTAGCACCAAGATTCACTCTTAGGTTAATTGTTCCGTTTGGAATAGCGTTTGCCTGGTTAAGATTGAAGAAAGGAACGTTGATATCATAAACCGCAGTTGAAGGAGTAAGCAGGAGGTTATTGGCATCCTGAACACCACCAGCAGTAGTTGTGAAATACATCTGTCCTACAGAAGGATC
>Ga0163154_10010436_pt1:0-5000 | contig 10325 bp, 3 predicted proteins | sample OliLakLV19MP9P1_FD_148649 | JGI IMG/M metagenome (GOLD analysis project Ga0163154, IMG submission 148649) | Freshwater microbial mat bacterial communities from Lake Vanda, McMurdo Dry Valleys, Antarctica - Oligotrophic Lake LV.19.MP9.P1 | ecosystem: Environmental > Aquatic > Freshwater >...
ACTACGAACTAACTAACAGAAAATTTTTAACTAACTAAATATAGGTTTTAAAGATTACATTTTTGTGATAAGGAGAAAACCAGCACCGCCCACGAGCCACACCCCTCCACCCTAACTCGGGTGGGGGTTCGATCAATTATCGGCCTTATTATGTCTCATCAAATCTCCCCTTCCATAGAAACAAAAAAAGCCCCACTGTTTAGGTGAGGCTTTTCTTTCTTTAACCATTTAACTGGCATTTGTCTTTGGTTGTTTCCCAACCGATTCCCGAGCTTTTCGAAGGACATTTACAATATACATCGTAACTTGACATGCCAAGATTCATTTATAAAAGGAGGATTCAACTTATCCCACGGCAAACAACGGCTAATTCGAAATTGCCCTCCCTATGGCAAAGAAAAATACTTATATTTTTTCAGACGCTATCATCAATGAATTAGATTATCATCTTAGAATTATCTTTTTCTAAATTCCAATTTTTGGAAAAATTATACTTCACTTCAAACCTTACTCCGATAATTCCCATTTCTAAATCCTCCAAAAGGACAAAGCGTACGTCAGCTCCTACTTATTTCTTATGAATCTGAACATAAATTGATTTGGCAAAAACATTTCAGACCATTTATTTCTTGTTATTCGAAAAAATTAGAAAAGAAATTGTCCAATGCCCCTTTAAAGAAGCTCATAATATTATCAATACATTAAATTCGGATTATTCCAAATCAGTCAAATCCAGAAAGTGGATTCTAATTAACTTGCATCAAATCTTCGTTTCACGTAAGGTTCCTCTCGCCTTTCCAGTTTGAAAAATGGCAATTAAATTTGAGGACATCTATTCCTTACAAGCATCAAAAAAAGGACTTAAAAAAAATTGTTAGTCGGCTATTTTACTAAAACCGACCCCGAAATCTTGTTTTAACATTTTATGAAAACTTATCTTTCTAACATTTTCGCCAGAACCGAGGCCCATGCCAAAAAAAACAAATCCTTCGGTCACGATTTATTATGTCACATTTTTTATGATTTTTTCCCGAAAAGTATAATCCCCTCTTAGCTGATTTACCCACTAATCGGGGGAATCCGTCCCAAAGAAGAGGAATCAATCCTGAGTTTGGCGGGTCAATTTCATCAAAAGACGAAGCCGTTTTCTATGTGGCCAAAAGAGTCATTGAGCGTTTCTTAGGCGAAAAAAATGCGAAAATTTCATAGACTGAACCTGAATAATTTTTGTGCATTATGCGAAAATTTGCTTTAAATAATAATAGGAAGTTAACAATCGTTGCATAATCGAAAATAATAGGAAAAATATTATGCTAATTAGAATTTTTTCGCTTTCTCTTGTATTCTTGAATTTTCTTTCTTGCTTTGCCTTTTTGGACACAAAGGGATTTACAACTAAATCAGGAAAAGGATTTACCAGTGCTCTTGCGACCATGTTAGGAGCTGTTTCATCAACTTCTTCGGGATTGGAAAATTCTGTCGATAGCACACCGGCGGGTTCAGGGGAAGTATCAACTTCCGGTGCAAGCCTCCGATCAACAGATGGTAATTTGACTATTGATTTTCCCGAAGGTGCAGTAACAGAGAATATCGAATTCACCATCAGTAAATATACACAAGAAGATTCTGTGTATCCAGGCGCGTATGTGCCTACAAGCAGTGGTTATATTTTATCGCCCTCATATCATTTTAAAAAGCCTGTTACAGTCACAATGGCCCTCGATACCACGAAAATACAGGCTTTGAATCTTATTAAAGGAAATTCATTGGGTTTCTCTTATAGCCAAACGAGTGCCGAGGCAAATGCAGGAAAATTCCCTAGCTGGAGTATGCATAATACTACTGTTAGTGGAGACAAAGTAGTATTTACAACAGACACATTTTCGATTTTTGGTCTAGGCACACCACCGGCAGGCAATAGACCGCCTGTAAATTTAGGAGCCTTTTATCATTTTAAACCAGGATGCAGTTATCTGCCTTATATGTTACGCACACAGGTATTTGATCCAGACGGTGATCCAATTGAAGTATATTTGATCACAGGTCCAAAAAACGGTGGTTCTATGGCGATTCGTATGACTAGAGAAGGAAGTACGAATTGGTACAATGCGCTCATACCTTATGAAGCGATGAAGCAAGTTGGAATCAATATGCAGATTTCAGTTCGGGACAGTTATGGAAATAACTCCCTTATACCGGGTTCAAATGTTTTTACGTATCCAGAAAGTTCAGGTATATCTACATTTATCAACGATTACGACACAGACGTAGACAATGATGGTATTCTCTGTGCCTGGGAAAGAGACCACGGTAGATCAGATACTACTCCTTCCGATGTCGTTGCGGATAATGATAGTGATGGAATTCCCAATACGGATGATCATACACCAAATGGTGAATCCAATCCTCAGATCGACTCCTTAGCCATTTTTCCTTCAGAAGTGACTATGGATTTAGGTGAAAACGCATTGTTTGGTGTCATGGCAAGTTATCTTGGTAATCCTCGCTTTGTGAATGCCTCAATTTCGGCGAATGGAATCGGCTTAAATGGAAATAACGTTGGAACGATGACTCGGAATATTTTTACTCCATCCGTTCCCGGTGCGGCGGCGGTGACAGCCAGTGTAAATGGTTTGAATGCTGTTGCTACTGCGATTGTGCGTGATTCGCTTGGACCGAACGATATACTTGATTTAAGTGCATTCTCGATTTCCCAAAACAAAATTCGTTTAGAGTGGTCGGCTCCAGGAGATGATGGAATTTCTGGAAAAGCTACAGGATATCTGATTTTTAGATCTACTTCGCCAATAACAAATCATGCGACTTGTGCAGGTGCCCAGATTACTCATAATCTAGTGCCAAAGACTGCCGGTGTTCGTGAAGCATTGGATGTTGCAGGATTAGTTCCCAACACGAACTATTACTTTTGTGTGATAGCAATGGATGACTCTGGTAATTTTAATCGATGGAACGGAGGTTCGGTGCTAGCAAGAACCTGGACATCTCCTGATCTTAGCGCTCCAAATGATATTAACAATCTAGTCGCTGTTCCATTGGGTATCGATAGGATTCAGCTAAATTGGACTGCAGTCGGAGATGATGCAAATGTAGGAATGGCATCAAATTATGAAATTCATCGTAGCACAAGTCCCATCACTCACTTGAATAGCTGTATTTCTTCAGTTGAAGTTCCTAATGCGATCTCACCTGCAGCCGTTGGAACCAATTTGAGTCTCATTGTATCCAATTTGTCTGACAACACACAATACTATTTTTGTGCACTTGCGGTAGACGATGTAGGTAATTATAGCAATTGGACTTCAAATGTTTCGGCTACAACTCTTCGTGCCAATCTTCCTCCTACAGCGGTAATGAATATTTACCAATTAGATTGGGGAAAAGGAGACGCCATTCAACTTAGAGCATTAGTTTCTGATGCTGATGGTATAGCGTGTAATGCAAACGTCGGAAATTACCAATATGAATGGTCAGTGGTATCAAAACCTACGAATTCAAATTTAACAAATTCGAGCATAACTAATCAAACTTCTTTAGCGGCAAGTGTTACTCCTGATAAAATCGGAAAATACACATTTCAGATAAAATTTACTGATGATGCTGGTAGCTGTGGGGGCGGTGCGAAGAATGCAATCGCAACGATAGTATTAAGTGTCGTTCCGAAATTTGCTTGGGTAAAATCAATCACAACTGGTATGTATGGATCTTATTTTTCGTCCGTTGCTACCGATGCGGCTGGAAATATCTATGCCGCTGGTATACAAAGGGGTATAGATAATTATTCTTATGGCCCTGGAGTTTCGGCTACTTCCACTTCCAATGATATCAATGCCGTATTAGTAAAATATGATCCATCCGGCAATGCACTTTGGGCTAGGGCAATCAGCAATGGAACAGAGTATTCCAATTATTCGGGTGTCGCGGTTGATGCCAATGGGAATGTCTATGTTGCGGGTGGACAAGGCGGTAGAGGCACATTTCATTACGGATCTGGCGTCTTTTTAACAGGTGTTACAATAGGTTGGAATCCCACTTTGGTTAAGTTCGATTCAAATGGGAACGCACTCTGGGCAAAAGGTCTCGTCTCATCTAACGGAAGTGATTCAGCTTTTCAAACTATAAAAATCGACAACCAAGGAAATGTCTATGTGGCTGGGCTTGAAGGTGCAGGTTATTTTGACTATGGAAATGGAAGTTCGGTTACTGCCTCAGCTGGACAAAACCTAGTTATAGTAAAGTATGATTCAAATGGAAATGCGATATGGGCTAGAACTAGTTCATCGTCAATTAGTACAGGAGCTAAGGGACTGGCAATAGATGCAAATGGCGATGTCATAGTAATAGGAAGGCAGTATGGCCTTGGTTCTGCTCAATATGGCAACGTTTCTTTAACTAGCGCCTCAAGAGGAGAAAATCCTACCTTACTGAAATATAACTCCTTTGGTAATGCCTTATGGGGTAGTACAATATTTTCCGCATCTAACAACGGTTCAGGAGCTGGTTCAGCTTTCAATGCAATTTCAGTGGATATCTCAGGCTATATCTACGTTGCAGGCTATCAATTACCAAATGATTCTATTAATTATGGAGGTAGTGGTGTAGTTATAAACACTGGAACAAATATGCTTGGTTTTGTATTGAGTTATGGCTCAAATGGAATAGCACGATGGTCGAAAATTCCAACCATCAATGGGACTTCTACTGGACATGAATTATATGGAATTCAGTCTGATATAAACGGAAATATATACGTTAGTGGTTATCAAGGTGGGTCCGCTACATATGATTATGGAAATGGTGTCAATTTCACTTTAGCAACAAACATTGGTTATCCAATCATTTTAAAATTGAGTTCGACAGGATTTCCTCAATGGATAAAAAGTATTCATTCTGGAGATGGCGGAGGATTCAGAGGGATTACCTTAGATCAGAATAATTCTATTATTTTGGCAGGGTCGAAAGGTAGAAATGTTTTCTATGAA
>Ga0163154_10010438_pt1 | contig 10325 bp, 11 predicted proteins | sample OliLakLV19MP9P1_FD_148649 | JGI IMG/M metagenome (GOLD analysis project Ga0163154, IMG submission 148649) | Freshwater microbial mat bacterial communities from Lake Vanda, McMurdo Dry Valleys, Antarctica - Oligotrophic Lake LV.19.MP9.P1 | ecosystem: Environmental > Aquatic > Freshwater > Lake >...
GGCCGCGACGGCGTGGCCAGTTTCAAACAGCTGGGGTTGATGTGACCACCCTGATCACCGACCGCCTGACCCTGACCCCGGTCGCCCTCGGCGATCTGAACGATCTGATCGCGCTGTGGGCCGACCCGGCCTTCGCCACCGCCATCTTCCCGGCCCCCCTGTCGTCCGAGGACGTCTGGTTCAGGCTGCTGCGCGACATCGGCCACCGGGAGGCCTTGGGCCATGGCAACTGGGCCATCCGGGAGACGGCGACGGGTGCCTATGTCGGCAGCGTCGGGGTGCTGGACTATCGCCGGATCATGACCCCCGCCTTCGACGCGCCGGAACTCGGCTGGGGCGTGGCCCCGCGCTTCCAGGGCCGGGGCATGGCGTTCGAGGCCCTGACGGCGGCCCTGGCCTGGTGCGACGAGACGCTGAACGCGACGCGCACGGTGTGCATGATCTCGCCGGGCAATGCGCCCTCGCACGCCCTCGCGGCACGGGTCGGATACGTCCGTTACACCGAGACCTCCTACAAGGACGCGACGGTGGTCCTTCTCGAGCGGACGGCACGGTAGAGACCGTAGCCAGCCATTAAGGTTTACAAGCCATCATCCCCGGTGAATCCGGAGCCCGCCCCTTCCATGCCCATGCCTGTCGAAGAGCTCCGTCGCCATCTGGTCGAGGCCTTTCCCGACGCCGAGATCGCCATCGACGATCTGGCCGGCGACGGCGACCACTATCGCGCGCGGATCGTTTCGGCCGCGTTCGCGGGCGTGCCGCGCGTGCGCCAGCACCAGCTCGTCTATGCGGCGTTGAAGGGCAAGATGGGCGGCGCGCTCCATGCCCTGGCGCTGGAAACCTCTGCCCCCTCGAATCCGGCGGGAGACTGAACCATGCGCTATCGTCCCTTTGGCCGCGCCGGACAGGCCGTCTCCTGTCTGACCCTCAGCCTCGGTGCCCGCGACATCGCCGGCGGCCCCGCCGCCGGTCGTGACCTGATCTATTCCGCGCTCGAGACCGGCATCAACAGCTATCGCCTCGAGACCGCCGATCCGGTGCTGTCCGAAATCCTCGGCGCGGCGCTGCGGGGCGTCGACCGCCGGCTGGTGCAGGTGTCGCTGACCCTGGGGGCAGGAAACGGCCGTCGTGGCTCCGACCGCGATTTCTCGGCCGAGGGCATCACCTCCGCCATCGACCGCAGCCTGCAGGCCTCCGGTCTGGGCTGTTTCGACCTCGCCATCCTCGACGAGCCGGGCGACCACGAACTGCCGCAGTCGACGCTCGGCGCGCTCAAGGCCTTGCGGGCCACCGAGCGGGTGCGCCTGCTGGGGGTCTCGGGCGACAGCGGTGTGATGGATACCTATGTCTCGACCGGGGCCTTCGACGTCCTGGCCTCGCCGCTCCACGTCAATGCGTCGTGGCAGGTCCGGTCGCGGCTGCGCGCGGCGCGCGAACAGGACATGGCCATCTTCGCCTATGGCTATTTCCCCGACAGCCTCGACACGGCCAAAAAGGCCGCCACCGTCCATCAACCGAAGAAGGGCCTGTTCGGCTTCGGCGGCGGAAAGGCCCCCAAGGAGGGGCCGCTGGCCCATGCCGGAACCTTCGCCTTCCTGCACCGCACCAACAACTGGACCGCCGAGGCCATCTGCCTGGCCTACGCCCTGACCGATCCGTCGGTTTCCAGCGTGATCATCGACGCCGGCAACATCGAGCGCCTCAACATGCTGTCACAGGTTCCCGACCGCGAAATGCCGCCCGGCCTGTCCGCCCAGATCGAAATGGCCCGGGTCGCGGGGGCCAAGGCCGCCTGATCCGCCGTCCGCCCTTGACCACCCGTGTCGCGGTCCATACCTCACGGGCTTCACCGAAAGGCCCTCACCCGTGACCGATCAAGCCGTGACGCCCGCCGCCGAAGCCGATCCGATCCATGAGTTTATCGCCGAGACGTTGAAGGATCATTCGGTCGTGCTGTTCATGAAGGGCACGCCGGACGCGCCGCGTTGCGGCTTCTCCTCGTTGGCGGTGCAGATCCTCGATCACATCGGCGCGGATTTCGTCGGCGTCGACGTGCTCCAGAACGAGGGGCTGCGCGAGGGCGTCAAGACCTACAGCGACTGGCCGACCATCCCCCAGCTGTATGTGAAGGGCGAGTTCGTCGGTGGCTCCGACATCGTGCGCGAGATGTTCAACGCCGGTGAACTGCAGACCCTGATGACCGACAAGGGCGTGGCCCTGGGCTCCGGGGATTCGGGCGGGCAAGCCGAAGCCTAGTGGCCCGCGCGGTCCTCGAACCCCGGGCCGACCGCGAGATATTCACTGTCCCGCTGACGGTCCTGTCCGGGCACATCGACGACAACGGCCACGTCAACAACGTCGTCTATGTCGGCTGGCTGCAGGACGCGGGCACGGCCCACTGGAACGGGCGCTTCGACGACGCCACCCGGGCCCGCTGGTCCTGGGTCGCGGTCCGGCACGAGATCGACTATTTCCGCCCCCTGCCGCCGCAGGCCAAGGGCGTCGTCGCCCGCACCTGGGTCGGCGATCCCCAGGGACCGCGGTTCAACCGCTCCGTCCGCATCGAGGACGGCGAGGGTCGACTGTGCGCGCAAGGGCTGTCGGAATGGGTTCTGGTCGATGCCACGACGATGCGGCCGCACCGCATTCCGGCGGACATGCTTGGTGCGTTCCGGCGCTAGCTAGCCCTGCGGCCTCGGCATCCAGCAAATCCGAACGCGAGGTTTCCAGAACGCTGACCGGGCCCCGGGTACCGTCCGGTTCAACCGGGGCCTCGACAATCACCACACCGACATGGCCTGCGGCGAAGGCTTCCTCGCTGTAGCCCGCGATCTTGCCGGAGACGACGATGACGGGACGTTCGGCGGCGGCGGTCCCGGCCTCAACGGCAGGCGGCATTGGCTCCACGGCGACCGGAATCGCCGGGTCCTGAACGGTCAACAGTGCGAGCAGAATCCAAAGCATGACGGCCCGCCAAGGTGCTGACGGGTATCGCCGGAACGGGCGGCGGATTCAACCGGCCGCCGACGGATCGACGGCTCAGGTCGCGGGCAGTTGGTACGGGTTCTCGACCGACACGCGCGTGCCCGGCGCAAGGCCCAGCTCCTCGAACGACCAGCGCAGTTCCACACCGTCGGGCCGGGTATCCAGACAGCGGTCTTCCTTGATCCGGCGCAGGGTGATGATCGGCCCCTCGTTGGTCTCGCGCACCACCGGGGTCAGGTCCGCCTTGACCGTGCAGCCGTTCGAACTGGCCCAGAACACCGCCTGGTTCTGGGCAATGACAACGGCGTGGACGGATTCGATCTGACCCGGCTGCGGGGCTCCGGCCGTCTGCCGCCCCGGCATGAACCGGTCCGTCAGGGCGCAGCCGGACAGGGCGGCGACCAGTCCGCCGACGACCGCGAGCATGGCGATCCGTCTCATACCCGGCCTCCCGCCGAACCTTGAACAGCCCTCAAAATGCGCCTGTTCGCCCGCGAAGGAAAGGCCGCCGATTAAGGTTCAGGCGTTATGTACAGCGTCCGTTACCCCGGCGGCCAGTTGAAGGTTTGGTAATGCGGGCCCGGAAGGACGAGGCTTCAATCGGATTGACGAACCCGGCGCCGGCGCTGCCCGGATCGCAAGTGGACGTTCCGGACGACGTCGGTTTCACGCTTGAATTCCATTCCGAAAATCGTCACCGACAGTTTGACTGCGGCGCGGTCCGGATTATTTTCGATCCGCGGGAACCTTCCCAGCCTGCACGAATTGCATGTCTTGGGTCGACAGCCATCGGGGCGACCTCGGGGGATCAATTTATGCGGCGATCAGAACCGGCGGTGGTCTGATGGCCACTATTCTCATCATCGAGGACGAGGTGTTCATTCGGCAAAATGCCGGGTGGACCATCGAAGATCTGGGCCACGATACGCTGTCGGCGTGCGACCTGGCCGAGGCGCTCGTCCACCTGTCCGGGTCCGGTCACATCGACGGTCTGTTCGTCGACATCCGCCTGCACGCACTGGCCCACGGCGGCTATGACATCGCCAACCAGGCCACGAGGCTTCGTCCTGACTTGCGGGTACTGTACACGTCGGGCAGCTATCTGACAGATGACATGCAAAGCTTGTTTGTCCGTGGCGGACAATTTCTTCAAAAACCCTACTCTCCGTATCAACTCGAGTTTTCCATCGCGGCCCTTCTTCAATAATAATCCAAGCAAACTGCGCGCCCTGTCGACAGGGTATACTTGAGTCAGGACACCCGATCGTCAGTTCAGACACGGAGACGGGCGGGGAGACCCAGTCCCCCCAGGCCGCCGGCCCGGCGTCGCCGCGCCAGACCGAAGAGCTGATCGTCAAGGCGGGCGCGCTGCAGAGCGCGATCTTCAACAGCGCCAACTTCTCCAGTATCGCCACCGACGCCAAGGGCGTGATCCAGATCTTCAACGTCGGCGCCGAACAGATGCTGGGTTACGCGGCCGCCGAGGTGATGAACAAGATCACGCCGGCCGACATTTCCGATCCGGAGGAGTTGGTGGCCCGCGCCGCGGAACTGAGCGCCGAACTCGACACCCCCATCACGCCGGGCTTCGAGGCCTTGGTATTCAAGGCCTCGCGCGGGATCGAGGACATCTACGAGCTGACCTATATCCGCAAGGACGGCAGCCGGTTTCCCGCCGTGGTGTCCGTCACAGCCCTGCGCGACGCGCAGGATGCGATCATCGGCTATCTGCTGATCGGCACCGACAACACCGCACGCAAGCAGGCTGAGGAGGCCCTGCGCCAGGCCGGGGCCTTGCAGAACGCGATCTTCAACAGCGCCAACTTCTCCAGCATCGCCACGGACGCCGAGGGCGTGATCCAGATCTTCAACGTCGGGGCCGAGCGGATGCTGGGCTATACGGCGGCCGAAGTCATGAACACGATCACCCCGGCGGACATTTCCGACCCGAGGGAGCTGATTGCCCGCGCCGAGGAGCTGAGTGCCGAACTCGACACCCCGATCACGCCCGGCTTCGAGGCCCTGGTGTTCAAGGCCTCGCGCGGGATCGAGGACATCTATGAGCTGACCTATATCCGCAAGGACGGCACCCGGTTCCCGGCCGTGGTCTCGGTCACGGCGCTGCGCGACGCTCAGGACGCCATCATCGGCTATCTGCTGATCGGCACCGACAACACCGCGCGCAAACTGGTCGAGGAAGAGCAGAAGAAGCTGGACCAGCGCCTGCGCGATCAGCAATTCTATACCCGCTCGTTGATCGAATCCAACATCGACGCCCTGATGACCACCGACCCTGCGGGCGTCATCACCGACGTCAACAAACAGATGGAGGCGCTCACCGGCTGCACCCGCGACGAGCTGATCGGGGCGCCGTTCAAGAACTATTTCACCGATCCGGACCGCGCCGAAGCGGGGATCAGGCGGGTGCTGCGCGAAAAGTCGATCACCGACTACGAACTGACCGCCCAGGCCCGGGACGGCAAGAAAACGGTAGTCTCCTACAACGCCACCACCTTCTACGACCGGAACCGCAAACTGGAGGGCGTCTTCGCCGCAGCGCGCGATGTCACGGAGAGCAAGAAGGTCGAAGCGGAACTACAACTGGCCAAGGCCGCCGCCGAGAGCGCCAATCGCGCCAAGTCGGATTTCCTCGCCAGCATGAGCCATGAAATCCGCACACCGATGAATGCGATCATGGGTATCGCGGACCTGCTGGCGAAGACCCCGCTCTCGCCGGAGCAAGACAAGTACGTGCAGATTTTCCGTCGTTCCGGCGAGAATCTCTTGAACCTCATCAACGACATCCTCGACCTGTCCAAGGTCGAGGCTGCCCAGCTCGACCTGGAACGGACCGGCTTTTCGCTCAACGACCACCTCGAAAAGGTGATCGAGATGGTGGCCCTGCGAGCCGACGAGAAAGGTCTGACCCTGGCGTTCGAGGTCGCGCCGAACGTCAGCAACGACCTCGTCGGCGACCCGACGCGCTTGCGGCAGGTGCTGCTCAATCTGGTCGGCAATGCGATCAAATTCACCGAAGCGGGCGGCGTCTCCCTGAGGGTGGAATCGGATGGAGACTTCGCGGTGCCGACCGCCCTGCGTTTCACCGTCTCGGACACGGGCATCGGCATCGCGCAGGACAAGCTCACCCGCGTGTTCGAACGCTTCACCCAGGCCGATTCTTCCACGACGCGCCGGTTCGGCGGCTCGGGGCTGGGGTTGACGATCTCGAAGCGGCTGGTCGAACTGATGGGTGGGCGTATCTGGGCGGCCAGCGAAGTCGACAAGGGCAGCACCTTCGCCTTCACCATCCCGTTCGAAGTCTCGGTGGTAGCAATCCGGACTGTCATCCCGTCCGTCGGTCCGGATGCCGGGGCCCCGCTGCCGCCGCTGCGCATCCTGATGGCCGAGGACTCTCCCGACAACTGCACGATCACCTTGGCCTATCTGGCGGATACGCCCTACCGCGTCGACGTCGCCGAGACCGGGGTCATCGCCTGCGAGATGTTCAAGGCCGGCCACTACGACCTGGTCCTGATGGACCGCCAGATGCCGGCCATGGACGGCCTGACCGCCACGCGGGCGCTTCGGGCGTGGGAAAAGGCCAATGATCGGCCGCCGACGCCGATCATCGCCCTGACGGCCTCCGCCCTGAAGGGCGATCGGGAAACCTGCCTGGCGGCGGGATGCACCGCCTATCTGACCAAACCCATCAAACAGGACGTGCTGCTACAGGCGATCAAGGACTATTCCACGGTCGCGGCCCCGACACCCGCGGAGGAGGCCGGCGCGAACGCCGCGACCTCGCGGGCGGCGCAAAGACTGGCCGAGCAGACCCCCGCCTATATGCAAAACTGCCGGGAAAACATCGTCCTGATGCTCGAGGCCCTGGACCGGGCTGACTTCGAGGTCGTGGTGATCCTCGGGCACAATTTGCGGGGATCGGGCGGAGGTTTCGGATTTCAGGCCATCACCGACATCGGCGCCGGCCTGGAGCGGGCGGCGGAAGGGGCCGATATCGCCGTGTCGCGCAGGCTGGTCGGCGACCTGTCCCGCTATCTCGACGAGATAGACACCAAGAACCGACTGCATTGATCACTTCGTCATAGGGCCTGCCAGAGCAACTCTGGCCAGTTCGATCGGGCCGCCAAAGCTCGACCGCCCACGCAAAAGGCCCCGGATCGCTCCGGGGCCTTTCTGTCTTCCAGCACGCCGCGCTCAGGCAGCGAGCGACCGCGCGGCGAGCGATAGCGCCAACTCGACCGCGCTCAAGCCGCGAGCGACCGCGTCGCTCGCGTTAGCGCCCTTACGAAGAGTAATATTCCACGACCAGGTTCGGCTCCATCTTCACCGGGAACGGCACGTCGGCGAGTTCCGGCACGCGGACGAAGCGGACCGAGAAGCCGCGGTCGCCGATCTCGATATAGTCGGGGATGTCACGCTCGCCGGACTGCTGGGCTTCGAGCACCAGCGCCATGGCGCGGGACTTTTCCTTGACCTCGACGACGTCGCCGACCTTGACCCGGTAGGAGGCGATGTCGACCTTCTTGCCGTTGACGGTGACGTGGCCGTGGCTGACGAACTGACGCGCGGACCAGACGGTCGGCGTGAATTTGGCGCGATAGACCAGGGCGTCCAGGCGGGACTCCAGCAGGCCGATCAGGTTCTCGGAGCTGTTGCCCTTGCGACGCGAGGCTTCCTCGTAGGTCGCCGAGAACTGCTTTTCGGTGATGTTGCCGTAATAGCCCTTCAGCTTCTGCTTGGCCTTCAGCTGCAGGCCGAAGTCCGAGACCTTCGACTTGCGGCGCTGGCCGTGCTGGCCGGGGCCGTACGAGCGTTTGTTGACGGGGGATTTGGCACGACCCCACAGGTTTTCACCCATGACCCGGTCGAGTTTGTACTTGGCGCTATGGCGCTTGGACATGCGTATCTCTTCTTCATGATGCGGCCCGGTCCCTTCCCAGATGAAGGAACGATCTCAACGGCGGTCCACGCATCGTCCGTAGTGGTTCTCGCGTCCGGCGGGCCGGATGCGTGAAGGGCGGGCTTATGAAGGCCGGGGGCCGCTTCGTCAAGGCCGGGCGTGTCCAGCAGGACAGTCATACAGATGTGTGTTACTGTATGACTCGACGGAGCCCTGCAATGACCCTCAGCATTCGCCACCCTGAAGTCGAACGCCTCGCGCGCGATCTGGCCGTCGCCGCGCGCAGCACAATCACCGACGTCGTGCTGAGCGCCCTGCGGGACCGAACCCGGGCGATCGCGCGCAAGGAGACGCCGACTGAAATCGCCGACCGCATTCTGCGCGAACTTGGGCTTACCCGACAGCCGGGCAGCGACAAGCCGGTACCGCAAAGCGCCTATCAGGACCTCGACCACGACCTGATCGGCGAAGACGACTGATGTTCGTCGATGCCTGCGCCATCGTGTCGATCACAACCCGAGAGCCGTCCGCCGCCGACTATGAGTTGGCTCTGAACGGTGCGGACGACCCATTCACCTCGGCGCTGGCTGCTTGGGAAGCCACGATCATCCTGACTAGGCCAGACAAGCTGGCGTGCTCGCTGCGGTTGTCTCTCACCGCCGTACTGCGCTGGCTGGACGCCAGCGGTGTGGATCTGCGCGAAGTCGGGACGCCCCGCGAAGTCCTTCAACACGCCGTTGAGGTCGCCGACCGTCATGGGCTGGGCAAACGCGCCCTGAGCAATTTCGACTGTTTCCACTATGCCCACGCCAAATCGGCCCGGGTGCCGTTACTGACCCTCGACCGCCTGTTGCGCGAAACCGACGTGCAAACCCTGCCCTAGCTCTCCGGCACCCACACGAAGCCGTCGTCCTTGCGCTGGACCCGGCCCAGTCCCGGATAGGGGAAGTGAACGGCATAGACGCGCAGGTTCTGCGACGCCGCCCGCTCCAGTACGGCCTCGCGGCTGGCGGTGGCGGTCGGGCCGTCGCTGTCGAAGGCGATCTGCCATTCCGGGCGCTGAACCGAGATCACCGAATGGTGCATGGTGTCGCCGATATAGAGCAGGCTGTCGGTTCCCGACTTGATCTCATAACCCATGTGACCGGGCGTGTGGCCGTTGATCGCCACCGACGAGATCGACGGCGTCAGGGCCGCGGCCCCCGGCTCGAAGGTCTCGACCTTGGACGTGATGGCCTCGACCAGCGCCTTCATGTCGGCGTTGGCCTGCATGAACGTCCATTCGGCGGCGGCCATGCGGATCGTCGCATTGGGAAACGTCAGCCCGCCCGTGGCCTTGACCAGGCCGATGACGTGGTCGCCGTGGCTGTGCGAGATCAGCACGTCGGTGATCTGGTCCGGCTGAACCCCCGCGGCAACCAGCGAGGCCGGCAGCTTGCCCGCGCCGGGGCCGAAGCTGTTCCCCGCCCCGGCGTCCAGCAACACCACGCGCGCGCCGTCCCGCACCAGCAGGGGCTGGACGCTTAGGCTGAAGCTTTCGCCGGGCAGGCCGTTGGCGGTCAGGACGGCGGCCACCTCGGCAGGAGTGCGGCCTACCCCCAGCACGGTATTGTCATTGGGCACGCCGCTCATGCCGCCGTCGCGCAGGGCGACGACATCCAGCGCGCCGACCTTGAACGGATAAACATCGGCGCTGGCCGCCGGCGCGACCGAGGCGACGACCGGCTCCCCGGTTTCCGCCTTCGGCGAACAGGCGGCGACGCCGATCAGGGTGGCGAGCACCAGGCTCGCGGCGGCCAGTTTTATCTGCGACTTCATCGTTCAGCCTCCCCGGCGCCCGGGACTCGTCCCGCAACGGCCAAGCTGACATAGGTCACCAGACCACAGCCGCCAGCCCACCGGCCCGAAGTTTTTTCAGCGGGCCTCGCGGCGGTCAGGCTTTCGCGGCCGCGAACAGGGCGTTGGCCTTGTGCCAGTTCACCACGGTCCAGAAGGCCTTCAGATAGTCGGGGCGGCGGTTCTGGTATTTCAGATAATAGGCGTGCTCCCAGACGTCGGCGGCCAGCACCACGGCCCCTTTTTCGTCGGCCACGTCCATCAGCGGATTGTCCTGGTTCGGCGTCGAGGTCACCTTCAGCCTGCCGTCCTGAACGATCAGCCAGGCCCAGCCCGAGCCGAACTGCCCGGCCCCGGCGGCGTTGAAATCGGTCTTGAACCTGTCCATCCCGCCGAGGTCGCGGTCGATGGCAGCGGCCAGTTCTGCCGACGGCTCGCCGGTCTTGCCGACGGGGGCCAGCAGCTCCCAGAACAGGCTGTGGTTCCAGTGCCCGCCGCCGTTGTTGCGCACGGCCTTGGGCAGTTTCGACACGCCCTTCAGCAGGTCCTCGATCGAATGACCGGCCAGGGCGGCGGGCACTGG
>Ga0163154_10010439_pt1 | contig 10324 bp, 5 predicted proteins | sample OliLakLV19MP9P1_FD_148649 | JGI IMG/M metagenome (GOLD analysis project Ga0163154, IMG submission 148649) | Freshwater microbial mat bacterial communities from Lake Vanda, McMurdo Dry Valleys, Antarctica - Oligotrophic Lake LV.19.MP9.P1 | ecosystem: Environmental > Aquatic > Freshwater > Lake >...
GGCGAGGGGCGGGATGAGGCTGGAGGCCTCGCTTCAACCTAGCCCGGGGCAACGCCCCGGGGAACTCGTCCCGGACCCGCGCACGCTGAAGGCGTGCATTACCGACCCTGACGGCGCATTCGCCTCCCCCGGTGAGGCACGCCTTCAGCGTGCAGGGCGATTTCCGTGCATACCTGGGGCGTTGCCCCAGGCTACGGTGACACCCGGCCGTTGGCCTGGGCGAGGCTGGGGCGTTGCCCCAGGCTACGGTGAGACCCGGCCGTTGGCCTGGGCGAGGCTGGGGCGTTGCCCCAGGCTACGGTGAGACCCGGCCGTTGGCCGGGGCGAGGCTGGGGCGTTGCTCCAGGCTACGGTGACACCCGGCCGTTGGCCGGGGGGAGGTTGGCATCGCCGCAGGCTACGGTGACACCCGGCCGTTGGCCGCGGATCGAGATGGGTTCAACTCGCGGATGCCGACGATTGGGTGCGGTGCTGGAAGGGAGTTTTGAAGCGATGCAAGGCCCCCCACAAACACCCCGATCTGCTTGCGTCTGCCCGGACCCGACCCCAGCATGATCCATGTTGTGCCCACGCACGTTGTGTCCCCCTCCCCGGGTTTTTGCGAGTCCCCGCTGCTGCCGCTGCGGCCGGCAACCACCCACCGTCTGACCGGGAACACTCATCCGCAAACCACCTAACTCCCCCATCCCTATGGTCTCCCTTCGATCACGCACCCCGTTCTCGCTGCGCGTTCTCGCGGTGTCCGCCCTGGTCGCCTGCGCGACCGTGCCGTGGTTGCGCGGGGTTGAATCCGCAACGCCCCGGTATTTCCAGATCACCCTGGAGGACGCGATGTTCTCACCCGCAAACCCGGACGATGTGCGCGAGCTGGTGCTCGATCTCGAGCAGGTGGGCGACCAGTGGAGCGCGATCTATGCACTCTCGCGCAATTACAACATGGCCTACCACAAGGGGGCTGTGAAGGAGGGCAAGCTTAACGGGGACAAGCTGGACCTGACGATCGGAACCGACATCACGCCCGATAAATGGATTGCCGGCGGCCAGGGCGCCTACAATATCAGCCTCACACGCTCCGCGGACGGCACGCTCACCGGCAACTTCACGGGAACCTACAATGGGGTGAAGCGGAGCGGCCCCGCACGCGGCAGGATCTACGAACCGGTTCGCGCCAGGGACTACGCCCCGCTTGCACCGCAGGAGCATCCGCGGCTGCTCTTGCGCAAGCGCGATCTTCCCGCACTGCGCGAGAAGGCCAAGACCCCGTTCGGCAGGGCGGCAATGGAACAAATCGAAAAGGCCGGGACGCCGACGGCGCTCGGGTTCCTGTACCAGATGACTGGCGACAAGTCGTGGGCGGCCAAGGCCGAGCAGGAAGCCGAGTTTTATCTCGCGGGGAAGAAGCCGGAGAATTCCCCTTTTGTGCCGATGATGGGCAGTTGGGGCCGACTCGAGCACCTCGCGATGGTTTACGACCTTTGCTACGACGCGTTGTCCGCGGATTTCAAGGCGCGTTATCGGGCGTGGCTCGGCGATTTCGGTTTCCGCGTGTTCTTCGCCCCCGAAAGCATGGGCTCGAACATCAACTGGCACCCAATCAGCAACCACTCCGCCAATGTGTATTCGGGCCTCGCTCTGGGCGCGCTGGCCCTGTTCGACGAGCCCTCCGCGGAGCCCAGGCAGCCGACGTCGCCTTTTCTCGAGGAGACACTGCCCCCCGCGAAAGATTTCGTCCCGGGCGAGGGAGTGCCGGTCGTGCCGCTCACGCCCGGCAAATCGCCGACGGAGTGGCTGCAGACCCAGCCGTTGCGAACCACGACACCCGAAGATCCGCGCGAAGTATTCTACGGGCTCGAGGTTGTGAACCCAAGGCCGGGGACCGGGGTCAAGGTCGGCGATTTCGCGTTGACGTTCCAGAAGATGCCCGAGGCGAACCGGTCGGCCGCGGCGCACGGCGGGTTGAGCGTGGGTCACTTCCTCGAAGCTCCGGCCTCCGCAAAACTGAAGGAGCCCCTCACCATGGCGATCTATACGGTGATCGAGGTGAAGGAGCCCGGGGAGTATGTGTTCCAGTGCCCCGTGTCGCGCGCGAATCTCGCCCAATCCTCGCTCGCCGGAAAACTGCTGGCCGACAAACAGGTCGTGAAACTGGAGAAGGGGTTCTACCCGCTCATGACGCTCGTGCAATGGCGGATGAAATGGGGTGAGATCGCACCGATCCTCACGGTTGCCACTCCGGAGGACGCGACCGCATGGAAAGCCGCCGCGGAACAGCTTCGAGCCCAACATGGCACGCGCATGGAGGGGTTTGCCGCGGTGTTGCAGAACTGGAAGCGCAGCTCGGGCGGTGATCCCATGTTCGGCCGATTGCTCCGACTCGCCCGGTTCACCAGCACCCTGCACTGCGCCGATGCCGTGGGTCGTGGCGGGTTCCAGGGTGAGACCAGCCATTACCACATCGACGCCAGCTTCGGGCATGCCCAGCTCTGGCCGATCTACCGGCGGGTCATGGGGTACGACCTCACCCCGGACGGGGAGTATGCGGATTACCTCCCGCGAAAAATCGTCGGCGGCCCGCAGGACATCACCGGCGCAGCGGCTATCGGGGACCGGTTCTTTCACAACCTGTTCCCGGTGATCCGCGAGGAATGGAAACCCGAACTGCTCACCGCCTGGCACAAGCAGGCCAAGGTCGCCGATCCCGCGCTTCCCGTTGAGGTCCTCAAACCCGACCCCGTCGCGGCGTTCATCAACTACCCGCTCGGGATGAAGCCGGCCGTGATCGGCACGAAACTGCCGAAGGTATGGGAAGCGTCCGGGCTCGGTTACTACGCCCTCCGGTCGGGCTGGGACGACGATGCCTTTATCGCGCAAATCTTTGTGAAACGGCAGATACTCTCGGGCTGGAACGGCGAGAACGCGGGCACATTCCGACTGCGCGGACTGGGCCAGGAATGGGCCACCGGCACCACCGACCGCTACCGCACTCGCGAACAGGAAAGCGTGGTGTGGCTGCCCGATGCCGAACTCCAGGACGGAGCCCGCGGCAGGCTGACGCATTTTCAATCCGACGCGAACACCCTGGTGCTGAGCATCAATCTGGACGAAGTCTATGAAACGGAGGGCCGCTATTGGTTCAGCAAGTTCGGGCAGTTGCGGAAGATCGTGCAGCCGGGCAAGGCAACGGACGGCAGTGTGAAGGCGGTGCCGCCGGCTTCCGGCATCACCGGGATGCGCGCGGTCGCGTTTGATTTCAGCGGGGAATCGGGCGCGCCCTGCCTGTTCGCCCTGGTGGACCGGATCGACGGTGCCAAGGATCTGAAACGGCTCTGGTTATTCCAACCGCCGCGTTTGGCGGGCGAAAAGCAGGATCCGAAGGCGCCTCCGGCGAAATTGGCCGCCGCTGAAGGGCGAGGGTTCCGGATCACGCCCCAGGGAAGCGCCCCCTCGTTGCTGGGGACGTTCGCGTATCCGACCGAAGTCAAGGTGAACACCGAGCCGTTGACCTGGGAATACGTGAAGACGGTCGGCACCGGCCGGGGCGAGACGGTCAAGAAAACCATCAGCTGCCTCTCGGTGCCGGGCTTCGACCATTTCTTCTTTGTGGGAACCGTGTCGGCCGGTCCGCATCCCCAGGTGAGGATCTCCGGGACCGGGCTGGGCGCGGTCATCACCGTCGGCAAACGCACGATCCGATTCGATGGTGAGAAGCTCGTTCTCGGCCGATCGAAATAGCCACAAAGGGGTGTCACGCACGGTGCGAACGATCGTCGATCACCCTTTATCGGCAGAATAACCCCAAGCAGGCACCTGGTCGGGCCGGAAGCCCTCCGATGCACGTGGAAGCGTGCGCTCCCCGGAGTGCCCGGAGGCGCGTCCCGCGCCCGGGCCAAACCAGCGCTGCCCTGGGCACCGACAACGCGGCGCCTTCCATGCGAAAGCTCAGCGCCACGTGGGGCGGTTCGACGGGCCTTTCCCGCCGGATCAGAAAGGCGTGACGGGGACGCCGGAGACAGGTACGGATTCAATGGAATGGCCGATCATCAACACGAACTGCTGGGGTGGATGGATGCGTTTGCGGAAGCGGTGCGCACCATCGATTTCGATCGTGGCATCGAACTGTTCGACCCGGGGGCGGATGTGGCGGATGGATTGGGATGTCTGGTGGACGAGCAGTGGCGATTCATCTGGCCGCACACCGAACGCTTCCGGTTCATCGAAGGTTCCGTGAGCACCGGGATGGGCGGGGACGGATTGCTGGCGTGGACGATGGGGTTGTGGGAATCGAGCATACGGGAGACGGGGCCGGAGGGACGACGCCGGGGACGCGCGACCATCCTGCTCCGCCGCAGGGAGACGAGCGAACCGTGGCGGGCGTTTCACACCCATTTCAGCCGACTGCCCTCTGAGTCCGACGCATCGGAGCGCACCTGGTCCAAGACGGCATCATGATCCTGCTGTGTGTAACGGCAGGCAACCGGATGCCCGCCGACCGATTGCTTGGCGCATTGGCGGGCAGCTCCTGGTTTTGGCGGATCCTGCCGGTCACCTACGAACGGCTTTTGGCGGAGGGCCCGCCCTGCCTGGGCGGAACCTGGTTGTTCGCCGACATCGAGTCGCTCGATGCTGACAGGCGGGACCGGCTGGCCGGGCTGCGCATGCGGTTGTCGGACTCGCATCCCCCCGGCCTGGTGCTGAACGATCCGCACTCCACCCTGCGCCGATTCGAACTCCTGAGCCGGCTCCACGCGGATGGCACCAATCAGTTCCGTCTGTTCCGCGCCTCCGAGCCGCTCCCGGCCGACCTGCGCTACCCCGTCTTTCTTCGCGGCGAGAACGATCATCACGGAAGCCGCACGCCGCTCCTGCACGACCGCGGGGAACTGGCACTCGCGATGCAGGAGCATCTGACGGATGGCGGGAAGGGATGGGTTGTGACGGAGTTCGCGGATGCGCGAGGCGCCGACGGATTAGTCCGCAAATATTCCGCGTTTTGCGTCGGCGACCTGGTGGTTCCCCGGCATCTGTTCTTCTCGCGCGAATGGATGCTGAAGGAGGCGGATGTGATCGATGCCGCCTGCGACCGGGAGGAGTGGGCCTATCTGAACGACAACCCGCACGCGGATGAGTTGCGCCGAATTTTCAACCTGGCCGGCGTTGCCTACGGGCGGATCGACTACGGATGGGTGGGGGGCCGGGTGCAGGTTTGGGAGATCAACACCAACCCGGTGGTGCTGCGCATCAACCACACGTGGAACGGGGGCTCGCCGCGTGTACCAGCCCCACTGTGGTTCTCAGATATCGTCCTGCCCGCGATCCGGCCGGCCTTGCGCGCGGCGGCGGGTGTCAAACGGCGATTGCGGGCCTGACAGGGAGTCACGGGCATGCACGTGGTCTTTGTTTGCACCGAATACCCGCCCGGCCCGCACGGCGGCACCGGGTCCTCCTATTACGACCTCGCCTGCGGTTTGGTGCGGCACGGCCATCGGGCCTCCGTCCTCCTCGTCGGGATCGACTCCGTCAACCCGGACATTCCACCCGACCGATTCGAGGAAGGAGTGCGGATCATCCGGCATCCGGTTCGTTTTCCCTGGCTGCGTTACCGGGGCGAATCGCTCGCGCGGCGATGGGTGTTGCGCCAGACCATCCTCCGGTTGCACGCGCAGGGGCGGGTGGATGTGGTGGAGGCATCGGATTACGAGGGTTGGCTTCCTCCGGGGTTGCCTCGTGCGATTCAATCGGTCGTCCGGATCCGGGGCGCGAACCTGTATTTCGACACCTTGCTCGGCCGCAAGGGGGAGAGTTGGACGCACCGGCTGGAGCGATCGGCCTTGCGCCGGGCCGGGACTCTGGGGGCGGTCTCCCGTTTCGCGGCAGCGGAGACTCTGCGGGTCGCCGGGCTGGATCGGGCGGTGAGCCTGCTGCCGAATGGAGTCGACGCGGAATGTTTCCATCCACCCGACCCCGGCGAAGGGGTGCCGGGACGCGTGGTCTTCGTGGGCACCACCTCGCCCAAAAAGGGGCTGCGCGAAACGCTTCACGCGTTCGGACAAGTCGCGCCCGCCCACCCGGGCAGTGAACTGTTCGTGGCGGGGTCCGAGGCCGTCGGACACCTGGCGGCGGAGTTGCTGGAGTTCGTTCCCGGGGAGTTGCGCTCCCGGGTCCGGTTCCTCGGGCGCCTGCATCGCCCCGCGTTGTCGGAGCTGTTGCGGACCGCGGCGGTCTGTTGCATGCCTTCGCACCTCGAAACATTCGGGATTGCGGGCGTCGAGGCCATGGCGTGCGGGCGTCCGGTGATCCTGTCGCGCACCGGCCCGGGCCCGGAGATCCTCGACGAGGGGACCGAGGGAATGCTTTGTGACCCGCACAATCCGGGGGACATCGCGCGGGCCCTGGATCGATTGCTCGCGGACCGGACATTGGCGGAGTCGCTGGGGGGGGCGGCGCGGCAGCGCGTCCTCCGGGATTACGCACTGCCGGGTTGGCTGAAACGGAATGAGGCGTTCTATTCAGCACTGATCGGCCGAGTTCGGTGAAGCCCGCGCAATCTCCCGGCCGCCACCCATTGTGGAGAACAAGGAAGGGCGCGGCCCACTGCGGATCACCCGATCACTGCCTGTCCCATCCCCGCTCAAGCATCGCGCACTGCCCGCAAGCGGTGGCTTTGAAGTGACAGACCGGAATGGTGCAGCGAACTTCGCGTCCGCCCAGCGCATGGGCGATGCGCCCCAGTCGTTCTTCACTCCGTCCCTTGATCACAACGGCATCCCCCTCGCGCAGGTTCGCGTGCAGCCAGCGGATCGCGCCAGCGACATCGCGCGGCATCGCCAGGGCCCGCCGCTCTCCGCCCGGCACCCGCCGCGCCCCCGCCATGAATTTTCGCCAGCCCGAACCGAGAAACAGGGCGAAATCGGCGCTCGATACGCTCCGCTCTCCGTAGTCGTGGTAAACCTGGTTTGCGCTCCCAAAGGGCTCGGTGACGTCCCCCAGCACCAACACCCGCCGGACGGCCGGCACCGCGGCCAGGGTCTCCATCGCGGCCACGATTGTTTCCTGGGCCGACTTGAAGTCGTCCCGGATCAGCACGGCCCCGCTGGGCAGCGTCTGAAGCTGCATCCGGCCGTCGCAAGCTTCCATGCGCGCCAGACGCTGCTGCAGGTCGGCAGGGGAGATCCCCTCGTGCAATCCGACGGCGATGGCGGCCAGTGCGGCGGTGGCCATATGCCCGCCGAGTAATCGCGTTTGCACATCGAAGCGCTCCACCCCGGGAGCTTCCACGGTGAACCGCATTCCAACCGGCCACCGCAGTTCAAGCTCCCGTCCGCGCACCGCGCATCCCTCGCCGAAGCCGAACGAGACCACGCGTCCGCGACAATCGGCGGACATCGCCCCGACCCGCGGATCGTCGGCATTCAGATAGGCGGTGCCTCCGGACCCCAGGGCGCGCACCAGTTCCGCCTCCTCAGCTGCGATGGCATCGAGGGTGCGGAACGAAGTGTGATGTTCCGAGCCGATGGAAAGCACCACGGCGACGTCGGGCAGCAGCACCCCGCAGTAGCGCCCCATCTCGCCGGGAACCGCCACGCCGATCTCGACCACCCCGTGGCGGCGCCAGGGAGGCGTCGTGAGGATACGGAGCGCAAAATGACTGGTGGCATTCCGATACGGCGGACGCCGGGCCGGCAGGTCGAGCACCGCAGAAATTGCAGCCGCGGCGGTGGTTTTGCCGAAAGATCCGCCCACCCCGATCCAACGGACCCGGCGACCCGCGGTGCGCCGGTAAATCGCCGCGGCTCGACGCATGGAAGGCCAGGCTTTGCGAATGAACCAACGGTCGAAGGCCTCGCTTCGCGCGGGCGCCGGGCCGGACCATGCGAATTGAGACTCAGGGCGTTTGGCGGTCACGGTCCGAACAACGTTTGCATACAATCGGCGTGATGGACGAGATCCGCGACGCGGACTCCGCGGACTGCATGGGGAATGGACCAATCGTCGAGAGTGGAATGATGCTCCAGGGGAGAAGGAGCGGCTTCAACGCCGCGGGCGTGGCCGGTGCCGGTTCGACCTCGAGCACGGTGTCGTTCAGCGAGAGGGTTGATTCGGGGCGTTTGTGGTAGAGCGCGGCGCATCCGATGGCGCGGTTGTCGCTGGTAAAATTGCGGTCGGCGGGCCCATCGAGCAGCGTCGCCAGGGCCGGGTACCGCTCCCGATAGAGCGGCGATTTCCACAGGCCGCGGTTGACGTTGGTCGTGATGGCGGCGTGGCCGCCCCCGAGCCGTTTGCGCCATTCCAAATCACCCCACGGAGTGAAGCTGATGGCCGTCTGGCAATCGATCATCCAGTTCCCCTCGACATGGTTGTCCTTGCCGCCATGGATCTGGACGGCACCGAACTCCCCACCCGCCGATCTCAGGAACACGTTCTCCACGATGGAGAACCCGCTGATCGCGTCATCCAGCCGGACGCCCGCCACCATGCCGTGTGCCCCGCGGATGTCCTCGAAAAGGTTCCAGCGAATCACGTTCCCGCGGTAGGTCGGATCGCCCCAGGTATCGATGGCGCCCTGGTCGTCGGACTCGCTGACGCACCGCACAAACCGGCTCTTCTCAATCCGATGATCGTTCCCCTCGCACCGGATCCCGCTCGACGGGATGTCGGAGAGTTCGCAGTGCCGGACGATGATTCCGCACCCTGCCAGATACACCCCGGGGGTGTAGGTGCGGTCGATGCGCGAGACGTGCGACACGCTGCAATTCTCCACCACTGATCCCGATGGGGTGAGGCTGTCCCGGTCTCCCGCGACCAGATGAATGCCCCCGCGGCCCATGCCGGTGACGACACACGAATGGATCTGGTGCCGCCAGCCACCGGTCACCTTGATCCCGATGCCCGAGGAGTTGCGGACGACGCATCCGGTCACCACGAGGTCGTCGCAGGCCGAGAAGTCCAGCACATCGCCGCGCGCATGTGTGAATGCCAGAGCGCGAACGGTCAGGAACGCCATCTCCTTCGCCTCAACCAGAAGCGGCGCTGCAGAGAGGACGATCTGTTCCGGATCGAAGTCCGAGGGTGGCAGGTAACGGACGATGCCCGCGTCGGCATCGAGATGCCACTCGCCCGGCTGATCGATCTCGGCAAGGGCATTCACCGCGTGCCAGCGGTTGTATCCGAACCCGTAATGGCTGGTCGGCGGTTCCAGCTCGATGAACCGGGTCTCCGGGTCGATCCGCCGCACCTTCTCGTGGTTGTCCGCCCAACTCCGGCCCCAATAGCCGTGCAACCAGAGATCTGTCTCGCCGACCCAGCGCAGCGGGCGATCATCGTAAAAATTTCGACGTTTCATCCGGGTATCCCCCTCGTTCGGCCACCTGGCCATGGTCTGCAGCCTGCCCCGATGATAGAGCTCCGGAACGGGGAATGTCGCGAAGCTGCCTTTGTCCCCGTGCTGGCGAGGGCTGCCGAACCCGCCAAACACCAGCGCTCCCAGCGGGGGGACGCCGTTTTCCGCGAGCGATGCCCTCAGCAACCTGCCACCCGTCCCTTCGGCCAGCCGGGCGAGAATGACGGGATCGGTTTCCTTCTCCCACCGGGCGACCGGACGTCCCCCGGTGACGACGCACGGATTCTCGGGGTCCGCCGAAGCGAGCACCAGGGGATTGCGTCGCGTGCCGCGGTCGGCTTTCCCAATGAGAATCGGTTCGTCCAGGGTGAACTGTCTGCCCAGAAACAGAATCTCGACGGGCCCCTCCGGCAACCCGCCCGGTTGGGCCCGGACCGCGCGGGCTTTGGCGAGTGCTTCTCCTGCCGTGCGAAACGGACGCTCGCGTGTGCCATTTCCGGCGGGACCCGCCGTGCTCGAGAGAAACAACGACACTGCCGGAGTTGCGCGGGGGACGGGTGCGGGCCTTGCATCGCGCGGGTCGGCGATCCCGTCGAACGTGCGCAGCAGCTCATGAGCCCGCAACCGGTGATGTTCCGGGAGCCGGGGCAATCGGAGCAGGCGACGCAGGCTCTCTTGCGCTGACGGCGCTTCGCCCGCGGCCAGTTGGGCGAGAGCCAGTCGGAGCACCACCAGCGACTGAAATTCCGTCGTCAGCGATTCAGACTCTGCGAGCTCGCGGTAGCCTTGCATGCCGGCTGCCGGACCGCCGTTCAGCCAGGCCCGGTCACCGGCCTGAAGCGCCGCTTCCATCCCGGCCGACGGCGCTCCCGCCATCGTGACTGAGCAAACACCAAGGACCCCGAGGAACGGGAGCACGAACTTGCGGAACGATTGGGCGGGATGGAGCGGATGGGGCGGACGGAACGGGAGGCGGGGGTGCATTGG
>Ga0163154_10010441_pt1 | contig 10321 bp, 7 predicted proteins | sample OliLakLV19MP9P1_FD_148649 | JGI IMG/M metagenome (GOLD analysis project Ga0163154, IMG submission 148649) | Freshwater microbial mat bacterial communities from Lake Vanda, McMurdo Dry Valleys, Antarctica - Oligotrophic Lake LV.19.MP9.P1 | ecosystem: Environmental > Aquatic > Freshwater > Lake >...
GCGTTCTGTTTGGCCCGCGGGATCAGCCACGCGCTCACCCCCAGCGACAGCCCGATCAACGCGTTGCTGCTCGACGAGCTGCGGCGGCGCGGCGTGCTGGCGTGATTCGGATCCCTGATTAACTTCGCGACGTGCTTGGGCACACTGTGCCGACTGGGCGAACTGCGCCCCACCAGGGCCGCCGGCGGTGGCGGTGGGCATCGTTCTGGAAGGCTGAGCGTGCGGGTTACGCGAAGGGGCCGAATGCGGAGTCCAAAAATAACAACGCCCAGGCACAAGCCCGGGCGTTGCTTTTGGTAAAACAGTTGGGGTCCATTCCCTGCGACTTGCGTCGCCGGTATCCCGCATCTTTTGGATGCTAAGGACGAGAATATACTGACGATACTGGCTGCGGGTCTCCCCGCGCACCTCGCGAAAAAGCGAGGTACATGGCCAGTCTAAGGAATCCCTTAGAAAGGAGGTGATCCAGCCGCAGGTTCTCCTACGGCTACCTTGTTACGACTTACTCCCAGTCACCGATCTTGCCGTGGACGCCAGTGAAATCTGGCGGCTTTGGGCACTACCAGCTCCCATGAGTTGACGGGCGGTGTGTACAAGGCTCAGGAACACATTCACCGGGGCGTAGCTGATCCCCGATTACTAGCGATTCCGGCTTCATGCAGGCGGGTTGCAGCCTGCAATCCGAACTGGGGTGCGTTTTTTGCGATTTGCTCCACCTCGCGGTCTTGCGTCGCTTTGTGCGCACCATTGTAGCACGTGTGCAACCCTAGGCGTAAGGGCCATGAGGACTTGACGTCATCCCCACCTTCCTCCGGTTTGACACCGGCAGTCTCGCTAGAGTCCCCAGCATTACCTGATGGTAACTAGCGACAAGGGTTGCGCTCGTTAAGGGACTTAACCCGACGCTTCACAGCACGAGCTGACGACAGCCATGCAGCACCTGTGCATGTTGTACTCTTGCGAGCCTCATCGACGTTTCCGCCGACTAATCCATGCATGTCAAGCCTAGGTAAGGTTCTTCGCGTTGCTTCGAATTGAGCCACATGCTCCACCGCTTGTGTGAGCCCCCGTCAATTCCTTTGAGTTTTAATCTTGCGACCGTACTCCCCAGGCGGTGTGCTTAACAATTTCTCTGCGATCCCGACGGCGTCAGAGCCGCCGTGATCCAGCACACATCGTTTAGGGCGTGGACTACCAGGGTATCTAATCCTGTTTGCTCCCCACGCTTTCGTGCCTCAGCGTCAGGAAAGCCCCAGTCGCCTGTCTTCACCTTCGGCATTCCGCTTGATATCTACGCATTCCACCGCTCCACCAAGCGTTCTAGCGACCTCTAGCTTCCTCGAGACCCACAGTTTGCCGTGCTGTTCCACCGTTGAGCAGTGGGCTTTCACACGACACTTATGGGCCAGCCTACGCACCCTTTAAGCCCAGTAATTCCGACTAACGCTCGGGGCCTCTGTCTTACCGCGACTGCTGGCACAGAGTTAGTCGCCCCTTCCTTTGGAAATGATCAGTGTTTCTATTTCCTGACAGTGGTTTACACGGCAAAGCCGCTTCATCCCACACGCGGCGTCGCTCCGTCAGGCTTTCGCCCATTGCGGAAGATTCGTCGCTGCAGCCTCCCGTAGGAGTCCGGGCAGTGTCTCAGTCCCGATGTGGCAGGCCGCGCTCTCACGCCTGCTACCCGTCTTAGCCTTGGTGGGCCATTACCCCGCCAACTAGCTGATAGGACGATCGCCGATCCCAAGGCGGCAAGCCTTTGGTCTCTCGACATCATGTGGTATTATGCACAGTTTCCCATGCCTATCCCACACCTCGGGGCACGTACGATCGCATTACTCACCCTTCCGCCACTGGCCATTGCTGGCCCGTTCGACTTGCATGCTTTAACCACGCCGCCAGCGTTCAGTCTGAGCCAGGATCAAACTCTTCACTTGATTTGCTTGTGAAACCCAGGAACCTTGCGGCCCTGAGCATCTAGACAAAGTTATGAAGCCTTGAACCAAGCTACCGCGGGGTTCTAGCCCGCGGCCGGTCCGCCGCACAACACCGGTAAACCGGATCATGCGACGCCTCCCCGGTTGATTAGACCGGGCAGGATTTTGCTGGCACTCAAAAAAAACTTTTAAGGGTTCTCTTGTCCGAGAATGTCCAGACCATCAGAGTGTGAAGCTCCGATGGGCCTTTGATCGACCTGAACTGCCCCAGGCTTGGAGCACGGCGTACACCGTTGTCCAGGTCGTACATTCTCGCGGACATCCCAACTGTTTACTTGTCAAAGATGAGGCTTGCCTAAAGTCGGCAAGCGACCGGTCAGACGGATCCCGTCTTTCCCGGGTCGAAACTATACGCCCGCCGCCGCCCACGTCAAGCAACTGTCAAGACGTTTCTTTTTTTGTCCCCCAGTTACCCTATAGAACCCGATCAAATGCTCCTTCCGCCGCCTCCGTACACGCCAAGACCGCCGTCCAGATCATCAAGTCCCGGCTTCCGGGTGGCTCCCAAAGCTCTCGAACCGCTCCGCAAGTCGCTCGGAGCGTCGCCCGCGTGGTTGCGACGTCATCCACGACCACCAGCAACGCTTGATCCGGTGGTAATCGGGCCAATCGATCGGTTCGCCAAGTCCAGCGCAGCCGTGCGAACCGGCTAGCGTGGATGCTCCCGGCCAGGTTTTGCCCCCGTTGGCTCCTCGGAATGGTCAGCTGTGAGGGCCGATGCCATCGGCTCAGGACCTTCGCCATCGGAGCATCCAAGGCCCCCGCCACGCCCCGAGCGATGACAAGCGGATGGTCGATCCCCCGGGCCATCCGTCGGCGGAAGCTCGTCGGCACCGGCACGACGACCAGCGTTCGCCCCTTGATTTGCTTTTCCAGCAGGCGGCACCGCTCGGCGACAGCCTCGCCGAGCTTGAGTCCCAGGGCCGTGCCGAGTTGCCGCCAGGCGGTGTACTTCACGTCGCGCACCATCGCCCCGAGCGGCGAGTGGTACTCACCCAGGCGGACTAACTGATGCCAGGGCCAGCGGCGGCCGCGACAAGCGTGGCAGCCGGTGTCGTCGGTGGTATAGGGCCCGGCCGACGACCCACACCGGCCGCAGTACGCCGCCGGCGTATCGGGACGCCAGTCAGCCTGGGCCATCCGCCGCGCCAGCGGGGCCGCGGTCAGATCGAGCCAGGTATCCTCGACATCTTCTATGAGCGACCCCGGCCCGGCTTCGCGCAGCGGCTGGGTATCCGCCCCACGATCGCCGGCCTGCGGCTTCGGCAAGGCCCGCGGAGGCCAGACAAATCGCGGCGAAGCGACTGGCGCACTATCGGGATCGACGCGGGGCGGAGTTGGCTTTTGAGTGTCGCTCACGTTGAGGCCCGTTCAGCCGCTTCGAAAAGCCTTTGATCGCCGCACGAACCCATGGGGATCCAGATCGCCCTGCCGCGGCTTGGCGAGTGCTACATCGCGCAGGCGCGGGCCAGCCGATCAGCCAAGCCATTGCGGCCCAGTTCCTCGACGCGGGCTTCTTCGTAGAAGACTTCGAGCATGCATGTGGCGGTTGAACCGGAGGTACGGAGGAGTTCGCCGAAGGCGGTCCAGTTGACGGTCCCGTCGCCGGGCATGCGGTGGTCGTCGACTTTGGCGTCGTTGTCGTGGATATGGAAATAGGCGATGGCGGGGAGGGCCCCTTTGACGGCCGCCACGAGGTCGCCGGTCATGTGGGCGTGGCCGGTGTCCAGGCACATGCGGATGGCCGGCGAGCCCACCGCCAGCACGGCTTTCGAGAGTCGCACCGTGTCGTGGCCCAGCGGGCAGTTCATGGGCTGGTTTTCGATGAGATAGGTGACCCCTATCCGCTCGCCGATCTCGCCCAGGCGGTGCATGAACTCATTGAGGCTGGGCCAGCGGGGGACCGAGGCGCGGTCGATCTCCTCAGCCGTCATCGAGCGCATGCCCGGGTTCCAGGCGGCGGGATGAACGACGATCATCTTCCCGCCCAGTTCGCGGCATAGCTTACCCTCGTTTTCGTAGATTTCCAGGCAGCGCTGGCGGTGCTTGACGTCGGGCGAGCTGGGGTCGATGTGGAACCCGAAGACGCCGTGGATCGAGTCGAAGGACATGCCCGCAGCGTGGGCGGCTTTAAGGGCGTCGGCGACTCTGGGCGGCTTCTGTTCGTTGCGGTAAAACTGGCACACCGTGCAGCCCACGGCGCGATAGGCAGCTAAGAACCGCTCCGGGTCGAACGAGAATCCGAATGGAGCGATACAGGCCAGCGTGGCCATTGAAGAGTCTCCCAACATCGGCTGTTCAAGCCAGTATATCGACTGACGCCCTCTGTTGGTGCAGTTTGTGGATAGACCGGGGAGTTCAGTTCCCGCTGAGCTTCTGCCTGAGAAGGTCGGCCCGGGCCTCGCGGCGCTGCTGCTGGTCGAGTTCCTGCCCCAGCAGCTTCTGAAGATGGGCGGGCTGGGTCAGGACGAAGAGCTGGGTGACCAGGGGTTCTTCAAGATCGCGGATCAGGCCGGTCAGGATCCCTAGCCGAACCATGCTCAGGGTCGAGAGGGCTTCTTCCGGGGCCAGCAGGCGGGCGTGGCGGAGGGTGCCCAGGGCGCGGAAGACGTGGTCCTCGAGGACGCGTCGACGCCGCTCGACCAGCAGGCGGCGGCTGGCGCGTTCGTACTCGATGACCTCGGGCAGGATCTGCTTGTCGAGCTCGCGGAGGATGTCGGCCTCGGTCTTGCCCAGCGTGGTCTGGTTGGAGATCTGGAAGAGATCGCCGACGGCCTCGCTCCCCTCGCCATAGAACCCGCGCACGGCCAGCGTCATGTCCTTGGCGGCCCGCTTCACTTTGTCAAGCTCGCCCGTGAGCCGCAGAGCGGGGAGGTGGAGCATCACGCTCATGCGGACGGCGCAGCCGACGTTGGTGGGGCAGGCTGTGAGGTAGCCGAAGCGTGACGAATAGGCGTAATCGAGCGCGGCTTCGAGCTGGTCGTCAACGGTGTCGATCCGCTCCCAGCCCTGGACCAGCGCGCGTCCGCCGCCCAGGACCTGGATGCGCAGGTGGTCCTCTTCGTTGACCATGATCGAGAGGCCTTCGTCGGGGAGCGAGATGGCGACGGCGCGGGGGCCGGCGGAGCCGTCGCCGGGGAGCTTGCCGTGCTCCTTGCTGATGAGGTGGCGCTCGACCAGCAGCGTGCGGTCGATGGTCGAGAGTCGGTTGATCTCGGCCCAGGCCATGCGGGCGGGGACCCCGCGGCCCGCCGTCAGCTCGGCCCGATCGAGGCCCTGTCGCACCAGGTCGACCACGGCCCGGCGTTGATCGGGGTTGGCTTTGCTCGCGAAGGGGAGCCCAGCGAGATTGCGGGCCAGCCGTACGCGGGTGGAGACGACCACGTCGCTGTCGTCCCCGCGCTGGGACAGCCACGCGGCGCCGCGGCAGATCTGATCGAGCGGGATGGGGCCGCCGGGGTCGTTCATGTCAGGGGCCCGGCCTCGCCGGCGCTGCCGGCTTCTTTACCCGCGCCCAGCCGCCGCAACTCATCGCGGAGTTCCACGGCGCGCTCATACTGCTCGGCCGCGACGGCGTCTTCGAGCTGTTTCTGGATCGAGGCGACCCGGCGACGGAGCTCTTCGATCCCCAGCGCCACCGCCTGGGCCGAGCCGCCCGCGCGACGCGAGCGGTCACCCGCCAGCCGCCGCGGCACTTTGCCCGTGTGGTGCGTGCCGCCTTCGTGAGCACGCTCAAGAAGGCTTGAGAGCGGGCGTTCAAAGGCTTCGTAGCAGGCGGGGCAGCCGAGTACGCCGTCGCTGCGGAACTGGCCGAAGGTGAGGCCGCAGGCGGGGCAGGCCGACGCCCCGGCCACGCGGGCCGAATCGGGCCCTCCCGCTACCCCCCCTGTAGCTTGCGCCAAGATCGCTTGCGTCACGATGCTTCCACTGGCAAGATGGGCCTGTGGGGCCAGCCCCTGCGCCTTGGCGCACGCCTCGCAGAGATGACGCTCGACGGCTTTCCCGCCGCGGATGACGACTTCGTGTACTGTCGCCTCGGTCCCGCATTGATCACACATGGCCACCCGAGATGGTAGCGGCGCGTTGATCGCGACAACGCATCACAATGGATAACCGACCGGGCTCGAAGTCTCCGGACCGGTCGGCGAATTGATTGGTTCAGACGCAGTCGACTCAGGCCGAGGCTTTGGCCTTCTGTTGGGCAGTGTACCCGTCGCGCCGCTTGAGCGGCTTGATGACCATCCCGGACTTGATCGCCTTGGCCGAGGCGTAGACCCGAGTGGCGACGCCATCGATCACGGCCGTCACCTTCTGGAGGTTGGGGCGGAACTTGCGGCGGGTGATGCCGGTGGGCTTGAGACCGAAGCCGCCTTTGGAGATCTTCTGGCCGCGGTAGGTCCGCTGCTTGCCGAAGGAGGCTTTCTTACCGGTGAAATGGCAGACATAGGGCATGGGGATTCGCTCCAAAACGGGCCTCAAGTATTGGAGCGCGAAGGCCCCGAGACAAGGGCCGGACCGAATCGGCTTCCGCGTCCCTCTTCATAGGCGTCTGGCGGGGAGACCGAGGAACGGATGATTGCTCCCAAATGTGGCGGGCGGCAGGCCCAACTGGCCACGGGGGCTTGCGGGACCTGGCGTAATGTTCTTCAACCAAGGCGAGCCCGGCGCCTCTGCCTCACCGGGCGGTCAACGTGGACGCGATCCGGAGGCTGGCGGCCGTGTGCGTGGTCCTCTTGCACATTGATATCGACCCCGCGCTGGCTTGGAGCGGCCACATCGGGCAGCTCGCCACGCCGCTATTCGCTTTTCTGGGAGCGTTTTTCTTCGTTGGGCAAAAGCTTCGGTTCGAGAGTGCGGGGGGTGGTGGGGGGTAAGTCTTGGGTTTCGCTGGCCGGGTCGCGGTTCTCGCGGGTGTATATACCGTTTTTGATTTGGAATGCCGTCTGCTTCTTCGCGTTTGCCCTCGTGAGCGGCGTGCTCGGGAACGGCTACCTCGGTAACTTCGCCGCCATGTTGGACGACCCGTCGCGTTGGCTGCAGCTCGTGCTGATGGCGACCTGGGTCGGCGTTTCCGTCCACCTGTGGTTCTTGCCGGCCCTTTTCGCTGGTTCGCTTGCGCTATTGCTGGTGGTTTGGCCGGGGCGGAGAAACGAGCGGGTGCGGGTGCCTCTGGCCGCGCTGTTGATCGCGCTCGGGCTGAGGTTCGCCTGGAGATTCGACGGGATGAATCTGATCTCCCCGGCCTGGGGCACCGCGGCGATCGGGCACTTCCACCTGCCACCGTTCCTGCTTTGGGGCCGGGGCCGGGTTGCTTCTGCGGGGGCGTTGGCCCGTGATCGAGCGGCTTTGGCCCGCGTTCATCGGCCTGCGGGCCTTCCTGGTGGCCACGCTCGCACTGTGCCGGTTCGGCTACGCGCACAGCCTCGCCACCGGCGCGGGCTGGTGGCGCTCGCCTGAGCTACCGGATCTACCTGATCCACATGCTCCAGCTGGTCGCGATGGACCGACTTCTTGACCGCTTGGGCCATCGCGTTGACCCGGTCGCGGCACATTTCTTGGCGTTTGCGATCGCCCTCGCGACGGCCGCGCTGATCACTTGGCTACTCCAGCGATCCAAGTCCACCGCGTCGCGCCTGCCTAATGGGCGACTGTCATGTTGGGGCGAGCACTGAGGTCCGGGCCTTGAGTCGCCTTGGCTGGGCTGGCGTACGGGGCCCCGTAGTTGAAGTATTTTTTGAGCTTGAGGAAGTGAACCTCGTAGAGGTGGTAGCTGGCGATGGACAGGCCCAGCGAGATGCCGAACGTCAAGGACATGAAGAGCAACTGATCTAGCAGGTACGAGCTTCCGATGCCTTGGAAGTGAAAAAGTGAGGAGTACTCGCCTTGCAGGCCCGGGGGCCGATAGATCACGCTGCGGACGAGCCAGATGATGCCCACGTGGAAGAGGAACAGGCCGTAGGAATACTTGCCTATGAACGTGAGGGGCTTGAAGGTGAGCACGGCAAACAGCCTGCTCCCCGGATTGGTGGTGAGCCCGCACAGAATGAACGACAGCATCCCGACGGCGGCGATCATGTCGCCGACCGACCGCGACAGCGGCCCGGCCGAACGGATGCTCCCCTGCTCGTAGCTCCACCCCATGTGCCGTTCGATGGCCAGCACCGCCCAGATCAGCGGGATGACCCACAGGCCGATGTAGCGGGCGGCGGGGCGGACACGCTTGAGGAACCGCTCGTCGTGGGCGTAGAAGGCCAGGAGCGAACCGAGCGCAATGGACGTGAGCCTTCCGAACGTGAACACGTAGATGGCGACGGGGTTGAACTCCGCCAGCACCATGAAGATGCGGATCGACGTCGAGATGATGGCGATGGCGATGCAGACCCGGATCACGGTTTTACGCGAGCAGAAGAGGACGACCAGGGGCCAGAAGAGCATGAACTGCTCCTCGACGGCGAGCGACCAGGTGACGTCGAGGATCTTGCTTTTCTGGATGCCGTCGATAGCGATCGAGATGTTGCCCATGAATGTCCAGTACATCCAGCCCGGTCCGCCGGAATGGTCGTAGATGAGCAGCCTGGTGGGCAGGAACATCGGGAGAACGATCATGGCCATGGCCATCACGGCGAAGTAGAGCGGCCAGATCCGCAGGGCGTGGCGCACGTAGAAATCGCGGAGGCAGTGCGGCTTGCCCTTCTTGCGGAGCAGGATGCCGGTGAGGAGGTAACCGGCCATGCCCAGGAAGAGCATGGGAGCGCAGCCGTTGAGGAAGGTGGCGCGGGCGAAGAGCGTATCGAGCCAGAAGCCGCCCTCGATCACCGTGGAGTGGTTCAAGAAGACGGCGATGGCGGCCAGCCCCCGGATGCCGTCGAGCGTGCGGATGTGCCGCGAGCCCCCGCTGGCGCTGAGCGCCGGGTCATCCAGCGGCACCCCACCAACCGAGGCATTCGCGGTATTCTGGACTGTTTCTGGCAAAGTGGCTCGTTCCCGCTTGCGGACCCCTGGCCGTACACACGCGTGGGCGGCGTTTCTTCCCCGATTGACCAATCACCCCGCCAGAGACCGTCGCCGCGTTTGCGAAGGCGAAACGAAGGGACGGACAAATCGATGCATGTCTCTGCGATAGTTTTCGGCCATCGTCGCGCGGAATCCAGTCAACGCCGCAAAAGTCCCTGATTAGGGCTAGCTTAAAGCGGTGGTGTGTCGGTTATTCAGCAGTCACGCGCCCGCCAAACAAACCCCCGCCACTGGTCCAATTCAGGGGGTGGGGGGTGCCGGCAGTCGCGCTTTGTCCGCGCGTGCCAGGGCCTTGAGCCGCTTCTTTTCGCCGTGGCGAACGATGTGGCCCGTGCTGAGATAGAGCACATCCTCGGCGATATTGGTCATCAGATCGCCGATGCGTTCCAGCTCGCGGCCGCAGCGGTAATAGAGCAGCCCCGCGGCGCGGGCGTCGCGGTCGGTGCCCATGGTCTGAACGCATTCTTCAAAGAGCCGCTTCTCGAGCGTGTCGATGTCGTGGTCTTTGGTGAGGGTCGAGCGGGCACCCTCGGGGCTCTCGGTCATGAGCGCGGTGAGCAGCCCGTGACACAGGATCGGCACGCGCCGCGCCAGCTCGCCCAGCGACGTCGGCACCGGCGGCACATGCTCCAGCACGCTTAGGTTGATCGTCACTTTGGCGATCGACGTCGAGTGATCGCCCACCCGCTCGAGGTCGGCGTTGATCCGCATCAGGCTGACGACCCGGCGGAAGTCGCGTGCAAAGGGATGGTGCAACGCCAGCACGCGGAAACACTCCTCCTCGATGATCACTTCCTCGCGGTCGATGTCGTCGTCGCGACGCACCACCCCACGGGCGGCCTCCGCATCGATGTTGAGCAAGGCCTCGGAGGCCGATTCGAGCATCCCGATCGCGAACGTGGCCTCGCGGACCAGCCGACCCTTCAGATCCTTGATGGCCCGTTCCAGAGTTGATTCGCCGGTGCCCGGCGCGGGTTCGGGGCTGCCTCGGTCTGTGTCGGCCATAGTTGACAGTCGAAGAAGAGGCCCGGTAGGCCCGGCCACGCGGGCAGGGGCCGCACGGCCACGGTATCGAAGCGCACTAAAGAGCATAGTCCGAATCATCGGCGATTGGGACGGCTTGACCTAAGCCCTTGGCGCGGCCCTCGCCAAGCCTTATCATGTGGTGCCCATGACGCTCGACCCTTCCAGCACGCTCGGACCGGCCCGCTCGGGTGCCCCGGTGACGCAGGCGACCAACCCGTTCCACATCTCGCGCGCGTACGGCGTCCGCCCAGCTCAGTCGCCCGACGCGGTGCCCGCGCTTAGCC
>Ga0163154_10010444_pt1 | contig 10320 bp, 9 predicted proteins | sample OliLakLV19MP9P1_FD_148649 | JGI IMG/M metagenome (GOLD analysis project Ga0163154, IMG submission 148649) | Freshwater microbial mat bacterial communities from Lake Vanda, McMurdo Dry Valleys, Antarctica - Oligotrophic Lake LV.19.MP9.P1 | ecosystem: Environmental > Aquatic > Freshwater > Lake >...
GCTCTGAAAAAAGAATCCCAAAGGGATTCCGTCACACAGCCCAGGGTTGCTCGTCCTCGAGAAACCCTGGGTACAAGTTGGTTTACACACAACCCCAAAGGGGTTGCGTCCCCATAAGATTGCACCTGCAATTGACATCACCGAAAAAACGGGGGGCCGCGCTAAACTTTATAACTTACGTTCTGTTTGACGGTCTACCTTAGTTGCGTGCTTCTAAAAGTTAGAGGGCAACCCGGAGATAAAGGACCGATACGTTTTGGATGGTTCGTCTCCATCAGGATGTGTGGCCAAGCGTTCGGGACTTTTATCAAAATCAATTGTGTACAATCCGAACCGGGGCGAAAAAGAACCCCATTCGTAGTTGTCAGTGAGCGACCAATAAAAATACCCGCTTACAGGGATGCCACGCTGGCGTGCCAGTAAAACTTCTTGTAAATGTTTTTGCAAATAGACGCTCCGCGAAATTTTATCAGGGCGCTCGGGCTTGTCTTGCCCTACTGGTCGACGGGTGGCCATCCCATTTTCCGCTACGACAATGGGTAGTCCAGGAAAGGCTGTGGCGTATGAATCGAGAAAAAAACTGAATCCTTCAGGTAACACTCGCCAGTCCCACCATTTGGATGTCACGGCATGCATCACCCGGTCTGGCCAAGATTTTGTTTGAAACTCGTGGTCGCCCCATACGGGCCAACGGAAGGCATGCGCTATAAATGGATCGTAATAATCAAAGGCAATGTAGTCCTGAAACGAGCTCTGTTCTGCCGCCTCCATATCGTCAAGTAACGGATCCAAAAAACTTTGCGAAAATAGGTGTGCACCAAAGGCGTTATGCACGCCTTTCATAAGGGTGCCGATATAATACGAGAGGTCTTTTCTGAAAGGGATCATGGCATCCGCCATCGTTCGATTGAATTGAACCGCGGCGTCTTTTAGAAAAGGAAGAATTTTTTTGCGGTCCACTCCTTTCCGTCTGTGCTCAATGATTTCTAGCCAGACGCGCTCTGTCCAAAACAGGTCGTTACAAAAATTGTTAAAGGAGATCATGGGTGCTTCCCAACCTTTTTCCTTATATAACCTATGCGCCTTCGTATAAACCCGAACATGGGCCCGGATCATATTCCGGTACGCACGCTGGGCGCATACCCAACCTTTAAACCGCGACCCCGGAAATATGCCGAGGACGTACTGGTTAAAAACGAGCATGTCGGGTTCGTTCACAGTAATGAGCCATTTAATGGGAGCAAAACCGCGAGCAACTAATTCCGTATTAATATAAGTGAGTGTCTCAACTGCAAAGTTTTCAAAAAGGGTCAACGTTTCTTCCTGTAACCAGGGGTCTGCCCCTAACCATTCGGGGTGAACAAAGTGCTGGAGCGTGACGAGAGGTTCGAGACCCTTTTTGCGACAGGCACTCAGTATGTCTACATACTGGTTCAGGTTAGGGATTGAGAGCCCAACAACCTGAGCGGGTGATTCCGGCTGCAAACGGACCCAATCTATCCCGAGCCTGAATGCCGTCAGCCCCAGTCCCGCACTCAATTCAAAATCATGTTCGAACCGCGTCCAAAATTCAGCGGATTTCCCACTGGCATGTACGGAGCCATCGCGTTCCCAGCGTGTCCAGTTGTTCTGGGGCTGACCTAAACCATTGTAGCCACCCTCGGATTGGTAAGCAGATGTCGATACGCCCCACAAAAATTTATCGAGTGCCATGTCGTGACTCCCTTGAGGATGAAGTGAGAAGATTCGTGGCCACTGTGCTCGCAGAAAGTGGATAAGAGATTTCTACACATTTATCTTTCATCAAGTTGAGGGTGCCGGATTCCATGAGCAGCTTTTTTAATTTGAAACTGAAGACTCCAAGGTTGTTGCAACGTACGGCCACGCCATTTTCCAAAAGATAATCGCTGTTCCTTTCCTCTTGACCAGGGATCGGCGAAACAATCATGAGGGGCAGTCCGCGAGCCAATGCCTCAGCCGATGTCAGGCCGCCGGGTTTGCCAATATACAAATCGCTCACGGCCATGTATTCATCCATTTTATCTGTGTACCCCAACAAATGAAAATGAACGGCTGATTTTAAGAATCTTAATTTCTGCCGTAACCGTTGATAAAGTTCAACGTTCTTGCCACACACAATCACAGTCTGAACAGGATACTCCAGAGCGCTAATTTGGCGGACGATCGCTTCGGAGTCTTCGACAGTGATACCACTACCGCAAAACAAAAGAGTCGTTCGGTCATTGGCCAAACCCATTTGCCGACGAAATACGTCTTTCGGTTTTGCTACTTGGAATACGGGATCAATGGGAATGCCGCTTACGGTGATCTTTGGCGAGGGAAGTCCGAGGGCTGTCATCTGCGCTTTGACTTCTTCATTCGCCACAAAATAGCGATCAAACCGACGACTTAACCACATGGCATGAAATTCAAAATCGGTCACGACGATCGAAAGTTTCCCCGGAAAATCGTCGTTTCTCCCTAGGTATGACAAAATACCAGCGGGCATAAAATGCGTGCATACACAATGGTGCGGACGGAATTCGCGGATGAATTTTACAAGCGGCTGGGTATTAATCCGATCAAAGATTAATCGCGCCCGGTCGGTTTTCCAGGGTTCATCTGATTTCTTATACCACCATCCAAGGAAGTCGGGGGCGCTACTGACAAGTTTGGTGTAGAGCTTCGAATAAAAATCACTGAACAATTTGTTTGTGAAATCCAGAGCATCGTAATGATAAACCGTTTCAACTTCGGGTCGGAGGGAGAATTCTTTCTGCAGAGCTTCTCCGGATCGTACGTGTCCACTTCCTGCACTGGTCGACAGAATTAAAATGCGTTGTTTACTCGAGCTCATTTAAGGCGGCTATCTTTCCCCAATGGACTGTAAAATGTCATGTGACGTTTAAGTGACGGCGCCAGATTGCACAGCAACGGCGGGGTGCTCTATCTGGGCAATGAATTCACACTCTATGGGTTGAGTAGGCACGTGACTATATGCTCCCATTCTTCATCAAGGGAACTCAAGGGATGTTCTTTACCGGCTTTTTCGTACCAATATTGGGCGTTGGATTCGTCACCTTCCACACGGTGCAGGTAAGCATGCACCCAAGCCGCCTCGTGGGTCGATTCGGATTGAACAAGCGCATGGGCTTCGTCCCATTTGCCTAACTTTGCCAGTCCCATCGCTTTCGTGGGAGGCGTTAATTGTTCTGGAACGAGCCCTGCCTGGCACGCAGCCTTTAATTCCTTAAGATCCATGATTTAAAACCTACCGCTTACCCAACACGTCTGCAACTGCTATGAAAGGGCGATTAATCTCACTGAGGTCTAGAATAAACTTCGGCGGTTTGTCATTAAAAATTCTGCATTCCTGTAACAGAGAGAGCGGACCCCAAAAATCAGAGCGGCATAGCTTAAGAGTGCGAGAAAAATCGTAGAGTGGCTCATAAGGGGATGCCCCGAAACCCGATACAATAAATGAAGCGGCACACTGTAGTTTAATACTTCGGAGAGGGGATTTGCCCAAAGAAAACGAGTGTTGTGGGCGTATTCATTAACGAGGATCGGAATTAAATGGATAATTCCCAGAACCAAAACCGAAATCATGAAACTGCGCGTGGGTTTGCGAGAGAGCAAATTTATGGCGATGAATCCCCACGTAAAAAGCGGTGGTAATAAGAGGCCCAACAGAAAATAGACGATCGCGTCATTGATTGAAAAGGCGGGCCAGGTCTGAATCATTCCGGCTAACCAAAGGGGAATAATCATGACTGCCCACCAGCGGATAAGCACGCGCTCGTGCTGAGCAAGATATTGTTGCGCCCCATTGGGGGTGACAAGCCAAAGGTCAATGGTTTCCTTAAACCTTTCGGCACCAAAGGCGCCAAGGACCAGGAGTAATAATCCAATGATGATCACGCTCGTGAGGGCGACTAAATGGCCGCTGTATTCGGCACCCACAAAAATCATATAAAAATTGTACAAACCGACTAGCCCTACGGTGAAATATATCGAGGGAAGGCGGTGCATGTATTTTTTCTGAGTTTCCCTCCAGTAAATAGCCAAATCGTATGGAAGACTCGATGCTGGCTTTATTTCCTTCGCCGCTTTCGCATGAGATGGGAGAGTAAATATCGACCGAAGTGATTCCAACACTTGAGGAATGAGGTCTCTCGTTGGAAGGGCATGTCGAGAGACGTTATATTGAGCCAACCAAAGCAGTAGCCAACAAAATGCGGCGGTGGGAATACTGGTGACCAAGATGGCCAGCCACACAAATGCCGAATTCGTGTGATCTGCAAAAGAGATCGCGGCTCCCATGACCGACGGTATGAGAAAAATAATGAACGCATAGGGGATGAAAAAAATGAGGGAGATCTCCTGTTGGTTATCAGGGTATTTTTTGAGAAGGATGCATCCAATGACGAAAAGAATAGGGATCAGTGGCAAAATAATGCAGGCCTTGATGGCAAGGAGAGGCAGTAAACTGCTCACCAGAACAAGATACACTCCAATGTGTGTGGCCTGAGCCGAGCTGAAAACAGTCGAACAAAGAATCACGATGGCAGCAAGGTCAATCAAACTCATCAATTGCAACCACGCCACACCGAAAATATTACCGATGGTGACTCCCCCAGCGGTGTAGCTCAAAATAAAGAGGGGTAAGCCCATAATAAAAAACGACAACCCGGGGATGAGCCCCGAAAGAAATTTTTCCACGACAATTCGGGATGGTGAAAGCCCTGTTAAAATAAGAAGGGAAAGTGTGCCCCTTTCTTTTTCCGAACTAATGAGTCCCGCCATTTGCGCCGGAACGACCATAACTTGAGCTAGGATCTGGCCTATCAACGTCAGGGTAAGTAGTTTTCTCCCTCTCCCTAGGCTCTCAAGGGACATTGAGGCGGTTGATCCTTCAAAAACGGAAGATCCATAATAGAGCAATAACACGGTCGTGTAGAGGATGGCCCCATACACCACCCGGGAAGTGTATGTAGCGGGCCGTGCGGCGAGTTCAATCAGCTCCTTGCCCACGAGTGTAAGGTTTAAAAAAAATTCGCTCAAAAGCTTCATCTCACTCCCTAGGTACTGAGTTCCTCATTCGAATTCTTAGTAATATACATTCCAGAAGGGGACACCATGAATTTGAGCGATAAATATGGACCCTTTGTGAAGGCTGTCTGATTATGGCTCAACTAACCACTGTTTGATATGTGGATTTTTTTCAAAATATTGAGGTTGGTCGGCTTTTTCTATCACGACACCTGTCACATCTATTTTTTGATTGTTAATATCCAACACGATCTTGGAAACATTTTTCCAGTTGATGGTGCCTTCAAAGAAAATCAGTTTATCCCCTGTACCGTTTACGGGTCGTCCAAGTGCAAAAAGTTCATCCTGATCGGTCGTGCTATAACCTTTATAAAGTTTTTCAGGTAGAAAGGCCAATTGTTCGGACCCATCTTTAAAATGGCAGGATGTATTAACCGGATTTACAATGGCGCCATACCCCGTTCGAGCAAATAAAAGGACGACGGTAATTGGTTTGGTTGATCGCTCTTTCCATTTTTTGATATGAGCAAGCTCTGTGGGCGGATGGACGACAATAAACCCGCCGTCCTGGTTTCCTATACTACCCACCCACAAGTCTGTGTTGAGAGACAGAGGAGCGGACTCAACACGACTGCTTTGAATCGGATCGGCTTTGGACGGGTAATGGGTATATATGAGCGCCCCTAATCCAAGGAGGAGAATAATCCAGGAAGCATGGATGGCCACCCGGCGAAATGAGGCAAATTTAAACTTCCTCCTGACAAGTCGCTTAGTTGTATCGTCGGATTCCGGTTTGGCCGTCACTTCAAGTAAAATAAGGTACGGAAAGTCAGCCAACGTTTTCCATTGACCCGTCCCCTCCAGCATAACTTCAGTAGTGAGCGGAAGGTGATTCAGACGGATCATCCGACTCATATCAGATTGGCCAAAGGGCCCCAATCGTCTTCCATCTTTTTTATAAAAATACCGGAAGCTGGACATAAATAATGGGTAAAAATAGGAAATTCCCAGAAGGATAAGACTGAGAGTTCAAGGCTAAGATTATTGGACTAATTAATAAGGGTCAACTTGTTAAACATTTAGGTCCGAATGAAATCAGGCCCCATTCACCACGAGACGCACCGTGGCTCGGACACAGAGAGTTTCACGCGGAGACGCGGAGCTCGCGGAGGAAGAAGAAACTTTGAATGATCTAGATGACATCACCGGAAGCACTCGATTCAAAGGGACGGAAAAATTGTATCCAAAAAAGCCATTTTCAGTATTTAACATATTTGAGTTCTATAATAGTTTGTCTGTCCCTTCGGATAATGACTCCGGATAATGACTCCGGATGAGGACATCTTTCTGATCCACCGTAGGGAAGATTTTGACCGTCTGCTGGACGTGACATAGGCTCAAATAAAGGTGAAGTTTGATCCTTCCTGGCTCATGAAAGACGGCGCCAACGAGGATCTGCTGCCCGTTTTCAAACGGCTCCCAAAAGAAAACAACAGTGTCCAAAATTTGTAATTATAAAGGCGTTGTAATTGAGGGCAGGCTTCCTTTATAGAAAAACTTAGGGACAGGCTATTAGTTGTGGACATGAGCCAATCTGCTTCCGGGACAACGTCGATTATTATGACGGAGAGGAAGAGTGATGGATACAACCACCACATTCCACCCTCATTAGAAAAACTTAGGGACAGGCTATTAGTTGTGGACACAACAGTGTCCAAAATTTGTAATTATAAAGGCCTTGTAATTGAGGCAGGCTTCCTTTTAGGGAAGTAGCAAAAAGCAGGTTGGACCTGAGCCAGCGGATGAACTTGAGACTTCTCTGAGTCAACCTCACAACCCATTCCAAGACTTGCGGCCAGAGTCGTTGTTGAGCTTCGGTGCTTTCTTTTTGCTTTGCCCTCCGTTGCGACGCCGCTTGACTTCGGCAACATTGGTAATCTTCCAGACTTCTTTCAGATGGTCCTCCATAAGCAACATCAGATTGTGAGCCAGACTAATAAACTGGAACTGCATGGCCTTGACTGTTTCCGCATCATAACATGCGCGAGCCGCGCACCCAAAACTAAGGGACAGGCTATTAGTTGTGGACACGGCACTGACGTGGTGAATTTTAATGCCCTGAAGGAGCTGGCCGTACGGGGAGGCATTCGGGATATTGCCGTGGAAGTCGAGGAACATCATTACATGCGTTCAAAGGGACCGTTCAAAGGGACGGACAAATTATTGATTCTTTAAAAGCCTTTTTCTGAATTTTAGGTAATTGAGTTCTATAGTTTGTCTGTCCCTTCGGATTGCGCTTCTGCGTTATCGCAGATTCAACCTTCTTTCGCTTTCCTTCAATCTGCGTGAATCTGTGCTAATCTGCGGTTCCTTAGTCCATTTTGCGGTTTTTGCGGTTTTTTGCGGCTATTACCCTTGTGTGTTAGAACGGGCTTTTTTTGTTTTGCCTTCGCGTCTGGCATCCGTAGCGTGTGTGGCCTTATGTTATCCGCCGGAATTGTAGGCCTCCCAAATGTTGGAAAATCGACTTTATTTAACGCTGTAACGCGCACTCGAAAGGCGCAGGCTGCGAACTATCCCTTTTGCACTATCGATCCCAACGTCGGGGTTGTAACAGTACCTGACTCGCGACTTTCAAAACTTGCGGCTATCGAAAGCTCCCAGAAAATTATTCCAGCCGCCATTGAGTTTGTGGATATCGCAGGATTGGTCAAAGGGGCAAGCCAGGGAGAAGGTTTGGGGAATCAGTTTTTAGCTGCCATCCGTGAAGTGACGGCAATTGTGCAAGTGGTCCGGTGTTTTGAGGATTCTAATGTTCACCATGTGGCAGGCTCAGTGGATCCTGTTCGCGATATCGAAGTCGTAACGACCGAGCTGATCCTTTCTGATTTAAATACAGTTCAAAAACGTACAGATCGCGCCGCAAAAGGGGCTCGGGGAAATGATAAAGCCGCTGCCTTAGAATTGGCCATTTTACAAAAACTCGAACCTCACCTGAATGCGGGTAAGCCTGCTCTTCTTCTTGATTGGACAGACGAAGAAAAAACAATTGTAAAAGGTCTCTGCCTTTTAACCAGCAAACCGACGCTGTTCGCGTGTAACGTCAAGGAAAGTGAATTGGTGCAAGGCGATAAAAATCCTTATGTCCAGAAGGTTCGCGAGTACGTCAAAGCGCATCATGATACGGAAGCAGTCGTCATTAGTGCCCAAATCGAGGCCGAACTGATTGATCTTTCTCCTGAGGAATCAACGGAATTCCTCAAGGACTTGGGCGTCGAAGAGTCGGGAGTCAGCGCGCTCATCCGAGCGGCGTACAAACTTTTGGGTCTTCAGACCTATTTTACACTTGGCCCTAAAGAATGTCGGGCTTGGACGATTCACGTGGGCGATAAAGGTCCCGCTGCCGCTGGGGTTATCCACACTGACTTTGAGCGTGGGTACATTGCTGCGGAAACAACTTACTGTGATGATCTCATTGCCCTGGGTTCCTTTGCCAAAGCTCGGGAAGCGGGAAAACTTCGTCTCGAAGGCAAAGAATACGTCGTGAAAGATGGTGACGTTATGGAGTTCCGGTTCAACGTCACGAAGTAGGCATCAGGAAGTTTTAGAACCGAACGCGTAAGCAGGTACGCCTTTGACTCCGGGTCGACATTGAAATAGACATCCCGATCCTGGTTCCGGTTTCCTTCTCCGCCGATTGTCAAAATCCCCCCCGCTACTGGCAGTGGTGATGTAAAGGGTCATCAGATCGTCCCCTCCAAACGCGCATGAGGTGACGTTTGGTACGGGAAGGTCTACTCGGTCAATAACCCGTCCCGATAATCCATCAATACACAGGACTGCGTTTCCAGAATATAGGGCGACCCATATGTTTCCATTTTCATCTATCGTCATGCCATCCGGGTAGCCGGTATTTATTTTGGCTAAGACCTGCTGGTTTTGTATTTGACCTGATTCAGGATCATAATCGAACACAGCAATTTCTTGAGTAGGCGTATCGATAAAAAACATTTTTGAATTGTGCCAACCTAGCCCGTTGGAAATGGTTATGCCGGTTAAGCGGGTTTGAATTTCAAAGTTCTCCAAAACACAATACAAAGCCGCGTCGGGTTGATTTTTTTGTGAGAGTGTTCCAATCCAGAACCGACCTGCGGGGTCGCATTTGCCGTCATTGTATCTTCCTGCCAAACTTGTCTCCAAAGGTTCGGAGAGAATTTCAATGCGTTGAAGTGTGGGATCATACCCAATAATTTTTTTGTCCAGCCCGAGAATCAGTCCGCCTGCGGCGCGGGGTATGACCGTTGTTGGTTTTCCGGGGAGATGGAAGGCTTCTTGTGTCCCTGTGTTGGGGTTATATTTGAGCAGCGCCTGGCCTTCAATGTCGATCCACCACAAAACCCCAGCGCGACTATCCCAAAGTGCCCCTTCGCCTAGGATCGCTTGGTGGTCCAAGACTTGTTCAGCGTTCATGGGTCTTTTTAAAATCGCCGTTCAACGACTTGTTGCTGTTGTGTGACCTTTACGATTGTGCCCGGTGGTAAAACACCGCGCCATTGGGTGCCGGGATACAGTAATGATTTTTTCCCGATCACTGATCCGGGATTAAACACCGTGTTGCATCCCGCTTCCGCTTCATCACCGAGGATTACTCCAAATTTACGCAAACCTGTATCGATGTTTTGACCCTCGTGGTGAATCATGACCGTCCCCGGAGCGATTTTAAGGTTGGAACAAATCACGCCCGCGCCCAAATGCGATTTGTTTCCCAGGATGGAGTCGCCCACGTAATTGTAATGGGGAGCTTGAACATTATTGAGCAGGATGCTGTTCTTGAATTCTGACGAGTTTCCCAGCACACAATTGTCGCCGATAATGACGTTCCCGCGAATGTATGCGCCGTGTCGAATTTCACAGTTCTCCCCAATGATGGCAGGGCCCTTAATGAAAGCGCCATCTTCAACTGTCGTGCCCTTTCCAATAAAAACCATATTGTCGATATAAACAGAGCCCACCGCTTTGTTATGAAGTGCCGGCTTTAAATGGGTTTTAAGATAATCAGAGATTCTTGTGAGCGCTTCCCAAGCATAATGGGTGCCTTCAAAAATTTCTTTGTGAGCATAAAATGAAAGATCGAAAAGATTTTCGGCTTTAAGCATATCTACGGATTCTAAGTCTGAGGGGACAGACAAATTATTATTCATTTTAAAAGCCATTTTCTCTGTTCTTTGAATTTCCACGATCTTATGGAGTTATGATCGAAATTCGATC
>Ga0163154_10010449_pt1 | contig 10317 bp, 4 predicted proteins | sample OliLakLV19MP9P1_FD_148649 | JGI IMG/M metagenome (GOLD analysis project Ga0163154, IMG submission 148649) | Freshwater microbial mat bacterial communities from Lake Vanda, McMurdo Dry Valleys, Antarctica - Oligotrophic Lake LV.19.MP9.P1 | ecosystem: Environmental > Aquatic > Freshwater > Lake >...
CGGCTACGGCGGCGGTCGCGGTGGCGGCGGCGGCGGCGGGTACGACGACCGCTACTGAGATCTCGCGGAGGTGAAAGCCTCCGCGTTCAGAACGAACCCGCGCGCCGCGCGCTCCCTCGAGGAGTGCGCGGCGCGCGGCCTTTTCATCCACACGCGCGGCGTCGTTCTGTGAGCGAGGCAACACCGCGCAGCGCATTCAACACCGCGCAGCGCATTCAACGCCGCGCAGCGCATTCAGCACCGCCACAGCCTTCCACTACCGCACAGCGCATCAGGCTCCGCGCAGCGCATCAACCATCGCGCAACGCGACGAGCTCGAGGCGCGGCCCGGGTCTCTCCACGCTCCACAACCCGGTGAGCGGGAAGTCCATTTCGGTCGGCAAGAAGGCCTCGCGCGGCGCGACACCCTCCGCACGCGCGGGATCGACGACCCACGAGACCGCGCCGAGCGCGAGTGGTCGCGCGAGGAGACTCGGCGCACCGTCTCCGGGGCGACGATCGACGAGCAGCACGTGCGTCACGCCCAACCGACGCAGGACGGCCTCGGGATCCTGACCGATCTCGGCTGCCAGACAGTCCTGAACGCTCATCGTGCTTGCGCGCTCGTCGAACGAGAACAGTTCCTCGACGCGCACTCCGTCGACGCCGCCGCGTTCACGGCCCGCCGCGAGTTCCAAACGTCGACGCTCCTCGCGCGGACGCAGTTTCTGACCGCACGTCGCGCGAAGCCGCTCGAGCACGGCGAGTCCGGCTTGGCTCGGATCCGCGAACGGGCCGTAGCGGTCGATCGCCACGCGCGAGCCGACGGCCAGCCCTTCGAGCTTCGCCTCCGCGATCGCACGCGTGTCGGCGCGCGACAGGAGGAAATCGAAACGCGCGGCCTGGATCAGCGGCACGGCGAGCACGAGCACGACCGCCGCCTTCCCGAACGGTTGATTCCACCAACGCTCGACGACGAGCCCGGCGGGCAGCGCGAGCAGCACGGTGACGGGCAGCAAGTAGCGCACGTGATCGCTCGGGTTCAGCAGGAAGAAGACGCCCCACGCGAGGACGAAGACCATCACGGGACGCAGTCTTCGATCGCGCAACGCGATCCACAGTCCGAGGAGTCCGAGCACGACGATCACCGGGTCGTACCCGAAGACGGCGGGGGCGAGGCGCGCGAGCGACTCGAACCTGACGCCGAAGACGATGCTCATGCCGCCGAAACTCGCGTCCGCCTGGCCTTCGCCCACGACGGCCTCGGTCGGCGTCCGTCCGTGCACGAGGAGGTAGGGATGTCCGATCAAGAGCCCCGCGATCGCGAAACCGAGGATGGCGAGCACGCCGCCGACGAAGCGCTCGCGCAGCGCTAGCCCGCGCCATCCGAGCGAGCCGAGGAGCCAGGCGAAGAACGGGATCGCGATCGCACCGAGGCCGGATTGATGGCACGCGAAGGCCAAACCCGCGGCGATCCCCGAGAGCGCGAGATGGAGCTTTCTCGCGCTCGTCGCGTACGCGATGGCCGCCCACGCCGAGAGCGTGAGGAAGAACACCATCGGCACCCATGGTCGCTCGTGCGTCGAGAATTGCAGGTGCAAGAGCCCCGTCGCGACGAACCACGCCGCGACCCAAGCTCCCGTCCCCATCCCGGCCGCGCGCGCGGCGCGGTAGACGGCCCACGCGGTGAGCGCTCCGAAGATCGCGATCACGAGACGCACGGCGTGCGCGGCGCGCTGCGGATGCTCGAGCAAGTGATCCCCGTACTCCTCGGCGTTCTTCCATTCTCCGCGCGCGAAGCCGGCGGCGTACTGCGCGCCGAGCACGGGGATCGACGCGTAGGGCACGAGGTTCGGGTACGTGGAGTACTTCCCGACCGGCGGCGCGAGATCGCGATCGCGGGCCATGCCGAGCGCCTGACGCACGATGTGTCCGTCGGGGACGTAACCGCGCTCGCCTCCGTGCGAAATCGGGAAGACGCGCAGCGCGAGCGGGAGGAGCACGAGCAGGAGGAACGTCGCGAAGCGCAGGGTGCGCGAGGAAGTCATGGCGCAGCGGAGTCTCCCACCGTGGGGTCGCTCCTGCTAGCGGGCGTTCGGGCGCGCACGGTGATTCGGGCTCCCGACGAGTCGCTCGACCGCGCGCCGAACCGTGCGGCACCAGCGCGAATCGGATGGGGACCGGAGTCGCGAGCCTCTCTCCCGCTTCCGAACGCACCTCGAACCGCCTCGCGGAGTCGTCCGTGCGTGCAGATTCGCCGAGCCGTCGTCGCAAAGAGCTCGATCGCCTCGTGCGGCTCGCTCGACGCCGACAGCGGAGTCCGCGGCGAGCGCCGCGAGCCGTCGCGGGTGTTGGCCGCGTTCGCACGACCCGTCCTTTCCGTCCCTTCCGGCGCAGCGGCGCGGCGGCGCAGCGGCGCGGCGGCGCAGCGGCCGCCCCGTGGTCCGGCGCGCCTGCGCGCCCGGCCGCTCACGCCTCCGGATCGATCTCGAACCGCTTCAAGAACTCGTCCGTCTGCTCGACTTCGTCGAGCTTCGTCACCAAGAGCTCCATCGACTCGTAGGGGTTCATGCGCTGCAGCACGCGCCGCAGGATGTGGATGCTCTTCAGCTTCTTCGACGAGAGGAGCTTCTCTTCCTTGCGCGTGCCCGACTTCTCGATGTCGATCGCAGGGAAGATGCGCCGGTCGGCGAGGCGGCGCGAGAGCACGAGCTCCATGTTCCCCGTGCCCTTGAACTCCTCGAAGATGAGTTGGTCCATGCGGCTGCCCGTGTCGATCAACGCGGTGCCGAGGATCGTCAGCGAACCGGCCTGCTCCGTGTTGCGCGCGCTCCCGAAGATCTGGCGCGGGCGCTCCATCGCGCGGCTGTCGAGGCCGCCCGACATCGTGCGGCCGCTGCCGGCCGACAAGTTGTTGTAGGCGCGCGAGAGGCGCGTGATCGAGTCGAGCAGCAGGACGACGTCCTGTCCCGTCTCGACGAGTCGCGTGCAGCGCGTCCACACCGCCTCGGCCAGTTGAACGTGGTTCTTCGCCGTCTCGTCCGACGTGCTGACGAAGACTCGACCCTTCGTCGATCGAGCCCAGTCGGTCGCTTCCTCGGGGCGCTCGTCGACGAGCAGGACGAACAGGTGCACGTCGGGATAACCGACCTCGATCCCCTTCGCGAACTGCTTCAAGAGCGTCGTCTTGCCAGTGCGCGGCGGCGCGACGATGAGCCCGCGTTGCCCGCGACCGATCGGACAGAGGAGGTCGACGATACGCATCGAGACTTCGTCGGTGATGTCGCCCGTCGCGTAGTGGAAGTCGGGATCGATCGTGGTGAGATTCTTGAAGACGGGCGCGCTCTTCATCTCGTGCGGGTTCTTGCCGTCGACGGTCGTGACGTCGGCGAGCGCGTACTTGTGCTTCTGACCGCGCGTCACGGGACCAGCGATGAGTGAGCCTTCGCGCAGCTTGAACTGCTGCATCAAGCGCATCGGAACGAAGATGTCGGTGCGCGCGGGCATCCAATTCGTCTCCGCCTGACGCAGCGTGCCGAAGCCGCCGTGCTCGAAGAACAGGACGCCCGACAGCTCGGCGGGCATGGGCTCCGGCGGCGGAAGCTCCGGGCGCGGAGGACGTTCTTCGCGTGGCGCCCGAGTGCTTTGGAACTCGGGCCGATGGCCGCGAGCACCGCGCGGCCCCGTCGTGTGCGCACCGGCCGTGCCTCGCTCGGCGCCGGAATGACCGCCGCGCTGCCGCTCGAACGGACGCGGACCGCGATCCGTGCGCAGAGCCTGGCCGTCACCGCGCGGAGTGGTCTCGGTCCCGAAAGGACGCGCGTCACCGCCGACACCGTCGAGTTCACCCTCGAGGCCATCGTCGAATTCGACTTGGACGGCACCGTCGGCATCCTCGTCGAAGCCGAACTGCCCCTGACCGGGCGCGAACTCGGGATCCAACGAACCCGCGCCGTGCGAACCGTCCGCGACAGCCGCGGCCAGGCCGAGTTCGGTCGTGCCCGCTTCGAGCGGTGCCATCGAGCCGTCGCGGTTCCGACGACGCCTTCGACCGCCGCGGCGCCCGTGACCGCGACGCTTGTCGGCCCGGCGCCAGTCCGTGGATCCATCCCCACCGGCTCGAGGGTGCTCCGATCCCGAAGGCAGGGGCGGCGGCGATCCGGCTCCGTCGCTGCGTGCTCCGTCAGGGCGAGCAACGTCACTCCGCGCCGGATCGCGTTCACGATCCTCGGATCCTCCCCCGCCACGCGCTGCGGAGGAGTGCCCCGGTTCGAGCGGGAAGCGCGAGCTCGCGGCCGCGACGGCCGGAGTGGCGTGCGCGGGTGTGGGCGCCATATCCCCGCCCGTGGAGGCGTCGCCGCGGGTGGGCTGCGCCGAGGAGTGATCCTCGGCCGGGGGGAACGTGCCCCCTCGCGGCGCGGAGATCTCGGAGTTCGTACGTGCGGCCCCCACCGTGACGGGTGCCGCGCGCACGCGCCGTTCCGCCCGCTGTTCCGCGGGCATGTCCGACACGGCGACGGCGTGCGCATCGGTCGGAGCCGGGCTGGCGTGGCGAACTCCCGTCGCCACGGGAGCTCGCGACGCGGCCGACGCTGCGGGAGTTGGGGTCTGCGCCGTTTTCTGAGCAGCGGCCCGGGCGGCCCGGGACGCGGACTTCGGGGCAACGGCCGCGCTCGCGCTCTTCGCCGCGAGCTTCGCGGCCGCGTTCGCGGTGCTCTTCGGCGCGACCTTTCCGGTGGGCTTCGAGACCGACTTCGTCTCGCCCACAGACTTCGGCTCGCCCACAGACTTCGTCTCGCCCACAGACTTCGTCTCGCCCACAGACTTCGTCTCGCCCTTCGTCGCGGCCTTCGAGCTGGACTTCGCCGCAGCTTTCGGCGCCGCGTCGACGGCACGACGCGCGCGCGGTTTCGGCGCGGCGGAGGAAGCCGGTGTCGCGGCGCTCGCCACTTTGCGAGGGCTGGAGCGGCGGGGAGGGGTAGCGTCTTTGGAAGCCAATTCGAGCCTCGTCTCGAGAGGGAAAGCGATCGATCCGCGGTCCGCGCGCTCGAGAGCTCGCACCAGACCCGGTGCGGTCCTCGTCGCCCGGGAGGGCGAGCGAGTCACGACCGCAGCAGCAGCGTTTCGCGCTCACGTCGCGGCCGAAACCGAGGCGCAGCGCGCAGGATCTCCGTCAGCGCAGTTCGCCGGAGCGACACCGCCCAGGGCCGGAGCGACACGGCCCAAGGCCGGAGCGACACGGCCCAAGGCCGCGGCGACACGGCCCAAGGCCGCGGCAACACGGCCCAGGGCCGCGGCGACACGGCCCAGGGCCGAGGCGACACCACCCAGGGCAGCGATGCCCCGAACCGCGACGGGCCGACGCCACGCCCACCGACGCCTCTCCGCGAGCCGAAGTTCTCGCAACGGGACGCGCGGATGCGCGCCGAACGCAGAGTGACGTCGGGTTTCGCGCGCCGCGCCGACCTCCGTCGGAGGTCGGACACGGTGCACAACGGAGCGGAGCTGGGTGGTCGTTCGGGATCGAGGACGATCCCGTCCGGCCTCGCGCGGAGACCGGGGCGCCGCTCTGGAGTCCGAACGCCCGGTGGGGCTCCTCCAAGACCTGGCGGCTCGGGCACCCCGTCGGTCGCGCTTGCCCGCCTCGTCACGACTTCCACCAGGGAGGTCAACTGCGGGCCGGTACGGACCGGCGGGCTCACCGTAACTGTCCGGCGCCCATTCGCGAGCGACTGCGCCGCCCGCGACACCTTTCAGCATGCCGCCTCGGTCCCAGGGAAGCGACTGGAAATCGGAATTCCTGCGCTGGGCGACGGGGCGGCAGGAGTTCGAGGCCCACGAGAGGGGGGCGAACCAGCGGCGCAAGGCCGCCTCGGAAGCCCGACCCTTCCCGAGTACGGGCGGTGCCGACCGACGACACTGGGATCGTACGACGGCTTCCGCGAGGTTCGGCGAGCGCGCGCGCCCGCGACGAAGCTCGCAACGAGGTTTCGACAGTTCGAATCGTGCGCGAGCGAAAAGGAGTCGTCGCGCTCGACCCCTGCATCGGAACACGCGCCTCGTGGAGATCGGGCCGACCCTCCACCGCTGGATCGCGGATTGCCTCGCGCACGGATCGACCCGAACTCAAGAATGCCCCCGCTGCGTGCGGGACCGTGCTCACCACGATCTATGCGAGCCCAGAGGCTTCGAGGCCGGACAACAGATACGAGCGGAACTGGCGGATTTGGAGTTCAGGGTCTGCACTTTCTCCTTTTGGGGCACCCTCGTCCGGATACCGACGCCTGCGTCATCGCCCTCGATCGAAATCGAGTCGTCGCGGTTGAGTTCTGGATGGATCGAGACCGCGATCGAACCGCCAGCGAACGGGTGCCTGTCAGGCACTCGCCCGTCGAACGCTGTCGGGGCAAAGCACTGGCTCCTCCCCCATGGACCTGAACAAGAGACGACGGGAAAGGACCCTCGGTGGGACCCCCGGCCCGAGCTTGAGCGACTCCGTCGTTCTCGGTTTCGTACTGACGCTGGCCGTGCTGCTGCTCGGCGCTGCCCTGGGCCACCAGAACCTCGTGCGCTTGGACGGGAATCGAAAGGGGGTCGCTCACACGCACGCAGTCGAAGAAGCGCTCTCGACCCTGTTGTCGAAGATCCAAGCCGCCGAGGCCGGGCCGCGCGACGTCGCGGAAGATCCACGGTCGCTGCAAACCTACGAGGCCTCTTTGTCGCAGGTTTTTGGGGAACTGGATCACCTCGCGAGACTCACGTCCGACAACGCGGATCAGCAAGCCCGGCTCACCGCGCTCGAGGGGCAGGTTCAAGTGCGCCTCGACGAGCTTCGCCCGACCGTCGCAGTGATCCGGCAAGGCGACCGCGAGTCCGCCCTCACGGTCGCGGAAAGTGACCTCGGCCAGGCCTTCATGAACGACGTGCGGGTCAGGATCGCGGTCATGCAGGAGGCGGAAAACGACCTCTTGGAACTGCGGGAAGTCGAGGCGGCGAACAGTTACCGGCTCGCGCTCCTTTCCACCTGGCTCTCCACCCTTGTCGGCGTGGCGCTCGTGACCACCCTCTTCCTTTCCTTCCGCCGCAACTCCGTGCAGCGTCGACGAGCGGCGTTGATCTTGTCCGCGCAGAAGGAGCACCTCCGAACCACGCTCGAGAGCATCGGGGATGGCGTGATCTCGACCGACGCGAACGGGGGCGTCACCTACCTGAACAAAGTCGCCGAGTCGTTGACCGGGTGGACGAACGACGCGGCGGCGGGGCTGCCTTTGACGCAGGTGTTCCACATCGTGGACGAGACGACGCGTGAGCCTGTCGCGAACCCGGCGCTGCGTGCGTTGGAGGAAGGCGTCGTCGTCGTGCCCGCCAACCACACGGTCCTCATCGCGAAGGATGGGCTGGAGCGACCGATCGACGACAACGCCTCACCGATCCGCTGCGCGGACGGCGAGCTCGTCGGTTGCGTGCTCGTGTTCCGCGACGTCACCGAGCGCAAACGGGAAGCGGTCGCGGAGGCGGAACGCACGCGCTTGGTCTCGCTGCGTTGTGACGTCGGCAGCACACTCGCCTCGATCCAGCCCACGCCGATGGCGCTTCAACACACGTGCGAGGCGCTCGTCCACCATCTCGACGCGGCGCTCGCCCGCATCTGGACGCTGAACGACACGGGGAGCGAGTTGGAGTTGCAGGCGAGCGCGGGTCCCTGCACCAACTTGGACAGGCGCTACAGCCGAGTTCCCGTGGGCCAGTACAAGATCGGGCGCATCGCCAGTAACCGTCAGCCGCATCTAACGAACGGCGTCCTCGAGAACTCCGAAGTGAGCGCACGGAAGTGGGCGGCGAAGGAAGGCTTGGTGGCCTTCGCCGGATACCCCTTGGTGCTCGAGGATCGCGTGGTCGGTGTCGTCGCGATCTTCGCCCGCCACCCGCTGACGGAAGGCGAGTTGATGGAACTCGCGCCATTGGCCGAGGGGATCGCCCAGTTCATCGATCGTCGCGACGCGGAAGCCGGACGGGAAGCCATACAGCGGCAGATCACCTCGACTCTCGAGAGCATGACCGACGGCTTCTTCACCCTCGACGACGACTGGCGGTTCACCTACGTCAACCCGGTGGCGCACCGGATGCTCGCTCGCAAGGCACACACACTGATCGGCAAGAAACTCTGGGACGGATTTCCCGGCGTCGCCAACACCGAGTTCGAGGCGATGTACCGCCGAGCCGCGTCGAAGCGCGGGCCTGAGTCCTACACGGGCTACTACCCGGACCACGACCGCTGGTACGAGGCCCGCGTCTTCCCCACGGCTGTCGGCCTGTCCGTCTACTTCCGGGACGTCAGCGTGAGTGCGCGGTCCCAGGAAGTCCTGAAACAGAGCGAGGCTTTCAGCCGCGGCATCTTCGAGAGCAGTCCGGATTGCGTGAAAGTGCTCGACGCGGACGGTCGGTTTTTGCGCATGAACGCGAACGGCCTGTGCGTCCTGGAACTCGACGACTTCGCGCCGCTTGCTGGCCAGCCGTGGTGCGACATGTGGCCGGCGGAGGGCCGCGACGTCGTCGTCGCGGCACTCGCGGCCGCGCGCACTTCGGGGAAAGCTCGATTCCAGGGCTCATGTCCCACAGCCCTTGGAACAGCGAAGTGGTGGGACGTGCAGGTCGCTCCGATCCGCGACGAGGCCGGGAGCGTGGTCCGCTTCATCTGCGTCTCGCGTGACATCACAGAACAACGCGCGACCGAGGAGAAACTGCGACTCGTCGCCGCCGAGCTATCCGAGGCCGACCACCGCAAGGACGAGTTCCTGGCGACATTGGCCCACGAACTCCGGAATCCCTTGGCCCCGATTCGCAACGGTCTGCAAATCCTACGGCTCTTGATCGACGACGGCGGAGAGGTCGCGAAGGCCCGCGCCATGATGGAGCGGCAACTCGGACACATGGTCCATCTCGTCGACGACTTGCTCGACGTGAGCCGCATCAGCCGAGGCACACTAGAACTGCGCCGACGGCCGCTCGATTTGGCGGAGGCTTTGAGCCTCGCCCTGGACACCAATCGGCCTCTCATCGAAGCTCGCGGCCAAACTCTCACGGTGACCCTACCGTCGGCACCGAGCCTCGTTCACGGGGACGTGACACGGCTCGCGCAGGTGTTCGGGAACTTGCTGAACAACGCCGCGAAGTTCAGCGCGCGCGGGAGCCGGATTCGACTGAGCGCCGAGCTCCGCGGTAGCGATATCGTCGTGAGTGTCGCGGACACCGGCGTCGGCATCCCCCGCGACATCTTGCCCAGGGTCTTCGACATGTTCATGCAAGTGGATCGGTCGTTGGAGAAGTCTCAAGGAGGTCTGGGCATCGGACTGACACTCGTGAAGAGGCTCGTGGAGCTGCACGGCGGCAGCGTCGAAGCCCGCAGCGAAGGTCTCGGTCGCGGCAGCGAATTCGTCGTGGTGCTCCCGCTCCTCGCCACGACTCGGGTCGTGAATTCGACGCCCGAAGTGCTGGAACCGACTCGCTCGATCGCTACACGCAAGATCTTGGTCGCCGACGACAACCAGGACTCGGCCGAGAGCCTCGCCACCATCCTCACCATCCTGGGGAACGAAGTTCGCACGGTGAACGACGGCTCGGAGGCGGTCGACGTGGCGCGGGACTTCGCGCCGGACGTGATCCTCCTCGACATCGGAATGCCGAAAGTGAACGGCTACGAGGCCTGTCGCCGTATCCGCGCACAGTCGCGCGGGGAGAAGACCGTGCTGATCGCGCTGACCGGCTGGGGGCAGGACGAGGACCGTCGTCGGTCGAAGGCCGCGGGCTTCGATCACCACCTGGTCAAGCCGGTGGACGCTGCCGCACTCGAGCTGTTGCTGGCCGGGTTGCAACCGAATCTCGTCGGATAGCGGTCGTTCGTGTTGCTCACGGCGGATGAGCTCAGGAGTGGCCCGACATCCGCGAGCTGACGTTTTCGAGCGGTCCGGGGGTCGCCAAACCGCGGCCGCCAGCAGGGTGCAGCGCCTGCCCCGCGTGAATCGACCGGAAGGGCGAATGGGCCACCCGCGACGGCGGCAAGAGATGGTCGGGGCGAGAGGATTCGAACCTCCGGCCTTTGCGTCCCGAACGCAACGCTCTAGCCAAGCTGAGCTACGCCCCGACCCGTGGGCGGAGAACGATACGAGGCGCGCCACGGCCCGTCAATCGCGGTGAGGCCTCCGATCCGGCGGCCCCGCGCGGGCTCGCGCCTACTTGCCGAGGTCGACGAACTTCCCGCCGTTCTCTTCGGCCATCCGGCGCATGAAGTCCTTCTGGAACTCCCCGATCGCGATCGTGTGGATCGTGATCTTGCGCAGC
>Ga0163154_10010453_pt1 | contig 10316 bp, 7 predicted proteins | sample OliLakLV19MP9P1_FD_148649 | JGI IMG/M metagenome (GOLD analysis project Ga0163154, IMG submission 148649) | Freshwater microbial mat bacterial communities from Lake Vanda, McMurdo Dry Valleys, Antarctica - Oligotrophic Lake LV.19.MP9.P1 | ecosystem: Environmental > Aquatic > Freshwater > Lake >...
GCCTATCCGGTCTTCCACAACTCGTGGAAGGACAAACGTGCCACTCACGAAATTTGGGTGGGTGTATCCGGTTTCGGCAAGACTTTCGGCCTCAATTGCTATCTGACGCGGGAATATGCCGAGAACGGTATCCCATTCGACATGCTCGAACCGATGGGACATGGGCGGCATATTGCTGAGGCGTTCGGTCTGCCGTGGTACGTGATGAGTGCGAAGTCAACCAAGCTCAACCCACAGGACGTGATGTTCCCGACCATGTAGGAGTCGTCGGAATTTGCGCCTGCGGTTCGTGCTTGAATTCTTCGGTGTCTTGCCAACGGGTATGCTGGAAGTATTTGCACTGTCCTGTGTAGCCTGAAAACCACACGCCACTTCCGAAATGGTAGGCGTAGCGGTCCTGAATATTACGCCACGTCACACCGCCAAACGCTTTGAGCAAACCCACTTGGTCGGCGCTGTCCTCGACCATCTGCCGCAGGCGCTCCAGTTCATCGGGCGACCACGAGAAATTGCGGCGCATCCGCTTAATCACTTCTGACGACTCACTGTCATCGCGCCAGCACACCGTTACGCGGCGGTAGATCATGTCGATTTTAGACACGACAATACGTTGCGCGAATGCATCGAATAATTCCCGCCGTGAGATGCGCGGCACATCGCGCCAGTGAGCAATCACCGTTTCCAGTACTGGACGTGCTTCCAGCAGCACCTTCTGATGGTGGTTACCCTGCTTCAATTCAGTCAACTCCCGCCGTAGCCGGGCAATGTCCTGTTCGTGGGCGGCATAGCTGGCTTCAAGCTGCCTGACCAGCTCCGGCAGTGCCATTACTTTCAGGTTCTCGATGATCCCACTCTGAGCGCTTTGGGCGGCTCGAATAGCGTTCTCCATGCGTCGAACATCGACATGACTGCTTTGATGGGTGCTTTCCAGCGCCCTCTGCCAGATCTCTTCATTTAAGGTCGTGGCTTTCAGCCGTTCCAGTAGCATCCGGTCAACGGCACTGTCCACAGGTTCACTGGCTAATGTCATGTAGGTGTGCTTGTAATGATCGGTCAGATAGTAGTAGTAGGTTGAACCATTCCTATCGTAACTGGTACGCATACGAGCGAGGGGTTCGTGGGGAATGTCCGGTGAGAATACCGCACCCGTATAGGTCGGTGCCTCTACAGGGCGGTCCGCTTTATTATGGCGAGTTATTGACCGGTAGGGCTGATAATCTGGGTTGGGATCACCGTTGAAATCGACGGGAGACAGCTTGTTGAAGGCATACATAAACACATCCAGCGGCACAATCGCCTCGTGATTGTGCTTTTTGACGATCACGCCCTGATGAGCCCAATGACCGATGTAGGCCGCGTTACGCAGCAGTACGCCCAAGGCTTCCATCGACAGCAGCAGGCCATTGGTGAAGCGTGAGCGCGTGCGGATGTTGGTGTACAGGCCAAAACCATCGGGCAGGGTGATTTGATTGAACTCCGGGATAAACGGCCCATGCTGCTCAATATATTCCCAAGTGCGTTTCAGATTGCCCTGATGCTGCTTGAACAACTCGAACCACTTGGCGACCACATCAGCCAGCGGTTCGCAGCGGACATAACGACTGCGGTCAGGATTGCGTTCGCCGTTCGGCAGGTGACTGCGTTTGTCGATCATATAACCCAACAGCACCCGGCTGCCCGCCCATTGCCCATTCTGCATCATAAACTGACGGCTCTTCAGCAGCCTGCCTTTGATGTGGAACTCCAAGTAATCCGCCGCCCGCTGTGCATGATCGCGGAACATCTGCATGTGGTAACGACCCTGCATCGGGTGGGCAAAGTCATAAACAAAGGTCGGTGTCAGCACCTGAACGTTCCCGCGCTTGCAGGCATCAATGAAGATATTGGTTTCGATTTGAGTCACATCGCGGAAGAAGCGATCGACGTCCTGCGCCGCGCATAAGCCGATTTCGTTGTTCTCAATCAGATCGTACAACATCGACATGCCCGGACGGTCTTTGATTTTCTTCGTCCCGCTGACTCCTGCATCCATATCGATCATGATGATGCTTTCACGCGGCCAACCCTGCCGTGTGAGATGGTCGATCATATCCACCGTTTGCAGGGTGGTCGAGATGTTGCCAATTTGTCCCTCGGACGACTGGCGATAGTAGACCGCCACTGGGCGACCCAGCGGAAGCGGCTGTGTTTTGTACGGGTCAATCGGTTGTTGGGGACGTTGGTAGCGCCGCATAGCACATTTTCCTTTCCCGAAAATCAGAAACGCCCCATCCCTGCGAGGATTGAATCTCGACAGGAATGAGGCGTAATCGTGTACAATCTCCTCAGCCCTGCGATGTGTTCGTAGCACTCGCCGGGTCAGCCAGATCATCGAGTACCACCTCGGTGGTCTGGCACAACATAGCCTGAGTGTACTGTGTTTCATTCAGCTGTGCAACAATCCTGAGCAGCGAACGATAAATCATTTCCAGATTTTCCGCGGACTGCCTATTCAATTGTGAGGTTGGTTCATGTGTTGTGGGTTTCACTTTTAACCCGTTCTCCTTGCTGAACTTGGCGGTGATAGGCCACTGCTTCCAGAATGAAATGCCGCGCCATATACGAGTCGGGCAGCTTGAGCTGTTTTGCCAGCGCCTTGATTTCAGCGCGTTCCCCATCCGTTAACCGAATGGCAAAAATACGTTTCCGCTTCGGCTGCCGAACAGGCAGGGTAGACATGGTGTGTCTGTCCATGCGTCATATTCCTATGTTTTACGTTATTGATGATTTCAGGTTAGCAGAGTGGGTACGGGGAAAATCCGGAATATTCCATGTTTTGAGGTGGAGGATTCCGGTTCTTCTGTAGGGGTGTAAATCTGGAAAAACAAAACGCTGAAGCATCGCGTGGTTCTCCACGTTTTACCGATGCAATCAGCGTATCAAAGTCAGGTGGTCAAACCTGTGTAATTTTACAGTTTCGGGGAGTCAGTTTTGGCAAATGGCGCGGCAAAATTACGGCTCTTCCGCATTGATGTTGTTGGCGAATCCAAATTCATGCTGCCAGTCGGGCGAAGTGCGATTTAGGCGTCGTTGAGCGCGGAATTTCATGCAACCAGTCAAGGACACGTAATAAGTTAATAGCCGCTGCTGTGACCAAATGCTGGAAATGTGTTTTGGCTATTCCCCGATAGAGTGAACGACGGGCACCGAGTGCCACCGCCGCTTGAGAAATCGTCCCTTCCACGCCAGCCCGGGTCGCACACTGTGCTCGAAATTCATGGGTTTGCTGGCGTTGACGCGCCCACTGCTGCGTCTCAAAATGAGACTGAGGCGACAAAATCGTGAGCGTCCGCCGTTGTTCATGGACAATGGAGGTAACAGCGTGATCCGGTTCCGTACTTGAGCGGGTTTCGAGGTTGACGATGAGATGCGGGCGGTCAGTGTCGCACGTTTCCGTCAGATGAACTTTGTAGCCCGTCCACGACACATCGCGTTTGGTGCTGTAGCGCGCTGCCACATCGTAAGGAAAAGACATTGAGTGACCGGCGCCTTTTTCTTTTGCGCTGTCAACTGAGGCTTGAGCGCCTCGCCTTGTTCAAATGCCTATACACTGTTATAGTTTGCTTGCCGTAGAGATATGATGTATCAGAGTCCGCCATGGCGCGCATCATCGACAATGTCAACGAGTTACTGGGCGATCAATTCAAGGCAGAGATTCAACCTGGTTCGAAGGTGCGGATTGCCGCGTCCACCTTCTCAATCTTCGCCTTCGAGGCGCTACAGCGTGAACTGGAGAAGGTTAGCGAGCTTCAGTTCATCTTCACGTCACCTTTGTTCGTCAATGCGAGGGCGACTGATCCCCTGCCCAAGGAGCGTCGCCAGTTCTTCATCCCGAATGGCCAGCGCACGGAGTCAACGCTTTACGGCTCCGAGTTCGAGATTAGGCTGCGCAATAAGCTCACCCAGCGCGCGATAGCCCGCGAATGCGCCGACTGGGTACGCCGCAAGGTGCGCTTCAAGTCCAACCGAACGGGCGCGCCCATGCAGCAGTTTGCCATCGTCGATGACCGGGCGGTCTACATGCCCCTGCAAGGCTTCACATCCGCTGATCTGGGTTACGAGCGTGGTAACGCGGTGTCCAACGTAGTCACGCAGCTTGATGAAGCGCCCATGACCACGGTGTATGTGCAGCTGTTCGACCAGATATGGCACAATCCGCAGCAGCTCAATGACGTGACCGACTCCGTCTACGAGAATATTGCCTCGGTCTACGCCGAGAACTCCCCGGCCCGCATTTACTTCCTCATTCTCTACAACATCTTCTCCGAGTTCCTCGAAGATATCAGCGCCGACGTGCTGCCCAATGACCTAACCGGTTACCAGGACAGCCTGATCTGGAATGGCCTGTACAACTTCCAGCGCGACGCCGCCACCGGCGTGATCAACAAGCTGGAGACGTACAATGGCTGCATCCTTGCTGACAGCGTGGGCTTGGGCAAAACGTTCACGGCGCTGGCCGTCATCAAGTACTACGAACTGCGCAACAAATCCGTGCTCGTGCTTGCGCCCAAGAAGCTGGCTGAAAACTGGACCAACTACAACGCCAACCTGGTCACCAACCCGTTTGCCAAAGATCGGTTCAGCTACGACGTGCTGTCGCACACCGACTTATCGCGCGAGACAGGTATGTCGCTTGGTATCCCCCTCGACCGCGTCAATTGGAGCAACTACGATCTGGTCGTTATCGACGAGTCGCACAACTTCCGGAACAACAACCTGACGATGGATCGGGAAACTCGCTACCAGCGCCTGCTCAGGCAGGTTATTCGCGCGGGCGTGAAGACCAAGGTGCTCATGCTGTCGGCCACGCCGGTCAATAACCGCTTCAACGATTTGCGCAACCAACTGGCGCTCGCCTATGAGGGTGACTCGCAAAATCTGGCATCAAAGCTCAACCTGTCCACCAGCATCGAGCAGGTTTTTCGTCAGGCGCAGCTCGCTTTCAACGAATGGTCGACACTGCCCGCCGATCAGCGCACCGCCGATGCGATCCTAGCCATGCTCGACTTCGACTTCTTCGAGCTGCTGGACGCGGTGACCATTTCCCGCTCGCGCAAGCATATCCAGTCCTTCTACGATATGTCCGAGATCGGTCCATTCCCGAATCGGCTGGCGCCGGTCTCGATTCGTGCGCCACTTACGGATCTGCCGGACGTGCCTAGCTTCAGCGACATGTTTGAGCAGCTCAATGCGCTCACGCTGGCCATCTACGCACCGCTTGCTTATGTTTTCCCGAGCCGGATGGACAAGTATGACCCAGAGGGAACTGGTAGTCTCGGCAATCTTGGCCGCCGTGGGCGGGAAATTGGACTCCAGCGCCTGATGACCACCAATCTGCTCAAGCGGCTTGAAAGTTCGGTCGAAGCGTTCCGGGTGACGCTAGGCAAGTTGGCCGATAACCTTGACCGCACCCTTGATCAGATCGACAGCGGGGCCGCCACTATCGGCGATCTGGGTGAGGCGTTTGACGACTTCGACGCCGACGACGATGACTTTGACCTTCCCACCGGCCCGACTATCGGCGGCAAGATACAGATCGCGCTGGAGGACATTGATATCGAGTCGTGGCAGCGCGACCTCGAACATGACCAAGTGATCATCAATGAACTGCTTGGAGCTATGCGCCGTATCACGCCCGAACACGACCTGAAGCTGCGCGAGCTGAGAGATCGCATCCGCGAAAAGGTCAACCATCCGATCAATTCGGGCAATCGCAAACTGCTGATTTTTTCTGCCTTTGCCGACACCACCGAGTATCTGTACCGCGAGCTTTCACCCGTGCTCCTCCGCCACGGACTGCATACCGGCTTGGTCACCGGCTCCGCCACGCCGCGTACCACGCTTGGCAAGGGCTTCTCGTTTTCGCAAGTGCTGATGCTGTTCTCGCCGCGCTCGAAGCAGCGCGAGCTGGTCATGCCTCACGAACAGCGCGCCATCGACATCCTGATCGGCACCGACTGCATCTCCGAAGGTCAGAATCTGCAGGACTGCGACACCGTCATCAATTACGACATCCACTGGAATCCGGTGCGCATCATCCAGCGTTTTGGCCGCATCGACCGCATCGGCTCGACCAACGCCACTATTCAGCTCATCAACTTCTGGCCGGATATTTCACTCGATGAATACATCAACCTCAAGGAGCGGGTCGAGAACCGGATGGTCATTGCCAACCTGTCGGCTACGGCGGATGACAACGTGCTGACTCAGGAAGATAGCGACGTGGCCTACCGCAAGGAACAGCTGCGTAAATTGCAGGACGAGGTGATCGAGCTGGAGGACGTGCGCACCGGCGTGTCGATCATGGATCTTGGGCTGAACGACTTCCGTATGGACCTGCTTGGATACATGCAAGAGTACGGCGATCTTGATGCCGTGCCGCATGGCTTACATGCGACGGTACCTGCACGCCCAGAGATTGGCCTGCACCCAGGCGTGATTTTTGCGCTACGCAATATCGATGCCGATGAGCGCATCCATCGCGGAAACCGGCTGCACCCGCATTATCTTCTATATCTGGACAACGCTGGGAATGTGATCGCCGATCATACCGAAGTCAAGCGCCTGCTTGACCTGATCCGTGCAGGCTGCCGGTCATATAACGAGCCCGTAGCGCGGGTATGTCGGACTTTTAACGAAGCTACACGCGACGGAGCCGACATGGGACACTATTCCGGGCTGCTAACCGCCGCTATCCGCTCGATGATAGAGGTGACCGATGAGCGCGATCTCGACAGCCTGTTCACGCAGAGCCGCACCACGGCCCTCCGCAAGTCGATTAACGGGCTGGATGATTTTGAGTTGATCGCCTTCCTCGCCATCGTCGATGATAGTGCATGAGCCAACCAACGTTACTTCCAACTTCTTCTCCATGCACGGAGAGGAAACAGTGAACACGGCAAACAGAGGCGAAGTTCAGTTGTATGCATGGCCGCTGGCTGCTAGCTTTGGCCGTGTTGTGCCCAAGGCCAAATTCTACGAACATGCCACCATTTCCGCTCGGTTACGCCACAAGTTCATTGATGAAGTCCAGCGCATCATCTGGGCATACAAGCTGGCGGACGAGACGATCCACCTGCGAGGGGACGTGTCCGTACCCGAAATTCAAGTGTTCGTGGTTGAGGCTAAAGACGCCGACGTGAGCGACGAGGTACTCACAGCCATCGATAAAGCAGTTAAGACGCCGATTGTGTTCGAGCTTCAGCGCGGCGAGGGTGAGCGCAGGCAGGTGCGTATGGCTGCGGCCCACAAACAGCCCGGCTCGACCACGCCACGAATGAGCGAGCGCTTCAGCACTGGCTGGCTGCCGTTCGACGCCGCGCGCGCACCGTTGCCGCCTGCGCTCGATCTGCCCGGGCTGTATACACAGTTGCTGGCGCCGCTGCTGCCCTTCCCACTTCGTCTAGGTGAGACCGTGGCCGAGGCCGTCACCCGCGTGGCACAGGCGGGTAAGCTTAAGCGTGAAATCGCCCAACTGGAGCGTAAACTACGCAATGAGCCACAGCTCAATCGCAAAGTCGCGCTGCGCCAGCAATTACGCCAGCAGGCCGCCGCGCTTGCCGAACTGACCCAATCTTAATTCCCACTTTGGAGTATATATGGACAAGCTCACGCTGCATTCACCCGACCTGACTCAGCGCAATCTCGATGCGCTGGCCGAACTATTTCCCTCGGTGATGACGGAAAGCCGCGACGCCGACGGCAACATAGTACGCGCCGTCGACTTCGACCTGCTGCGCCAAGAGCTGGCCGACCACGTGGTGGAAGGGTCACAGGAGCGCTATCAGTTGGACTGGCCGGGCAAGCGGGCGGCGATGTTTGCGGCCAACGCGCCGATTGCTAAAACACTGCGCCCGGCCCGCGAAGAATCGGTCGATTTCGACACTACCCGTAATCTGTTCATCGAAGGCGACAATCTAGAGGCGCTCAAGCTGCTACAGGAGTCGTATCTGGGCAAGGTCAAGCTGATTTACATTGATCCGCCTTACAATACCGGTAGCGATTTTGTCTACAACGACGACTTCGCGCAGACGACCGCCGAATACCTGGCGAAATCGGGGCAGGTAGATGAGCAGGGCAACCGTTTGGTCGCAAATACCGAGGCCAACGGGCGCTTCCATTCCGACTGGCTGGACATGATATACCCGCGCCTGAAGCTGGCGAGAAGCTTATTGCGGGAAGATGGATTCATCTTTGTGAGTATTGGTAACAGCGAACAACGTAATCTTAGGGCAATAATGGATGAGCTATTTGGCGAAGCTAATTTCGTTGAATCCATAATATGGAATAAGCGTGTTCCCAAGAATGACAAGGGTATCGGGAACATTCACGAATATATTGTTGTCTATCGACGCTCGGTCATGGATCGTTCTCTATCAGTCTCGAAAGATGGCATCGAAGAAGTTCGAGAGCTTGTCAATCGTGTGAGGACTACCGAGGTTCCAGTAGTTGAGGCAAATAAGCAGCTACGAGAGTTATATCGAAGCGGGCGTTTTCCAAGGGCTATCACCTTATACAACGCACTTGATAGCAACTATCGTGTGTATGGGAAGATCAACCTCAGCTGGCCAAATGGCAACTCGACTGGACCGAGATATGAGGTGCTACATCCTGTGACCGGACGGCCAGTTGCAATACCGGATCGAGGCTGGAGATGGATTGAGGAGACTTTTCGAGATCGGCTGGGCGAAGGGGAGGTGGAGACGCTGCCCGACGGGACGTATCGTGTTGGACAGATCTGGTTCGATAAGAGTGAAACAACCCAGCCAAGCTCTGTACAATATCTCGACCAACTGGAGGAAATGCTACTTAAGTCCATTATAAGTCTCAAGAGTGACGGCGGGATCGAAGTCGAGGAATTGCTCGGGAGTAACATCTTTCCCTATCCAAAGCCCGTGAAGTTGCTCAACACCTTTATTTCCGCGGCCACGTTCAGCGATAGCATTGTTGTTGATTTCTTCGCCGGATCCGCCACGACCGCGCATGCTGTGATGGCTCTCAATGCCGAGGATGGCGGCAACCGACAGTTCATCCTTGTCCAGTATCCCGAGGCAACACCCGAGGGCTCGACTGCACGCAATGCCGGTTACGCCACAATCGCCGACATCGCCAAAGAACGTATACGCCGCGCAGGGAAGAAGATCAAAGATGAGGCCGGGGCAGATGCTAGCGACCTCGATATCGGTTTTCGCGCACTGCGCATCGATAGCACCAATCTGGCCGATGTCCGCCGCACGCCCGGCGACATCCAGCAAAGCCAGCTCGCTCTGTTCACCGACAGCGTCACAGAAGGCCGCAGCGGCGAGGATCTGTTATTCGAAGTGCTGCTCAACTGGGGCCTCGAACTTACGCTGCCCATGCACACCGAGACTCTCGATGGCAAGCAGGTGCTGACTGCGGGTGACAACGACATCATCGCCTGCTTCGACGACCGCGTAACGCCGGAAGTGGTCAGGGCCATCGCCGAACGCCAGCCGCTGCGGGCCGTCTTCCGCGACTCCGGCTTCGCCAGTGACGCTGAACGCATCAACGCCGAGCAGATCTTCCGCGAAGTTTCGCCTGTCACTGAAGTCAAGGCGATCTGACCATGAAACTCCAGTTTAAGGTCCAGCACTATCAAACCGAGGCGGTCGAGGCGGTCGTCGACTGCTTTGCCGGTCAGCCGCGCGACGACGGCCTCAGCTATCGCATTGATCCGGGCAAGGATAAGCTCGCCATGGAAATGGGCTTGCGGAACGCCGATGTCGCCCTCTCTGCCGCACAGCTTCTCGATAACATTCAGGCTGTGCAGCGCGCCCGCGGCCTGCCGTCGTCAACAGAACTGGTGAACAGCAAGGCCGGGCGGATCAATCTCGACATCGAAATGGAGACGGGCACCGGCAAGAGCTACGTCTATATCAAGACGATGATGGAGCTGCATAAGCGCTACGGCTGGAGCAAGTTCATCGTCGTGGTACCCAGCATCGCCATCCGCGAGGGCGTCAAGAAGTCGTTCGAAATCACCGCCGACCACTTCCAGCAGGCTTACGGCAGCAAGCCGCGCGCCTTTATCTACAACTCGGCGCATCTGCACGAGCTGGAGCGTTTCAGCTCGGACGCTGGCGTGCAGGTCATGATCATCAACATTCAGGCCTTCAACGCAACGGGCAAAGACGCCCGGCGCATTCGGATGGAGCTGGATGACTTCCAGTCGCGCCGGCCGATCGACGTGATCGCCGCCAACCGGCCGATCGTGATCATCGACGAGCCGCAGAAGATTGGCGCGGACAAGTCACTGG
>Ga0163154_10010456_pt1 | contig 10314 bp, 8 predicted proteins | sample OliLakLV19MP9P1_FD_148649 | JGI IMG/M metagenome (GOLD analysis project Ga0163154, IMG submission 148649) | Freshwater microbial mat bacterial communities from Lake Vanda, McMurdo Dry Valleys, Antarctica - Oligotrophic Lake LV.19.MP9.P1 | ecosystem: Environmental > Aquatic > Freshwater > Lake >...
ATTATTGGGAAGCGGGGGACATTCAGCGCCAGCGCCAAGCGGTGATGTCGGCGGCTTATGCGGCCAACCCGACGCGCTTCACCCGTGGCGAACCAGTGGTCAAGGGCGGTCCAACGGCGGTCTATCTCAACCCACCCGACCAGCTCGAGAATCTCTCTTAACCAGTTTTACGAAGTTGTCTCATTATCCTTGACACATACCGAATCGCCTCATTCAATAACTGAACTCGAAACGAAAGGATAACTCCGAATGAAAATCATTCTCGGTCTAGTGCTTCTATTCTTAACAGGTGTGTACGGAGTTATAGCCCAACCTTCGGAGAATGTTATAAGTAGCTTAAGTATAAGTCCAAATAAGGATATGATTGCTATTGGAACTCTGAAGGGAACCCTCACAATATTGGATTTGGAAACATTAATGCCATTGTATGTATTACAAGCGACGGGAGAAATTATCACAGATTTGAGCTGGTCAACTGATAACACAAAAATTGCAACCGCGAATTTTTCTGGCCTGATTCAAGTATGGAATATTATATCAAATCAAAAGATATTTGAAGTTAATTTAATGAAAAATAATCTAGTTGGTATAACTGAGATTGTATGGGATGTTGAAGGGAACTACATTGCTATAGCAACTCAAAATGACAGCGCGTATGTTCTTGATGCCAATGATGGTGAGATAGTATCAAGATTATTAACAAAAGAAACTTACGATATAGATTGGGATATCACAGGAAATCTGATAACTAGTGGCTTAACAGGATTGAATATCTGGGAATTAAACGGAAGCTTAATAACAACTTTATCTTCCCCAATGGACTTTCCTAGTAATTTAGGATTTAGTCCTGATATGAGTAAATTAGCAATTATATCTACTTCACTAGATTCTACAATTTATCCAGCACTAATTACCCATGGTCTATTGGTTTTTGAAACCAATACCTATCAATTAATTTCTAAATTTCCGATTGTGACTGATTATGGTATTTACGATATATTATGGTCGTCCAATAATCGTTATGTTGCTATAGGTAGTCAAGACGGGGTTCTACAAATCAGAGATACATTAGATGGATCTCTAGTTAATCTGTTAACCTCACCAGTAAACATGCGTGCTTTTGACTGGATAGATGACATTACACTCATTTATGGTAACTACTCAGCCTCTATTTGAGGGGAAAATGAGGTTTTGACCGGTACTCAGTCCAATCATCTGAGGGAAGGATTTCCCTATGCCTCAGCCAATTTGATGCTCTAAATCATCAAATTGAGGGAAGAAATGATGGCTGAGTAGTTACCATTTATGACTCTCAAGAGCAAAATCTAAATATACTCCAAGTAGAAGCACCCATCCCCTGCATGGAATGGATCGTTTTCTCATAAAATAGGGATTGGGTGGGGCAACGCTCTATTTATGCGGCGCGACCAACAGATACCACAGCCATTCGCCTCACCACGGATAGCAACGTCGTTGACCGTTGGGCGGCGTGGTCGCCAGACCGGACGCTCATCGCCTTCACGCGGGAGAATTCAGCGGGCAATGAGGATATTTACATTAAACGGCTTGGGGATTCATCCGCACCCATAGCACTCAATAACACGGTCAACAAAGCCAATTCCGACCAGCGCCAACCGGTTTGGTCGTCTGACGGAACCCGCTTGGCCTATGTCTCCGATGAAGATGGAGACAAGGACATCTATACCGTACAAATCACCCTCACCGCTACAAGCATCACCGCGTCTAATCGTATCAATTTGACCAATGAAAATACGGGTGAAGATGTGACTCCTGATTGGCATAGTCAACGCATCACCCATGCCTCTGATCGCGACGGGAATGCAGATGTCTACACCATTAAAGCGGTATTCAACCAGCAATCTGAGGTTACAGTTAATGGCTTAGACCGCCAGCGCGTCTCTGCGACTAATCTGGTCAATGGTCAGCTGGTGAAAAATACACAGCCCAAATGGTCACCTGACGGGTCAAAAATCGCCTATACGTCAAATCGTCTGGATGGCGGCGATCTCGACATCTATATTGCCACCTTTGCTAATAACGCTTGGGGAACGCATACCAACATCACCTCAAGTCGTAACCAAAATGATGAGTTCATTGCGTGGGATCCGCAATATGTCGGTAGTGGCTATCGTTTCGCCTTTGTGAGCGATCAAGGCGGCGTTGAAAACACCAACGATGTGCTAATTATGAACGGTGAACTAGGCCAGAATCAGCAAATCGTTCAGACCATCACAAAACCAAACTGGAATACCGCCAATTTCGGCGAAAATAACCCAGATTGGTAGCCCCCAATCGCGGGGGATTGACGCCCTCGCGCCGCCCGTGTTATGCTCAACATCACATCACCCAATCCTCATAAGACCCTGACGGGGAGGAGTAGGTGCTATCCACGTTGCCAGAGAATACAGGCCATTGGCTGCAAGCCTGTTCAGCGTCCAGCACCGAAGTCGCCCCTGAGTCTGCCGCCCAGAAGCCGTGTTATCACGGTGTGTAAGGGTAGCCGGGTACGCCCGATAGCGCGTAGTTAAGAGCCACGGCCTCCCCGCTGTGGAATCAAGGTGGTACCGCGAACCGCGCCTGTTCGTCCTTGTCTGATGACAAGGGCGTTTTTGTTTGCGAGGGCTGAGACTAAGGCCAAACCACCATGTCCGTCAGCAACGATACCACCGCATTTTATGACTCCATCGCCGAGAACTATCCGATGTTCTACCGTGACTGGAAAACCCAGCTAGACCGTGAAGGTCTGAGCTTACGTTCGATTTTCCGGGGAAAAGGCGTTGAGCGCGTCCTAGACGCCGCGTGTGGCGCAGGCACACAAGCCATCGCCCTCGCTAAACTGGGCTTTAACGTCGTCGCTTGTGACCCATCGTCTGGGATGCTCAAAAAAGCCCATGACATCGCTGAGGAATATGGCGTTTTGGATAAGATTGAGTTCCAGCGCATCGACTTCCTCAACCTGACGGATGTCGTCAAAGGGCCGTTCGACGCCATCGTCTGCAAAGGCAACGCCCTCCCACATCTGTTGTTGGATGAGGAAATCGAGACGACTCTGCTCACCTTCTATGAACTGCTTCGCCCCGGCGGGATGCTGGTCATCGGGATGCGCGATTTTGCCCCGTTCATGGAAGACCGGCCAGAATTCATCCCCGGTTTCGCCCATAAGGACGAGGACGATAATAGCGAGTTCATCACCTTTGACCTATGGGAATGGCACGACGGCCCACCCGTCATCGCCACCCAAAACCTGTACATCGTACAAGGGACAGAGCGCGGCGGATTCAAGACCGTCAAACGGCGCGTGCAGTATCGCCCGCTGTCCACCGATGAGGTCAAGGTCGTGCTGTTGGAACTAAAGTTTGAGGAAGTCTCCGACCAACCTGACCGCACCGAGCGCGTCCTCGTCGCCCGTAAACCGCTGACCGCTAAGAAATAACCTGCCTGTGTTTATCTACCCTACGGAGGAAAAATCCGATGCCTAAACCGATGCCCAAAAATTTCGACTTCAAAGAGGCCGAATCGCGCCTGTATGCGATGTGGGAGGACGGCGGCTGGTTCAAACCAGAAGTCGCCCCTGCTGACGCCGAACCGTTTGTGATTTCAATGCCGCCGCCCAATATCACCGGAGCGTTGCACATCGGTCACGCGCTGTTTTCCAGCGTCGAAGATGTCATGATTCGCTATGAGCGGATGCGCGGCAAGGCTGCGCTGTGGGTTCCCGGCACAGACCATGCCAGCATCGCTACCCATCTGATTTTGGAGCGCAAACTTAAAGAAAAAGGGCTTTCGCGCCGTGACATCGGGCGTGAGCAATTCTTGGAACAGGCGTGGCAGTGGAAGGCTGAATCCGGCGGCACAATCACGCGCCAACTCCGCCGGTTAGGGGCGTCGTGTGACTGGTCGCGTGAGCGCTTCACGATGGACGCGGGGCTATCTGAGGCCGTTCTGGACGTGTTCATCACCCTATATGAGCAAGGTTTGGTTTATCGTGGGCCGCGACTCGTCAATTGGTCGCCGGGGCTTCAAACCGGGGTTAGTGATGTCGAAGTCGAGCGCGAGGAAGAAACCGGCAAGCTGTACTTCTTCAATTATCCCATTGAAGGCGGCGGATTCATCCCCGTCTCGACCACGCGCCCAGAGACTATCCTCGGCGATACCGCCGTGTGCGTCCACCCCGACGACGAGCGCTATAAGCATCTGATTGGCAAAACCGCCCTCGTCCCAATGCTCAACCGCGCTATCCCCGTGATTGCTTATGAGTATGTTGACCGTGAGTTTGGCACGGGCGCGTTGAAAATCACCCCCGCGCATGACTTCAACGACTGGGCGATTGGTCAGACTCACAAGCTCGAAATCATCAACATCATGAATAAGGACGCAACGCTCAACGAAAACGCTGGCGCGTATGCCGGTTTAGATCGTTTCGAGGCGCGTAAGAAAATCTGGGCGGACATGGAAGCCGCTGGTATGACGATTGAGGTCAAAGACCATCAGATGGTCGTGCCTCGCGCCCAGCGCGGCGGTGAGGTAATTGAGCCGCTGCTGTCTGACCAATGGTTTGTGAAGATGAAGCCATTGGCCGAAAAAGCGATGGCCGCCGTCCGCGATGGCAGTATTAAGTTTGTGCCGGAGCGCTTTGAAAAGGTATTTTTCCATTGGATGGAGAACATTGAAGACTGGTGCATCAGCCGTCAATTGTGGTGGGGGCATCGCATCCCTGCATGGCACGGCCCGAACGGTGAAATTTATGTCGGCAAGACCGCGCCGGAAGGTGACGGTTGGGCGCCAGACGAGGATGTGTTGGATACGTGGTTTTCATCTGGCTTGTGGCCGTTCAGCACATTGGGTTGGCCGGAAAACACGCCCGATTTGGCGCGGTTCTACCCGAATCACGTCATGGAAACCGGCTACGACATCCTGTTCTTCTGGGTGGCGCGTATGATGATGTTCGGGCTGTGGTTCACCGATAAAGCGCCATTCCACACCGTCTATCTGCACGGCCTCGTGCGCGATAAGATGGGGCGCAAAATCAGCAAAACCTATGGCAACGTGATCGACCCGCTCGATTTGATGGATCAATACGGCACAGACCCGCTACGCTTTGCCCTCATCACCAGCGGCACACCCGGCAACGATGTGAATCTTGATGAGAGTCGCATCGAGTCGGATTGGAAGTTTGTCAATAAAATCTGGCAGATGACCAATTTCGTCACCAGCGGCCTATCGGATGATTTCACGCCTGCCTTACCGCCCGCCTCGGAACTAGACTTGCCCTCGCGCTGGATTCTGAGTTCGCTCAATAAGCTGGTCGGTGAAGTCCAGCACCTGTTCGACATCCACCAATACGGTGAGGGGGGGCGCCAAATCCGCGCCTTCCTATGGGATGAGTACGCCGACTGGTATATCGAAGCCAGCAAGCACGGGCTGTATGGCGAGGACGAAGCGGTCAAGGCCAATACTCAGCAAACGCTGTTCCACGTCCTCGATACGTGTATCCGGTTGCTTCACCCGTTCATGCCGTATGTGACCGAGGAACTCTGGTCGTATCTTCCGGCGCGTGAGGGCTTGGCGATTGTGGCGAAGTGGCCGATCAGCGACGCGGCCTATATCGACGACAAATCGCACACCGATATGGACGTGCTGCGCGACTTGATTCGTGGTATCCGCAATCTACGGTTGGAATACGGCGTTGAGCCATCCAAGAAGGTTAGTGCGTCGATTGCTCCGGGGTCGCACCGCGACAATATCAGCGCACACAGCTTCTTGTTCACGCGCCTGTGCAATACACCGCAAATCGATCTTGTTAACCGTGCGCCAGAAGAATCGGCCTCGGTCACGGTCAGCGATGTGGTCTTATATCTGCCGCTGGCCGGTCTGATTGACTACAGCGCCGAGATTGAGCGCCTAAACAAAGAGCAAATGGCGCTGTCGGCGCGTATCGCCAAGAGCGAGGGGACATTGGGCAACGAGGGATTCATCGCCCGCGCCCGCCCTGATGTCGTCCAGCGCGAACGCGATTCGCTGTCTGAGATGCAAGCCACGTTCGGCAAAAACGCTGAACGCCTCAGCGAATTACAGGCGAAAGTGAAATAATCGACTGAACTGGATAGGGCTTGGCGTGCCACATCTTCCCTGATAACAACATAACCCCAGACAAAAACGGACGCCTGAAACCATCAGCCGTCCGTTTTGATTCGGTTCAGGATTTCATCTCCTCAATCAGCGCTAAGATTGCCGCGCCGCGCGGCAAATTCTCTTGCCATAATACATCTGCCGTAAGTACAAAACCGGGCAATAGTTTTGATACCAAACGGCCTTTTTCATCCAAACCACTATCTTGATAGAACCCGTCAGTGCTTAAGCTATGAACTTTTGCTTCGCGTCGGAACGGGTCAATCAGCCAATATTCACGCACCCCAAAACGCTCATATTCAATAAATTTGTCGCCTCGACCACGGGCAACACTTTCAGGTGAGGCAATCTCAACAACCAAGTCCGCCGCGCCCTCTAAATAACTGGTTTTCAGCCGGTCTTGATGTTCATTCAAGACAACCATCAGATCGGGTTCGCGGGCGGGATTTTCTTCCCCCATATACATCGGATACCCAGCCAAAACAACGATTCCGAGTGTATGAAGGGCAAGGAACTCGTCGAAAAGTCGCCCTAAAAACGCCAACAATAGCTGATGTCTCAAGCTGATACTCATTGCATACACCTCCACCATCCCCGCGACCCATTCCGTGCGTGCGCCTTCGATGCTGTCGTACAGCTTGAGATACTCTTGAAATGAAATGATTCGGGGGAGGGCATCGAGGTTTGTAGCGGGTTTCAGGAGTACGGGTTTGTTGTGTGGAATTGCGACCATAATAAAGCTCCTCTTATTCCCTCTGATTATAATAGGGCTGAAATATTACCCACCCAGCGTACCCATGAAAACCTGTCATGTGCCGCATTGTAAAATTTCTCATCCACTGTCCAAAACTCACATCCAAGCGACTCTGCAACGGCTAAATATTGGGAGTCATAAGCCGTCGGACGATTGAGTTGTGTTGCTATCTCGAATGCACGCCGAAGCAATGCGTCATCAAAATGTAGCATAATTGCTTGAGAGAAGATTTGGTCTATACCTTTCTCGGCGGCGGCTTGCGTCAAACGTCCACGCACCACGGATTTCCAATTGTCGCCACTATTTCATAGTGAAATAAGGAGGGAGTAGCGAGTAATATTCGATTTTTCCGCCATTGATCAATCAACAATTCAGCGGATGGTTTTAGTGATTCACCCAACAATATGGACAAAAAAACGTCACTATCTGGCACAATGAATTGGCTCACTCGTCATTCCCCCGAAGTTCATCCAGCATCTCTTGAAGGCTGGGTGCGGTGGGAAGTTTTTCGGCGCGGGACTGCTTAACAATCTGATTGGCAACCTCCAAAAATTCCCCAAGACGACGTGATGTTTCACCCTCGGTTGTCAAGATGATCAGCTTATGGAGAACTGAAACAAAAACGGCATGATTACAACCAGCGTTTATGTCATCTCAAATAGCGGGCGGGCAAGCCTCGCCCCTACGAAAATTCCCAATGATGTGCATTATGCTAGTTCTATTCAGGTTCTCCATTACTCACACGTTCTTTTGCCTCACGGTCAAGTTGATTGAACTTATCAATCACTTCTTGTTCTAGTGCGCTCATAATAGAAAACTCCTCGCCTAATGCTGATGCCTCAAGCATAGGCGAGGAGTTGGGAAGCGTCAAATGCTTAGTGGCGGAAGTGCCGCACGCCCGTGAAAACCATCGCTATATTGAAACGGTTGGCCGCTTCAATCACCTCTGCGTCACGGATGCTGCCGCCCGGCTGGATGACCGCCGTCACGCCTGCCATCGCCACTGCTTCAAGTCCGTCCGCGAACGGGATCAGTCCGTCAGACGCCATCACCGCGCCTTTGGCACGCTCACCGGCCTTTGACACCGCGAGGCGCGCCGCATCAACGCGACTGGTCACGCCGCCGCCGATTCCAAACGTCGAATCTTCGCCCGCAATTACAATCGCGTTGCTTCTGACGTGCTGCATCGCCCGCCACGCAAAGCGCATCGCCTTCATCTCGGATTCGCTGGGCGCACGGTGAGTCACCACCCGCATCGACGTGCCATCGGGGTCGCCGACATCAGCACGCTGCACCAAAAATCCACGGTGAACGCTACGGATTTCCATTTCCAGCCCGCTATAGGCATACGGGATTTGCAACAGGCGGCAATTCTTCCGCTTTGCGCCCAATACTGTTAGCGCCGCTTGTGTGAATCCCGGCGCGGCGATGTCGTCAATCATCAGTGACCCCAGCGACTCGACAAATGCCTCGTCTACCTCACGGTTGACCGCCATCGCGCAGCCGAACGCCGACAACGGGTCAGACGCCAGCGCCTTGGGGAACGCCTCGGCAATCGTGCTGCCGACGGCGACGCCGCACGGGGTTAAGTGTTTGACAATCACCACCGCTGGCTCATCAAAACTGCTGGCCGCCCGCCACGCCGCGTCAACATCAAGGATATTGGTATACGACAGCGCCTTACCACTCAACAGATTTCCGCCTAACGGCCCTTCATACGGGTGAGAGGTGTAATACGCCGCGACTTGGTGCGGATTCTCGCCATAGCGCAAGACTTCACCGCGTTGCACTGAGAGCGACAACTGCTCTGGCAACTGACTCGCATCTTCTGGCGCAGATGGCGTACCGGCAGCCCGCTGGAGGTAGGCATGAATAGTCGTGTCATAATCGCGGGTGTGCGAGAACGCCTTAATCGCAAGGTCGCGCCGTAAGGCCATATCGACTTCCCCGGCTGCTCGGAGCGAGGCCTCGACACGCCGATAATCCGCCGGATCGCAAACCGCCACCACGCTCAAAAAGTTCTTGGCCGCACCGCGAATCAACGTCACGCCGCCGATGTCGATTTGCTCAATCGCGTCTTGTAATGTCACATTCGGCTTCGCGATGGTCTCGCTGAACGGATAGAGGTTGCAGACGACCATGTTAATCGGGGCGTAGCCGTGCGCGGTCAGTTCCGCCACATCCTCGGCGCGGTCACGCGCCAAAATCCCGGCGTGAATGGCCGGATGCAAGGTCTTGACGCGCCCGCCCAACATCTCCGGCAGTTGGGTCAACTGTTCAACCGGCGTGACCGGCAAACCGGCATCGCGCAAGGCGCGTTCAGTTCCGCCGCTGGCAACGATGTCCCACCCCAATTGATTGAGGGTGGTGGCAAATGGGATGAGGTCGGTTTTATCGTGGACGCTGATGAGGGCGCGTGGCATGGGTTCCCCTTCTGAATGATGAATGACGAATCGCGACTCGAAATTATAGGGTTGAGGGGATTGTGCGAACAGGCACAAACTTTTGACATAAAAAAACAGGATTCATCTACCTCTAATCGTTCAAAATTTCACAATCATCATATACTACGATAATCACATGCGATTTGAGGGAATCGCACGCGCTCACTTACGGGGGAGAATCATCATGACGGACACACCACGCCGCAAGGTTGTGATTATCGGGGCGGGATTCGGCGGACTCAACGCCGCCCGCGCCCTCGGCGGGCAGCCGGTAGATGTGCTGCTGATTGACCGCAACAACTATCACGTTTTTACGCCGTTACTCTATCAGGTCGCCACTTGCGGCCTCGACCCATCCGACATCGCTTATCCTGTGCGCGGGATTTTCCGCCGCACATCCAACGTCCGATTCCTGCTGGGCAGCGTGACAGCGATTGATACCGCCAACCGCGTTGTGACGGTTTCCGCCGAGGGTGAAAATCGCGCCGAACCCTATGACGATTTGATCGTCGCAGCGGGGAGTGTGACGACCTATTTTGGCAATCAGCACGTCCAAGACGCGGCCTACGAAATCAAAGACCTATCCAACGCTGTCCGACTGCGGAATCACGTCCTCAAGCTGTTGGAACGCGCCGCGTGGACGGAAGATGCGGATGAGCGCCGCGCCCTGACGACGATGGTCGTGGTCGGCGGCGGCCCCACCGGATTAGAGACGGCTGGCGCGTTAGTCGAACTGTATAACGGGGTGGTCAAGCAAGAATACCCGCATATCGCGCACCTCGACGCCCGCGTATTGCTGGTCGAGGCGACAGACCGACTGCTCGCGCCATTTCCAGAGAAACTCCGTAATTCGGCGGCGGCGCAATTGCGCTCAATGGGCGTGGATGTGCTGTTCGGTGTGCGCGTGACCGATGCGACAGAATCGACGATTTCGCTGTCCAATGGGGTTGCCATCCCATCGTATAC
>Ga0163154_10010458_pt1 | contig 10312 bp, 8 predicted proteins | sample OliLakLV19MP9P1_FD_148649 | JGI IMG/M metagenome (GOLD analysis project Ga0163154, IMG submission 148649) | Freshwater microbial mat bacterial communities from Lake Vanda, McMurdo Dry Valleys, Antarctica - Oligotrophic Lake LV.19.MP9.P1 | ecosystem: Environmental > Aquatic > Freshwater > Lake >...
GGCTGGGGTTGTTCTCCGGGTTGGCGATGCTGCCGTTCTGGTGGATTGCGCGGCCGGTGTTCGCGGGGTTTGCCCACACCGCCGAGGTTCAGGCCCTCGAAGTGGTCTATTTTCGCTTGAGCCTTCTGGGGGCGCCGGCGTTTCTGGTGTCGAGTGCGTTGTCCGGGTTTTTCACGGGCATCCATCGTCCGGGGATCCTTGCCGTATGGGCGTTGGTGGCCACCCTCCTGAACATCCCCCTTAATGCGGTGCTGATTTTCGGCGGGCCTGGCATCGCTCCGATGGGAATTGCGGGTGCGGCGCTTGGGACCGTGATCGCCACCTGGGTGCAGGCGGGCGGCTTGCTGGTTGCGTTTCTTCGATCGGATCTGCGATTCGGCACGCGCCGGTTGCGCTTTCACGCCCGCGAGGCGCTGTCCCTGATCCGGGTCGGGATCCCGTCGGGATTGCAGTCCGGGTTCGACATTGTGTCGTGGGGGGTGGTGTTGGTCTGGATGGTCGGGTGGTTTGGCACCGCTCACCTGGCGGCCACGACGGTGAATGTGCGCTGGATCCATGTTTCCTTCATGCCGGCGATCGGGATTGGCACGGTGCTGACGGCGCTGGTCGGGCGTTCGATCGGGGCGGGGCGACCCGACCTCGCGGAGGGATGGGTCCGGTTGGCCCGTCGCGTGTGCGTCGGGTACATGGGGACGGTGGGACTGCTCTTCCTCTTGTTTCGGCGGGAACTGGTCGGGTTGATGAGTTCCGATCCCGAGGTGATTGCAGCGGGGGCAGCGGTGATGGTCTGGGTGGCGTTGTTCCAGGTGTTCGATGCGCTCAATGTGGTTTACAACTTCGCGCTGCGCGGCGCAGGCGACACGCTCTGGCCGGCCCTGGCGACCGCGGTGTTGTGCGGTGGTATTTTCATTGGGGGAGGCTGGTATCTTGGGCGTCAGCACCCGGAGTTCGGATCGGCCGGGCCGTGGGCTGCCGGGGCCGCTTATCTCGCCGCGCTGGGAACGGTGGTGGCCTGGCGCTGGCACCGGGGTCCCTGGCGGAAGATCGCGCTGGTGGGCAAGTCGACGAGCAGGCTGCAAAAGTGATGCGGTGGGCGGAGGGAGAAAACCCCTCGGGATGAGCGGGGAGCGAGCCGGACAGTGGGTTGAGGGTGGTTGGAGGGTGCGTGGGCCCGCCCTGTGGTCCCGACAAGACAGAACACCCCCGGGACCTTGCGGCCCCGGGGGTGCTCAAAGACTGGGGGTGGGAGTTCGCCACGCTCTCTTTCCCAACTCGCTGGACATTAGGCGCTCGACCTTTCGGCCGGCTGCCAGCTCCCCGACGCTGTTCTCCACGGCAAGCGGAGTCTTCGGTCTCGCAGCAGGACCGTTCCGCCCCTTGCGGGATCGGAATTATTAAGTGAGGCCTCTTTGCCCGGTTCGATCGCCACTCGCCAGCGGCGGCTCGCCGGACAGGGCACTGACACGCCTGCAAGGATGTTTCATCCCGCATGTCGGCACCGTTCACCACGGGGACGGCCTCTTCTTTTGGAAGAGCGTTGGCCCCGCGCTACGGGTCTGACCTCTTATCTCTCAGATTGTATTCGCCTTGCAGCCGGGCGACGCCGTTTGTAGCGCCCCCCGGACAGGAGGTTTTGCGAGCTTTGCCAGGCCCGCCCACTCCCCGTCGATCCGTGCCACTTGCGTGCCCCTCCTGCGAAGCAGGGGCCTTCCGGCGGGGTGGTCCCGCCAGGCACTGATCCACGTGCTGGTTCGCAGTAACAACCATGGCCGTGTCCCGGCCACTGCGTTTCCTCCATCAGTCGAAACTCCCAATGGATTCTCACCCGATGAGCGTGCGGTTTCTTGGATCGCCGCCCATCGCCAAGTTCCCGGTTCGCATTTCCGCCCAGGTGCGACCCCGGACAGGGGAACTGGTGACTTTATGCCTCCACCGCCATTCTTGCGAACGCGGCTGAGGAGCCGGGCGCACCAGCTGCACCCGACCATTTACCGGTTACCCGGTTTCATCCCGGGGTGGGCGGACGAAATTGCTCACGCTCACCGCACCCTCGTTCTCTCAAAGAACTACAATGAGAGTCGCACGACCCGCCGAAAACGTCAACATAAAAAATTCATAAATTATTGTCGGTGAATAACTTGTGAATATCACAGGTGAACATCCTGTGCATAACTTCGGAAGCCGTTCGCGCTGTGTCGGTTGCACGGTGGGAGGTTATTCCCAAGCCACGCCTGGACGGTTCGCATTTCGTTTGCGGTGCCGGCCCCATAACATCCCGGGCCTCGGTCGCGCGCGGAGCGACGCAATCCGGTGCGCCCTGGAGCATCTATCGGTAACCGGGCAGGAAGCGCTTTTCGGCGTCGAAGAGTTCGTGAGTCATTTTGCGGATCTCGTCGAGTCCGCACACCGCCGCGGTGAGGGGGTCAAGCGAGAGGGCGTGGACGGCGAGTTCCTTGCTCCGCTCGATGGCGGCCTGGGCGCCGAGGTCGAACATGCTGAGGTTCGAGGTGCAGAGGGCGGCCATTTGACGCGGGAGCGCGCCGTAGCGGGTGGGGTGGATTCCGCGGCGATCGATGAGGCAGGCGACTTCCACGCACGCATCGGTCGGCAGGTTGGTGATGAGCGGTCCGGCACCGGCGACGTTGTTCATCACGTTGCCATGGATCCGAAACGCCTGGTCCTTCTCGCGGGCCTCGATGATCCAGCTCGCGTATTCCCAGGAGCGATCCCAGCCGACGGGGGAGCGTCCGCGCACCATGTCCATCCGGCTCTTGTCGGCGTTCTTCCGCCACGTCGGCCAGTTGTCGGCATAGAAGCTCGACCCGCCGTCGTACCCCGGCCGGGCCCAGGTTTTGAGGAGGTCCCTGCGCTTGCGGTAAAAGGGCAGGTATTCCGAGAGATGACCCGAGGACTCGGTGATGAACGCGCCGAAGTGGAGCATCATGTGTTTGCGCACCAAATCGCGATGGTGCTCGGGAATTTCCCATGCACTGGGGCTCTTGCGTTTCGGCCGGCGGGGTGGGCCTTCGCGCAGGGCGAGTTCGAGGTCTGCGCGCGCCTTGCGACGGAGCGAAGGGTAGAGGTCGCGCCCGTTATGTTTGAAGGTGGTGAACCAGGCGAGGTGATTGATGCCGGCGCATTCCCATTCCACTTCCGAAATGGGCACGCCTGCGCGCCTGGCCAGGAGATCGCTGGTGCCCTGCACGGAGTGGCAAAGGCCGACAACCTGCATCGAAGAACTCCGGCCCGCGGCGGTGCAGAGCATCGCCATCGGATTGGTGTAATTGAGCACAATGGCTTCCGGGCAGAGTTCCTCCGCGTCGCGCAACACATCAAGCCAGACGGGGATGGTGCGGAGCGCCTTGAACAAGCCCCCCGGGCCGATAGTGTCGCCGATGCACTGGTCGATCCCGTGCCGGGCCGGGATGTCGTTGTCGTGCCGAACGCATTCGAGTCCGCTCACCTCGATGCAATTGACGATGTAATGGGATCCCTTGAGCACCTTGCGCCGGTCGGGGTTGGCAGTCACTTTCCACCCGCTGACGCCGGTGGTGGTGATCACCTTTTCGATTAGCTTCTGCATCGTGGCGAGGCGCTTGAGATCGATGTCCACCAGAGCGATCTCGCCACCGATCCCGCCGGGAATCCGGAGCACATCGCTCACCAGTCGCGGCGTGAACATACTGCCGGCGCCGAGCATCGTGATCTTGATCGGGCGGAGCATCGAGCCGGGCAGTCCGCGCGCGGCGGCGGCGTCCTTGGTGTGAGCGGCGTGGCCTTGCGGGGCGGCGGGGGATTTGCGGAGTGGCATGATGTGCGGAACATGCCGGACCGACGCGATCCGGACAAGCGGCGGGGTGTGATTGACGCAGGTCATTTTGTGATATCTGATTCTCGTCAGCGCCATGCTGACCGAACCGCCCCTGATCGAAATTCCCTATGGGAGAGGCATCGAGACCGTCCAGAGCCCGCGCTATCACTGGGCCTGTTGGGATCGGGATCGTGCCCCGTTTGTGATTCTCCAGTATACGCTCGCGGGCGCGGGCTGGTTCGAGACCGGGGGGCGGCGGATGGAGGTGACGGCGGGGAATGCCTTTGTGGCGCTGGTTCCCGAGCAGGCGGCCTACGGGTTTCCCTCCGGGTCGCGAACCGCGTGGAGCTTCTGCTGGCTCAACTTCTACGGCGAGCCCGCCCTCGCACTCTGGCGCAGCCTGCGCGAGCGGCACGGGCCGGTGTTGCGAATCCCTTTGCAGTCTGCGGCGGGGCGGCACTTCCGCCGACTTGCGATCCGGGTCGACGGCGGCCCGCCGATGGATCGCTTTGAACGGGCGACCGAGGGCTATGCCTTGTGGGTGGAATGCCTGCGCAGCCTCGGCGAGGGATCCACTCCGGACCCGCTGGAGGACCCCGAGGCGTTCGCCGCCCGGCATCTCCGCGCCGCCGTGGCGGTGAAGGAGATGGCGGCCGGGGCGGGGATGAGCCGGGAACATTTCTCCCGCAGGTTCCGCGAGCAACACGGCACCGGCCCGGCCACCTGGCTGCGGCGATGGAGGGTTCGGGCTGCGCGACGGCTGTTGCGCGAGGCGGATCTGCCGCTGGCCGAAGTGGCGTTGCGTTGTGGCTTTGGGGGAACCCGTCAACTGGGCCGGGCATTGCGCGCCATGCCGCGCACGCGGCACGCGCGACTTGAGCTGGGCGATGGCGATGGCGATGGCGATGGCGATAGCGGTGAGAGCCATTGAAGAGGGTGAGGATGGCGGATCGCACCAAGGAGTGGCGAGAGCGACCCTTTTGCGCGGGGCGTGTTTGGAGTGCGGTGCGAGAGAACACCGCTTTGGATTGCACGCGAAACGCCAGTCACACGCTGTGCTCAAAAACGTCAGCGCGGGTGGCCATCCAAAGCTTTGCCGGGTCGGAACCCGTCGACGTGCCCGGGGCCTTGAGCCTTTCGGAAACGGCACTCCAAGGAGGGCTGCGCCCGAAGCGTGGATCGCGCGCCAGCCGCCTCGGGTTGCGCGCAGCGCCGGTTTCGAGCGGCGGGGTGGCGAGGTAGCGAGCAGGAGCAGGAGCAGGAGGTGATGGGGCCAGTGCGGGATAGCCAGCGGGGAGCTTCTGCGATAGGCGTGTGGGGCATGAACGCTCCGGATTCCGGTCCTGTTCCCCGCATTGCCGTGGTCGGTGCCGGGGCGGTTGGGGGTTACTACGGGGCGAAGCTGGCAGCCGCAGGCTGCGACGTGCATTTCCTGATGCGGTCCGATTTGGAGTGGGTGCGAACCCGCGGGATGGAGATTCGTAGTCCGGACGGCGATCTACGGCTCCCTCCGACCCGCGCTCATGCGTCCACCGCCGGGATCGGCCCGTGCGACGCGGTGTTGATCGCGCTCAAGGCCACGGCCAACGACGCATTGCCTTCCCTGCTGCCTCCGCTGATCGGTCCGCGAACGATGCTGGTCACGATGCAGAACGGGCTTGGGAATGAGGAGTTCCTCGCGACCCGGTTCGGTGAGGAGCGGGTGCTCGGGTGTCTCTGCTTTGTCTGTCTGAACCGGGTGGCGCCCGGGGTGATCGAGCACTACGGCCACGGGAGCCTCGCGCTGGGCGAGTTCGGGCGGGCCGCGCAGCCGCGCACGCGGGCGTTGACGGCGTGGTTTGAAAGGGCGGGCATCCCTTGCGAGGTGAGCGACGATCTTGGCTACGCCCGCTGGCGGAAGTTGGTCTGGAACATCCCGTTCAACGGGCTCGCGATTGCGGCGGGCGGGGCCACGGTCGGGGATGTGCTGTCCGATGGAGGGCTGGAGCGTGAGGCACGGGGTCTGATGCGGGAGACGATTGCGGCCGCGCGGGGGTTGGGGTTCGACCTCCCGGAGGGCGAAGAGGAGCGGCAGATTGAGAAAAGCCGACCAATGGGCGCGTATCGCCCTTCGAGCCTGATCGACTGGAAGGCGGGGCGTCCGGTCGAGGTCGATGCGATCTGGAGCGAGCCCTTGCGGCGTGCGGTCGGCGCGGGCGTTGATACCCCGCGGCTCGCGTTGCTGGAGGCGCTGTTGCGCAGGGTTTGCGGCCCTATTTCTTCAACAGATCGCGGATCTCGGTGAGGAGTTTCACCTCAGCGGACGGTTCGGGAATGGGAGCGGCGGCCTCCTGCCTGGCGAGGCGCTCCTTGAGGCGGTTGATCGGTTTGACAAAAACCAGGAAGAGAATCGCGGCGGTGATCAGGAACGCGAAGATGGCGTTGAGCAGGTTGCCCACGAGTATGGGACCGAGCGTTAGTTTGGAGAAATCGGGCTGCCCCCCAACGGCACCAATGATGGGCGTGATGATGTCCTTGGAGAGCGACTCCACGATCTTTCCGAAGGCCACGCCAATCATGACGCCAACCGCGAGGTCGATGGCATTGCCTTTGATGGCAAAGCTGCGGAATTCAGCGAGGAGTTTCATGGGGGCATGGATACAGGCTCATGGGGGCATGCGGAAGGACGAAAAATGAAAGCCTGAATTGAATCTGCGCGAGGACCAAAGGCAACCCCGAGCGGAGCGGTCGATCAAGGGCCGCTCGTTCCTGGGAGAATTCCGCGGGTCATTTGATCTGCCGCTTCGCAGAGGCTCAGTCGACCCGGCTCACCGATCCCCATCCACCTCTGTCCGGCTTTCAAAAACGTCCGAGTTTACCCGCCAGAAAATAGTTTCTTCTTGCCCGGGTCTGCATGGGAGCGCAAAATTCCTCAATGAAATGCCATGGCCGAAGTCTGCTCTTCGATTCGGCATTTGTAGGTAAATTGCCGCGCGCGGCTCAATAATACTGTTCGGCAAATAATACGTGAATCTTGAAACGCTATTCCACCGGTATCACGCCATTTTCATTATTGGCGTCGCATCATGCCTCTATTTGAGCGCCTTGCTTGGCGATTCGGATGTGGATCGTCCATCGGAAAGCTGGACTATTTAAGAAGATATTCTGGACACTCGTTTTATTATTCCCACTTTTCGGATGGATAGCCTACGGAGCGTTTTTCCGACCTCCTTCCTACATCGATTCGTCAGACTACAATGAGCATGGTCAAACAACGGGCAACGCATCCGACACCATGAACGTCACAATTGACCTGACGCTGAACGCGACGGCTGGAGGCACAAACTATGCCGACCTTTTCAAATACACGGTGAACGGCACCAATGCGCCTTCCGGAGCCGACCTGCCAAGCAGTGGCTCCGCAAATTTCACACTTCAATACAGCGCAAATCTGGCTTCTGCGTCGAATTATACCGTGGAGTTCGTGGCTATCAATGGGAGCGCGAGCTACGGGAACATGACGGTAGCCCTCCTGCCTGTTGAAGTGGCTCCGGAATTCCTGAAAGTGAACTCGGATTTTGATGAACAGAAAATCGACAGCGCAACCGGCTATGCGAAGCCTGACAACGCGGATGAGAATCTAAAGGCCGAACGCGGAGATAATCAGAATAAGATCGTCACTGATGATCTGCACAAGGGGTTCTTTGGCGTAAATCCCAACACGCTTCCTTCTGACTTTTACACAGGTGCGACTGTCACGATTACGAAGAAGGTTGAGGAAGACGACGACACCGGACGCCATGAAACAGGAACGATCCGTCTTTATGCAATCAAGGATCTCGGGGTATCTGGGGAACAGTCGACAGTTATTCCTATCTCGACAGGAGAGAAACCTTCGATCAGTTCAGACAGTCCGGCAAACCTTGCGGCGACACTCTACGGGGCAAGTTCGGCAATCCCAAAAGGCGAGGGCGTTACTTATTGGATTGAAGGCGTTGATCCGGGGCCCATAACGCTTGAGTTCAAATACGTGAAGGGAGATTTGACTTTTTCCAACGAGCAGAAGTTCAAGGTTCTCACTAAACAGACCAAGCAGCAGTGGCAGGAGGAGATTAGGGAGAGGATAAAGCTTCAGACCAGGGTTGCAGGGGATGAAGTTGACGTGAACACCCATCATGCAGGCAATGGATTGAGTGGCAACGTCAAGCAGGTGAAGGCTGTCTACGCCTACTATCAACAGCTCTATCTACAGCATGAAAACCAGTTCATGTGGGCAGGGATGGCGCGCACCGCATCCGCTTCAATTTACGCCGCGATGGCTGATGCCGCCCAGCCTGGAGCGGCCGGTGCTTTTGTGGGCGTTCAATTTGACGAAGTAGAAAAAGCATTACTCTACGGGCAATGGCTTATCTATGCGGATTTGGGTTGGCCGCACCGAGCTTATGAGGCGAGCGGTATCAATGCCTTGAAATACGTGAAGGAAGATTTGAACGAAGACTTTACGCTCACTCCGTGGACCCAAATTGACGCTGGCATTGCTGAAGAAGACCAAGACGCCATAAATGCCGGTAACCGAGAACTGCTTAGACGAGAACAAACTGAGGTGGTCTTGCCCGCCTATAACATAATTCGCATTGCAGTTCCAGAAGGGTGGCGCCTCACGATTTTCAACTGGTTTGCTGAGAATCCGATGCCGGGCGGGCCTCCGATTCAGAACGTCGTCCCTGATGGAGATATAACCAATACAGCACAGCGTTGGCAGTGGATCGACGATACGAGCTGGGGCATGCTTGCAATCTGGAATGGCACCGCAAGTTCGCCATTGGCTCCGTCTTTTTCTTCCGCAAAACGGAAAGAACTCGTGGAAAAGGACCTGCGCGAAGCGGCTCGACCTTATCTTAATTATGCATCCGATGTCCCGTAAACAGGTGTTCGGACTGGTTTTAGTGTTGCCTATGCTGCTGCTGGGCATGGTCTCTCCAACCGTTGAAGGTTCTGAAATGTCACTCGATTTTTCGAAAGAGCACACCCTAAAGGGTATTTTCGACGCCGGAATGCGTCCATACAGGGAGCCGCATTCGGAACGGTTCCAAGTCGGAGTCGAGCAAGTTACGGCGGAAATCAAGCTGCCCTCAGGAATGTTAGTTAAGGAAAGGGAATGGCAATCAATGCAATTTACCGTTGTTGACGACGGCCGCCTGACAAGCGCGCAGATGCGCAGCAATCCGCTTACATTAGAAGCGGCAAGAGATGCGATGTTGCCATTGTTGTCAATCGAGAGTGGAGTTTCGATTCAGGCTTTGGATGCCTTTTTGGAGAAGGTGAGAGAGGAAATTTTCTTATACGAAGGCGAGTTCCATGTAGGGACTGGCAAAAAGCAAAACCCTATGTTTTTAGCAGCGTTCTCGCGCACTGGTTTGAAAAATAGCCCTTTGGCCTTGCGGGTAAGCCTCGAATGGCGGCTTGATCCTCCAAAAGCCGCAAGAGGGTTCTACAAAGATCCCATCCCGCCTCCGCCTGGATACGAAGGTGTGTCGATGGAAAAACCGCCATTCCAAGCGGAAGCGCAGGCTCCTACTCCTGAGGTTACGGCGGAAACTCAAGCAAAACCGCGTCTCGTTGAGGAACCGCAATTCGCAGCCTCACCAACACCGGCGATGGATACAAATAAGCCTGCTTCCTCCGGGTTCCCGGTGGTGCCAGTGGCAATCCTCACGGCGGTAATCGCGGGAATCGTGATCTATCTACTTCGTCGCAAATTCACGTAAAGCGTGCAGCGGACGTTGAACCGCTGTCGCGCGTGGCAACGAACGCCAACCCTCCGTCAACTCCCGATGAACCGCTCCGTCACGCCTCCTGCTGATGGGGGCGGAGTGCGGCTATCGCCGATTGATGGAAACGCCCCCGCAGGAGTCGCGCCGTCGCTCGCGCCTTGGACGTTCAACGGCAGTCGCTGGTCTGGCCTGTCACGGCATCTGCGCGTGGCCGTTCGTTCCTCACAGGCCCCGGCACATGCCGCGCCAGGCCAGCCGCTCCTTTGGGTGTGCCGGCGACCGCCCGTCGGCAGCTCCCTCTGCTCCCGCCCAAAGCGGCGGGATCAGCCGCTGCCGCAGACCCTTCCAGTCGCTTGAAGCTCCTTGCAGGGCGGGCTAGACCGCGAGGCTGCGGTGGGGCGGCGCCGGCGTAAGTGTTGATTAAGGATGCCCCACCGCAGCCTCGCTCTTCGAGCGTGAGACGGGTTTGCTGCAAGGAGGGTTCAACGTCAACCGTGGTAGCGACGCGCTCTCTCAAATGCTACCCGCTTCGCGGCATGGTCACGAACAACCCTCGTCCTTGCATCATGGCCCGCTGTCTCCGTCGCAAGCTCCTCCGACATCGTGCCATCATGCCGCGTCCCCCCAAAGTCAGCCGCACCGTGAGCCGCACGGCATTCGTCGCGTCCGGTCGTTCCTCCCTCCCGCGCCTTCGGTGCCGAGCGTCTCACCGTGCGGGGTTGGTTGGATCGCCGCTGTGTTGGAAATG
>Ga0163154_10010459_pt1 | contig 10312 bp, 7 predicted proteins | sample OliLakLV19MP9P1_FD_148649 | JGI IMG/M metagenome (GOLD analysis project Ga0163154, IMG submission 148649) | Freshwater microbial mat bacterial communities from Lake Vanda, McMurdo Dry Valleys, Antarctica - Oligotrophic Lake LV.19.MP9.P1 | ecosystem: Environmental > Aquatic > Freshwater > Lake >...
TCGCGCTTGGACACCGAACATCTCGCACGGCTCGTCGCTGCGGCTCCGCGTCGCCAGCGAGTCCGGCGAGCCGCTCGTGCGCTGGCAGGTCACGCTCGCGGGTAACGCGGCGCGAGTTGTCGGCAGTCCGCGGCGTGTCGTGCTCGACGAAGACGGGCGAGGCACGCTGCACGGCCTGCCGCTCGCCGAGTCGTTCGACCTCAACTTCGACCTCCCGGATGCACAGGGGCGTCATGCGGCGCCGCACGAGGCGGCGCACTCGGGCGTCGCGTGGAGCGCTGACGTCGTCGAGCTGCGGGTGAGCCTCGTCGCTCCGCGCGTGACGAGCGTGCGCGGCCGCTGGCCGGTCGAGGAGGTGGGCCGCGAGGGAGTCAGGCTGACCCTCCGTCCGACCCGCGGGCAAGGGGTGAACGCGGAGCTCACCGAGGACGGGCGCTTCGAATTCCTGGGTCTGACTGTAGGACACTATCGACTCCAGACACGGTATGGCGGCGGCTTCCCTTCGGACGAGACGCTCGCCGAGGTCGAGGTCGCCGAGGGCACGACGATCGACCTCGGGACCCTGCACCTGCCGCAATACCCGCGGCTCAGCGCGCAGGTGTTCGATGCCGAGGGTCGCCGGCTCGAAGGCGTTCAGCTGACGCTGCGCGACAGCGATGGCAGTCCACACGGCCGGATCGATGCCACGGGTGCGACGTACACCAGCACACCCATTCGGCCCGGCGCATACTTGCTGTTCGCCGAGGCGCCCGAGTTCGCGTTGACGCTTCATCCCGTCGACATTGGCACGGCGCTCGTGCAAGACGTGCGCATCGAGATGCAGCGCGGGCAGCGGGTGCGGTTCGAGCTCCGCTACGTCGAGGCCGAGCACGGCGTGCCGACGCGCGTCGATCTGAGAGTCTTGCGCCCCGATGGGCTGACGTTGTTCGAGGAGGGCCTCGGCCACAGCGCGCGAGACGCGGCCAAGGCGATCGGCGCGCCGTCCGCCGATGCGCTGTCCTTCGAGCGCTTGCTCGTCCCCGGTGAGTACTCGCTGACCGCCCAGGACATGAGGAGGCCCCTGCCAGTTCGGCAAGCCCAACGCTTCACTGTAGGGGAGTCGGACGAGACCCAAATCGTGCGGATCCAGCTCGAGCGCTGGTGAAACGACCTCGAGCCGGAATGCAGGGATGTGCGCCCGCGACTCTTGGAGTTGCCTGAAGGATCTGCGGTCTCGGCTCGATACTCCCTATGCTCCGCCAGTCCCCTCCGGGAGTGTTGAGAGCCAGCCCATGGTCGACAAGAGAATCGTCACCGTCCTCTGCGTCGTTGCGGCGAGCGCACTGATCTTCGTCACGCTTCGCGCCGGCGCCGGCGGCCGCGGACTCGTGGCGAGCCCCGTACGCTCCTCGCTCCCGCCCCACGACGAAGCGCGTCTGTCGGGCGTCGGAGACGTCGCGCTCGGAGCCAGCGCCGTCGAGGTCGCTGCCAGGACGAGCCACTCCGCGCCGGACGAGTCCGTGGCGAACGATTGGTCGATCGGGGGCCGTGTCCGCCTCGGGACGTACAGCACGCTCCCGGAGGCGACTGTGATCGTTAGCCTGTACGCGGGGCTCGGGGTCACGGACGAGCCGCTCGTCGAGGCTCGTGTGCGCTCCGATGCAAATGGCGAGTTCACGTGGTCTGCGCCCGCGCCGACCGAGACGGTGACCCTGCAGGTGATCCCGGAGCTCGAGGGCCACAAGGTGTTTGCCGACGTCCGCACCGCCCCGGTCGGTGATCCCGGCCCGCGCAACCTGCAACCCGCGGCCTACGTCCTCGACACGCTGATCACCGGGCGAGTGGTCGACACCGACGGCAAAGGCGTCGCCGGTGCGCGGGTGATCACGAGCCTCTCAGAGGGGAGCACGACCGGCGACGGGGAGTATCGCGTTTCGATGTTCTCCGGATACTCGGTCACCACGCTGCGTGTCATCGCGGCGGGTTACGCGACCGAGGTCCTCGCGCTCGGGCTGATCCAAGCTGGGGACGTCGAGGCCGATCCGATCGTGTTGCAGCGGGAGGCCGCCGTTCGCGGGCGTGTCGTCGACGCATCCGGTGAGCCGATCGCGGGCGCCGTGGTGTCCTGCCATCTCAGCCGCGAGCTGCGAACGACGACAGCGGACGACGGACGCTTCCGACTCGGGAGCCTCGACCCGTCCGAAGCACGCACCCGCATCTCCGCCTCGGCAACCGGGTACGTCAGCACGACCCACGCCGTCACCGCTGAGGCGCTTGGCGCCTCAGCGGACGTCGAGTTCGAAGTCGTGCTGCTGCGCGGCGCTTCGGTCTCGGGGCGGGTCATCGACGAACGTGGACGCGGCCTCACCAACGCGATCGTCACCTGGGGCGGGTACCCGAACTACACGGGCCCGCGGATCGTGTGCACCGACGACCGTGGCACGTTCACGCTCGATACCGTGCCCTCCGGTCGCCAGTCCATCTGGGCGCGCTCTGCAGGACTGAGCGCCGACAAGATCACGATCCAGGTCCCGGGGCCGGGCGAGTCGCTGACGGACCAGGAGATCGTCCTCCGGACTGGTCACCACATCACGGGTCGGGTCGTGGACCCGATGGAGCAGCCTGTCGCCGGCGTCGAAGTGCGACCCGAGCCGATCGGCTTCGGCGAGGACATGTACGCCGGTGACTCGGTGCGCACCGAGCGCGACGGACGCTTCGACCTGCGGCATCTCCGCAGCAAGCAGGTCAACCTGACCGTCCATGCGGAGGGCTTCGTCAAGCTCGAGCAGCTCGCTCGAGCGGGCGAGGACGTGACGCTGCGCCTCGAGCCTCCGGGTGGCGTCGCGGGCCTCGTCGTCGACGGCGCGAGCGGCGCGCCGCTCGATTCGTTTGTCGTGCGGCTCGTGCCCGGGCGTCCGGAGCCACGGGATCGGCAATTGAGCGGCTACGGCGTCGAATGGGCACGCTCCGGCAAGTCATTCAACGGCACCGCCGGCGTGTGGAGCACGAGCTCCGAGATGCTCGACATCGGCGCGGTGACAGGCGTCGAGGTGAGCGCGCCGGGTTATGCCCCACCCTCGTGGAGCGCGTCGTCGTGTCCTCGAACCCCGTCCCGAGCGAGCTGCGCATCGAGCTGCACCGCGGCGTGACGCTGAGGGGATTTGTCGTCGACGCTGCGACGGGGATGGCGCTGGCGTCTGCTCGTGTGCGGCGCTTCACGCCGGGCTCAGAGCGCGATGCACAACGCTACGTGCCGGACGAGAACAGTGCCACGCGCACGGACGCCGCCGGGAGCTTCCGACTGGAGCGCATCCCGTTCGGCACAATGTTCTTGGTCGTCGACGAGACCGAGCGCCCGCTGACCATCGACGGCCCGTTCGACGTCTCACCGCCCAGCTCGACGATCGAGCGGACCATCGCCGTCACGTCGGGCGGCCGGATCGTTGGACGATTCCTCGACGGGGAAGGGCGGCCCCTCGCGCAGCAACGGATCACGCTCTACGCGTTGGAGACGCCCGTCGACGAGCGCCCCATCCACCGCGCCGAGACGGACGCCGACGGAGTCTTCCGCTTCGAGCAGCTCGTCCGTGGGCTGTATCACCTCCAAGGATCTGAGATCGGAGCCGGCGCGTCGCTCGCAGTCGGCGCGGGCATGCTGCGGATCGTCGAAGTCGAGGATGGCCGCACCCTCGAGGTGGAGCTCCGGCCCATGGGCCGTGCCACGCTCACCGGTACGGTCGATTTCGACGGTGTCCTGCCCGACTCACTCCGAGTCGATCTGCAACCGCCGCAACCGGTTGGTCAATGGGCGTCGAGCGTGTCGTACGCCGGAGTGCGCGACGGAACGTTCCGCGCGCCCTTCCTCGAAGCGGGCGACTGGAGCGTCAGCGTGTTCTATATCGACAAGGACGGCCGAATGGTCACCGGCGGCACGCGAGTGCAGGTGCCCGAGGAAGGGACGGTCGAGGTGCGCCTCACACTGGCGGTCGCGGGAGAGTAGCGGGAACCGGTGGCGAGCTGGCCCGTGCACGACTACGCTCAGCGGAATGGCGTGCGACCAGCTCCATCCGACCGAGCTCTCTCCCTGACGTGACCCCGCTCGCCTGTCGCCATCATCCGTCCCGTGGCGGCGCGTGCCCAGGTTGTGGGCTGCTCGACCTCGACTACGCGGCGCAGCTCGCGACCAAGCTCCAGCGGCTCGAGCGAGCGCTCGCGCGGTATCCGCACCTCGGGTTGCCCGCGGTGGAGGCGATCGTCCCGGCCGCGTACACGGCCGCGTACCGGCACAGGCTGAAGCTGCCCGTCGAGGTCGGGCCGAGCCACGTCCACGTGGGGCTGATCGGCGCCGAACACCAGATCCTCGACACACCCGACTGCCCTGTCCTCACCGAGCCGCTGCGTGCGCTGCTCCAGCCGATCGTCCGCTGGCTCGCGGGCCGCGAGGGTGTGCACAGCGTCGACCTGCGGGTGAGCAGTGTCACGGGGCGAGGGATGGTCGTCTTCGCCTGTCGTGGCGGAGAGCTGCACGGTGGGCCACGTGCCGCGCGCGCACTGCTCCGCGCCGTCCCCGCGCTGGCGACCGTCGCCGTGTCGCGCGCCGATCGCGACGGCACGCGCGTGATGGGCAGCGCGCCAAGGGTCCTCGCCGGGCCGGCCTTCCTCGAGGAGCGCATCGGCGAGACGCGCTACCAGTTGCACCCGGGCGCGTTTTTCCAGGTCGATCCGCGCCAGGCGACCGTGCTCCACGCGCTCGTCCGAGAGATGGTCGGCGATGCGCGGCGAGTGCTCGACCTCTACGCCGGCGTCGGCGCGTACGGCCTGATGCTGGCCCCGGGCCGGGAGCGTGTGCTGCTGGTCGAGGAGGTGCCCGAGGCGGCGGAGGCGGCGCGCGCGGTCGCGCCGCCAAACGTGGAAGTCACGCCGTCAAAGGTGCAGGACGTGGCCCTCGCGGGCGAATGGAACGCCGCGGTGCTCAACCCCGCGCGCCGCGGCTCGGATCCAGCGACGCTCGCCGCGCTCGCACGGGTCGTCGAACGGGCGGTGTACGTGTCGTGCGGCCCCGAGACGCTGGCGCGCGACCTCGATTGCCTCGCGGCGCACGGGCTGCGCGCGACGCGCATCGTCCCCGTGGACCTGTTCCCGCAGACACCCGAGGTCGAGACCGTGGTCGAGCTGCGGCGGGGACCAGCGCGAATGACGTGGCGCGGCGGCGCCGTGCGGGGACCTTGGAGCGGGGACCCTTCGGGCGCGACGGGCCGCCCGCGCGAGGTGACCGTGCTGGCGGTCGGCCGTACCGGCGACCGGGGGGTGCTGGACGGGGCCCGTTTCGAGCGCATCGGCGAGGTCGCCACCCACAGTCTCCTGCAGCTGAACGTCACGGGCAGCCTGACGCGCGCGCTGTTGCACCTCCGCGCGCTCGGAAACCCGCTGGCGGGTGAGGACCCGCGGACCGCAGCGTTCTTCGCCGAGCGCGCAGGCCTCGTGCGCCCCTTCGTCCACGTGGTCTCGGACGAGCGCGCGCGCGCGGTGCCGCTGCACGGGGACCTCGCGCAAGCACTCGAGCATCTCGGCGGCGTGACGGTATGGGCTCGAGGCAGAGGGCCGCGCTGAAAGACTCGTCCCGCTGACGAGCTGCCCTACGGTGAAGTCGCTCCAACACGGCGCGCTGCTCCGCGGGTCGCTCGACGTGCTGCGCGTGACGTTCGAGCGCTACGTCCCCGCGCCGGGACGGCACGTCGTCGATTCGATTCGGGAGGTACCGCTTCCACTCGGGAGCTGGACCGTCGGCGTCGCCTTCGACGGCGACGTCGTCGCGACCCATCTGCATCCACTCGTGCAGAGCGCGAAGAATGCCTGTGTCGTCCACGACGAGTGGGCCGGCGCGCAGCGCGCGACGATCGTGACGCCCTCGATGCACGAGAAGCGCGGCACCGGCGGTCGTCCCGTCGACGTCTCGGTCGAGACCGTTGCGCTCCTCGGCCTCGGACAGGGGAGCCGTATGCTCGTCGAGTTCGTCGAGCGCGACGGCTGCGTGTCAATGGACCCGGCGACAATCGGTGCAGAGCGGCACGATCCGAACCCTCTCACTCACAAACCCTGAGTGGGTCGACATCGATGGGGGCCGAGCGGTCCACGGAAGCTCCGTGACCTCTCCTTACGGCGCCGTCGGGGTCGCGGAGCGGCGCCCGCTCGGTGACTGGCACGAGACGCGGCGATCCTCGCACCTTCGATGCCCGGCGCCCTCACCTTCGAGCGCGGCTTTGGTCACGGGCTTGTCCCCTCCGTGCAGCCGTTCGGCGTGCAGAGGTTTCGTTCGAATTTGGGGCTCAACGTACACCTCCACTTCCCCTCCTTGGACGGTATCTACGTCACGGGCTCCAGCGTACTTTCAAAAGCCGGAGTTGCTGGAAGCAAGAAATGCGCCGTTTTCTCTCCTCGTGCGATGCGCGAACCTCGACACTTACTTTGTCAATAGATTCAAAAGTTCGGCGAAGTCAACCGGCTTCACGAGGTGAGCGTCGAAGCCGGCGTCTCGGGTTCTTTCGCGGTCTTTGTCTTGCCCCCATCCCGTCAATGCAACCAGTCGAATGGTCTGGCCGACGGTCTGTTCGCGGATGCGGCGACACGCCTCGTAGCCATTGAGGGTCGGCAAACCGATGTCCAACAGCACCACGTCGGGGCAGAACGTTGCGGCAGCCTCCACGGCTTCCAGGCCGTCGTAGGCGGTGTGCGTGGTGTGGCCTTTGAACTTCAATAACACGGCCATTGAATTGGCCGCGTCTTTATTGTCATCGACCACGAGGATGCGCAGGGAACGCGTTGGATCCGTCGCATTTTCAGCGGGGTTCGCCGGCGCCGGCTCGGCCGGTCGGGCTTGCGGTTCTGTGGGCAATGTTGGCAGGCGTACCACGAATTCACTGCCCCGGCCCATGCCTTCGCTGTTCGCTTCCACGGTGCCGCCGTGCATCTCAACGAGGTTTTTCACCAGCGCCAGGCCGATGCCTAGCCCGGTAGAAGAGCGATCGCGCGACGAGTCGGCCTGCATAAAGATCTGGAACAGGCAGGGAAGATCGTCGGCACTGATGCCAATGCCGTTGTCCTGCACGCGGATCACGGCTTGGTCGGCGACTCGTTCGACGCTGAGCCGGATTCGGCCGCCTGCGTCGGTGAATTTGCAGGCGTTAGCGAGTAGGTTGGTGACGATCTGAATTAGCCTGACCGGATCGCCGTTCACCTCCACCGGTCGCGAAGGCAGCGTGACAGTCAGTTCGTGCTTCATGTTTTCGCAGATCGGGCTGGTGGCCTCTTCGGCCTGCCGGATGATAGACGCCAGACTGACCCGTTCCTTGCGGAGTTCGATCTTGCCCCGGCTCACTCGGCTGACATCGAGAAGGTCATCCACCAGCCGCACCATCTGCCCGATCTGCCGCTCGATGATTTCGGCCGCGGAACTGACGGCACTTTGATCGCCGCTCTTGATCCGAAGCACCTGCAGCATGTTTCGAATGGGGGCCAGGGGGTTGCGCAACTCGTGGGCGAGCATCGCGAGGAATTCGTCCTTGCGGCGGTCGGCTTCGGACAACTCGGCTGTGAACTTCTGCAATTCAACTGCGCTTCGCTCGAGTTCACCCTGCAATTTCTTGCGTTCGGTAATGTCACGTATGTTGCATTGGATGACCCGGTGGCCGCCTTCCTGGTAGGCATTGGCGACCACCTCTACCTCGCGGCGCTGGCCAGTCTTATGTTCCAGCGGCAGGTTCTCGTAGCGGACGTAGCCCCGCTTCTGCAACTCGGCGACAGCCTCGAGGCTCGCGGTGGCGTCTGCAAACACGCCGATTTCCCACAGCATCCTGCCGAGCACCTCCGCGCGCGTGTGGCCAAGCATTTCCAGGATGTAGGGGTTGACATCGGTGATCTGGCCAGTCTGCCCGTCGAGAATTAGCACGCCGTCCTTGGCGGCTTCAAAGAGCCGGCGGAAACGGATCTCGGAGGTGCGCAGCGCCGCTTCCGCCTGCACGCGCTCGGTAATATCCAGAACGACACCATGCACCCCGACGACCTCACCGTCCGAGCTGGGTACCGGATAGTAGCTCAACAGCCAGTCGCGCTCCTCTCCGTTCGCAGCACACGCCCCATGCATTTCAATCCCGAGCGACGGCTCGCCGGTTTGAATGACCTGGCGGAGCAAGCGTTCGACCGTGTGGACCACCTTCGGGTCCAATACCTCGCCCGCGGTGCGCCCGATGTGTGCTTCGACCGATCGCCCGTTGATGGCCGCGGCCCAGGCATTTACTCGCACGTAACGCAGGTCTGCGTCGAACTGGAACAGCCCGGCCGGAGCCGTCGCATAAAGCGTGTCCAATTCGCGCATCTGCCGCGCGATCGTTTTCTCTGCCTGCTTCCGCGCGGTGATCTCCTCGACGATCGCGCCGAAACCCAAGACCTCACCCGCGCTGTTGCGCACGGGATACCAGCTTTCATTCCAGGTGCGCGTCTTGTCGGGCGCCGATTGCGTCACATCGCTGAACTCGTGATTCAACACGGCTTGGCCCGTTGCCAGGATGCGCCCCGTTACGGCGCGGAGGGTTTCGACGAGTGCGGGGACGATCTCCGAGACATGCCGGCCCGAGTGCGCCGCGGCGGGACTGCCGTTCATCTCAGCGAGACGTTCATTGATGCGCACGTAACGCAGATCCCGATCGATGAAGCAAAAGCCGATAGGTGCGGTGTGGAGAAGGGTGTCGAGTAAGCCGCCGACACGCGCGAATTCCGCCTCACTGCGCTTGCGCTCGGTGATGTCTCGGGTGGCGAAAACCATCCCGGCGTCGGCGCCGTCGGTGTCGCGAAGCAGTGTCAGGCACGATTCGACCTGCAACTCACGGCCATCGTGCATGCGATGGATGGTCTCGCCGCGCCATTCGCCGTGCTCGTGGAGGACACCCCACATTGCGGCTTCCGCCTCCGCGGAAGGCCACTGCCGGGAGTAGATTTGGCTGAGCTGACGTCCGAGTACGTCGCTGGCGGAGATCCGGTATTGCCGCTCGGCGGCGGCGTTCAGGTAGATCACGCACTGTTCGAGATCAATGGCGATCACGGAGTCGCTGACTTGCGCAAGAATCTCGCCGCGGAGTCTATTTGACGTGGCGTCTGCGCTGGCGAGCGTGAAGACCTGCGGGCCGCGCAAAGTCTCGACCACGAGCGAATCGACCTCGCCCGTGCGGATGGCGCGCAGAGTTTCCTCCGCCTCCTCCAGCCGCGCGCGCAACTCAGCATTTTCAGCGCGGAGTTGCCCGTCTGCGCTTGGACTCAGGGCATGCACCGGGTTTTCCGCGGGAGAAGGCGTCATGCTTTCGACTCCAATAGACCGAGCCCGATCATGATGCGTTCCGTCTGAGACATGTCGCCGATGAAGCGGCGCAGCGGCAGCGGCCGTTTTTTGATCAACGTCGGCGCGGCGATGATCTGCTCGCCCATGGCCAGCTTCGGGTGCTGGGAGATGTCCACGATCTCCAGCTCGTAGCGACCTTGCAGATGCTCCTCGCAGATTTTTCGGATATTCGAAATGGCGCGCGAGGAGTGCCGCCTGGTGCTGGTGACGTAGAGTCGCAGGACGTAGTGGGCCTTGTCGTGCGCGGCTGCGGCTTCGAATTCGTTGTCGTCGTCGGGGGTGGCGTGCTTCTTTCTCATCCAGCTCACTCCTTGACCTGTTGCACATCGAGGCCGACGAGCACGCGTTCTTCGTTGCTGAGATCGCCGATGATCTTTTTGATCGGCTTGGGCAGCCGCCGTACCAGCGTCGGCAGGGCGAGGATTTGGTCACCCACGGCGAGCTGCGGCGTCTTCACGAGGTCGATGACCTCGATACGATACTGCCCGGCCAGGTGCGTCTCGCAAATGCGCTTGAGATTAGCAAGAGCGGCGACCGATTTGGCGGTCTGGCCGGCGACGTAGAGCCGCAGCTCGAAAGTCTTGGTCGTGGTCAATGTTTTCCTTTCGTCGCTCTGTTGCTGCCGCCGCGCAATTGCGCCATGGCCGCGCTGTTTTGCTGCGTCGTCATTTCCTGCAAGGTCTCCTGCGCGATGGCGAATTTCACCTCGGCTTCCTCGGCCTCGCCTTCCGCGTGCAGCGCGGCGATCTGCGCCTCGATCGCCTTTCGGCTGCTGGCGAGCCGCCGCAGCTTGCGATCGTGATTGTCCCGGCGCAGCTCGGCGGCGGCGTGCTCGTGCGCCGCCTGCGCCACGCGCGCGGTGCCGGTGAGCACGCGGTCCGCGCCAAGATACACGTCCACGAGATCGATGCCCGCGTCGCTGAGCACGAACTCGCGCACCTGGTT
>Ga0163154_10010460_pt1 | contig 10311 bp, 8 predicted proteins | sample OliLakLV19MP9P1_FD_148649 | JGI IMG/M metagenome (GOLD analysis project Ga0163154, IMG submission 148649) | Freshwater microbial mat bacterial communities from Lake Vanda, McMurdo Dry Valleys, Antarctica - Oligotrophic Lake LV.19.MP9.P1 | ecosystem: Environmental > Aquatic > Freshwater > Lake >...
GTAGCGCACGATGCAGTACTTCTCGACGCCGCTGGGGGTCGCGCCGTTGTTGCCGGTCGGGTCGCTGGTTTGGATCTTGACCTTCACATCGCGCACTGCCGTGATCGCATCATTATCGTTGAACGGATTATCGTCGCTGATAAAGACAGCATTCACGGTTGGCGGCGTGTTATCCGATGGCGCATTGCGCAGGCGGACGCGGCGGTCGGCATCATTGTCATCCTCGTTGGCTTCCGACAACTCATCTTCCGGATCAACCGTGACCGTCACCGTCCCAAAGTTGCCGGACGGGTTAGCCGGAATGCTCCAGGTTGTCGAGATCACCGCCTGGCCGAAGTCTTGCTTGAACAGCGTGTTGATATCGGCGGTTGGAATCTCTACATCCACCGTCGCCGCGCCAGCACTCGGGTCAAGTTCAAAGCGCACCGTCAGGCTGGTCTCACCCTGATCTTCCAACAGATTCTTGAGGTCGGCGCGCGTGCCAAAGAGCGACACATTGGCGCCCACTGTCACCGTTTGGCCTTTGTAGACCACCGGCGGGTCGATGAAGATGTCGTGGCTACGCACGGTCAGGTTGAGTGGGAAGGGCGTGTCGGCGTCCAGCGTCTTCAACCATTCGACGACGGCTTTCTGCTTGTTCACATCCGTCAACGGATCGCTCTGACCGGGCCGTAACCCAGACGCCCGATGGTTCGGGTTGGCCAGCACACAATCCAACGTCTCGCAGGCGCCGTTGTGATAGTAGGGTGGCAAATGCCAGATGGCGAGCAACGATGGAATATTGAAGCCAGCGCCCTTGCCGTCATTGTTGTAGTCAATACCCAGACCATCTTTGCCGGCGGTGTCTTTTTCCACCGCGCCGATCAAAGCAGCACCGGGCACCTGGTTGAGTGGGTTAGCACCGGCAACATTCAGGTTGAAGGATTTGATATCAAACAAGAATTTGGGCAGGAACTGGCCCAGATTCGGGTCGGGCGGTGTGCCCACGCCGTTGAGGTCAGTTTCCGTTACCACATCCGCGGCGGCCGGCGGTGAGGTGAAGTCTTTATTGCTGATCGTCCACTTGGTGCCGCCGTGACATTTCTGGCAACCCGCCTGGAAGAAGAGGCGGCGACCCTGACCCACCGTATTGGCGTTCAGACCACCGGCTACTTCGTCACTGGTCAGCGCACCATTTGGCGTGCGGATAGCGAAGCGCACCCATTCCTTCACCGAATCCAATGCCGCCCAGGAAGTGCTGCTGCCGGGGAGACGCACAGTCACTTGTTGGCGATTGGCATTCGCAATCGGCAGGAAGGGAGCAACGACTTTCGGCGCCGCATCAATATTGCCGGTATCGCTGATGATCAGGCCGTGGTTCGGGTCGAGCACAGCGGGCGGACCAGCGCTCAGCGGGCCGGGACCAGAGACATTGCGGATGTTCAGCTCGAAGTCTTGCACTTCGTCGAAGATTGCCGAGTAGTTAAGCACGCGCTGATCATCCGGGTTGTGGGGGCTCCAGGTGCCATTGAGCGGTACAGACTTGCGCGGGCCAGCGCCAAATTGCCAGATGTTGCCGTCGGTGAGACCGGCAAAGTGACAACTGGCGCAGTTTTGCCAGCCTTCGCTGGAAAGCCGATTAACCTTGCCACCTTCGAAGACACCGCGCGACGAGAAGAAGATCTCGGCGCCGACTTGCAACTGTTCTTCCTCGGAAGCAGGGCTGGGCAGGTTCGTCAGCTTGAGGACCGATTCGACGGTGTCCGAACTCAAGTTGACTACCGAGACATTACGCGAAATGTAGTTCATCACAAAGGCGCGCGTATCGCGGATCACGATACCCAGCGGATTCTTGCCAGCCTTTTCACCCTGCGTGGCTGGGTTTAGGGAATCGTTCAAATCGATATAGCGCGTGGTGCTAATGCTGCCCGTAAAGTCGAGTTTGCCCGCCGCGTCTACAGTGACCTTGACCAACAAGTCGCTGCCCGCCGACACCACATAGCCATTGCCGGCGCCACTCTGGTTGGTGAAGGCGATCGCCCAGGGATTGGCGAAGAAGAGTTTGGTCTTGTTCAGTTCGGGGATGCGCGCACCCAGATGCAAGTTCTTGAACTTGGCGGTGCTGGCGTCGGTTGGCGTGCCAGTGGCGACGTTGTCCAGCACGTTGACAAAGGCGTGCGTGTCCACGTTGAAGCGTAGCGGTCCCAACGGTGAAGAGGCGATGTTGGGCAAGTAGGCTTGTTCGCCACGGATCACGATGCTTTGCATTTGGTTGGGATAGGCGCTGGTGACATTGGCGTTACCAGGAATCTTGAATCCGCTGTCTTGAGCGCCGATCTCAACGCGGGTTGTTGGGCTGTAATCGGCAATATTGACAGAATTGGTATTGATGTTCAACTGGCAGACGACGCCAACTTTGCCATCATCGGTGCCCTGTTTGGCGTTCGCTCCACCAGTAAAGGAGAGGAAACGCGTCACGTAGAGCCGATCATTGTTCAACGTTACGGCCAAACCGCGCGGCTGGAAGTGGCGGTTGCGATCTGGGTCGTTACAGATGCTGTTGCGCAAATCTACCGCACCGATCACATTTTGGGTGCTAGTATCAATCACCGAGATCGTATCTTGCACGCTGTTGGCGACGAAGATTCGTTTGCCGTCCGGCGAGGCGACGATGTTGTACGGTTCGGCACCAGTAATTAGCGTCTTCTGGACTGCGGTGGTGATGCTGCTCGCGTTGCTGGCGGTCACATTGATCACCGTCACGCTGTTGTCGGCGGCGTTGGCCACATAGGCACGATATTGGCCGGGCGCTGCACCCACATCCAAGGCGATACTTTGCGGCTCGTCACCCACATTCGTAATGTTTTTGATCACACTTGGGGTGCCGCCCAAGTTGCCAATCACCGAGACGCTGTCGTCGTCTGGGTTGACAACCCAAATGTGATTTTTGTCTGCCGACATTGCGATGGGGCTGGAATAGGTGGGCGTGTCGAACGCAGTGACAGCAAGTGCTGCGGCGGGCGCGTCCTGGGCATTCATACTCGCCACCGTGTTCAGCACCAACGCGGCGACTAAACCACAGACGAGGGTGCCACCGGCTAACCAATTCCGGCAACGTCGGGCAAACTGTGCTTTGTTCATATTTGTCTCCTTACTACGGTGCATTAAAAACTGAAACGAAAAATGTAACTGCTCATCCCACCGCCCTAACGCTCCTCAAGATGGAGTAGGATGGCTGTGTAGTTACCGAAAAAATTAGTCCTAGCTTTGTGCTACGAGTAGACGACGCAGTTCACCGATGAGTGGCAACCAACCGGCGCCCTTTTCGACAAAGCTATCACCGCCGGCATCGAGCGCTTGTTGGCGACTGTAGGCATCGCTATGAACGGAAAGAAAGAGGATGCGCGGTGGATTGGGCAAGGCTTTAATCAAACGAGCGACAGTGTAGCCATCTATATCAGGCAATTCGATATCCAGAATGATCACATCTGGGTGTAACTCTGTTGCCAGCCGTCGCCCGGTGTGCCCTTCCCCCGCTTCACCCACCACTGTTACATCCAACCCTTCCTCCAGCACCCAGCGCAATGCCTCGCGCACGGTAGGCGCGTCATCAACGATCAACACTCGATAGCGAACGTCGGACTCTTGCATGCTAACTTCCAGAGTTTTGAGATTTGTTACTCTAACATAGCATACTGGAAAGCAAGGAACTTCGCTTCCAGCAAGAGATAGCAATTGTCCGGCTGAAAGTTAGGCTTTATAGCTAACGAAAGTTAGGTACGCAGGGTTAATTACTCATGTTACGCACCTGGGAACGCCGCCATCTCTGGCGGCTGCCGGCAGGATGCCGGCGTTCCCAGGTGCGTAACATGAGTTAATTATTCAGTTGCACCAACCCATGCTTTACCGCGTAGAGCGCCGCCTGTGTCCGGTCTTCGACTTGCAGCTTGGCCAGGATCGTGCTGACGTAGCCTTTGACTGTGCCTTCGGTCAAGCAAAGTGCGTCGCCGATCTGGCGGTTGCTGCGGCCCTGGGCAAGCAGGCGCAGCACGTCTAGTTCGCGTTCGGTGAGCGCTTGGAAGGCATGGTTACTGCTCTGACGCATGAGCACCCGCTGGGCAGCAGGATGCAACGTTGGTTCGCCACGCGCCGCGGCTTGGATCGCGCTGATCAGGTCCGCTTTAAGCAGATCCTTGAGCAAATAACCGGTGGCGCCTGCTTGAATCGCCGCACGCACCATCCGCTCCTCACAAAAGCTGGTGAGAACGACGATCTGGCCGCTGGGGTGAAGTTGGTGGATATGCCGGATCGTCTCGATACCGTCTTTTTCTGCTAACATCAGGTCAATTAGGATCACATCAGGCTTGAGACGCGCGACCAACCCGAGCGCTTCACCGCTGTGGGTGGCCTCGCCGATTACAGCCATTTCGTGTTCTTCGGCAAGTAAAGTGCGCAATCCTTCGCGCACGATTTCATGTTTGTCGATCACCAAGATGCGGATCGCAGGAATCAGTGTCGCAAACCCTTCATCCAGGTTGGATTGTTTGCCAACGCGCGCGGGGTGACGATTGGTGGCGCCCGGCGTCACATGCGGCCACTGGTGTACCCGGCGATGGGCCAGGGCTTCGGTCGTGGTTGGACGGGTGTGCTTAAACATGCGGTCTCCTCAACAAATTTGTTCCGGCTAGCTTGACGGCCTTATGAATTTCAATGTTGAGGCTAGGATAACAAGAGGGGCGTTTGAGAAGCGTCTTGAAAGCGTTTCGTGAGGCGCGTTTTCAAGGAATTAGCGTTTATTCGGTTAACTTTCAACAGATTGCAGCTTAGGAACTCATGTTACGCACTGGGCACCCAGAGGGTACCCGCGCCATCCCTGGCGGCAGGCCAGCAGGATGCCGGCGTTCCCAGGAGAAGCTGCATAACATCTCTTAGGAAGTTTTATAAAGATTTCTCATTTTAGGTTTACTATACACTCAGAAAACCCCGCTTGGCGTTTAACGCAAGGCGTTATACAATAGGGTATGATCAGAAGTTTTAAGGATGCAGAAGCTGAAAAAATATTTCATCGCGAGCGTTCGCGTCGACTGCCAGCCGATATTCAGCAAGTAGCTTTGCGCAAACTACGAATGATAAACCGAGCGAGCGAACTTCATGATTTACGTGTTCCACCAGCAAACCGTTTAGAGCGTTTGGTTGGCAATCGTGTTGGACAATATAGCATCCGGATTAATGATCAATGGCGTATCTGCTTTACCTGGTACGAAGGTGATGCAAATGATGTAGAAATTGTAGATTACCATAAAGGATAAAGCGATGAACACGACTGACAAATTGCAGCCCATTCATCCTGGCGAGATCTTACTTGAGGAATTTTTACTACCGATGAATTTAAGCCAGAATCAGGTTGCACTCGATATCCGTGTACCCGCACGTCGTATCAACGAAATTGTACACGGGAAACGACGTGTCACGGCAGACACGGCCCTGAGACTGGCGCGCTACTTCAACATGTCACCCCATTTTTGGTTGGGATTACAAATGGATTATGACCTGGATGTCGCAGAAGACAAACTGGCTGAACGATTGCAACAAGAAGTAAAGGTGTTGACCACGCTAGCCTAACCATCCACCACCAACTTGTGCCTGACGGCAAAGAGGGCGGCCTGCGTGCGATCATCTACTTGCAGTTTGTCGAGCACCGTGCTGACGTAGCCTTTGACCGTACCTTCCGTCAGATGGAGGGTTAGGGCAATCTCCCGATTGCTGCGACCCTGCGCGATCAGGCGCAGCACATCCAGTTCTCGTTCAGTCAGATCCTTGAAGGGTGAAGGCGCGGTCGTCTGGCGGATCAGCACCCGTTGTGCTTCGGGGTGTAAGGTCGGTTCTCCGCGTGCGGCGGCATGGATCGCGCGCAAGAGGTCGGCCTTGAGGACATCCTTTAATAAATAGCCGGTGGCGCCCGCTTGGATCGCGTCGCGTACATGCTGATCATCGCCAAAGCTGGTCAAAACCAAAATTTCACACGCATACTTACGCGCCCGGATCCGCCGGATCGCTTCAATCCCATCTACCTCGGGCATCACCAAATCCATTAGAACCACATGCGGATGGCGCGTTGCCACCAATTTGACGGCCTCGGCGCCGTTGGCGGCTTCGCCGACCACTTCGATCTCAGCTTCCTCGCTCAGCAGGGTACGCAAGCCTTCACGCACAATGCTATGGTCATCTACGATCAAGACACGAGCAGGTGTGGGTGCTGTCATGACATACCCTTTCCTTTTGATAATTTACGATTTTTGATTTACGATTTACGAAGTTGTCGGGTCGAAATGATAATCCGTAAATCAAAAATCAATTCATGGGTAGTATCGCTTCAACGCGCGTCCCTTCGCCTGGGGCCGTTATCACCCGCAGTTGGCCCCCCAAAGCCACCGCGCGCTCATACATGGTCTGCAAGCCCATGCCAGTGTTGTTTGGCGAAGGGGTGGTCGCAGCTAACATAAATCCGACCCCGTTGTCTTGGACCGTAAGGCGCGTTGTACCATCCTGCGTCACCAGGCCAATAATCGCATGGCTCGCTTTGGCATGTTTGACAATATTGTTGAGCGCTTCTTGAGCAATGCGAAAAAGGGTTGCTTCGTGGGTGGCCGGTTGTCTGGTATAGGCTTGCGCGTCCAGGTCAATGCGCAAATTCTCATGCCCAATCGTCGTCGAATATTTTTGCAGGGCAACGGCCAACCCTTGCTGCTCCACTAAAAGAAGACCCGGCGTAGCGCCTGGTAATGGCTGTTCAGTCGGGCGTAATTCAACCAACAAGGCGCGCATTTCTGCTAATGCCGATTGGCTCAACTCTAACAGACGTTGCATGCGTTGCTCACCTTCGGCTGGGCTGCGCCGCCAGGCTGGTGCAATCGATTGGGCAATCAGCGTCATGCTGAAGAGCAGTTGGGTGACAGAATCATGCAATTCGCGCGCCAAGCGGCGGCGCTCTTCCCAGACGGCGATCCGCTGGTTGTGGCGCGCCATCACTGCGTTCTGTTGGCGATTGTCGATTGCCGTCGCCAATTGCGCGGCCGTAATCTGGTAGGCGTGCAAATTGGCTTCCGGCCATTCATGCACAGCAGGATAGCTGAGGATGACCAGACCAATCCGCCGCCCCCTTGCCATCAGCGGGATCAACGTTAGGGCGGGGCGGTTATCTTGGGCCTGCATCTGGCGTAACACTTCTGGCACGCGCGCATCTGTGTGGACATCGCGAATCGCAATCGTCTGGCCGACATCTAGCAGTGGATCAAGGGCATCGCGCACACTGGGCACTTGGAGCATCAGCGGACATTGCAAACCATCGGTTGGCGTCCAGCGACCACGTACGATCACGGCTGAGCGACGGCCAGCATCATCAAATTCGTAGAGTGCGATGTTACACGCATAGCGCCCACGCACGGCCACCTGCTCCAGGTACGCCTGCACAACATCATCAACATCGATCGCCACACTGATGCGCTGGCTGGTGCGATAGAGTAACCGGGTTTCTTCTAGTGCGCGCTGCGTGTCGGCAAAAAGATAGGCGTGATCAATCGCAACAGCCAACTGGTCGGCAATGATCTGGATCGCCTTTAGATCATCATCAAGAAAAGGCTTGCGGCTGGCCACGTCAAAGACGCCTAATAGTTGCTCACCCAGCAAGATGGGAACGGCCAATTCTGCTTGCAAATCGATCTTTTCTGAAACGGGGATATAGCGCGGGTCAGCATGTACATCATTGACCAGCTCGAATGTGCGTCGCCGCGCGGCTGCGCCGATAATGCCACGTTCAATCGACTGGCGATAACCGACGCGCCCGGCTTCCGGCCAGCGGCTGGCATACGCGCGTTGCACCAGCCAGCCTGGATCAAGAGGATCGACCACGAAAAAAGCAACATGATCGTAGCCTAATTGGGCGTATAGCTCTTTGATCGTAGCACTAAAAAGTTCATCTGGATCGAGGCGGGCGGCGATGCGCTGGCCGACGCGTGCGATCAGTTCCAGGCGTTCAGTCCGTCGTTTTTCTTCAGCATAGTGATGGGCATTGTCGATCACGATGCCTAATTGGTCGGCAATAATCTTAAGATCGGTCACTTGATCACTGCTGATGGTCTGTTTCGATTCGATGTTGAGCACACCTAGTAGCCGGTCATCCACGATCAGTGGCAAGGCCAGCTCAGACATAATATCACTAGCCCCCGGCAGAGGCAGGTAACGTGGATCGCGGCGCACATCGGCAATTAAGATCGGTTGCCGATGGCGGGCCGCGGCGCCAATAATGCCAACTTGAATATTCTGGCGGTAGCCATTCTTGGCATGTTGCATATAGATACCACTGCGGGCCTGCAACACCAAGGTTTGCGGATCTTCCAGATCAGTTAAGAGTAAAGCAATATTGGGATAATGTAGATACTGATTGATCGATTCCACCGCGGTTTGCAAACTTGTTTCCAGATTCAAACTGCTGTTAATCTGACGGCTAATCTCGTTGATCATCGTGCTGCGCGCCGTACGCCGCCGTTCCGATTCAAAGAGACGCGCGTTAATAATGGCAATTGCAGCGTGTTTGGCAAAGAGCGAAAGGATTTCTACATCTTGCTCGGTAAATTGATGAATCGCTGGACGCCCCAAGCCAAAGGCACCAATCAACTGGTTGCGCCATAAAATCGGCACGCCAATCACGGTATAGTCGATGAGAGTGAGTTGGGTCGGGTGGGCTACGTCGCCATAACGCGTAAGGATAATTGTTTGCGGATGGAGCAGGATGTGGCCGAAGATGCCCACGCCAGCGGGGAATTCCGCCCCGAGTTCATTGGCTGGCATCTGATAGACGGCTTCTGTGGTGACGACCTGGCGTTGCTCATCGAGTAGGCCAATCGTGCCATTTTCTGCTTCCAATAGCTCGCAGGCATGGCGGACGATCAACGTTAGCAGCGGGCGCAATTCTAGCTCGCTGCTGATCGATTCGATAATCCCGCGCAAACTTTCTTGTTGACGCAGCAAGTTGGTAAGGTCGGGAGCACTCGTTGCCGACATAGCGGTACGCTCCTCTTGGTTGCCAGCTTGGCCGATAGTACGAAATTCGCACAAGCTTATCACATTTTATACGTCTGCCAAGGCGAGCAAACCCAATTCTTGGGGGGGAGGTTCTAAGTGAGTGACGGCAAAAGGGGAATTCGGCAATGTCTGCACGCTAGATACATCCAACCAACGATTGACGGGAGATGAATTTAAGATGCGAATCACTAAGTCGCGTTCGACCAACGGCAGCTCGCTCAAGCCGGTAATCGGAAAACTACGGAAGCCCCAATCAGTTGGGCGAATTAGCTCTGTATAGTCCATAAACGTCAAACTAATCACCCGCTGCAAAATGCGATCAATACTGATCATGATGTTAGGCGTTAGCTCAATTGTCCACACCGGACGTTTCTCGTCAAAATAAACGTCTAACACGTCACTTTCTGCATCATATTCATAGTGCTCAATCATGCTATTTTTACCTATTACCATAAAGAAAAACTGCCCAAACATTTACCACATAATTATTGGGCGCTAGCTGTCCCGATGCATCGGTCTGCGGAGCAAACAATACGACAACTACCATGTGATTAAATTCTGGCTCAAGCGGCCGACAAGGCCAATAATATTTGTATTTGTATGGGTTGAGCGGATCTTGCTGCCGTCGGCCTTGACGAATGGTAGTAAGTACGTTTTCCAGATAGTTAGATAGCCAAGGCCGCTTTTGCATGGCGTGGCACCATCGCTCGTCGGTCATATAAATCTGGTTGCCATACCGGTCATGGACTATCCAACGCGCCAAGTGATTCACCTAACTTAGTATAGCGAAAAAGAATGATAAATGCAATACTTTTTAACGCGTCCGCCGTAGCCGGGGATTGACCACCGGCTCCAAGCCCAGCGAAATCAACATAAAGGTTAAGCCCGTCAACACGATCAGCAGCCCGGGCGGGATGATCCACCACCAATAGCCGACATAGACACCGCCGGTGCGGAAGCCACTCTCCAAAATCTGGCCCCAGGTTGGGATCGATGGATCGCCCAATCCCAGAAAGCTAAGTCCGGCTTCGGCCAGGATCGCTGAGGGCGCAGCGAAGATCAAATGCGCCAGGACATAGGGCGCAATCTGGGGCAAAATGTGACGGAACATCACCCGGCCCCGCGACGCGCCCAAACTTTGGATCGACTCGGCCAGCGTGCTGGTGCGCGTGTGGAGCACCATCGAGCGTACTTGGATTGTAAAGCCGGGCCAGCTAAAAGCGACGAGGACAAAAAGCAACACATAGAGGC
>Ga0163154_10010464_pt1 | contig 10308 bp, 8 predicted proteins | sample OliLakLV19MP9P1_FD_148649 | JGI IMG/M metagenome (GOLD analysis project Ga0163154, IMG submission 148649) | Freshwater microbial mat bacterial communities from Lake Vanda, McMurdo Dry Valleys, Antarctica - Oligotrophic Lake LV.19.MP9.P1 | ecosystem: Environmental > Aquatic > Freshwater > Lake >...
TGCGGCAAGGTGCATTCTTTACGATGTTTGTACCGCATCCATCAGTCTGATTTTATCCCGTGAGTAATCAACAAGAATCATGTAGGGTAAATTCACAGTCTGGCGTTATAAGCAAGCCTAAAAGACGACAGTGCAACCATTAAACAGACGACTATAAACTGAACATTAATACAAAGACAAACCATTTTGACAAGTTACCAACATACAGACCATATTTCAACTGGACAGCGAGTAAGCCGACACTCAATGCCGACCCTTCTGTATTTTTTATTTTCCCCACCGCACATTTTTTTTAATTCAATTTTAGCCAGCCGCACAAGTGGCACATTTGGTTTTGCCACAACCGCATAAGCCGACACACAGGCAAAACCAAAAGAGCCGTTTTTAGCAACCCTTTAAAGACTTTAGATCCATTTGAAACTTTACATCTCAGCACTGGTTTCATTTAATGCTTCAAACTATTTATTTTTCGCATTATCAAAAATCGTTTTATTTTATGGGGAGTGCAAACCGTGATAGGAAGCAGAAGCGGAATATGTGTGAATTATGTAATTTAATTTCCAGAAGCATGTAATGCATGGCACAACAAGAGTGCCGATATTTGTTTGTGGCATAAATTACAATTCGCCTCTTTTAGCTATTATAAATAGCCACTCAACGAAGACTAGTAAATTGCCCCATTAACCTGTTCACCTTTGCGGCACATTAATTTAATCAAATACAAAATGAAAAAACAAACAATACTTCCAATCTTATTTGCAGCAGCCTTAAGTTTCCTTGCTTCCTGCAATTCAAACCCAACCGCTGACCAATATCTGCAAGACGATAATCACCGCAAGGACATTGTTCTTACAATGGTTCATCATCAACCCTACATGACAGAAATGATGCATGAAATGATGAACAACGACAGTTGCAAACAAATGATGATGGACAACATGATGAATGATCCGGATATGAAGGGAATGCACATGGACAAAATGATGAGCATGTGTAAAGATGATTCGTCAATGTGCAAAATGATGATGGGCAAAACAATGGAAATGTGTGATATGGATCAGTCAAAATGCAATATGATGATGAGATCCATGCAGTCACACCCTAATGTAATGAAGTCAATGAAAGGAATGTGCAACATGGGTGCATCGGGAATGGATGCTGACGGAAACCACCACAAAAAAAAGACTGCGGCAGTAGTTTATACCTGCCCAATGCACCCCGAAATTATTAGAGATAAACCAGGGAAATGTCCAAAATGTGGCATGGACTTAGTACAGAAAAAATAATTATACAGGTCAACAGCAAAACTGAAGAAAAGGAAACTGTATAACTGAAAATAAATAAAATAATAAATAAGGAAAATTCAATCAAGCATACTTACCACATTGGTGGCATGAGTTGCGGAAGATGCGCCTCAACAGTAAAAAATAAATTATCTGCCGCTCCCGGTGTAATATCCGTGCAAGTTGACTTGGCAAAGAAGGAAGCAGAAATTACTTCTTCGCAAGTAATTAAAGCTGATAAGCTGCAAGAGGCATTAAGTTATACGGGTTATACCCTATCTGAACTTAGAAATCCAATATTTTTATAACATCTCATTCCTGAATAACAAAAAATAAATAAAATGATGCACGATAATTCATGGGGCTTTGGTATGGGTTGGGGTATGTGGATTATTCCACTTGCTGTTATACTCATCATTGTCTTCTTATTGAGAGGCAAACGCAAGAAATAAAATGAATGTAAGTAATGCAAAATCTCTGGCTTTCAATTTTACCACCAATTATCACTATTGCAATTGCAATCTGGTCTAAGAAAATTATTCCATCGCTTTTAATAGGATTATTGGCAGGATGCTATTTTCTTAACCCAACTCTTACAGGTGGTTTTGAAACTGCGGTTGGCCAAATTGTAAATACATTAACTGATAGCGGAAGTCTTCAGGTGCTTCTGTTTCTTTATTTGTTTAGTGGTTTAATTTCCCTCCTAATAAAATCGGGAGGTGTAAAAGCATTTTCAGATATAGCAGACAGGCATATAAAAAGTGAAAAAGGTGTATTCTTTTTACTATGGGCTTTGATACCTGTTACTTTTATTGATTGTGGTTTCAGGATTGTTGGTGCTGGTTCCATCACCCGTTCGCTTGCTGAAAAGAATAAGGTAACGAATGAACGGTTTGCTTTTATGCTTAACAATACTGCAAGTCCTGTAGTAGAACTAATTCCTATCGCAACTACTTTTGTTGGATTTAATATTGCAAATATCAGCATCGGTTTGAAAGCATCCGGAAACCCTGAGAATACTTCAGCTTATGAAATCTGGCTAAAGGCCATTCCTTTAGAGTTTTTCAGCATCGTGTTAATCATTATTACTTTTTTTACCATCTTCTATCAATTCAAAAAACCGGTAAATGCTTCGGCAAAACCTTCTGCTGAAAAAGAAATGAAAGGAATGAAAATGAACATGGATGAAGATAAACCATTAATAAAGCCAAGGGTGATTAATCTTATTGTTCCATTGTTGAGCGTAATCTCTCTAAGTGTTTTTTTCTTTTGGTTTTTTGGGAAAGATAAACCGGGCAACAATACTTTTATTGAAGCCATGTCAAACACTGACCCTAACAGAGCCATGCTTGTCGCGTTGTTTATCACTTTAGCTATATCTGCTATCTTTTACTTTTTTCAAAAATACAATCTTAAGGAAATGACATCCGATGTCATATCAGGTGGCAACAAAATAATGACGACCTTGGTAATTCTTGCCTTAGCTTGGCCTTTAGCAACTGTTTCGCAAGCATTGGGTTTGAATGAATTTATACAGCAAAACGTAGGCAATTCTATGCCTACTTGGAGTGTAGCCGTTTCGCTTTTTATACTGTCATCTGCCGTAACTTACTTTATAGGTTCAGGTTGGGGCGCAGCTTCTTTACTCATGCCTATTGCAATTTCAATAGCAGTAGTGTCTGGAGCAGGCATTCCCCTTTGTGTAGCGGCAATAATTACAGGAGGCACATTCGGTGATGTTACTTCACCGGTCGCAGGAATGACGAATATGTCATCCAATATTGCTCATGCAGACCACTCGGCATATTTAAAGTATGCAAATCCGTATAATTTTATTGCTGCAGGGATTGCAGCAGTTTTATTTTTAGTTGCTGGATTTACTTTGTAATATAGTAATGCAAAAGAAATCAATGTTCATAATTATGAAATAAAATAACATTTTATTTAAATGAAACATACATATCAAATATCAGGAATGACCTGCGATGGTTGTCGCAACCACGTTCAAAAAACGTTGAGCGAAATACAGGGAGTTACTAATGTGGAAGTAAATCTGAAAGAAAAGTCGGCAAGTATAGAAATGGAAAAACACATTCCATTAGAATTATTTAAGACCGCACTGGAAAAAGATGGTGGAAAATATAGTATAGGAATGTTGAACGAAACAATGATAGACAAGCTAAAGGAAAAACATATTTCAAAGCCTGATAATATTGGAAAGTATTATTGCCCAATGCACTGCGAAGGCGATAAAATTTATGACAAAGAAGGCAACTGCCCCGTGTGTGGAATGGATTTGGTAAAGCAGGCGAGTATTTCAAATGCTGCAAAGTACACTTGTCCAATGCACCCAGAAATAATTGAAGATGCACCTGGCAATTGCCCTATTTGCGGAATGGATTTAGTGCCATTAGTGCCAACAGATAATGAAAATAAAACCTATCAAACATTACTCAAAAAATTTAAAATTGCGGTGGCTTGCACCGTGCCTATTTTGATTTTGGTAATGGGGGAAATGATACCCAACAACCCAATTTCAAAGTATCTGAATGTAGGTTTTAAAAATTGGTTTCAATTTGCATTATCACTTCCAGTTGTTTTTTATGCGTGTTGGATGTTTTTTGAAAGAGCTTGGGTTTCTTTCAAAACTTGGAACTTAAATATGTTCAGTCTTATTGGTGTAGGAGCTGGAGCAGCATTTATTTTTAGCATTGTTGCCTTACTTTTTCCCTCCATTTTTCCCGACCAATTCAAAAATGCTGACGGTTCTGTTTTTCTATATTTTGAAGCAGTAACTGTTATTCTTACTTTAGTTTTATTGGGGCAACTGTTAGAAGCAAGAGCCCACAGCCAAACCAGCGGGGCAATAAAAGAACTATTAAAATTAGCCCCAACAGAAGCGATTTTAGTTGAAAATGGTATAGAAAAAAGGATTTCTATACACGATATAAAAGTAGGCGATTTATTGCGAGTGAAACCAGGCGATAAAATCCCTGTTGATGGTAGTATTACAGAAGGCAGTAGCAATATAGATGAAAGTATGGTAACAGGTGAGCCTATTCCTGTAGAAAAAAAAGTGGATGATAAAGTAAGTTCAGCGACTATCAACGGTAATAAATCTTTTGTAATGAAGGCCGAAAAAGTTGGAGATGAAACCCTACTTGCACAAATTATAAAAATGGTAAATGATGCCAGCCGAAGCAAAGCACCCATTCAAAAATTGGCAGATAAAATTTCTAAATATTTTGTACCAACGGTTATAATCGCTTCAATCATTACATTTTTTATCTGGAAATTATTAGGTCCAGAGCCTTCTTATGTATATGCTTTTGTTAATGCTTTGGCAGTATTAATTATTGCTTGCCCCTGTGCTTTAGGTTTGGCAACGCCAATGAGTGTGATGGTTGGTGTGGGCAAAGGTGCACAAAGTGGCGTATTAATTAAAAATGCAGAAGCATTAGAAAAAATGGATAAGGTGGATGTACTCATTACCGATAAAACAGGCACTATTACTGAAGGTAAACCTTCATTAGAAAAATTGCATTCGTTCAATAATTTTTCCGAAAATGAACTTTTGCTTTTTGCAGCGTCAATCAATTCTCAAAGCGAACACCCATTGGCAGAAGCCATTGTGAATAAAGCAAAAAAAGAAAAAGTAGAAATAAAACCTATTTCTGAGTTTGAAGCAATTTCAGGAAAAGGTGTTATTGGTATGGTAGAAAATAAAAAAATTGTTATTGGCAATGATAAACTCTTGCAAGATAAAAATGTAGTCATTTCCGATAATCAAAAAGAGCAAATCGTAGCCGAACAGAAAAAAGGTAAAACCGTTTCCTATTTTGCAATTGATGGAAAATTGGAAGGCTTTCTCATTATTTCTGATGCAATAAAAGCAAGTAGCAAAGATGCCATTCAAAAATTGATGGATGAAGGCGTGGAAGTAATTATGCTCACAGGTGATAATCACAATACAGCAAAAGCTGTTGCAGCGGAATTAAACCTTACCAATTTCAAAGCAGAATGTTTGCCACAGGATAAATTGGCTGAAATTAAAAGATTACAAGCACTCGGAAAAGTAGTAGCAATGGCAGGAGATGGTATAAATGACGCACCGGCACTTGCCCAAGCAGATATAGGAATTGCAATGGGTACAGGTACCGATGTAGCCATTGAAAGTGCAAAAATCACTTTATTGAAAGGGGACTTACAAGGCATTGTAAAAGCAAAATCATTAAGCCACAAAGTGATGAAAAACATTAAGCAAAACTTGTTTTTTGCTTTTGGATACAATGTATTAGGAATACCTATTGCAGCAGGTATTTTATTTCCGTTTTTCGGAATACTATTATCACCAATGATAGCGGCAGCAGCAATGAGCTTTAGTTCGGTTTCGGTTATTGCCAATTCATTGAGATTAAAAAACATGAGCCTTTAAAATAAAATACTTAAAATGGTTATTCAAAAAGCTTTTTATAAAAAAATGCTGTCAATAGCAACAAAGTCAAATAACAATTTAAAATTTTAAAAGATGAAACAAATAAAAAACACCTTATTGCTTTTTATGGCATTGGTATCAATTACTATCAGCAGCTGTGCTGCTCAAATTAAAAATGCAAAAACAGAAACTGTAAAAATTTATGGCAACTGCGGAATGTGTGAAACAACCATAGAAAATTCTGGAAATCTAAAAAAAGTAGCACATGTAGATTGGAATAAAGACAGCAAAATGGCTACTCTTACTTATGACACTACTAAAACCAACCAAACTGCAATTGTGAAACGGATTGCTTTAGCAGGTTATGATAGCGACCAGTTTCTTGCACCTGATGAAGTATATGCAAAACTTCCCGAATGTTGTCACTACGAAAGAGTTAACAAATCAGCCCTGATACAAAATGAGATCGTAGAAACACATTCTATGCAAAACAACCCAGCAGCTTCTGAAAAGAAACAAGAGGTAAATCAGTTGAAAGCTATTTTTGATAACTATTTTTCGTTAAAAGATGCCTTGATAAAATCGAATCAAAAATCAGCTACTTCGATAGCAAAAGATTTGCTTTCAAATATTAATGAAGTAAAAATGGAAAAACTCTCTGCCGATGAACATACTGTTTGGATGAAAGTGATGAGCGGTTTAAAATCAAGCACAAATTTAATATCCACTTCAAAAAATCTTGAAAAGCAACGAAACGCCTTTATGGATTTGTCAGCAAACATTTATGATTTAATGAAAGTGTCAAAACAAGATTCTCCAATTTACTACCAACATTGCCCAATGTATAATGATGGTAAAGGGGCAAATTGGCTGAGCAAAGAAAACGCAATTAAAAATCCATATTACGGTTCGCAAATGCTGACATGCGGCAAAACGGTAGAAACGATTAAATAAATAAAAGTACTACTATGGAAAATTCAAACGGACACAAAAAAAATAATAAATACACGACATTCTTTTTAATGTTAGGTGCTTCCTTCATTGCAATGTACATCACAATGTATTTAAACACCTACTCGATAGACCACTTATATTTTAGTCTTACACGTTTTTATATGACGTGTTTAGGTATTTCTGCAATGGCATTAATAATGTTATTATTTATGTTGGGGATGTATAAAAACAAGAAAAAAAATATAGCGATAATGCTTGGAAGTTTTATGCTTTTTAGCTCTGCATTATTTCTTGTCCGAATTCAAAGACCCATTATAGGCGATATTTTATGGATGAAAGCAATGATACCACACCACTCTATTGCCATTTTGACGAGTGAAAGGGCAGATATTAAAGACCCAAAAGTTAAAAAACTGGCAGAGGATATTATCAAAGCGCAAAGAAAAGAAATTGAAGAAATGAAAGCAATGATAAAACGATTAGAGAATGAAAAATAACAAAATCGTATGTGCCATATTGCTTTTATTTATTGCAAGTAAATTAACTGCCCAGAACGTAGTAAAATATGAATTAACCGTAACAGATACAATTGTCAACTTTTCGGGTAAAGAAAAAAGAGCCATTGCAGTAAACGGACAAATCCCAATGCCTACACTAGTATTTACCGAAGGTGATACTGCAGAAATAATAGTGCATAACCAGCTAAATGAAGGCACTTCACTACATTGGCATGGATTGCAGTTACCAAATAAAGAAGATGGTGTGCCATTTTTAACTCAAATGCCTATAAACTCAAATGAAACCTATGTATACCGATTTCCAATTATTCAAAACGGAACGCATTGGTACCATAGTCATAAAGGGTTGCAGGAGCAAATAGGTATGTATGGTTCTTTGATTTTACTAAAGAAAAAAAACGACCCAACATTTAGAAAAGGCATTGATGATTTGCCAAGTGTTCCAATAGTATTAAGCGAATGGACAGACCTAAAACCTGAAAACGTACACAGAATGTTACACAACGCTTCTGATTGGTTTGCTATTGAAAAAGGAACTACTCAAAGCTATGCCGAAGCAATCAAAGCAGGACATTTTAAAACTAAACTTAAAAATGAATGGAAGCGAATGTTGGCAATGGACGTAAGCGATATATATTATGAAAAAGTATTGATAAACGGACAAAACGAAAGCCAACTTTCACAATTCAAAGCAGGTGACAAAGTACGTTTACGCATTTCAAATGGGGGGGCTTCTACTTATTTTTGGCTTACTTATGCAGGTGGTAAACTGACCGTAATTGCTAATGATGGCAACGATGTAGAACCTGTAGAAGTAGATAGATTGATTATTGGGGTTTCTGAAACTTATGATGTTATCGTTACCATTCCAGCCGAAAATAGGGCTTACGAATTTTTGGCAACTTCCGAAGATCGTATCAAATCCACGTCATTGTATTTGGGTAGTGGTGTTAAGCAACTCACAAGCCCATTGCCTAAATTAAAATATTTTGAAGGTATGAAAATGATGAACGGAATGATGAAAATGAACGGCAATTTGGACGATATGGGAATGAATATGTCACTTCAAAAAATGGATATGAATGTTGTGATGTATCCCGAAATTACAGGCGTAGGCAAAAAGAAAAAAAACGGAATGATGGAGATGAAAATGACCGAAGATGATTATAAAAGCAATAAACTTTCGGATATTGTTACACTGAATTATGCAATGCTAAAAGCACCAAATCCAACCACGCTTCCTGAAGATGCTCCAGTCAAAGAATTACGTTTTGAACTCACAGGAAATATGAATCGTTACGTTTGGAGTTTGGACAATAAAGTACTTTCAGAATCTGATAAAATTCTTATTAAAAAAGGTGAAAACGTAAGGATTGTCCTTTTCAATAATTCGATGATGAGGCATCCTATGCACTTGCATGGCCATGATTTTAGGGTGATGAACGGACAGGGTGAATATGCCCCACTAAAAAACGTGCTGGATATTATGCCTATGGAAACAGACACTATTGAATTTGCCGCTAATATAGATGGCGATTGGTTTTTTCACTGCCATATTTTGTATCACATGATGGCGGGTATGAATCGGGTTTTTTCTTATGAAAATTCGCAGCCTAACCCACAATTAGCAAATAAGGAATGGGCGTATAATAAATTACAAGCCGAAAGTAACCAATTTCATTTTATGGCAGAAAACGACTTTGCAACCAATGGAAATGATGGTTTGGCGATACTTCAAAATACACGTTGGAGCATAGGCACAGAATGGCGTTTGGGTTATCACGACAGACACGGCTACGAAACAGAAACCCACATTGGGCGATACATTGGCAAAATGCAATGGCTTATGCCATTTGTTGGTTTTGATTGGCGGTATAGAAAGTTTGGAATAGACGAACAAGAAACTAATTTGTTTAGTCAAACCAATTCAAAAGACAATCGTAACTTAGTAAGTGTAGGTTTTAATTATACATTACCAATGTTGATTATTTTCCAAACCGAAGTCTTTCATAATGGTGATGTACGTTTACAATTAATGCGAGAAGATATTCCAATTTCTAAAAGAGTACGAGCAGGGTTTATGCTAAACACCGACAAGGAATTTATGGTGGACTTACGTTATATTGTGAACAAAAATATTGGTATCAGAACACATTACGACAGCGATATGGGATTTGGATTAGGACTTAGTTTGAATTATTAAATACCCCCTAATGTGCAAGCACAATTAAAAAACCGTACCAGCCGACACACGACCAAAGTTTTTAATAGAGCTTGCAAAGCCGACCCAAAGAAAAATTGTTTTTAAAAAATTTCCAACGCTTCAAAAAAAATAAAAAATGCAACGCACAGCCGACACTCAATGACACGACAACTCAACAACGACAATGGTTTACAAGCACCGTGGACAAGAACGCCAGCACCTAACAGCACCCTAAAAAAAATGGCGGGGGAAGTGCGAATACAAACAGTTGTGCAACTAATAAAGTTTGGTGGGTATAGACAGTTTAGTGTTCCAAAGCCGCCACTTCTTTTAGCCGCAAACCGTTATACGCAAGCTGGGCTGACGGTTTGAAAGACAATTGAAATATCATTTTATCATTTCGTTTATTTCCTAAAACAAAACTCCTCCGCTTTTTTTTGACAATTTCTAAAAAGCATTTTAGGGCCGCAGCATTTTCGTTTCCAGAAAATTGATTTGTGCTCGAGCAAGTGTAGCGACTGTTTCCCGCTTTTTTTGGCGAATACTTTGTAACGAAATTCTTAAAACTTTATCGAATATTTCCTGACGCTCGGTTTTGTTTTTTTCGCACAGTGACGAATTTTTAAAAACTTTTGAATTTTACAACTGTGTTTCGACAGCTAAGTAAAACTTCGACTGAAACGCCAACGACACTGATAAAACTGGGTGTCCCAGCAAGCGTATAACAGCACCTTTGCGAATATGCCGGGATCTTGCAAGTTGCAAATGCTTTTTTAAAATGGTCGCTTCGCGTTTTATTTTGCATTTGCCATTTAGTTTATTACATTTAATAAAGTTTTTCGGTTAAGACAGTTTTATGCAAGTAAAACCGGCACATCGCAAAGCTGCAAACCGTTATGTGCCATTTTAAAAGAC
>Ga0163154_10010465_pt1 | contig 10308 bp, 4 predicted proteins | sample OliLakLV19MP9P1_FD_148649 | JGI IMG/M metagenome (GOLD analysis project Ga0163154, IMG submission 148649) | Freshwater microbial mat bacterial communities from Lake Vanda, McMurdo Dry Valleys, Antarctica - Oligotrophic Lake LV.19.MP9.P1 | ecosystem: Environmental > Aquatic > Freshwater > Lake >...
CGCCCAGATCGCCCTGCTTGGCGCGCGACAACTCGGCGGCTTCACTTGGCTGCAGGGCCGCTACTTCGAGCGCTTGGAGCGCTACCTCGACTACTGGTTCTGGTACTGCGACCTCGACAAGAACGGCCTTTGCGTCTGGGACAGCGCCGACCACAGCGGCATGGATAATCAGGACAGCCGGGCCGGCGGCTGGGGCTCGTCAGCGATCGAAGGGGTGGATCTCAACTGCTACCTTGCGCGGGAACTCCGGGCCATGGCCGTCATCGCCGAGGCCCTGGGACTGTCGCGAAAGGCAGTTGGCTTTACCGAGCATGCCCAACGCTTAGAGCAGCTCATCGACCAGACCTTCTGGGATGAAACCGACGGCTTCTATTACGACCGCCATGAACGCGAGGGCCGGGCGGTGCGGGTGAAGTCGGTCGCGGGATTCATCCCGCTCTGGGCGCTGCCGCTTCCTCAGGAGCGGGCGGACCGGCTGGTACGCGAGCATCTGCTCAATCCCGCCGAGTTCTGGCGGCCTTTCCCGGTGGCGAGCTACGCCAAGACCGAGCCCGACCACCACCAGCAGCTCGTGGCCGACAACTGCAACTGGCGCGGGCCGGTGTGGATCCCGACCAATTATATGATCGCCCACGGCCTGCGACGCGCCGGTTTCGTCGCCGAGGCGAAGGATCTCGCCTACCGCACCTTCGCGATGGTGCTCGCCGAGACCAGCACCCGCGAATACTACAACGCCGAGACCGGCTGCGGCCTGGGCCTTGATCCCTTCTGGGGCTGGTCGAGCCTAGCCTACCTCATGCCCCTTGAACAAGAGCTGGGCTACGATCCCACCGATCCCGCCTGCCCGATCATCCAGCCGCTTGCCGCCCGCTGTCTTGGACTCCGCTTTCCTAGCTGAGTCGTCCCCGTCATGTCCCTCTTGGAAGCAGCTATGCGTCATGTCCTCCTCGCCTTGGTCGCCTGCGCCCTGGCGCTATCTGACAGCTCGGCAGCGGAACAGGGCCCCATCGTCTTCCCCGCTGACGCAGTGGTGGTCAACGTCAAGGATGCTGGCGTCAAGGGCGACGGGGTCAGCGACGACACCGCCGCCCTCAATGCCGTTTTCAAGAAGTACTGCGGCACGATGGGGATCATCTATATCCCGGCCGGCACCTACCTGGTCTCAGGCCCATTGGGCGGCGACGGCATCTGGATGCGCTGGACCTACATCCAGGGCGCCGGCCGCGATCTGACCATCATCAAGCTTAAGGACCGCAGCTCCGGCTATCAGGAGCCTGCCAATCCCCTGTGGTTGTTCATGACCTCCCCCGACAAGGCCCCCTGCAACTGCTTCACCGGCAAGGATAGTGGCTGTAACATCGCGTTCGACATCCAGATCAACGACCTGACCCTCGACACTGGCTCCGGCAATCCCGGAGCCATCGGCATGCATTACCTCTGCAACAACACCGGCGGCATCAAGAACGTCACCATCCGCTCCGGCGATGGTCAGGGGGTGACCGGCCTGGATATGAAACATTACGGCCAAGGGCCAAGTCTGGTCAAGGGAGTCACGGTGATCGGCTTTGATTGCGGACTGTGGACGAAACGTGAGCGCTATCAGAACGTTTTTGAAGACATCCGACTTGAGAACCAGCGCGTCGTCGGCCTGCGCAACACCGGCCTGCCTATCACCGTGCGGAAGCTGCATAGCCGCAACAAGGTTCCCGCGGTGATCAACCAGGTCCAGGAGTCGGCCACCGACAAGATAAAGTGGGAGGGCCAGATTGTGCTCATCGATGCGGTCCTTGAGGGCGGCGATCCCGCCGCCGTAGCGATCGTCAACCACAGTTCGATGTACCTGCGCAACTGCATCGCCAAGGGCTACAAGGCCCTGCTTGAGAATAAAGGGGCCCTGGTCGAGGGCTCTGTCATCAAGGAATGGTTCTCGGACGAGTGGCAGACCCTCTTCCCCACGGCCAAGCGTTCGCTTGGCCTGCCGGTCAAAGAGACCCCGGACCTGCCCTACGAACCGCTGACGTCCTGGGAGAGCGTCGGCGCCCATGCCGACAAGGTGGTGAATGACGATTGGGGCCCCGCCATCCAGGCCGCCATCGACAGCGGCAAGTCCACCGTCTACTTCCCCAAGGGAATAGGCAGCAAGGACGCCAAGGGCAAGTTGATCGGCTATACCATCCGCACACCGGTGATCGTGCGGGGCGCGGTACGGGTTATGCAAGGCTGCGGGAACGCGATCAAGGCGGACGACCAGGCCCTGGCCGGCAAGCCTGCCATTCGCATCGAAGCGGGCAAACCGGACACGGTCTTCTTCGAGAAGTTCACCTTCGAAGGCAAGGGGACGCACATCGAACAGGCGGCCCGCACCCTGGTGGTGCAGCAGAGCCGCTGGCTGCGCACCGCCAATGCGGCCGGCTGCGGCGACCTCTTCGTCGACTGCTGGGGCGGCACCGGCATCTTCACCGTACCGCAGCAGGTCTTCGTGCGTTCGCTCAATATGGAGGCCAGCACTGATGAGCCGATGCTGGTGAACGCCGCCGCCGACATTTGGATCCTCGGCCTGAAGACCGAAGGAAGCTCCACCAACCTGCACAACAAGGCCAAGGGCCGGGTCGAGATCCTAGGCGGACTGCTTTATCCCGCCAATAAGGACCCCAGGGTGGGACGCCTGCCCGGCTTCATCAACGAAGGCGGGGCCTTCTCGCTCATCACCTGCACCATGTGGGCGCACAAGAACGCCGTCCAGGATACCGTGGGCGGGACCACCAAGACCCAGGCGGATTCCGGACGCTACTGGAACTATGTCTACCTGCCGGGAACCAAGCCCTGATGATGCTGGCCGGTACGCTCTGCCGCCAAGCGCGACCGCAGAACTACGCTCAAGGGGGGCAGGTGTGCGCATCAATGCGGCCCTTGGGCCGGACACCTGCCCTCATTAATGATATGATCTTTGCCGCGACCACCTTTCCCCAGCCACGGAACACCCCATGCCCGCTACCTTCCGCCCCCTCCTGGTCCTCCTCCTCGCAACGCTGTCCGGCGCCGCCGAACTTAAGCTCCAGCCGACCGAATTGGTACTGGTCGATGGCCGCACGGTACAGGGTCAGCTTGCCACCGAATTGGACACCCACCTGATCGTCTATTCGCCGGGCCTGGGCACGCTCAAAAGCTTCCGCAAAGAGTTCGTCGCCAGCTACACCAAGGACAAGAAACCGATCAAGGTGTCGGCGCCGCGCGCGCTCAGCCCCGAAGAACTGAAGGTGGACCTGGATTGGAACGGCTGGGTGGATGCCCCGCCCGAGAAGGGCCCCAAGCCGGCCTATACCACTCAGAAGTGGGGGCCGCCTCAGCGTCTAGTGGTGTGGAAGACCCTGAAGCGCCTGGGGCCAGGCAAGAACCAGGTGATCTCGGGACAGAACCAGGTGGCGGTCGGCATGTTCCAGGCCAAGGATGCGGACAACTGGTTGGTGCTGGGCGCACCGCTGCCGGCAGACGGCAACTGGGATGTCGACACCGACGTGATCCTGCCCGGGGTGGCAATCGAGGATGCGTACGCGGTCCACGGTCCCTTCCGCCGCTTCCGCCATCTCAGCGCCGAGAACCATGCCTGGGCGGCCTTCGGCGACGACAAGGACGGCATGGCCGTGGCGGGCAACCTGTGGGTGCACGAGCGCGGCCGGTGTTATGTGCCCAACGTTAAAACCAGCGCCTTTGTCGGCCCATCCCATACCTTCTGCAAGAACGAACGCCCTGCCATCTTCGACGCTTGCAAGGGTGGCAGCTTCAATGTCGATGCCAAGGATTTCATCCCCCTGACCTGGGACAATCGCGGCTACCGCCTTTCCCAGTATATCATGATCCGCAAGGATCCAGGCGCCTCAGTGGAATTCCTCGGCTCCCACCTCACGGGCGACAAGTTCTGGACCTACTCCGGGACCACCATCATCGGACCGGACAGTTCGGTGCATGCGGACACCCGCAGCGGCGACAAGGTGTATAAGGATGGCACCCTCCAGCTGATGTCCGGCGCCCATTGGTCCAAGTTCCAGAACAAGATGACCGGCGGCGACATCGAGGTCGAGGGCCTGGTCGAGTTCGGAACCAAGGAGCGTCCGCTGACCAAGGACGTGGTGGTCTCGTTAAGCTGGAAGGACTTCACCGATGTCAACCACAAGGAAAAGAACCACAAACCCGACTGGGAGCCCTGCGGCTTCCAGGTCTATGCCTCCGGCAAAGTACGGATGGCAAGCGCCGACCCCAAGACCGCCCGGGTGGTCTTCCGTTACCTCAACCGCGACACCGGACCCGCCTGGAGCAGCACCGGCCGCCCACGCAATACCCCCAGCCCCTTCTACAAGGAGCTGCCCCGCCGCATCGATTTGCTGCTGCTGGGCGACGTGCAACTCGACGGGGTGCTCTTCGAAGACCTGCACAAGGGCGGCATCCGGCTTGCGGACCCGGGCATGAGGAGCCGGTTCAAGAACGTCGTCTTCGGCAAGAACTGCGGCAGCGACAAGCCCGACGAGTTGTTTTCGGTGTTCAAGCCCGGAGTGGCCCCGATTGGATGGAGCGAGGATCCGGTGGTCATCAAGGCCACCGCCGAGCAGGCGGCGTCCGCCGGGAAATGAAACCCGGCATAGCGCCACCTGCTGCGGTCCTGGAGCCCTCATCTACGTTAGGATACCGTGGGCGGAGCCACCAAGACCCAGGCGGGTTCCGCACGCGACTGGAACTACATGTACCTGCCAGGCACCACGCCCTGACGATACTGGCAGGCATGCTCACCTTGATGAGCTGGACGATGCCTCAGGGCACCGTGAGGTGGCTGAGCAGTGGCTGGTTGGGTTCGACTTTCAGCGTGGTGGTGCTGCTGCGTCCGTCGCTGCGACGGACGCTTAGGGTGTAGTCCCCGGCCTCGCGTACGACGAGGTGGATGGGGCCCAGGGACCAGCTTCCGGCTACCCCGTTGCCGTTCACCTGCCGGCGGGTCAGCACCCGGCCCTGGGCGTCGCGCAGGGCCAGACTTGCGCCGATCAGGCCCTTCGCTCCGGCGAGTTCGACACTGATGATCCGCGCCTTGGCGATTTTCTTCAGGTAGACGCCCGCGCTTTCCTCCAGATCCGTGCGCAGCGTCAGCGACTCGTTGTGCAGCAGGCGTACGACGCCGTCGGCGCCGCCCAGCAGCAGATCGCTGGCGCCATCGCCATCGACGTCGCCAGCGGCCACGCCCCAGGAGCCGCTGCCGTAGCCCTCCATCGGGAAGACGGAGGGGTCCTGCTTCATGGGGCGCATGAAGGAGCCATAGCCGCGGTTGAGGTGGCAGACGTCCTCGACCCCCTGCTTGCCGGAGGCGGTGTAGATATCGAGTTCGCCGTCAGCGTCGAGATCCTCAGCCAGGGTCCAGAGTTGGCGGGAGGACGACTCCGAGGTCTCATTGCAGGCGCCAATGAAATCAAGGACGCGCTCGCCCTGGGGCACCAGCATGGCGAAGCCGTGGTGGCGCGGCACCAGGACGCTCATGGCGCCGGATTCCCAGAGGGCGCCGATGGCCGCTCCGCCGCAGATCTGGCCATCCTCCGCCGGCGCCAAGGCCAGGGCCGGGATGGCGCGGGGATTGAACCTGCCGTCAGCGCCGCGCACAAGGAGCAGCCCAGTGGGTGTGCCGAGGAAGAGGGCGGTCTGCCCCTGGCCGTCGAAATCGCTGCTCGCGGTCACCAGGGCGCCGACGCCGGCGCCGCATTCCTTCGCATCAAGTCCCAAGCGGGCCGTGGCATCTATGAATGGCGCACCGGCTTTGCCGGGATTGAGGTAGACGCGCACGCCGGTGCTGGTGGCCGCCAGAACATCAGGCCAGCCGTCGCCATCAAGATCGGCCAGGGTCGCATTGATCAGGCCCGGGATGGCGGGCACGCGGTCGCTGCGGGCGAAACCGCTGGCGCCCTGGGTCCATAGCACGCCGTCCAGCAACAGGTCGCGGCGACCGGAACCATCCAGGTCGGCGGCGGCGACCGCCTTGGCCTTGGCCGCGCCGAGGCCAAGGGAGGCGGTCGCATCCTTGAATTCCGGACCGGGCCGCTGCAGCCAGACGCGCAGGCCGGTGTCGGTACAGGCGATGGCGTCAAGCCGGCCGTCCCCATCCACATCCACCAGGGCGACGCCGCCAACTGGCTGCTCGAAGCTGCCCAGGGTGCTGGCGAGGGAGAAATGGCAGGACGGTTTGGCGGGGAAGAAGTCGCGCCCCGCAGACAGGTCGACCATCAGCTCGGCAAGACGGGCAGAGCTGCCGTTGAAGATGCCGCCTAAGGCGTTGGGATCGCCCACCTCCGACCACTGCCAGCGCTCCGGGATGGCCATATCAGGCGTCTTGCCCAGGAACCAGGTGCCGGCGCCGGCGTAGCAGAGCAATTCGTCCTCATGCCCATTCCGATTCTTGCTGACGAAGGCCACCAGGGTCTGGCCGACGGCGAGATTGTAGAGCGCCTCCTCGGCATCGCTGTCGATGCCGATGCGGACCTCGGTGGGGGCGAAGTCGCCCTTGGTGACCCTGACGACCTTGGCAGTGATGAACCGTCCCTTCTCGTCACGGGCGGTGACGGCGAGGATGACGACATTGCGGTGGATACTGACCTGATCCATCGGCTGATTAAAGGGATTGATGATCGCCCACAGCGGTAGCTGCCCCAAGATCAGCGCGAGGGAGAGGGTGAGCAGCCGGAGATGGGTGGGTTTGGTGAACATGGTTGGGATCCTTACTGGACCCGCATCACCCGGCGCGACACACGCGAGGCGATGCGGATCGCATGACCGTCTATTTGCCGACCTTGGCCTGGGCGGCGATGATCGCCAGCCACTTCGCGCGCTGGACCTTCCACAGCTCCCAACGGGCATCGGCCATCGCGACCATGCCTTTGATGATGGCCTCATCGTCGCCCTTGAGCGACTTGTAGGCGCGGTTGGCCTGGTTGAACTTGGCGTCGGCCGCCTTTTCCGCCTCGCGCAGTGTCGCCACCTCGGCGTTGCCGTCGCAGGCCGGCTCAGGCTCGCCGAGAGCAGGCGGGGTCTTGACTGCCGGGTCCTCGCTCCAGCCGCTGGGCGGGGTGTTCTTGGTGTAGATGCCGTAGCAGTCCTCGGGCTTCTGGCTCTGACAGCTCGGGGCGAAGGTGATGTTCTTCCACGCGTCTTTCTGCGTGAGGTCGGCGAAACGCACGCCTCCCTTCCACAGATCTTCGAAGACCACGCCGTCCAGGACCGCATCGCCAAGCAGCAGCACGTCGATGTACTGAGGCAGGGCCTGCCAGCGGAACTTGGCCTGGCTGAGTTTACTGTTATCGGAACCGGAATCGAGAGGGCCGGGACCAGTATCGCAACGGCCGCTGCGGATGACCAGCCGGGCCTTGGTGGGATCGCTGCTGTGCACCCGCATGGTGGCCTTGGGGTGGAGGCGCAGGCCAGCGGCGTCGCGACGATCATTGCCACTCATCAGGCTGGTGTAGTCCTTCATGTTGAGGAGAAGGGTGGCATCGCGGGTCAGCGGACGGTCGGGCAGGCCGGCCAGGAGGGTCCCCCGCACCTCGATAGAGTCGGGACGGCAGAAGTTGAGCCGCTTGCCATAAAGCGCGCCATCCATCAACGCCAGGGTGGCGGCGGGGTGGACATGGTCGCCATTGCGGTTGTCGGACATGATCTGGCTATCGGGTCCGGCGATGGCCATGCCCGTGACGATCTGGATCTTGTCGCGGCTGGTGATGACGCCGAGGAACTCCACCGAGGCGCCCGCGTCCTTCTCGACGGTCAGGTACTGGCAGATGTCCTGCTCACTTTCGGGGCGCAGGCGCTCTTTGTCGGCAGCGCTCCAGAGGCCCCACGTGACGTCGCTGGAGTTCACCCCAAGCAGGTAGACCATGGGGCCATCGACGCGGCAGAGGGTGTTCTTGCCGCCGAAAAAGCCGTTCATGTAGCGCATGTTGATGCGCCCGCCCTTCCGCACCCACTCGTTGCCGAAGACCTTGGCGCCCTGCGACTGGATGTAGGCGCCGCGCTCGACGATGAAGTGACGCACGGTGATGGTCATGCGCCCTTCGGGCAGCTCTGGATGGATGCCGGGGTTCAGCTTGTAGGGCTTGAAGGCACTGGCGCTGGCGGAGGGCAGGAGGATGTCGGTTTCTTCGTCCCACCAGGCGCTGCCGCTCGGCGCGGCGCCGTAGACCACCCAGTTCTCGGTCTTGGAGAAGTCCCCCGCCTCGCCTGGCTTGGCCCAAACCATCAGGCGTTTGGGCTTCTCCCACTGCTGCTTGGCGTAGGCCGGAGCCGGTCCCTTCTCGGGGGCGGCGTCGGGCCAGCCCTGCCAATTCATGTAATGCAGCTCGTCAGGGGTGAGTGGACGCGGCTCGTTGAGCTTCACCGGCGCCTTGTCCTTGGTGTAGGTGGCGACGAAGCGCTTCTCGAAGGTGCAGGCCACGCCCATGCCGGGGGAGTACAGGATCAGGTGCTGCTCCAGTTCGCCGACCAGTTGTCCCGGCACCTTACGGCCGTCGAGCAGGGTCAGTTCGGTGGGAGTAGGGGCAAGATCGGCGGCCCCGAGCAGGCCGAGGCCGAGGGCCAAGAGGAGGATGAGGCGAGATGATCCCATGGGTTTCTCCAGGGTTGGTAAACGAATGGTCTTATATGTCTAAAGCGGTTTAGCATTGGCCATGTGACAGACCACTCATCGGCTTGGCACTGGCCGCAGAGGACGCGGATCCTTCCCCCTGGGCACGCTCCAGCGCCAGCGAAGCCTACCCCCACGACGCTGGCGCGCGCCTCGATCCACATCCCCGGCATCACTTCGCCTGCGTCGCCGTCCCCTTGGCCTGGGCAGCGAGGATTGCCAGCCACTTCGCGCGCTGGGCCTTCCAGAGCTCCCAGCGGGCATCGCCCATCGCCGCCATGCCCGTGATGATGGCATCATCGTCGCCCTTGAGCGACTTGTAGGCGCGGTTGGCCTGGTTGAATGTCGCCTCGGCTGCCTTTTCCGCCTCGCGCAGCTTCGCCACCTCGGCGTTGCCGTCGCAGGCCGGCTCAGGCTCGCCGAGAGCGGGCGGAGTCTTGACCGCCGGGTCCTCACTCCAGCCGCTGGGCGGGGTGTTCTTGGTGTAGAGGCCGTAGCAGTCCTCGGGCTTCTGGCTCTGGCAGCTCGGGGCGAAGGTGATGTTCTTCCACGCGTCCTTCTGCGTGAGGTCGGCGAGGCGCAGGCCGCCCTTCCACAGGTCCTCGAAGACCACGCCGTCAAGGACGGCATCGCCAAGCAGCAGCACGTCGATATACTGGGGCAGGGCCAGCCAGCGGTTCTTGGCCTGGCTGAGTTTCCCGGGATCGGAACCGGAATCGAGGGGGCCGGGACCGGTATCGCTGCGGCCGCAGCGGATGACCAGCCGGGCCTTGGTGGGATCGCTGCTGTGCACCCGCATCGTGGCCTTGGGGTGGAGGCGCAGGCCAGCGGCATCGCGACGATCATTACCGCCCATCAGGCTGGTGTAGTCCTTCACGTTGAGGATGAGGGTGGCATCGCGGGTCAGCGGCCGGTCGGGCAGGCCAGCAAGAATGGTGCCCTGCACCTCGATGGAGTCGGGACGGCAGAAGCTGACCCGCTTGCCCCAGATCGCGCCATCCATCAGCGCCAGGGTGGCGGCGGGGTGGATATGGTCACCGTTGCGGGTGTCGGACATGATCTGGCTGTCGGGTCCGGCGATGGCCATGCCCGTGACGATCTGGATCTTGTCGCGGCTCTGGATCGGGCCGAGGAATTCCACCGAGGCGCCCGCGTCCTTCTCGACCGTCAGGTATTGGCAGATGTCCTGCTCGGTCTCGGGGCGGAGGCGCTCCTTGTCGGCACCGTCCCAGAGCCCCCAGACAACGTCGTCGCCGGTCACCCCAAGCTGGTAGAGCAGGGGCGCATCGATGCGGCAGACGGTGTTCTTGCCGCCGAACCAGCCGTTCATGAAGCGCATGTTGATGCGCCCACCGTTGCGCACCCACTCGTTGCCGAAGACTTTGGCGCCCTGCGACTGGATGTAGGCGCCGCGCTCGACGATGAAGTGACGCACGGTGATGGTCATGCGGCCTTCGGGCAGCTCGGGATGGATGCCGGGGTTCAACTTGTACGGCTTGAGGGCACTGGCGCTGGCGGAGGGCAGGAGGATGTCGGTCTCTTCGTCCCACCAGGCGCTGCCGCTCGGCGCGGCGCCGTAGACCACCCAGTTCTCGGTCTTGGAGAAGTCCCCCGACTCGCCTGGCTTCGCCCAGACCATCAGGCGTTTGGGCTTCTCCCACCGC
>Ga0163154_10010466_pt1 | contig 10308 bp, 10 predicted proteins | sample OliLakLV19MP9P1_FD_148649 | JGI IMG/M metagenome (GOLD analysis project Ga0163154, IMG submission 148649) | Freshwater microbial mat bacterial communities from Lake Vanda, McMurdo Dry Valleys, Antarctica - Oligotrophic Lake LV.19.MP9.P1 | ecosystem: Environmental > Aquatic > Freshwater > Lake >...
GATTGATCTAACCGGCATGGTCAGCCACCATTTTCCATTGGCGCAGACGCCTGAGGCCTACGCCCTAAATGCTGCGTATCAAGATAATGTGATCAAGATTATCATTGATCTCTCACTATAATCGCTTAGCGTCCCCACAAGCGCGGTAAACGCCAGCCGCGCGAATGCTTGGTCCGGCTGGCTGTTTTAGTTGTTGAATTTGCGACATCACTGGCCTGCGTTGGCAGTTCTACATAAAATGGACAACGAACAAAATTGGCGTTCAAGCAGCAACTACTTTGGTGGACAATTTCCGGCGTAAATGTCAATTTCTGGGCGTAACAACGATGCTCAGATGTTGGTTGCGCTTGAATGGACGTGGGATCATTCTCTAAACCCAAATAGGGGCAAACGGCGTACGGCTTAGAATCCATATCTGCCTACCTATCAAATAACCAAACTAGCTTCTGTCATGTAACCCGATATTTGCTCCATCAGAATACCATAATTCTTCTCTATAACACTAAAAATTAGAAAACAACGCCATCTTTATCCAGCTTGTCCCCGTTCATTCAGTCTACATTTATATCTATGAGCATTGGTCAAACCGCAGAAAATATCCCTATTCTAATCTTGCTGGCGCTGGCTTACATTCCAACGCTCTTCTTGCTGATCGCGCTCGGCGCACTGATTCGAAGCCTATTGCGCATTCAAAGCGCTTACTTTGGTCTGGGCTTTATCGTGTTATTGCTGTTTGGGCCGCTGATTGGCGCTTCGCTCTATCTGGACACGGTGGGCAAAGTAGTACCCGCCCAGGTGGTTAAGCGTGAGGAGTCAATTGATTATCGAGAACAAGGAGACTGGCAACACAAATTCAGCTTTGTCATCCAATATGATGATGACAACCAATCCAGTGAAGACTACCAATCCAACGAAGCCAATCAACTGGAGGTTACAGCCCATTTTGGTGCCGACGCTGCCACCTTTGATCGTCTGCATGAAGGCGAAATTATCAGCGTGCGCACCGTCAACGTTGGGCGTTGGCTCAATCTGGTGCGGCTAGCCAATCAAACAACGCTTACCTGGCTACCTTGGGAGTGGATAAGCATTGGCCTAGGCGTGATCCTGTTGGGTATTGGTTTGTGGCGGTTGAGCAAAGTGCGTTTTGGTTATGGGGCGATTGTGATTGTTTTGCTCGCGCTGGCCGTTTGGCCCCTGCTTACCCAACTAGGTAAAGGGCAACGCAGTGAAGATTTGAGCCTGACGCCGTTGCGCGCGACCGGCACGATCCAGGTGGTCGAACGTGTGACCGAGATCGATCCGTTGCCATCCTATGGTTCTGCTGACAGCAACAGTTGGGAGACACGTATCAATGCGCTGCAGCCGTATGACATTGTTAGCGTGCGCTTTACGCCACAAGGTTATAAACAATCTGTCCTGGGTGTCGATGCAGTTGATGCGAATAGTGTGGTGGTGCAACTAGATGCACCGGTAGAAGTGGCCTATGCGCTGACAGAGCCGCGCACCGTACGCCTGCTTTCGGGGACGCGCTCACATTATTGGAAAAATCCGTTTGAGTGGGTGAAGCAACAAATTCTAAGCTTGCTCCTCATCGCTTTGCTCATTCTCGCTTTTAGCTGGCTGGGTAATAAAGCGCGTAAGTGGTGGCAGGTGCGAATGGAACAAAGAGGTATTCGCTCATAAAAAAGCGGCGACCCCGTTCACTTTTTGAGTGAACGGGGTCGCCGCAAGAGCTCAGCTAGCAGAACGCTGGGTGGCCTGGGCTGGTTTCTTGATGTCCAGCTTAGCCAGCGCAGCAATTACCCGGTAGTTCTCCGCGAACACCGTTCGCATCATCTCCGGTGTATTCTGCGGACCCGACCCCAATGAACTCTGCGCCATCTGCCAAGCGATCCAGAGGACGGCAACTTTAGGCTCATCGGTGTGGAGTTCCATACTGATTTATCTCTGTTATCGATAACTTTTACTATCTATAACACCTTAACTATGGCTGGGGGACAGGGATTCGAACCCCAACTATCTGATCCAGAATCAGAGGTTCTGCCGGTTAAACTATCCCCCAGTGCGCTCGGTTTCCCGAACGAGATTATGCCATTAATTTCACAAATTGGCAAATCCCGGATTAGGCGGTCTGCATGGCATAGGCTTGTAACGCCTGGAGCGCATTTTGCACCCTTTGCAACGCTTCCGTCCGGCCCAAGATCACCATACTTTCGAAAAGTGGCGGCGAAACTGTCTTGCCGGTCAGCGCCACGCGAAAGGGTTGAAAGAAGCTGCCCAGCTTAACATTAAACACCTCGGCCTGAGCACGAAAGGCTGCCTCTAGCTTCTCTGTCGTAAACTCGTCGATGTTGGCAAGGATGTCTGCCCCTACCTGCAAGGCCTGGATCGTCTCTGCCGCACTCATCTTTTTGCCAATCAGTAAGCTAGGGTCAGGATAAGTGATGGCATCTGCCCCCACCAAGGCCCAATCGACAATCGAAGCGGCCTCGGTCAGTAACTTGATCCGTTCCTGAATCAACGGGATGAGTTCAGAAAGCACTTCATTCGTACGTAGGCTTTCTTCGTCAATGCCCAGTTGTTTGCTCAAAAAGGGCACCAGGCGCAAATGCAATTCATTTGGGTCCAGAGCACGGATATAAACGCCATTGAGCCACTCTAATTTAGCCCGGTTGAGTGCCGCTGGTTTGGCCACAATATTGGCAACGTCGAAGCGCTCAATCGCCTCTTCGGGGGTAAAAATTTCACGTTCAGCGTCGAAATTCCAGCCGATATTGGTCAAAAAGTTGAACATGGCCTCGGCCACGAAGCCTTCTTCGCGATATTCAGTGACCATGGCCCCGCGATCGCGCTTGCTCATCTTACCCTTGCCGTCGGTCTTGAGGATGACGGGCAGGTGGACCAACACGGGCATCGCCCAGCCAAAAGCGTCAAAAAGCAATTTGTGGATCGGCGCCGAAGGCAGCCACTCTTCACCGCGCAGAATATGTGTAATTTCCATCAAATGATCATCCACCACCATCGCCAAATGATAGGTGGGCATGCCGTCGCTTTTGAGCAAAACCTGATCGACCAGGGTGCTATTCTTCCACGTAATCGAGCCACGGATCAGGTCATGCACAGTGGTTGTGCCTTCCAACGGCGCGGCGAAACGCACAGCACACGGGCGATTCTCTGCATCGTAGGCGGCGCGCTGTTCGGCCGTTAGATAACGGTCGCGCCGATCATAAGGTTTACGTTGAACGGGCGTCGCCTCTGCTTCCAACTCGTCTGGCGTCGTCTCTTCCCACGTTTCCACCGGCGTATAGGCCTTATAGGCATGACCGCTAGCGATCAGTTGCTCGGCGTAAGCGCGGTAGATCGGTTTGCGTTCGCTCTGTACGTAAGGCGCATAGGGGCCACCAATATCTGGGCCTTCATCCCAATCTAACCCAATCCAGCGCAACGCCTGCATAATGTCGTCGAGGCTGTTGGGATTGTAGCGCGCCTGGTCGGTATCTTCGATACGCAAGATGAATTGGCCGCCAGTGTGGCGGGCATACAGCCAGTCAAAAAGTGCGGTGCGCAAACCGCCCAAATGTAGATAGCCGGTAGGACTGGGTGCAAACCGGACCCGGGCGGGGATCACATTCTCGGTCATAAGGCTAGTTCCTGATATTCCGTGAGTCTCGCATGGCAAAAATCATCTTTCAGAGCTATGCAGCCTACCATAAGGCAGGGGAATGGTCAATTGTCAATCAACTATTAATTAACCTGGGCTAATTAATCTCGGCTAATTCGCCAATATGGCGACGCACAGCCATCGTCAACTGACCAAAGCGCGCGCTGCCCATGAGCGCCAGTGGTCGGGGACGCGGCAGATCAATCGCCAGATCGGCAACGACGCGGCCTGGCCGTTCGCTGAAGACCAACACGCGGTCGGCCAAAAAAACGGCCTCGGGGATGCTATGTGTGATCATCAGCACGGTCTTGGCCTGTAAGGTGTAGATACGCAACAATTCAACATTGAGTCGCTCGCGCGTTAATGCATCCAGCGCACCAAATGGTTCATCCATCAACAGTAAACTCGGATGGCTGATCAAGGTGCGGGCCAGGACGACGCGCTGCCGCATACCCCCAGAAAGTTGCTTTGGATATGCATCCTCAAAGCCACTTAACCCAACCAGGGCTAACAGTTCACGTGCGGTGGCCGCTTCAGACTGGGCGGTGGCGCCCTGCTGCACTTCGAGCGGCAACAGAACATTTTGCAAAACAGTGCGCCAGGGCATCAGGTTTGTAGTTTGAAAGACAAAGCCAATATCGGCCTGCGGTTCAGTAATCTTTCGCCCCTGCCACCAGACGGCGCCTGCATCTGGCGCCTGCAACCCTGCAATAATGCGCAACAGGGTGCTTTTTCCACTGCCGCTTGGGCCCAACAAACAGATAAATTCACCGGCGGCCACCGCAAAGTTGACGGCATGCAGGGCTTGCACAGGTGCGGCGCCGCCGGCAAAGAACTTACTAATATTTTCTACAACTAGACGAGAATCCGATGATGGATGAAGCGGGGTGTCTGTTGTATTTGGCTTCGTTATATTTGGCATCATGCTAAAATAAGCGCAATCCGCATAGGCAGATGAACATTCATCTGCCTATGGCGACGGTTCTAAGGTAGAAAATCATTCGTGAACAATTCTTCGGCGGGCACCAATTTATCAACCAGGCCGATACGTTGCATGAGTTCGGCGGCGGATTGCCAATCTTCCAGCACGGTCGCACCTGGTTTGCGATCCGCCAACGGCATCCAATACGCCAACACGGCATCAAAGACTGCGCGATTGGCGGTCTGGTTATCACCACCAGCTTCGGGCACAAACGTAAGCGTTATCTCAAATGCCTCATCAGGATGGTCAAGCGTGTACTGGATCGCCTTCAAGGTGGCACGCACCATTTTTTGGACGAGGGCGGGGTTTTCTTGGATCGTATTTTCGTTGGTGACCAAGCCATTGGCCGGAATACGCAAATACTCGTCCAGCTTGATCTGGGTCGTTTCGATGCCTTGCTGAGCCAACACAACGGGTCCATTCACACCGTAGTCGACCGCCGCGTCCACCGTGTTTTCACTAATCGCCACGGCTTGGGCAAAGCCGATACTTTCCAGCTTGACGTCACTTTCCGACAGTTGTGCCGCTTCTAAAATGCCGCGCAAAGCCACATAGGAAGCGCCGAAAGGGCCAGGAATGCCAATGCGTTTGCCGGCCAGATCAGCCGGCTGGGTAATATTGGCCGTTGTGCGGGCAAAGATGACAACGGGATATTGGGTGTACCAATTCATCACATAGCGAACAGGCAAGCCTTGGGCACGCCCTAACACCACTTGGTCACCGCTGCCCACCATAAACTGCAATTCATCGGTGCCGACAAGTTTCAGATAGTCATCTTCAAAGCCATATTCCAGGCTCACATCGAGCCCTTCTTCGGCATAAAACCCCTTTTCGATCCCTACATAATAGACAGCAAATTGCACATTGGGGATAAAACCCACCCCCAACCGCACGGGCGTTGCCACTTGTTCAGTCGCGCCGGTGGCATTCGTGGAGCTCGCCGGTGTAACAGGGTTGCAAGCAGCGACCAACAAAAGAACCCCAGCCAAAATCCATCGTCCAGCGAACCACTTAGAATGCTTCAACACGAATCCCTTCACTTTCTATGGAAAATTTGATCGATACGCTTCACTTGTTCATAGCAGAGAATGAAGCGTATTATTGAATGATCGCCACAGCAATTTGATGCAATCGCTGACCAATCACAAGATTGACCTGATAATCACCGCGGGGCAATCGATCCCTACATTGACTGTTCGGCCCATACACAACTACGGTGCCAATCGATTGCGGGGATTGGGTAAATACGCCGGTTGCATCCAAACTAGGCTGTCGTGTACCGCTGATTGTCCACTCGATGGCATACGACAAACCAACCGCATTATCAACAATGGTGCCGACAAAAAGCTGCCTGATGCCATAAGGAAACGTGGCCGGCGCCGGCGTAAAATTACCAATGCTATCGGTACAATTGTTAACCGAACCAAATAGGAGTGGATCCGCACCGGGTGCGCTAAAAATAATGGGTAAGTAGACATCATCGTCCTGTGCCCGCGCAACGGTAATAGTGATGGATAAGATGGCAATACCGAGCAGCGTAAACCGAGTTAGCCTTTGCAGCGCACCAAGTAGCATCTTTTCTCCTTCGTTGCTTGTTTGTGCTTGGTAGCGCCATTGGTCTTTACTCGCTTAACGCTGCCAGCGCAGATAATGACGCTCTAGCAGCGACACGGCCAGATAGAGCAGTTGGGCGACCGCAACGAGGCAGAAAACGGCCACAAACATCAATGGGGTATCCAACACGCCGCGCGCCAGATTAATTAAGAAGCCAAGACCCACATCCGCGCCGGCAAATTCGCCGACTACGGCGCCCACCACAGACAAAATCACACTAAGCTTGAAGCCACCAAAAAGTACGGGCAAGGCCGCGGGCAATTCTAGCAGGCGGAACATCTGCCAGCGCGAAGCACGCAAGCTGCGCATCAAATCACGCAGATCGGCATCAACGCTGCGCATCCCCACCACCGTACTGATCAAAGTTGGGAAAAAGGTGATCAAGGCGCAGACGAGCACCTTACTTGTTAACCCACTGCCAAACCAGATGACCAACAACGGCGCGATAGCCGCAATCGGCACACTTTGGCTGGCCACTAGGTAAGGGGCAACCAGCCGTTCGATAGGCGGATACTTGCCCAACACATAACCCATCAGACAGGCGTTCGTCAGCCCCAGGCCAAGCCCCAACCCAACTTCGATCAAGGTAACCGAGGTATGCCGCCACAAATCGCCACTGCTGGCAACCGCCAGAAACTTTCGCCAGACCAAGCCAGGCCCAGGCAAGATGAAGGGTGGATAATCCTGCCAGCGGACCAGCCCTTCCCACAAAAGCAGCCCTAAAGCTAAGACGACAGGAATGAGTAGCTGCGCGCCATGCTGACGCACCCACGCTGACTCAAGCGGATTATAGGGTTTTAGCACGGTAAACTTACTGGCTGTCGTTTGTACTTCACACGTCATCTGTTTTGTCTCCTACCCATAACAACAGGGCAGGATGATCAAAAAGCCCCGTTGCATATCTAGTACGCTTCGGGGATGTGGCGCGCCCATAGCTGGCGCACAGCGACGCGTACGCCACTGGCTAGCTCGAACGAATGGTGGTAATAAAAACCGGAATCTCACGATGTGAGACTCCGGGGTAAAACCAACCAGACGCCAACAGCCAACCACTACCATCTAGTGGCGCGCAAAGACGCTGAAGAGACCTTCTTTCATCCGGACTATACCGTCGGCGTCGGCATTGTTGCTACAGCCAAAACGCTGCGCAACGCACCAGACTCCTGCTACCTTGGTTTTAGCCAAAGGTTGCTCGCGGGCTTGCCAACAAATAGACGAATGACTTCGCTTTGTCGGCCTACCGCCGATCGGGAATTGGGAATCATCCCTCACCCTGCCCCGAAGGTACGATTATTTAATTGTAAATTTAGTATAACCGCTCTTTGCCAACCAATCAAGTGAGAGATTTTACGTTTTGCGCTAAAGTGAGTCGATAGACAAGCGTCTAGTACACTGCGGCGAAAACAAGTAGGACAGTGAGTCAGTTAGACAGTAAGGCAGTACCCACTGATTCACTGTTCTACTGACTGACTGCTTCACTGTCTAACGATTGACGCCCAACCGTACTATCGTCCATTACGCGACCGCCATCGGTTGCATAACAATATCCGCGACGACCTGGACTGTCTTATCCAGATAGATCGTCCCATCCGGCAGTCGGGTTTTGTTATCCAGATAACCACCCACGCCCGTATGGCCCATTGGTCCCATCTTGATAAAACGAATCAGTCCCTGCCGGCGGGCGCGATTCCATTCCGAGGTTGGAAAAATTGACCAACGGCCTGGTGCAATAGCGCTCAGTTTGTGGGCTTTGTCTCGATCGCCATAGAGATGATAGATGCGGTTGGCTGCCAACACACCAGGATCGCTGCCAAAAATCCCACCGAGCGAGATTACATAGATTGGACCCCGAATCCACTCACGCAGATACGTCACCGCGCCCACGGCCATCTGTCCAGCACCACTGTAGCCGATCAGGTAGACGGGGGCATTACTTGCTGGATCATAGTGATAGCGCAGCAGGCTATGCAGTAAAACTTCGGCCATCGCCTGATTGTAAATTGGGCCATAGCGCCGATCAACCGAAACCAATACTTGCCAGATGTTGCGCACATTGATCAAATAACCAGCCAAGGCGGGGCCGTCCAGTTTGCAGCGCAAGGCCCAGCGCCATAAACGGGCAAAAAAAGGCTGACCCGTTAGAGAGAGATTATTGACCGAATAGGGAAAGATATCGTCGATGATCACAGCCTGAGGCAATGCTTGGGCCAGACGTTGTAAAAAGCCTTGCTCACGACGGCTGAACGTTTCGCCAGAAACACGTCCGACACCAGAGAGAAAGAGAATGTACCGATCCGCATTCGGGCGCACCGCGCGCACCAGGCCATCCGATGGCAAATTATCCTGGTACATCTGGTCGCCAAACCAGCCAGCCCACCAGCCCAACGTTTCAAACGGTGACAGCGCCGCCCAGACCAATAAGCCACCTAGAACAATGCTGAAAAAGGTGAAGATATCAGCCATGTCAAGGCTTCCTTTTGGGCAAGTGGGCCTCTAGAGAACCCTGGCTTGGTGCACGGTTTGTCTCTGGCAAAATCTGCTCGACCAATAAGAGGCCACTTTGTGAAAGTCGCGCCACCAACTGATGGCGGTCGATTAAAGGGCGTTGGCTCTTCCAGCTTTCCAGATTTTCCAACCAGTAGGGCCGGCGGCGCAAACGAGATACGTCATGCGATGTGAACTCGAGTGGCACCCCGGCTGCGCGCCGCTGCAGCCAGCGTCCGAGCGCATAGACAGGCCGGCCCACTGTGCGCTTCCATGTTTGGATCAGCAACCAGCCCAGTCCACTCGTCACAATCGCTTGCCAGGTTTCCAACCCCAGCCCGGCACGCAAAGCCACGACAATCGCCAATAGACTCCACAGCGAGAGCAAGATCGAAAATGGGTTGCCGATAAAAGGCGTCAAGGTAAAAAAGGCTAGCAGTTGCGGGGCATAGGCCAGACCAACCACGCTGGCAATTGCCAGCCACGGTTGGGTGCGTTCAAAGAGATAGCCACCCACCAACCAAACCGTCGTTGTCCACAACAAATAGCCCACAAAGTGGCTAATGGTGGCAATCATCAACGCCAAGACAAAACGTTTAAAGCGCACTCGGTTGATCAAAAGCACAATGCTCTGCCCCACCGCCTCCGATAAACCAGCCAGGCAGACAATGATGCCGGCCAGCCAGAGCCCTTCCGGCGCCTGTTGAACTGCGGTAAAGATCGTCTGATCCAACCCCAGTGCGTGCTGAATGGTTTGCCACAATGATGGTAGTTTGAGCGTCTCGATCATACGTTTACATCAAGCGTTTGCATAAGATTGAGGGTTATCTCTGAAAAGTATATAAACCGATGTTTTGCAATTGGACAAAATAGGCGTTACACAATTGCGGCCGATAAGCCAAGATTTATAGTTTGCGCGTTCATACCGCTTTCCGCTGCGAAGCTGCCACGAAAGTTTACGGTTCCAGCGGTAGTTTACGTCTAGAGAATTATCTCTATCGCCTGATTATACAACCAACTTTCTTGGGGTGCGAATTAGATATTTGAGCAAATTTACAGCCTAAAAGTATGGTAAATTTCTTTTACTCAGGACAAACTTCTTGCTGTACAAGTGAAAGTTGCGTATACTGATAGAGTTACAGTGGCGGCATTCGTCACCAATTAATGAGAACTGTAAAACAGAATTCATTGTCAACAGCAAGCCTAAGAACGCCGGACGTATTCATCGAATACGCGAGTGACTCTATATAAAATAAATATTTCATAAATTGAATCAGCTTTTTTAGTGAGGTGGAAAATGACAAAATCTTCTACAGTCAGACCGACATCTGCCCGGCGTGGGCGTAAGGAGGGCAATTCATCCTTTGCGCTCTGGCTTGTTGGTGGCAGTGTCCTTGTCGTTGCGATCGCCGTAGGACTGATCATATGGAGCAACAGCAGCAGCGCCACGCCGATTGCTTCGCTCGATCTGCCTGATGCGTGGATCAATGGTACGAGCCTTGGCGACCCAGCCGCTACCGTCACTGTGCAGGCTTGGGAGGATTTCTTGTGTTCTCACTGCCAGGAT
>Ga0163154_10010468_pt1 | contig 10306 bp, 5 predicted proteins | sample OliLakLV19MP9P1_FD_148649 | JGI IMG/M metagenome (GOLD analysis project Ga0163154, IMG submission 148649) | Freshwater microbial mat bacterial communities from Lake Vanda, McMurdo Dry Valleys, Antarctica - Oligotrophic Lake LV.19.MP9.P1 | ecosystem: Environmental > Aquatic > Freshwater > Lake >...
AAGTAAGCTTTCGGTGGTTGGTTGGTAGGCATGAAAAAGGGGACAGCGAGTAATTATAATTATACCATTAGAGTTCGTGATGACGCGCAAGTATCAACACATCTTCAAAGAAACTCGCCATGTGTGCGTCGGTTTTGAATTTTGCGTGGTCGATGCCTTAGCGCTTTAGCTCTACCATGCGCTCAAGGACGTCACTCGTCAGTATCTTCTTGGCTGCGAGGTCTTTGAGGTAGCTCTTCCACTCGGCGTCGGTTTTGAAGGTCGCCTTCTGTGAGGCAATGAACTGAGCACGGGTCTCAATTTTGGCGTTCTTCAGCTGCCGTTCGGCGTAGCTGAGGCCCTGCTTCTCATCTGCCGCCACGTCGAGCACTTTCTTCACAAGGTCGGGGTTTTCAGCGGCCATTTCCTTGAGCTTGGCTTTCATCTCGGCCTTGGGCAGGTCTTTGAGGTCGCCCCAGGTGGTCTCGGCCTCCTGCTTAAACTCGCTAGATTTTGCGGTGGTCTGCTTGTTGATTTTCTTGATTTCGAGTGCCTGGCCGTACTCAGCCGTCTTCTGCGGGTTCTCGTTGGTCACGTTGAGCGGAGAAAAGGCATTGAGCACGGGGTTCTGTTGGGAGATAGGCTTGCCTTGTGCGTTCTCCCTGGCCGGCACGCTCCTCGAGAGGCCTGGTATCTGCGTCATGAGGTGCTGCACCTCCTGCTCGATGAAGTCCGCCTTGCGATCTGGCTGTCGCTGCACATCGTCCATGAGGCGAGCGAGCCATCCTGAGAGTGCGCGGTAGGGAATAAGCTGTTCGGTGTAGTTGGCTGCAACCTTGGCCACGCCGTCGCCCCCGCCCTTTGCAGCGGCTAGGAGATCGCCAATTGAGCGTGCATAGGACTGATCGGCAACAAACTGGCCCACCTTGGCAATGCCGGTGAGCACCAGCTCCACGGTGGTGTCGTCAACGTTGCGGTTCTCAATGCCGTCGTGGAGCATCGCCACCATGGAAAGGGGAAAGGCAATGCCTGGGGGGAGCTTTTGATATGAGATCCACGCGTCCCCTATTTTCACCGAGTATGCTTGCTTGCCGGCGTCCCGAAAGGCGTTCTTCTGGTCAGCATTTAGAGGCTCAGACCACGTGAGGCGATCGGCGGTTAGGAGAATGGCCGCGCCCGCAAAGATCGAGGAGCCAATCAAGGCCCTCGCCAGCTGCGTCTGCGGGTCCTTGGCGTGGATCATCGTGGCAAAGCCAAGCGGGGAGTTCTCGATGCCCTGCTTGAGAATGTTCATCGGGGTCTTGACGAACGGCACGGTAAATTTGGCCACTGTAGAGACAATTGGGTTCTTCGCTTCGCGCAGCTGCATGACCTTTGAGGTAAAGGTGTCAATTGCGTCGAGCACCGTGCCCTGCCCTTCGGCATGGAGGTCTTGGCGGAACACGCGGTAGGCCGCTTCCTCACTGACGCGCTTCCCCGCCAGAGGCACTTTGATGCCGTGGCTTGCCAGGTAGTCGATGCTGGCACGCTCGCCGGCCTCCGAGAGCGCAGTGAAGAACTGGTCTGAGCCTTCAAGAAATCGCAGTGGTACGGAGAGTGCCTTCTCCACCACAGCGGGGAGGCCTTTGGTTGCAAGGGGAATATGTCTGGTATCGAGGTTGGTGGGAGCTATCTTGCCCTGCATCACGCCGCCAAAGCGCTTCGACGCTTCTCCCACATTTGAGAAGTAGCCCTTGAGCATCGCGCCGGCCTCGCCCGAGAGTCGCTGCCTCGGCGTGCCCGTGATCGCGCTGCGCAGAAAGTCGATCTGCCCCACCACAATCTTCTCGGTTGAGACCATGAGTGTCGTGTTCAGCAAGTTGGAAAAGGTGTTGATTATATGGGTCTTCGGAGAGGAGAGCATTGAGTTGTAGCGCAGGAGGTCAAGCCACTCGCGCTTCTGCGGATGGATGAACTGGCGGTAAAACTCGGTTGACTGCCTAAAGTCGGTAAAGTCCACGCCCTTTGCAGCGGCAATCACGGCCTCTGTGTCGTTTGTTACCTTGAGCACCGCCTGCACTATGGCCTGCTTGTTGGTTTGGAGGCCAGGCTCTGCGGCAATTGAGAGCGACTGGAGCTTGCGTCCTAGGTCAGTGCCTAGGGTCTTTACCGTCATCAGGGTGTCAATAAACTCTTTGTCTACCGTGCCTGTCTCAGCTAGGAAGGCGAGCTTCTTGCGGGTAGTGAGCATTGCTGCTTCCCACTCAAGCGTTTGCTCCCTTCCCACGGTTCGGGAAAGGAGTTTGCCAGTCTCTTCGGAGAAGGCCATCGCCTCTTTGTTGGTAAGGGGTTTGCCCACCGCATCTTCGATGAGTGGCTTCACTTCATCTACCGTCTCAGTGATAAGTTTTTTGCCCTCGTCAGAAATCGTAAGCCGGTCAACGTTTATTGACTTATCCACCACGCTCGCTAGCTTTTTTACATCGTCCGTTGTAGCTTTCAGGTATGAAGAATTTACAGAAGGGGATTGAGTTTGGGGTTGAGACGGTTTCGGGGCTCGGCCAGCTGTTTGGCCTGATATTTGGCTTTGCGGCTGCTCTGGTAGTGGTGATCCTAGCGTTTGGCTGGGTGCTTGAGCTGGTAGGCTTTCCGCTGTAGTTGTTTTTGGGGAACCGTGTCCCCCTACCTCAAAAGGGAGGTCGCCAGTTCGCGTACCTCCATCGTACAGCATCTTAAATTCTTGAGTGTTTGCACCTGCGTGTTCTGCAATAGCTTTGAGGTCGGCGTAGCCTGGAAGGGTCTTGGCCCCCGCTTCAGTCATCTGCGAGGGCGACGTGGCACTTATGTGGTAGCTGTTGCCGGTCTTGTCCTGGAGTGCTTGGGCATAGTCTTTCCCGCCCGAGCTGGGGCGGTCTACCAGTCCTTTGAACGCTTCGTAGTCATCGGGATGGATAGCCTGGATGGTGTGCTCACCATTGGGCGAGAGGATGTGTAGCACGGCAGGAGCCCGACCGGCTTCGAGGACGGGGGAGAGCTGCTTTGCACCGGTTGCTTCGACATACTTTGATTCAACAAGTATTTCAGCATCGTAAGGACTCCAAGCCACTATACCTTCTGGTTTTATTTTAACCGTATTAGCAGGCAGTACTCCAAAATCTTTGTAACCCCCTTTTGGTAACCCCGGTGTTCCTGCTGGTAAAATAACTGCACCTTGATTAGAGAATGTTTTTGCCATTCCCTCGCTTAGAGTATAGCTTTGCGTCCCTTCCTTACTAATCGCTCCTATTCGATATGCAGTAATTGTTCCATCAGAGTTCTTAGGCAAGGCATTTACCACCTCTTTGAGATATTGCTTTCCTTCCTTTGTAGAGAATGAATCTAGTAGGTTATCTCTTAGGTGTTTATTAGATACTGTTGGCTCGATATATCGTCCTGTAGCATCGTCATAAATGTCGTCTAAGATATTGCCACTAGAATCACGAACAGGGTCTCCGTCTTTCTTAATATAACCGCCGTATTTTTTATCCTTTTCGTATAAGATTGATGCCGATACCTCGCTGTCTTGACCGTAGTTTTGCCACTTTGTCTGTGCGGTATGAACTTCCTCTGGAATAACACCATTCGCATTTTGTGGTTTCTGGCTTTTTCTTAGTATGCCAGTATTAAACAAATCAGGATTTTCTTTTTGAAGTTTGCTCCAAGACTGCTCCTCTGTGAGACCCTTAGCTACAGCTTCTTTGGCAGATGTGGGTTTAGAGAGAGCCTTAGCCGCCTGATACTCTGTACGGAGTTGGGAGGTGGTTTTGGGACTTACAATTTCTTTTGTGTAAATATACTCTGAACCCGTATAAAATGGGTCTGCTTTGAAATCCCCTGCTTCCGATACAGATAGATATTTAGCCTTAACTTCCATACTTACAACATCTTTTGGACTTCCTGCGTAAGAAAGAGCTGAATTAAAGTCTGTTGTAACAAAATCACCGTTGTTAATTTTTCTTGGTAGATTTCCTTTGATGTCATCAATACCACGATAAATTTTTACAATTTCATCTGGTTTTACACCGAGTTTTATTATTGGTGTATAATCTTCCGCACCAAACTTCCTTAATTCTGGCTTATAGTCACCATATTGAGTAGCACTTAATTGTTCCTTTACCTGCCCCTTCACAAACTGCTCCTCTGTGAGACCGTCTTTGATAGCTTGTTGTGCTGAATTAGCTTTAGGAAGTGTTCCTTTAGCTGTCTGGTACTCTGTACGGAGTTGGGAGGTGGTAAATTCTTGTTGTTTAAGAGACCTTGCAATTTTTTCTTTATTGAATATCTCATAATCCCAGTTGTCCGCTGAAGTTTGGTATTTAAGCCCGTCATACCCATCATCTTTCAAAATCTTAATTAACTTGTCGTTTAGGTGAGGAAAGTCTGGGTCAATTCCTGCACTCTTAAAGAACTCCTTTGCTTTTAGTCCGTTTGCAGGGATAATAGTAAAGTGTTTTTCTGGTAATGATATAACTCCCTTGCCGTACTGTTTTGTTACACCTGAGTCAGATGCAAAATACATCTTATTCAAATCTCCTCTAATACCCATTGCTTTTATAGAGCTGACATTATCTTCTGTGGTGGCGTGAAATATACTTTGGGTTTTTTGCTGCTGCCCCTTCACAAACTGCTCCTCTGTGAGACCCTTAGCTACAGCTTCTTTGGCAGATGATGGCTTAGTACCTCCATTCATAGGGGGTTTATCCCCGCGTGGTATACTGCCGTTATCCCCGTAGGTTAATGGACTAGACCCACTCCGTTCTAAGGAGAGAATCCGAGTTCGAGTCTCGGCGGGGGTACCAAAGGTTTTCTTTGAGCCTGCTGTAGTTTCTGTAGCTAGCTCTTTAGCGATGGCAGAGGAGACAGGTTTCGTAGTGCGTTGCAGTGTTTCAATGCTTTGGAATGCAGCTTTGGCCTGATCGATATTCGCGGCACGCAAGAAGGCTTCCGTAGCCGTCGGCACCAGATCCTCCGCAACGCCCATAGTGCGGGCAAGCGCTGCTGCACCAGTCGGAGTCTTCACGTCAACAATCGCTTTGAAGGCGTTCTTCCATCACTAAACCGCCCCCGGCAGCGAAGGCACCCCACGGTCCGGCTATTGCATCGGGTATGCCGAATGCTCGAAGGCCGCTTTGGGTTTCTTTTACAAGTTCGCCTACGGTCTTAATCGGGGCTGTGCCTGTTAAATATCCCGTGAAGCTCTGCTGCGAGTCGGCAAGTGATGGGAGCACATCTATGCCAAGCGCGTTGTTGATGCTCTTAGTTACAACGGCGGTGGCGCGGAGCGGCATTTGAGCCGTTTGGCCCAGGAAGGTTTGAAGCATGTCCGCACCACTACCCACTTGCGAGGGGAGCTGCGCCGTCGAGCCCTTACTCGTAGTCGAGATGCTGGGAGCAAGGGTACTCAGCGAGGCCGCATCAGGCGCGTTGAATACCAGATTCTTTTTTTTAGTAGTGGTGGTGTTGAAAATGAGCATACATGGCTAGAGCGCGTCGATGAGGGTGTTGAGATCATCGCTTTGGGGCTTGATGCCATAGATTGCGTTGAGGGATGATTTCTGCGCTGCGGTGAGGTCTGAGTTAGCAAGCACATACTGGAGGCCTTGTTGCTGGATAGCCGAGAACAGTGGCTCCATCTGAGCGGCCGGGAGCCCTGCGCCAATGAGGTTGTTCTTTTGCGTCGTAGTCCACGTCACCTTGACGGGGGTGGGAGACGAAGTGGATGAGGTTGAAGTAGTGGGCTGCTTGATACCAAGCGCGGCCATCGTCCTCGGGCCGTAGTAGCCAGGGCCACTAGAATTATCTACACCCAGTTTTTCCTGGAGTGCCTTGACCGCTTGCGTGGTCGCGTCGTCGTACACACCAGTCTGCGGAATGCCGAGTGCCTTTTGGAGCTTGCTGACTTCAATACCCGTTGAGCCGGGTTGCAGCGCGATTGTTGGCAGTGCCGACTGGGAGGTAGGCAAAGGAGTAGCAGCGCCGGTGGTTCCTCCAGCAGCAGTGCTCCCCGTGGCAGCGGCGGTATGCATGGGTGTAGCGGCGATGATCTGGTTGTTGCCGTCGTACTGCACTTGGTACGTCGTGTCCCCAATGGTCTGCAAGCCAAACCGCTCATGGGTGCCGCTCGTGCCTATTTTCTCAGCGCCCTGGTAGGAGCCATCTGCGCCGTACTTCACCTGGTAGATGTCGTTGCCGATGGTCTGTGTTTGAAAGGTGGGAGTGGCGGCGGTGATCGCGCGATTGGTGAGGTTCTGCGCGGTGTTGTCTGAGGCCGCGTTGAGGTTCCCTAGAATGCCGTTGAAGTCGCTCGCCGCGAGCGTGCCTTGCGAGCCCATCATCATACCCAAGGAGGAGGCGTTGCGCTTGCTCTTTGCCATCGTCGTTGCCTGGTCAAGTGCATTGGCAAAATCAACGAGGCTCGAGGAGCTGGATTGTCGAGGGGCAGCAAACGTCGTGCTGGTTGGTTGAGGCACGGCGCCTATCTGCGGCAAGGTGCCCAGGCCTGTGGGCATCGCCGCAGGAGCAGAAGGCCTGGGCACAGTGGGAGCCGGTGGCGGTGTGGTGGGAGCAAGTGGGGTGGGCGCTACTGGTGCAGCGCCAAGAGTGCCTTTGAGCTGTGCACCGGATATCTGCCTGCCGGTTCCGGCTTCTATGTAAAACTTTGTCGGGTCCGCTTGCGAGGGATCCGCTATCTGCCTGCCGCTCGTGCTCTCAATGTAGAAGGAGGCCATATTAAAAAACGAACTGACTAGCGAATGATAAAGCGTCTTGGGTTTGCGCTCGCGGTATCTGGCCTCCGACGCCGCCCAGCACCTCGCTTTGACCAAGTGCGCCAAGCGCCGAAGAGCCAATCTGGTTCTCGGTGTTGCGCAAGAGGTCAATCTTGCCAGCGGTCGTGAGGCGCTGAAGGTTCTCTATCTGAAGGGCCGTGTCGCGGGAGGCCTGCGCTTGCTGCGAGTTGAGGCTGTCTGTTTTGAAATTGAAGGTCTTGTTCGTGCTCTCCAACATGCCGTTGTAGTTCTCTCCCTGCAGCTCGTCGGAGCGGGAGCGCACGCTCGATGAAGTCTTGCCGAGCGCGGCTAAGTTCGTGCGGGTGCCCTCAAGGCTCTGCTCGTAGTTTTGCTGCAAGGCTTTAAGCTGCTGCACCTTGTCGAAAGCAAGCATGTCTTTGGAGGAGGCGATGTTCTGCACCAGGTCGCCAAGCGAGTTGCTGAGTTGTTTTTCTTGGAAGGCAAGGTCGCCGTCTTTTTGCTGCAAGCCCCGTGAGAGTGCATCGGTCACGAGGTTGACTTGCGCCTTAAAGTACGGGTCGCTGTAGGCCGTCGCGGCCGACATCGCGCTCTTTATTTTATCGGCATAGGCCTGGTCGTTTGAGCCGACAGCTTGGTAGATAGCGTTCAGTGCCGCCTTCTGGTCTGCGGGTAGGTTGAGGCCCGCAAGGTATTGCTGAAACTGTGCATCAGTCTGCGTCTGGGCAGCGGTTGTTTGCTGGCCAGTTTGTGCTTGAGAGGCGGTAGGGCCTGCACCTGTCGCAGTTCCGTCTCCGCCGATCATATACCTGCTCCCCGTAATGTCGGTGTATTGCACCGACTTGCTGGGGTCTTTCTGCAGCTGCTGATGGGCGCTGTAAGCTGAAAGGACTGATTGGGAGACTGGGCCAGAGTTAAAGAAGCTCAGCTCTACGCCGGGCTGGGGAGATTTGGCATAGGCGACAATCGCGTTGCCAGTTGAAGGATCGCCATTGCGAAATACGCCTGTCGCCTCATCATATGTGACAGAGCCTAGGCCCGGAACGCTGAAGGTCGTAGTCTTGGGAGCGCTGTTATACCCGGTGGTATCGGCACCCGCTGCAGGTGGCGGTATCACCTGCTCGCCTGCAACATCCACGGGGCTGCCAGGGGAAATGTAGCGGCCCCAGGCTGCCTCGTTGATAGGCACCACGTCCTCGCCGGGGTCCGGCTGGCGGTACCAAAAGTTTCCGGTGCCGTCGCTCCACAGCGGGTCGCCGGAAGTGGAGCGGAGTTTGGTGAGCGTACTGGTATCTGGTAGGGGCATAGAGCGTCAGTTATTTTGTAATTATATCACCCTTCGCTTGGCGTTTCTCGCTATCTCGCGGAAATATTCATTCTTAAAGTTGGTTTCCAAAGCGCGAGCGTTCTTAAAGTACTCAGTCGCCACTGCTTTCTGGGTCCGATAGGTCTTCACCATCGCGTGTGCGGCTTCCCCACCAAGTATGGGGGCGATTTCTTCTATCAGTTCATTAAAGCCACCATGGGTAAGCAGACATGCATCACAGCGTTGGTCATCAAAGCCTAATGTTTCTTTGGTAACGGTCTCTGGGCTCATAAACTCAGAGGTAGTGTCAAGTTGGCCAACTTGCGTACCGCAAATATCGCAGTTAAGCACCACACTAAATCGAATAGGGCTTGGCTTACTCATGGAAATATCGTGTTAGCCAGTACATAACCGCCCATTGATGAGCCTCCAGCTCCTCCAGATGCACCCGAGACACTGATTGCACCTCCTCCACCACCACCAGCGCCGGTGCCTCCAGCGACACCTACGTCCGCGCCAGGGCCGCCGCCGACACCGCCATCTCCTCCGTAAGAGCCTGCGCCCTCACCGCCTGCGTACTGCAAGCCGTCGCCGCTTCCGGTGGCGGTACCCCCTGCGCCTCCTGCTGACGTGAGCGTGCCGGAATTTGCGGTCAGTGTGTTGTAAAGGATGAGACAGTGGCCAGCAGCTCCCCCACCACCTGCACCCTTGGTACCTCCGGCTCCCGCCGCGCCCGAGGTGCGGATCGTGCCGGAGAAGTTCAGTGCGCCGTTGCACTCGATAACGACAGAGCCTCCTCCTGCACCGCCTGCCTCTGTGGCTGAGGCGCCACCACCTGAACCCACCGGAATGGCGTAGTAGCGTCGGTGTAAGTCCGCTGCGGAGGTCGAGTAAAAGGCGCGGTTGGTTAGCTGAAAGCCATGTGCGTCACCGCCTCCTGTTTGCTCGCCAGCATCACCGTAGTGCGCCACATCATCCACAATGAAGTTGGCCTGGGTGCCATTGTTCGTGGCCGTTCCGCCGTTTGCGCCCATACCGAGCATATCAATAGCGGCTGTGGCAGAAGAGGTAATGGTGACATTGCCCTGCGACTTCAACAAAAGTAGTGTGCCCGCTGTGTGCTTATTAGAAATAGTGAGTGCAGCAGTGCTGGTAATAGAAATTGAGGTGTAGTTTCTCTGTAGCAGTGCCGCGCTTGCAGCAGAAAGCGTGGTTGTACCAGAAGAGATAGAAAGTGCGCCGTCAGTACCGTCGCCTCCAAATGATCCTTTCGATGTGGCGACGTATCCGTTCACCGAGAATGTTGATGCACTATCGTCCCACATTGCATACCGTGAGGTAGCGTCGTCTCCCATAATCACGTCGCCAGAATTGCCGCCAGAAATGATGATCTCAAAGACGATAGTTCCAGCGGAGTTAATCCCCTGGAAGCTGGTCGAGGTCATGTTGAACTTTGGATTTGATGAGGACGTGCGTAGCGTTGCGCCAGTTACGGTTCCTGCGGTGATTGTGCCCAGGTCGGCGGCAATGGCCGAGAGCTGCGAGACAGTCAATTTAGTTGCGGTGATGGTTGAGGCCGCGATGTTCCCCGCGACAATCGAAAGCGCCCCGATGTTCGCGCCGTCGATAAGCGGCTGGCCTGGCCCATAGGGGATGTATGAGGCCGTGACCGTGTTGTTCTGGGCGGTGCCAATCAGGATCTTGTTGGCACCCATAGCCGTTGCCGCAGTCGTCGTGGTCTGCAGCACGGTCAAAGAGACGCCGGGGTCAAGGTAGATGTAGGTGAGCGCGGCCATGTTGCCGGTGTTCCCGGCTGATATGGAAAAGGTTCGTCCGTTTGACAGGGTAACGGTACCGCTGCCCCAGGCGATGGTGTTCAGATCAGTGACCGAAAACACCATCGTGTGTGTCTTCTCAAGGAGCGAGATATCGGTCGACGAGTTGTTTGGTATCGAGGCGATAGGAGTGCTGGTGATCGCGCCTCCGGTGATCGTCATCGATGAGGCAGTCACGGCACCGGCTTCAGTGACTCGAAACGCAGCGGTAGCGCGGTTAGCAAAGGTATTTCCTGCCCAAAAGCGCACGTCGTCTGAGCCTGAGACAGTCGAGGCGAGGCCAAAACTATCGGCGGCATCGCGGAGGTAGTCAGCGCCTACCGTGAAGCCGCCGATCGCGCCTGATGCGGCGGTGATAGCGCCTGAGAACGTACCGTTGACGGCTTCAATGGTGCCATCCGGTCCCAGGTACCAGCCGGAGG
>Ga0163154_10010471_pt1 | contig 10300 bp, 7 predicted proteins | sample OliLakLV19MP9P1_FD_148649 | JGI IMG/M metagenome (GOLD analysis project Ga0163154, IMG submission 148649) | Freshwater microbial mat bacterial communities from Lake Vanda, McMurdo Dry Valleys, Antarctica - Oligotrophic Lake LV.19.MP9.P1 | ecosystem: Environmental > Aquatic > Freshwater > Lake >...
TTTCAGGGAAGCACCGGCCCCGCGACGCTTCCTTATGCGGCGGCGACGCAGGCGATCAATGCGTATATCGAACAGATCAATCCCCTGGGAAAAGACTTCACCGACCCCGCCGGTATCGACGATGACTGGGCGCCCCAGCCTGGCCGCCCGCTGATGTTGCCCGCGGGTCGCGCGATCGACCTGGCGGTCATGAGCAAAGATGTGATCCACAGCTTTTTCCTGCCCAACTATCGCGTAAAAATGGACGCCGTGCCCGGGCGAATCGGTCATCTTTATTTCCAGATCACCGAGCCGGCCACGCGCGTCGTTTTGCTGGGCGAAGTGCATCCTGATGATCCGATCTGGCTGGATGCCTTGACGCCTAGCGCGATCCAGAGCGGCAACCCGCCGGAGTTTGCAATTCCGCACCCCACGGAAAAAGTCCGGCTCGGAAATCGCCAGGTTCCCGCCCCGATACTGCGAAACCTCGAATCCTTGCAAAGCGCAGCCGAGAAGCGCCTGGGCAGACGCGCGTCTGCCGGCGGGCCTGACTTAAATCCGGATGCGATACGACAGGAAATTGCCCTGATGCGAGACGAACTGCGCAGCCAAGGTGTCGAACAACTGACCGTCATCGGGCGCACCGATGAAATCGTCTGCGAAGAACTTTGCGGCGCGCAGCATTATACGATGCGCGGCGAGTTGCATGTGGTGTCGGCGGTGGAGTTTGATCGATTCGTGATGCGGTTTCAGAAATAGAATCCTGCCAAGTGTCATCGTGATGGACATGCAAAAGTTGTTCAGTCATCTTTTCGCCACCGACGCCGCCTCTCTGGGTCGGCGCTTCTTTCGGCTCACGTTTTTCTTCCTGGCGATCGGAGGTCTGCTGGCGATGGTCATGCGCTGGCAGCTCGCCTGGCCTGCGCTCAAGCCTGAGACTTACACCTCCCTCTTTTCCCTGCACGGGAGCGTGATGGTTTTTTATGTCGCCATCCCGATGCTCACCTGCGCCTTCGGCTATGCGCTGATCCCGCGGCTCATCAACGCATCCAACACGGCCTTTCCCAGACTGGGTGCCGCATCTTTTTGGCTGCTCGCGTGCGGCGGTGCGATCCTGCTTGCCAGCCCCTTTCTCCAGGGCGGGGGCGCACAGTCGGGGTGGACGGCGTATCCCCCGCTCGCCAGCTTGCGACTCAACGAGAATTTCGATGCTCAATCGGCGTGGTACGTCAGCCTCTTCATCTTCAGCATTTCGGCCCTGCTTAGCGCCTTGAATTTTGCGGTGACCATCGTCACCTCTCGCCACGCGATGCGAATGCTCGATATGCCGATGACGGTGTGGTCGCAACTGATCACCGCCCTGATCACGCTTCTGGCTACGCCCGTGCTGATGGCGGCGCTGTTGATGGCTTTTCTCGATCACCAGACGATCACGGTCGGGTCAAGCGCCTATCGCTTTACCAGCTTTTTTCTTCCCGATCACTGGGCGCCGCAAAGCCGATTCTCCGGCGCTGCCGGCGCAGGCGAACCGATCCTCTGGCAGCACCTCTTCTGGTTTTATGCGCACCCCGCGGTTTACATCATGATTCTGCCCGCCATGGGAATGGTTAGCGATATCCTGGCCTTTTATGCCTCTAAACGCCTCTCGGGCTATCGAACGATCATCGTCTGCATGAGCGCAATCGCCGTGCTCGGGTTTGTCGTGTGGGCGCATCATATGTTTCAAAGCGGGATGAATCCGACGCTCGGCACGCTCTTCTCGATCAGCACGATGCTGATTGCCGTCCCCAGCGCCGTGGAGGTATTCAACTGGCTGGCAACACTCTGGGGCGGGCGAATTCGCCTGACCGTGCCCATGCTGCATGCCCTGGCATTCGTCGGTCTTTTCGTCATCGGCGGAATGAGCGGTATTTTTCTCGCCTCGCCTCCCGTCAATATTCAATTGCACGATACCTATTTCGTCGTCGCCCATATTCATTATGTGCTGTTCGGCGGGACGCTCTTCGGCATCTTCGCGGGGCTGACGCACTGGTTCACTCCGATTACCGGACGCGTTCTGGGCAAGCGTCTGGGTCAACTTCATTTCTGGCTGACGTTCGTGTTTTTCAACTGCACGTTTTTCGGGATGCACGCCCTGGGCCTTTCCGGATTTCCGCGCCGGGTCGCCGAATATGCCAACTATGAATCATTCGCCCATTTCCGCGGGCTGAACGTCTTCATCACCATCAGCGCGCTCGTGCTGGGGGCGACCCAACTGATTCTGGTCGCCAATTTTTTGTGGTCGTATTGGTTTGGCCCGCGCGCGTCCGATAGCTCATCATTTCCCGCCAAAGTCGCTCCCCTCCCAAGCCGATGAATCCGAATAGCCGTCGAACGTGCGCTGATTCGGTCGTTTGACCTAAACAGCGCGACCGCAAGACTCTCGCACGAAGGATTCTCATGGCCGCAGCCGCTCTCATGTCCGGACTTCAGCTCTATCTCAGGCAGATTCAGGAAGTTCCATTGCTCACGGCTGACGAGGAGAAAAGCCTCTCCCGGCGCATCATCGCCGACAACGATCCCCATGCGCGCGAGCACATGATCCGCGCCAACCTTCGCCTGGTGGTCAACATCGCCAAGCATTACACCAATCGCGGGATGTCGCTGCCCGACCTGATTGAAGAGGGGAATATCGGACTTCTGCGCGCGGTGGAAGGTTTCGATCCGGACAATGGCGCGCGCTTCAGCACCTATGCAAGCTGGTGGATCAAGCAGGGGATCAAGCGCGCCCTGATCAACGCCGTGCAACCCATTCACGTGCCCGCCTACATGATCGAGATGATGAGCAAGCTGAAACACGCGATGCGAACGCTCGAAGATCAGCTTGGAAGATTGCCCAACACCGAAGAACTCTCGACGCACCTCAAGATGACGCCCAAAAAGCTGCGCATCATCCGCAGCGCCGTCAAAGCGTTCAACTCTCCCACTCAATCCGGATCTGCGGACGGAGAGGTCACGATCGAGCAAATGATCAGCGACGGCACGGCCGGCCCGGACGAAATCATCGGGCAATCCGAAGAGCTGAAGCACATGATGAAGCTGCTCGATGAAATCGACGAGCGGGCGGCCAAAATCCTTAAGCTCCGCTACGGCCTGGAAGGCGAAGACCCACTGACCTTGAAAGAGATCGGGCAGCGCATCGGCCTGACGCGCGAACGTGTCCGGCAGATCGAGCACGAAGCGATCAAGAAGCTGAAATCGACGCTGTCGGCGGGGTGAGAAATACGCTTATGTCGCATTCACCCCGTGGCATTTCTTATACTTCTTCCCGCTGCCGCAAGGACACAAATCGTTTCGCCCGACCTTCGGGGCTTCGTTGACGATCGTCTTCACGCGCGTCGCCGCCTCACCCTGCGGCTGCTCCGACGCGGCAGAGGTTTCGGATTGGTTTGATTGATCGATCGCCCCCGCGCCGACGGCCTCGGCCACGCCGTACGCCTCCTGCGTTTCGTGCACCGCCGCCGTCTCTTTGTAAGCGCTCTTGGCTTGCGTCTGGCCCACCACACGCGCCTTGAAGATGAGATCCGTCACCTTGTCGCGCACGCCGGCCATCATCTCCTCGAAGTATCGGTAGCCTTCCTTTTTATACAGAATGCGCGGGTCTTTCTCCGCAAAAGATTGCAGGCCGATGCCGGCTTTGAGGATATCCATCGCATAGAGATGATCCTTCCAGCTCTGATCGAAAATCTGGATCAGCACAAACTGCTCGAGCTGCGTCAGCTCGCTGCGCAGGAACGTTTTGTATCGGCGAATCAGCACGTCGCGCGGGGTGATGGCGCCGTCGGCATCCTGGTCCGGCAACGGTGCGCCCGTCTTGCCGGGCAGCTTTTTGCCGGCCAAATCATCCGCCGTCAACTTTACGCCCCATCGGTCCGAGGCGGCTTTGGCCAATTGCTCTGGGGTGACGTTCGCAGCCACCATGGCGTCGATCGCTTTCTCCACCTTGCCGTCACCGATCCACAATTCCTGATAGCCGATCAACTCGTCGCGAAGCACGCGAAGCGGCGTCTGGCGAATATGATCAAGGCTCAGATCGACATCGTATTTCGCCTTCGCCCATTGCCGCAGGTAGTCGGCGGCATAGGGGTTTTCCAGCATCAGCGCTTCCTGCCCGCTGGTGACAAACGTCAATGTATGATCCACCGGATACTCGATCTCGCGCCGCGCATACGCCTGACGCGCCCGCTGCTCGATCAGCGCGACAATCTCCTCCGACGCCTTAGGCCGATTGTCCCGCTCATCCGCGATCATCTCGCGCGGGCCGACTTCGATCCCGAACTTCTCCTGAGCCCATCGCGACAGTTCCGCCTGCGCGAAAAGCGGTTCAAGATACTTCACGATGCCAGCACAATCGCGCGTCGCGATCTTCTCGTAGGCCGCCTCTTTGATGCACTCCTCCACTTCATCGCGCGTCATCTTGCGAAGCTGCGCCTGCGAGATCGTCACGGCATATCGGCTCTGCGCCCAGGCCGACAACCCCTTGGTATCCCAGTCGCGTGAATCCTCGGGGTCTTCACCCATGTATTCACCCAACGTGGTGGGGATGCTCGCTTCGGCATCAGTCCGGGCGGTCGTTTTGATGTATTCCTCGATATCCACGATGCGCCGCAAGCCGCGGACATCCACGGGATCGATGGCGACATCAAATTCATTTCGCGACCACTCCGATACGCACGCGGCCACGTAGTCGGCGGTGATGTATTTGGTCACCGCATCCTGAATCGCCTCGCCGATCATCCGCCAGATGATCTCGTCGATGTCGCGTCCTTCCAGCACCTTTTGCCGCATGCCATAAAAGCTGGAGCGCTGTTTGTCCATCACCTCGTCATATTCCAACAGATTCTTGCGGGCCAGAAAGTTTCGCTCTTCCACTTTCTTCTGGGCACGCACGATGCCCTTGGTCAACATGTTCGATTCGATGGCCTCGCCGTATTCCATGCCGATTTTCTTGAACACGTTGACGCTCCACTCGGGCATGAACATCTTCAAAAGATCGTCCTGAAGCGACACATAAAATCGCGACGAGCCAGGATCACCCTGGCGCCCCGATCGCCCGCGCAGCTGATTATCAATTCGCCGGGCGGTGTGCCGCTCCGTGCCGATGACGTGCAATCCCCCGCCCGTGTGGGAGTCAGCCGAAAGTTTGATGTCCGTGCCGCGCCCAGCCATGTTGGTGGCGATCGTGACGTTACCGGCTTTTTCGCTGCGCACGTTCACGTGTTGCTGCCCCGCCAACGCGACGATCTGGGCCTCGCGTTCGTGCTGCTTGGCATTGAGCACTTCATGGCGAATGCCATGCTTGTGGGTGAGCAGACGCGAGATCGTTTCCGATTTTTCGACGCTCGTCGTGCCCACCAGCACCGGCCTGCCGGCATCACTCATCAGCTTGATTTCATCGAGAATCGCCTCCCATTTTTCGTCGCTCGTGCGATAAACCCGATCCTGATGATCCTCACGCACGCGCTCGCGATTCGTGGGAATCGTCACCACTTCCAGCCGGTAAATCTTGTTGAATTCCTCAGCCTCGGTCTGGGCCGTGCCGGTCATGCCGGAAAGGCTTTTATACAGCTTGAAGAAGTTCTGAAGCGTGATCGTCGCCAGCGTTTGCGTTTCCTGCTTGATGGCGACGCGCTCCTTGGCTTCGATCGCCTGGTGAAGCCCGTCCGACCACTGCCTGCCGACCATTTTGCGACCGGTGTATTCATCGACGATGACGACTTCCATCTCGCCACGCTGCCCACGCTCGACCACGTAATCCTTGTCCTTCTCGTACACCGCATGCGCGCGAATCGACTGCTCCATGAGGTGCGGCCATTCCATGTTCGTCCCGACATAAAACGAACCGACGCCCGCGGCCTCCTGGGCGGCGGCGATGCCTTCGTGTGTGAGGTGGGAGGATTTTTTGTCCATCTCCACCTCGAAATATTGCGTAAGTTGGCCTTTGCGCTTCTCCGCATCCGCCAGCGCAGCCTGGGCCTCGGCATGACGCTTGCGGGCGGTCTCCTTCTCTTCCTTGCCCCGCGCCTTGTCTTCATCCCCTTCCGCGGCCTTCATCGCCCGTTTCGCCTGGTCGACTTCGCGCTCGATCAGACCATACGGCTTGTGCAACTCGATGACCTTGCGGGCCACCAGATCTGCAGCGCGATACTTAGGCGCATCGTCGTGGGCGGCGCCGGAGATGATGAGCGGCGTGCGGGCTTCGTCGATGAGAATGCTGTCCACCTCATCCACGATCGCAAAATCGAGGGGCCCCTGCACCTGAAGATCGACGCGCTCCTTCATGTTGTCGCGCAAATAGTCGAAGCCAAATTCAGAATTCGTACCGTAGGTGATGTCACATTCATACATCTTGCGCCGCGACTGCCCACCGGGCTCCATCTCCGACTGGATATAACCGACACTCAGCCCCAGCGCCTCAAACGCCGGCCTGACCCAGTTGGCGTCGCGGCGCACCAGGTAATCGTTGACCGTGACCACGTGACAGTGATACCCCTGCAGAACGCGAAAGAAGCAGGCGAGCGGCGCGACAAACGTCTTGCCCTCCCCCGTCGCCATCTCAGCGATCTTGCCCTCGGAAAGCACCAGCCCGCCGATGAGCTGGACATCAAAGCAGCGCGCCCGGAACGGAGGTCGAGATTCCGGATACAGGGCGCGCACCGCGTCATAAAGGGCCACGGGAATCTCTACGCTTCTCCACGATTCGCCGGTGGATATCATCCGCTGCTGCACCGCGTCGTACGCCTGAAGCATGGCGTCGTCGAGCTTGTCAGGATCGAACTTGGCACCCAGTTCCTCATCCTCCGGATTAAAAATCTGCCGGATGCCGATGTTGCGGTCCATCGATTCACGGATGACCGCAAACGCCTCGACCATGGCGTCATCGGTGCGCAGGGTTTTGTCCACGAGGTTCTTGCGCATTTCCTGGGTACGCGCGCGAAGTTGAGAATCGGTGAACTTGCGAACGTTGGGTTCAAAATCGTTGATCGCCTGAATGATGCGCGTAAAACGTTTGAGCAGGCGATCGTTGCGCGTGCCAAAGACTTTGGTGAATATGCCGAGCGGATTCATGCGAACCTCAATGGGAATGTAAGGGCTGGAGAGCTGAGCGCGATTTCGTTACAGAAGGAAAGGCAGCGAGATTCAGGCGAGAAGCGGCGGGGGCAGACGGAAGCAAAACGGGTGTCCCTGATGGACATGCACGCCTGCGATTGCAACGCGTGCGACTATCGGCAGCCCTGGGCTGATGCGGCAGACCAGATCGCCTCGACGCAAGTGGGAGATGCGCGCAGACGGTGGCAATCCCAGGGACAAGCGCCCCGCCAGACTCTTGGCAAGCTGTGCCACACGGGGGGCGAATCGAGGCGTTGAGGTGATGGCGCGGTCGGCGTAGACCCCCAGCGTGATAACGAGCACCACCAGCAGATGTCGGCCACGCAAATTCATCGGGAATCGCGAACTTTAGCGACGTGAGGCCGATGGAGTCAAGGCGCACGATCCTGTAAACGCCTTCAGCGGGGACGACCCAGTTGATCGTCCCCGCCTCCGACTGCATTTTCGGGTTTCATCCGGAAGACACCGACTTACTTGGTCATCGAGCCCTCATCACCGGTCGTATCCGTCTTTTTCCAATGCTCGATTCCGTTCGCCGTTCGTGTATACGTTCCCGGGTTCGTGCCGGATTCGATCTTGAAATGCGCGTCTCCTAAACCCTGCTCGTGCAGATAGGCCGCGACAGCTTCATGGCGGGCGCCGAGGGCGGGATCGCTCTCAGCGAGATTCACATACACCGCGCGAGGTTGATCGGTCGGGTGCTCAACAATCAGGTCCAGCTTGGCCTTGCCCAGGCTGTTGAGTTTCGGCCCGTTGAAGTGCACCGGATAGAGAATCGCGTCACCTGACGCCCCGCCGACCGCCTGGGCATGGGCGATCTTGGTCACGCCACTGTCATGGCGATCCACAAATTCCTGGCCATATTCCTTGTCGGAGGCGGCCTGTTGATTTTCGGTACATCCCGCGGCAATCAGCAGCGCGGCAACGAGCGTAAGCGTGAGTGTTTCAAGTTTCGTGTTCCAGTTCATCTGTCGCTCCATAAAAGATTTACTTCATCAAATCGCTGGCCATCAGCTGCACGACGGTCGGACCGGCGAGCACAATAAAGGTGCTTGGAAAAATAAAGAGCACCAACGGAAAGCTCATCTTCACCGACGCCTTGGCGGCCATTTCCTCGGCCTTGTGCTGGCGATTGGTGCGCATGGTGTCAGCATGAATTCGCAAGGCCGTGCCGATGCTCGTTCCAAAGCGTTCGGCCTGTACCAGCATCGACCCAAGGCTCTGCAGGGATGAGTTGCCGGTGCGAATCCCCAGATTTTTTAATGTTTCACTTCGACTCAGACCGACGCGCGTCTCCATATGCGCGATGCCAAACTCCCGACTGACCGCCGGGTGTGCCAAGGCCAGTTCACCGCCCACGCGCTGCATGGCGGCATCGACCGTGAGACCGGCTTCAACGCAGACCACCATCAAATCCAATGCGTCAGGCAGACCATGATTCAAGGCTTCCTGATTCTTCTTCAAGCGCATTTTCAGCCAGAATGTCGGCGCGAGATAGCCCACCAGTCCGCCGATCGACAGGCACATCAGCGTGCTTGTCGAATAGAACGTCGCGACGTATCCGCCCAGCAGGCCCAGGCCAAGGAAAATCACTTTCGCGCCGGTCATCGTTCGATAGGCGCTCGGCGAATAGATCCCAGCCATGGCGAGCTTCTTCCGAAGATCAGACTGTTTCTCGCGCGTTTTCGGCAGGAAGGGCTGGGCAGCCATCGAGCCCACCCGAGCGACCATGTTCTGAAATCCCTGACTGTTTTCCTGCGGTGCGGGAGAGGCGACAACGTTGTGCGAAAGCCGGTCGCGAACGCTTTTCTCCTTCTCGGCCACCAGCACCCGGCCGACGAAAAAGCCCACAAGCGAAACCGCGCCGACGATGCAGAAGATGAGGAGAAGTTCGTTGTTCATGATGTCTACTTTGAAGTTTCTTAGCTCACCGTTGTTTAACACCTTAAGGTTCGCACAGGCCTCAAAAACCGGGATGGTGACGGCTTCTTCCCTTAAACCTTGATCGTCGTAATCTTTCGTATTGAATAGAGTCCGAGCATTTGCAAGCCGAAGGCGATCGCGAGCATTTTCTGGCCGGTGGATTCGTGAATCAGCTTGCCGCTCCAGTCGGGATTGGCGAAGCTCACCAGGCAAAACATCACCGCCGGGAAAGCAACCAGGATATATCCTGTGAATCGACCCTCGGCGGTCTTGGCTTTCACGTGTTGCTGCAGGCGAACGCGCTGGCGGATCATGTCGCTGATATTCGTCAAGACCTCGCTCAAATCCCCACCGGTCTGGCGTTGAATCAGCACAGCGGTGATGAAGAAGGCGAAGTCGGTGGAGTCGACACGGCTGACCATGTCCTTCAGGCAATCTTCCAGCGACGACCCGAGGCTGTGCTGGTCGTAGCACTTGCGAAATTCCGTCCCCAGCGGCTTGGGCAACTCATCGCCCATCATCTGCAAACCCGTCGTCAGACTGTGCCCGGCCCGCATGATGCGCGAGAGAAAATCAAGCGCTTCGGGCAACTGAGTGGCGAGCAACTTCTGTCGCTTGTTGCGTTTTGAAGTCAACACCATGAACGGCAAGTAAGCCCCGATCGCCCCCGCCACCAATGCGGCGGCGCCTTGTCCGGATATCGCAAAGGCAAGCATCCCTATCCCGATCGAAGTGCCGACCACGATGCTGACGAATCGGGTCAGCGCCATCTCCGGCCAGGCTTGCACAAGCAGCTTGAAAACCCACTGGAACAGGCTGAATTGAATGAGGAACGCGCCCAGGCCCTTTTGTTCCATCTGAAGCAAGACCGAGCGCGGCAGTTTGCCCTGCCCGTCGATACTGACTTCAGTTGCCAATCGATCCGCAAGCTTGCGCTTCTCGGGATTATTCAAAACTGCAATCATCCGCCAGACCCCGAGGGTGCCCAGCGTGATGACACAGGCGACGATGATGAACAGCGCGTTGTTATCCATAACTCAACTCCCGGCTATTGCGCCGGCATATCGATCGATCTCAGCTCTGCGTGATCACCCGACGAAGGAACAGATCGCTGGGCAGCTTGATGCCCCGCGCCTCGATCTTGTCGGCCACCTTCGGTCGCAGGCCTGTGGCGATAAAATTGCCCACGGCATGCCCGTGCTCGTCGACGCCGGTTTGTTCAAAGGCGAACAGGTCGTGCATCGTTAAC
>Ga0163154_10010473_pt1 | contig 10298 bp, 13 predicted proteins | sample OliLakLV19MP9P1_FD_148649 | JGI IMG/M metagenome (GOLD analysis project Ga0163154, IMG submission 148649) | Freshwater microbial mat bacterial communities from Lake Vanda, McMurdo Dry Valleys, Antarctica - Oligotrophic Lake LV.19.MP9.P1 | ecosystem: Environmental > Aquatic > Freshwater > Lake >...
ACAAAAGATAGCTGCCTAAATTTTTGCCTCGCTATAAATCGTTTTTTGGGGTGCTATAGCTATTTATCGGAGTGTTTTTTTAAGCAAATTTGAAAAATGGACGTTTTTTCACAACCTGACGGTTTGCAGCTACAAGAAGTTGGCGATTTCGAAGCACTAAACTGTCTGCCACCACAAAACTTGATACGAAGCACAAAGCTTCATTTAACCACTGAACCGCCAATTTTTTGTAGGTGCTGTTGTGCGTTCGTGCTTATCTGTCCACGAGGAACTGTTGAACTGTTAGCCTGCCTTATTTTTTTATTATTAACTGCATTGACTCCAAATAAGATTTATAGACAAATTTAAGATTTACGATTAGTCACCATTTCTTCACAGTTTGCTAGTATTTTATTTCCTAATGGAGTAAGTATACCGTGTTGGCTTATTGTTGAAAAGGCGTCAAAAAATTTTTCCTTTATTGGAGCATTGTTCCCTGCATTATTATATGAAACATTCCATTTGGATTTCACATCCATGTATTTAGGATGTGTAACAACATTCTTTTCTAATTGAACTAATCTTGCAAGCACAAACATTGCATGAAATAGTCCACTCATTGGTCTTAAATCTTTTCTTAATGGAGATTTGAATTTTTCTGTGCTTTTATTGAGAACAATCGCGTCATTTTTCCATAGAGAATACAAATGCAAATGAGCTGATTCGTGAACTATATGTTCAAGATATGTTGTCCAATGTTGATTAGGACTTAATTCTTTTAGATAAATAAGTCCATAAGTAAAGAAACTTGAGCCAGCATTTATCTGGTTAGAATTGAGTATTAGAATGTCAGATACTATGACTTTAATTTCTTTGCTTAATTCTTCATCGATTTCTTCTAAAGCTGACAATGCTTTAATTGTGGCTTGTCTGGAATATGAATAGTTCTCACATGAAGAATACTCAAATTCAATACTGTTTGTTGTTGAGTATTCCTTACCAAATACAGATAAAAATGATTCGCTAATTAGATTATAGTTATCATTTTCTTTTAATTCATCAATCATAATTGATAAATCAAGTCTAACTGAAAGTTCAGTAATGAATTCGATTATTTCATATACTTTGATTGCATTTCCATTCTTCATTTCATTTTGTAAGTAACTATTTAAAACATAGAATGACGAGGGAAGGCTTTTAAATTCTTGTTTTACCTTATTTGCAATCTCATTGATATTTTCAATATGCTTATCAAAAGAAGAGGAAGAATTCTTATAAGCTACTACAATTAGATATTTCAATGTGTCAAGCAATGACAAGTCCATTTCCTTTCGCAGCATTACTGCTCTATCATAACTTGGGTATGTATCAGATAAATTTTTCATAAAAGTAGTTTAAAAGAAACGGGGAATATTTTAATACTCCCCGTTTCTAAAATTTAATTAGTCGTAACAGAGGATACTGTAATACCATTCCCATTAAGGCATTGTAGTTTACTTTCATCAAGTATGAATGTAGCTTTTACCTCAATCGTTACTTGTCCTTTATTTTGCACAGTTGAAGCATCAGCCTTAACTACACTGCTGTCAGGATTCACAGATTCATTTTTGTTTTTTTCACTCATTATTTTTATTCATTTAATTTTTGCTTACTCTAATCAGTTTTCAGCATCCCTGTTGCATACTTTATTATTTGATGTCGGTGTTCTGCTTGTCCGACTTTTGGATGGTAAGTCCTTTTCTACCTTTTATTTTTATGTCTTGTCAAAGTTAATTTGTTGCAGTCAAGTTTGATTAAGCACTGACGCCATAGCATGACGCACAACTTGTTAATACACGAAGTTAAAAACCTTTTCTACTTCGTGTATCCACCCCATTTCGGGAGTTAACACGAAACTCAGCCTGCTTTCCGGTTTCGTATTAACTTCCCAAAGATACCTCTTTTTATTTCCCATCCAAACCCCGCCTCATCCATCTCTTTGTAAGCGTTGACTACGGGCGATCAACGCTTGATTACGGGCTATGCAGCGTTGACTACGGGCGCTCAACGCTCGATTACGGGCTATGCAGCGTTGACTACGGGCGCTCAACGCTTGATTACGGGAAATGCAGCGTTGACTACGGGCGATCAACGCTTGATTACGGGCTATGCAGCGTTGACTACGGGCGATCAACGCTTGATTACGGGAAATGCAGCGTTGACTAAGGGCGATCAACGCTTGATTACGGGAAATGCAGCGTTGACTAAGGGCGATCAACGCTTGATTACGGCTCTTGCAAAAATAATTTCACTCACCCCCGTTCCGGCAAGCGTGTCGCTTGTCTGGTTCACAACTGCGAGCCTGTGGCTCGCAAAGCCGGAGGCTTTATGATGTTGCAAGGCGAATCAAGGCAAGAAGCAACAACCACAAATCCCCGGGGTTATAGGATAGCCGTAATTCTTTGTAACAATTCATCCCTGCAAAGATTTCTTTTGCACCAAAGCAAAAGAAAGAACAACCATCTTCAAAAGAACCCCTACCGCACCTTCCCCAAGCCCCACAACCCTCAAAACAACCCCTGCTATCCCTTCCCCAAGCAGCCCCATCCCATTCCCCACCACTACCGCCCTCTCCTAAACGTGTACCATCTTCATCCCAACCACTATTGCACCCCCCGGAATGGCATCCACACCCCTCAGAACGTCATCCATTCCCGTCAGAACCCCATGCGATATCGAATTTCTCCCTATCGTTTTCAAATTTCAGCCTGTCATTTGAAAATTTCAGGCAATCGTTTTCAAATTTCAGGCAATCGTTTTTAAAATTCCGCGTATCGTTTTCAAATTTTCGTGTACTGTTTCCGCCCAATCTCCCCAAATCCCGCTAACTTTCTGTATCAATCTCTTCCTTATGAAACAGGCAATCGCCATTTGCATGATGCTTTGCATCTCCGCATTCATCACCCGCGCCCAACAGATACAAGAAACTCCCCCTGCGAAGCAAGACTACTACCAAATCTTCCTCGAAGCCCCCATTCAAAAAGTAAATAAAGTAACTTATAGCAACGACAGCGGCAGCATCCAATTCAAACTATCCCCTGATGGCAAGACCATTCGTCTCTTGGATTACAACAGCGAAGGGGGAGGCATAAAAGCCGAAGTAGTAAATGCAGAAGGCGCAGTAACGGATGTAATCAAAAGTAAATGCAACGTGCATAGCCTGCAAGAGCTTTGAAGCTATACAAATCCCCGCTCCCGCTTAATAGATTCATACGCCACCACCACCTTTTGGTATTTCTCCTTAGCCGCCCGTTGCACATCTTCACCATGATGCACCACCTTATCGGGATGATATTGCAGCGTGAGCTTGCGATAAGCCGTTTTCACCTCATCATTCGAGGCTATTTTAGTAATACCGAGAATAGTATAAGTATTTTCGACAGACGGCATCTTAAACATCGTCCTGATGGAATCAAATTCTGTTTGGTGCAAACCCAGCACCGAAGCAATGCGTCCCAACACATACAACTCTTCCCGCGAAACGCCCCTGTCCGCATTCGCCACGCCAAACAAGAAGTGCATTAGTTGCAAGCGCGAAGGATAATCAAGCAGCTTGCGCACCTGCGCGCCCACATCATCAATACTAAAACTGCTTTTATCCAACTGGTTAAAGATGCGCATACTTGAATTGGCTTTCTCTGCGCCAAACCTGCGCACAAAAAAATTGCGCACATATTCCAGTTCAGCTTTTGATGCAATGCCATCGGCTTTGATTACAAACGCGGAGAGCAATAAAAGGCTGAGGCGAAAATCCGTTTCGGGCGTAGTTTCCGAGCCTGTGTTGATTTCCTTGCGAAGCACTTCGATTGTGGCGCTGTCAAGCAGCGAGCCGAACGCGAAGCCCAGTAAACCGCCAATAGGTCCTCCGCCAATCACCCAGCCTATTCCTGCACCCAGCCATTTTTTGTAACTGCCCATTACTTACTTTTTCTGTGAGCATAAAATTAGGATATTTCACTTCTGTTTCTGAACACTAATGACTAACCACTAACGACTGTACCATGCGAATTGACAAATGGCTGTGGCATGTGCGCGCATTCAAATCACGTACGCTCGCAACAGATGCGTGTAATGCGGGTAAAGTAAAAATCAATGAGAAAAGCGTGAAGCCTGCGCATGAAGTTACTGTGGGCGACACGGTGCAATTCAAAAATCAGGCAGGAATAAAAATTTACAAAGTAGTGATGTTGATGCAACGCAGGGTTTCTCCCGAACTTGCAAAAACATGCTTTGAAGATTTCTCACCGCCACCCGAACAAAACGAAAAACCGCCTTCGTCCTTCCATCATTATCCGCAACGCGAGCGGGGCGCAGGCAGACCTACCAAAAAAGAGCGCAGGGATATGGGCAAATGGAATGAGTAGCATCTCTGCTTTTTCATTCGCACAATAATTTTTCCTTCCCATTGTTTTATGGACATCTTCTTTCATTTAAACAACCGGATATGCGCATCCTCATTTTCCTTCTCGCACTGTTGCAGTTTTCACTTGCAGAAGCACAGAACACGTTTGAAAAACAAGGCGGCAACTTCAGCCTCGGGATGCGCAGCACTGTCAGCGCATTCAGTCATGGTGAAAAAAATGTCGGATATGGCGCGGGCGGTCAGTTTCGCATTCAACTCACTGACCGAATAAATACAGAATGGTTTCTCGATGTACTCTCCACCAATATTGAAAACAAAGCGCAGCGCATGGATTATCATGTGGGTTGGTCAGTAATGTATTACTTGATTGACCCGCGCGCCTTCACCCGAAAGGTAACGCCTTATGTTGTTGCCGGACACTGTTTCGATTTCACAAAGATTAGCATCAATGGAAATAATGGCGATGCTCAATCGCGCTTTAGTTCTGCTGTGCAGGCAGGCGTTGGATTTCATTACAACATCACTCCGAAACTTGACCTCTCTCCGCAAGTGCAATACATGCTGCATCTCGGCAAAGACCTTCATGCGCATGTGACTGATGAAGGCGTGGAACTTGAAGAACATGCTCGCGCAGGATGGGAAGGACATTTGCTTTTCAATCTCAGTATGAATTACAAATTCGCACAACTATGGAAACCCGGAAAAAAATCCTGACATCTTTTTTATTGTTAGCAGTCCTTTCTGTTTCAGCGCAGCCGATTGTCGAAAACAGGAAAGGAAATTTACGCACACAGGGGAATCTTGCAGGCGGCTACCTGTTTTCGCAGAAAGCAGCGGGCGCGTATCTCACAGGAGATTTCGATTTGTTTCTTGATGAGCAGGTTTCTTTTACCGGTTCCGGATGGTATGGATTTAAAGTGAGCGACAATGCAACCGGATTAATCCGCAACCACTCCATCTTCAGCGGGTTCAATTATCATCCGGTGAAAAAAGGAAGGTGGGATCCGTTCATTGGGCTTAGTCCAGGATTGGGAATCGCTGAGTTGAAGTATGCTGACAGTGAAGGCATTTCCCAATCAACAATCGGATTGGCGCCTTTGATTTCAGGGGAAATCGGTTGCAATTATTATGTCGGCTCGGTGTTCAACCTGTTTGTGAAAGCGCGGGGAGTTACCGGACAAGCACGTGGCGATGCGCCAACACCAACTCGCTTGGACGAAATAAAAATCACTGCGGGGCTGGGGTGGAATCTGCGCTTGTGGAAATAAATATTTTCCTCACAATTGCCTCAGCACTTTTTTCGGAAGTTTCGCTTTAATTATTTCATACGACTGCCGGACGTAATGCTCCCATTCCTTCTTTGAAAATCGCAGAGGGCTTTGAACATACACCCATTTGTATCTTGCTAAGTAGGGAGCGGGGAGAATGTGATTGGTTGCAGTGAGTTCTTCAAAATCTTCATCACCCGCTTTGAACGAAACAGTGAGCGGTTCAGTCATGGAGCTTATACAAAACATCTTTCCACCAATGGAAAAGCAGAGGTCGTTTTCCCATTTAATGTCTTCCGTTGCATGAGGAAGTGAAAGACAGAAGTTGCGGAGTTGTTCGATGTTCATGCCTGATGTTTATAGAAGCTCGAATTTACAACGAACGCAATAGGAGAAAAGCATTTGCGCTGTATCGTCTGTATTTTTCTTAAAAAAAAAGCCCGCCTCTTGCGGGGCGGACTTTTTAATTGGAGAATACTCCGCAATTATTGCGCAGGAGCAACTGTTGAATCAACCTTTGCAGTGGTGTCTGCGGGAGTTGTTTCAACTGGAGTTGTCGTTTCTGTAGCCGCAGGGGTGGCGGTTTCAGGCGTTGCAGTTGTTTCAGTGGTTGTCTGCGAATTGCAGGCAGTCAGCAAACTGAAAAGGATTGCTGAATAGAACATGTTTTTCATAATCGGTTGTTTGGACTGTTTTTTAAATCCGCTGCGAAATTATCTGTGATATGAATACGATAATGAATTTTGGTAAGAAATATTTTTCTATTGAGGGTTGGGGGTGGAGGGTGGTGTGTTGAGCAAGCGAAAGATAATTCCTAACGTGTTATATGCGATAATTCTTAATTCTCAATTCCTCATTGCATATACTCCCATCATCCCCCACCCTGCCAGAAAAGACAGCCCGCCAAGGGGCGTAATCATTCCAAGTGTTTTCATGCCCGTTACAGCCATCACATACAGCGAGCCGCTGAACAGCGCGATGCCGAGCAGAAAGGCAATGCCCGCATAGCTCAACAGTTTTGAATCGTTTCTTATCAGCGCCACTGCAAGCAGCGCAAACGTGTGATAGAAATGATAGCGGTTGCCGGTTTCAAACCATTGCAGGGCTTCCGCGCTCAAGTGTGGCTTCAAGCCATGCGCGCCAAAGGCACCGAGGGCAACGGCAATGAAACCCGAAAGAGCAGCGATACCAAGAAAAGTTTTATTCACAAAAACAGGTTAGCATTCATTGGCAGCGCAAGATAGACTTCCGTTGCGTAACCTTTACTTTTGCTCTCGCATGAAAAAAATATGGGTTATCGGTGCGCTGGTTGCCGTGCTGATTGTCATTACCATTGCCTATATCCGGCTCGTGCTGGCGCTATCGGAAAACCGCCCCGCGTATGATGCGCTGCCTGCATCCACCTCCATCGTATTCGAGTTGAAAAACCCTGCCGATGCGCTGGATAAATTCAACAGTTCCGCGTTTCATCTTTCGCTAACGCGGGCGGGATTTTTCAAAAAGTTGCTCGCGCAAATCAATACCATTGACTCGTTCGTGCTGCTCGGCAACACCGACACCACGTTCAGCACGTGGGCAGATGCCACGTTGCTGGCAAGCATGAACATCAACGGGCGCGATGAGTTTGATTATCTCTATGTGCTGAAGAAAGAGCATTTTAATAAATCGCAGTTTGAGCAATTTATCGGCACGATTGAAGACAGCCTGAAGCTGAACAAGCGCGTGTTCAAAGAGGCAACTATCTATGAATGGACAAACAATGCGGGAAATAATTTTTCCTGCGCATTTGTAAATGGCTTGCTCCTCGGCAGTTTCACGCCCGTGCTGCTGGATGAAGCGGTGGCGCATCTGCGCGAAGGGGAATCTCTTTTGAAAAACAAAGGCTTCCGCGAGGTGAATGATGTGGCGGGCGAAGATGCGGATATTGTGGCCTATATCAACTTCGCAAATCTCGGCAGGTATGAATCCATGCTGGTGAATGAAACGCAAAGCGCATTGTTTCAATCGCTAAAACATTTCAGCGACTGGATGGAACTGGATTTCAAGGTGAAAGACAATTCTTTCCTCATCAATGGCTACACTGCTTCGGGCGATTCCACGTTTCTGGCTGACTTCAACCGCGAGCCTACTTCACAGGTGGAAATAACGCATCTCCTTCCTTTTAATACCGCGCTGTTCTTCTATCACGCTGTGGATGATTTTCGTTCTTATATTGATAAGCGGGGAGTGACATTCACGGGCGAGTTAGAGAATTTTCAAAACTGGATAGGCAACGAGTGGTGCTTCGGATTGCTGGAACCGCTTGATGAAAATTATGAAGACGATGCTTTTCTTGTGGTGAAAGCCCTGGACTCGCAGATTGCCGCGCAGAGCCTTGCCGAGCGCGCACGTTTGTTCGGTGATGATTTGAAAGCGATGGAAGAATTCAAAACCTATCCTATCGGGCAGTTGTCGTTGAATGATGAGTTGAACAATCTCTTTGACCACCAGTTTCTTAAAATCAATTTCCCCTACTATGCCGTGCTGGATGAATACGTGGTGTTCGCCAGCGACTTGTCCGTAATAAAAATCGTGCTTGATAATTATGAAGAGCGCCTCACGCTTGCCTCCGACCCCGACTACATGGTGTTTGAGCGTAACCTTACGACTACTTCCAACATCTTTTTTTATTTCAATACTGCGCGCTCACTCGAATTGCTGAACAGGTTGTTGAGTAATTCATTGGTTGCCGACATCCGCAAGGGCGATAAGGATTTTGTGAAATTCAGTCCGGTGGCGTTGCAGTTCAGCCAATACCAGGACATCTTTTTCACCAATGGCTACGTGCAGTTTTCCGCGAATATGGAACAACATTCAAACAGGCTGTGGCAAGTGAAGTTGGAAGGACAGCCCTCAGGAACGCCTGTTTTCGTCACCAATCATTATACGGGCGAAAAAGAAATCCTCATGCAGGATTCGCTCCACATTCTTTATCTCATCACCAAAGCAGGACGCATTCTCTGGAAACATCAACTCGACAGCCCAGTGATGAGTGAGATTTATTTGATTGATTTTTATGAGAACACCAAGTTGCAATATGCCTTTAATACGAAAGGAAAAATTTATCTCATTGACCGCAAGGGCGAAAACGTCTCAAACTATCCAATTAAGCTCCCCGCTGCCGCAACCAACGGCATGTTGCTGGTTGATTATGAAAAGAAGAAAGACTACCGCATGTTCGTGGCGTGTGCAAACGGTAAGATCTATGGCTATTACAAAAGCGGTAAACCCTTGCCGGGCTGGAGTCCGCAGGAGAAAGTGGGCATTGTGAAATTCCCCATGCGTTATGTGTTCTCACAAGGCAAAGATTATCTCATTGCGACCAATGAAGCGGGCGACATCCACTTCTTTAACCGCAAGGGCGACCGCAGAAACAAACCTGTGAAACTCGAAAAGAATTTCACCAACGACTTCCGGATGCGCCTCACCGAAAGCGGCTTCCAGTTGTTCAATGTTGACAAGGAAGGAACCGTTTACAAAGTGCATCACAATGGCGCGTCCAGCAGCCAGAAGCAACCTGCGCTGCCGCAAAGCTTCTTCGACTTCCAATACACTGACCTGAATGGCGATGGCAGTTACGAGATGATTTTCATTGATTCGTTTGCGGCAAAAGTGTTCAATGAGAAATTAGAAGAAATTGCCACGCCTACCTTTAATCAAAAAATTGATAAAGCTTTCCTGCTCAACACATCAGGACAAAAAGGCATCGGGTATCTCTCTTCCGCCAGCGGAAAAATTTATTACACCGATGAGAACTACCAGCCCAATGCTGCCTTCCCGCTCAATGGCTGCACACCCTTTATCGCTGCCGACCTTTTTGAAACGGGCAGAAAAGTGATCATAGCAGGCGACTGCGAAGGCTGGATAAATGCCTATCAGGTGAAGTAAGCCGGCTGATAATGGCATCCTCTTTTCCGTATTTTCCCATCATTTTCTGAGTCCACTTTTCCATTTGGCAGCACGGATTTTGCATTGGAAGCAGTGGATTTCCCACTTGCCGCCTCGGATTTTGCATTGGAAGCAGTGGATTTCCCACTTGCCGCCTCGGATTTCCGGTTGGAAGCAGTGGATTTCCGAAAAGTGAGCGCCACTTTTGGAAAAGTAGCAGTCACTTTTCCATTTGCCGCGCTCTCAAATGCATTTGCCAAGCTCGCAAATGGCAGGAAAATTGGGATTTTAACCTGTTAAAGGGTTTTATTGAGTGTTTCGCGGGCATTCGTTTTCGTCAATAGATACTGTTATCCTTTTGACGAGGGCGCTACGAGTGCGACCGGTAAATAGTCGTCCCTCAAAAACATTAACAAGTATTGATTTCATTGGGCTTTATAGCAAAAGCAGTGGATAAAAATCTGCCAGATTCGGAGGTTACAAGCAAAAAAGTCGGCAGATTTGTTGCATGATAACAAAGCCAAAAAACACCGCTCAGTTGGGATTCTATTCCACCTTTGAGGAGCAACTGGATCAGCAGCATCCGTTATACATCTTAGCCAACAAAATAAATTGGCGGCAATTTGAAGATGCTCTTGCCAAACACTACAGTCAAAAGATGGGCGCGCCAGCCAAACCGATTCGGTTGATGGTGTCGCTGCTCATCCTCAAACAACTGCGCA
>Ga0163154_10010476_pt1 | contig 10292 bp, 9 predicted proteins | sample OliLakLV19MP9P1_FD_148649 | JGI IMG/M metagenome (GOLD analysis project Ga0163154, IMG submission 148649) | Freshwater microbial mat bacterial communities from Lake Vanda, McMurdo Dry Valleys, Antarctica - Oligotrophic Lake LV.19.MP9.P1 | ecosystem: Environmental > Aquatic > Freshwater > Lake >...
GTCTTAAATCAGACCAAAATTTTTTCATAGAGTTACTCGCTCGCAATGACACGCCCAGCAAGAGCATCCGCGCGCATCCTCAACGCCTTTTTTTGTGTTATGTTAGCCTACTTGTCAGCGTTGATGTTCATCACAAACGAACTTGTTTGCAGGCAGCGTGTTGGTGAAGAACACCAACACGGGCGAAGCACAAAGTCAAATTCAGGCAATTATCGCTACCTTCGCCCAAAGTTTTCTATAGAAATAGACACAACTATACACCTCACTATTTAACGAGTAAGAATATGCCAGCTTTTAGCGCACACCAAATAGAAGAAATCAACGAACTTATTGTGCAGATTGAAAAAGTAGTGAAGCCCAAAAGTGAAATTGGCGCGCAAGACAAAGTGTTGCTCAACGCCTTGCTCAAGGGTCAAGCTCCAAAGAAGGAAGCTACTTTTTTTAAATGCAAGCGCGAGTTTTCAGAAACTATTGTAACACATTTCATGAAGGAGAAGGGTGTTGCCAAAAGCCGCTATCATAAAAATAATCAAGCGTATATTTTTATAGTGAAGTAGCTTTTTAAACTACTTGTATCTTCCTTGTGGTTTGAAACAACACATCACGGAAAAGTTCTTGGCTTCTTAGCGGAGTTTTCACAACCTTAATTTGTGTACTGAAAGATTACTTCATTTTTCTTCGAACTGAATCGCGGAGTCCAAGGCGCTACTCAGCTTGGAAGAAGTTTTTCTAGTTACTAGATTTTGAGACAATAAAACTTATTTGTTGATTTATGTCGTTTGATTACTTTAAAATGAAAAAGTTAAAAATTTCTTTAGTCCTATTTTTCCTGATTTCTTCGCTAAACGCTCAGTCCTTGATGTCTAAAATCAGTGACAGCAGTGTTGAAGAAATATTAAATAGACCAGCACTTATAAGCTTCTACAATGACTAGCTGATCAATTGTACTCTGGTATCGGCACTTTTAACTAAGGGTAGCCTTATGAATATATCATTAAGACTTATTGATGGTTCAAAACAAAAAATTAAATTAGATCAAATCAAGTGGGTTAAGATCAGACTCACAAATTCTATAAAGTTTTCTATTCGAGATGAATCTGGTAACACAGTAAAACATGTCATTAATTCGTATGTTGTATTTGAGCATCCTTTTTCAACTAAAGGCAAACCTAAGCCAACACTTATCCAGCTTTTAAATTCTGGGTTTGATAGCAGAATTAAGATATTTGCAGATTCAAATGTTGCGACAGATAAGTAGATTTTGATAAGGGGTGTACCCCTTTCTTCTAACGATGAAATTAGTTCATATTTTTTTGTTAAGAATGTAGAGGTAATAAATGTCAGGCCTTCAGACTATCAGAAAAAGTTTGACAAACTTTATGGTGATTGTGGGCCTTTTATGGCTTCAGTTAAACCAGAGCAAACTGGATTTGAAAACCTTATCGGACATTTAATTCTGTACGAGCGACTCTGCACCAACTAGCTGTTTTACATAGTCAAAACTGATATATAATTGCGTTAATATTCATACCAGCACCAACAGAGGCAAAGGCAACTTTGTCACCGGGGTTGATAGTCTGATCTTTCATCTCACCTTTAAGCATTAAGTCGAGCAGCGTAGGAATTGTAGCTACCGAACTATTGCCTAACCAGGAAATGCTCATGGGCATTATACTTCGATTCGTAAACTCAAGATCATATAATTTAAAAAGTCGCTGCACAATGGCTTCATCCATTTTTTCATTCGCCTGATGGATTAATATCTTCTTGATTTCTGAAATGTGGGTATTGGCTTTGTCGAGTGCAGTCTTAACTACATGGGGAACGTGCGTAAGCGCAAACTCATATAGTTTACGGCCATTCATTTTAATAAAAAGATCGTCATTATTTTCGAAAGCCTTATACGAGTGATCCATGTTTAACAACATGGCATGTTCGCTTGCGTAAGTTTGAGTTTTATGGGAAAGAATTCCTTTTCCGGTTGAAGCTGCTTCCAGAATAACAGCTCCGGCACCATCGGCATAAATCATGGAATCACGATCATGCGGGTCAATAATCCGCGAAAGTGTTTCAGCGCTAATTACTAAGCAACGCTTAGCATCACCCGAACGAATAAAATAGTTTGCCTGAATAACACCCTCCAGCCAACCCGGGCATCCAAAGGGAAGGTCGTAGGCAACGCAATCCGGATTTACTATTTGCAATAAATATTTTATTCGCGAGGCAAGGGTTGGGACTATGTCAACGCGATTACTTCCATACATTACATCGCCAAAGTTGTGCGCTACAATAATGTAGTCGAGCGATTCTTTTTCAATATCCGAAGTTTGCAGCACTTGTTGTGCCGCTAGGTAGCCGAGGTCTGATGCGTTTTGATCGGGTCGCGCATAACAGCGCTCTTCAATGCCCGTTATGGATTTAAACTTGTCGACAATATGCGCGTTATCTTTTCTGATAAGCGAGCCGTCTTTCTCGTAAAATGTGTGTTTAATAAATTCACGATTGATGATTTTTATTTCAGGAATATAACTACCGGTAGCAACTATTACTGATTGAATGGACTGGTTCCGCATGAATAACCGGAATTTTTTTGTTTAGGTATCGCAAAGTAAGTTGCACGTTTATACAAGTACAACTATTTGACTTAATTCCTTCAAACAATGAACGCTCGTAAGGAAACGGGCAACTACTTTTATTTGATCACGATTTTTACAATCTTCAAGAAATTTAATTCAATTTGAATGAGTACAGTTACACTTGACAAACTTCTGGGTATTCAATATCCCATCATTGTGGCACCTATGTTTTTAATCTCCAACACCAAAATGGTTAAAGCTGCTTTGGCAAATGGAATAACGGCTGCTTTTCCGGCTTTAAATTACAGAACCGATCAAGAATTACGCGCGGCTATTGCCGAGATAAAAGCATTTACCGATAAACCTTTTGGCGTCAACTTGATAGTGAATAAATCGAACCTAAAATATAAAGGTCAGCTTGATACGTTGTTGGAATTAAAGGTTGGCTACATTATTACGTCACTGGGTAATCCGCAAGAAGTAATTGAACGTTGTAAACCGTTAGGTATTAAAGTTTTTTGTGATGTGGTGGATTTGGCCTATGCAAAAAAAGTAGAGAGTCAGGGTGCTGATGCAGTGATTGCTGTAAACAATCGCGCAGGCGGACATGCAGGAAAACTCTCGCCAAAAGAGTTGATTACACTGCTAAAAGAGAATTGTTCTATCCCGGTTATTTCTGCGGGCGGCATTGCCCATGGTAAGGATTTAAAAGAGGTGATGAGTTGGGGTGCGGCCGGAGCTTCAATCGGCACCATCTTTATTGCGTGTGATGAAGCTGACATCTCACCTGAATACAAACAAGCGATGATTGATTATGGCGAGAAAGATATTGTATTGACAACGAAACTTTCTGGTTCTGCTCTTACCGTAATCAATACTCCGTATGTGCAACAATTAGGAACCGAAGCAAATTGGTTGGAACGGATTTTAAATAATAACAAAACCTTAAAGAAGTATGCCAAGATGTTGATCGCCTATCGCGGGATGAAGCAAGTCGAGAAGGCTGCGTTTGGGGCAACCTATAAAACAGTTTGGTGTGCAGGCCCAGCGATTGAACATGTGAAAAGTATTCGGTCAATGGCTGAGATTGTTAAAACACTAATAACGGAATTTGATAATGCATAATTTAAACCGCAAGGGTGCGCTATTTTTTGCCATTAAGAGCATTAAGGAATGAAGAGATTGTCATAGGCTATGTATGGAACAGATGCCTTCTTAATCAACTTAATTTCTTAATGCTTTTAATGTTAGAGATTTTGTGGCTTAGTGTCCTAGAGGTTTGTCTTTTACTTTTACCCGGTAATATTTTTTACCATTAGGAGCACTAAGAAATGAAGAGATTGTCAATGGTTATGTGTCCTCTTAATGAACTTAATTTCTTAACTATTTAATGTTAAAGAATTTGTGATTTAGTGTCTTTGTGGCAAAAAATTTTAATCTATGAATGAAAAAAAACACTGGGAAAACATCGCGCCAAGTTATAATGACGAAATCTTTGATGTGTATGCCAGCGACAGAAATAAAAAACTTCCGCAATACATTAGTAAGCATGGGGGTAAAAATAAATCGGCTATTGACTTTGGATGCGGCAATGGAAAATCCTTTCAATACCTGGCGCCAAACTTTGACCAGATAGTAGGGCTTGACATCAGCAAAGGGTTGTTGAAGCAAGCAAAGAAACAGGGTTATAGCAACATTGAATTAAAGCAAGCCGATCTTACAAAGAAGAGTTTGTTATTACCAAAATCAGATTTTGTATTCTGTTGTAATGTGATCATGTTCCCTAATCTTGATAAGAATCATCGGGCAATTGAAAATGTTTACCATTCACTTAAACCCGGAGGGTCAGCCTTATTGGTTTTGCCATCATTAGATTCTGCATTCTTTGCCTCATGGCGATTAATTGATGTTTATAAAAAGGACGGTGTGAAAGCCAATAAGATTCCAAATAGTGAGTTTAATTATTTTAAGGGCTCAAAACGTGATTTGGTTCAGGGCATCATTCACATTGATGGCGTGCCCACTAAGCATTACTCAGAATCGGAGATTCACGTGACATTTAAAGAGCATGGATTTAAAATAACCGCGATAGAGAGACTTGAGTACAATTGGGAAACTGAAATTGATCCGGCACCCATCTGGCTTAAAGACCCATATCCGTGGGATTGGCTTGTTGAACTGAAAAAACTCTGACGAATTTACTTCAGGTTTCATAACTTTATAGTTACGTTCTACTTTTAAATCTCAACTTATCTCATACTTTATGTTTCGTTTATTCAAACAACTACTGCTTGTCGTTTTTGCAGGTCTCTTTTTTCAATCCTGCAAACAAAATGAAGCTCCGAGTAACTTAGCGTTAAGTGGTGTAATACCAAAGCCAGTTTCAGTTACATCAACAGGGGAAAGATATTCGCTAACCAACAAGACACAAATTTTTGTTACGGGTGATAATGCAGAACTTAAGAATGCTGCTACTATTTTCTCTGACCGACTCAACGAGATTGCAGATCTTAATCTTACTGTTTCCAATTCAGGCGAAGCGCCTGATAGCGAGGCTCTTTTACTGACTTTGAATGCAGATCCAAAATTAGGGGCGGAGGGCTATGAACTTAGTATCTCGGAAAAGCAAATTATTTTGAATGCAAATCAGCCCGCTGGAATTTTCATGGGGTTACAAACCCTTCTCCAACTTGTTCCAGTTACTAAAGATGTTTCTCAGAATGATTCGTTTGTAATCCCAACCGGAACCATTATCGATTATCCAACATACGCTTGGCGCGGATCGATGTTAGATGTTGCTCGTCATTTTTTTAGTGTGGAAGATGTGAAGCGTTACATCGACTTGATAAGCTATTATAAAATGAATGTGCTACACCTTCACTTAAGTGATGATCAAGGCTGGCGAATTGAAATAAAGTCGTGGCCAAATTTGGCGCTGCATGGTGGCAGCACACAAGTGGGTGGTGCCAAAGGCGGTTTTTACACACAAGAACAGTATAAAGAAATTGTTGCGTATGCTGCAAGTCGCTACATAACCATTGTCCCCGAGATTGATCTTCCCGGTCATATCAATTCAGCGTTGGCTTCCTATGGCGAATTGAATGGTGGCACCGTTGTTCCTATTGAAGGAAGATATAAAGGACAAACTTCAACGGAAGGAATATTGGGTACAAAGTCAAAGCCTACTGAGTTATATACCGGTATTGAAGTAGGATGGAGTACCTTGAGAGTTGAGAAACCTGAGAGTTTTAAATTTGTTGATGATGTGTTGCGCGAGTTGGCAGCCATTACACCCGGACCATATCTTCACATTGGTGGTGATGAGGCGCATGTAACAAAGAAAGAAGACTACATTGTTTTCATCAATCGCTTTAGCGAAATGGTGAAAGCCCATGGAAAGAAAATGATTGGCTGGGAAGAAATTGCGCAGGCTGACATTGACGAAAATGCAATTGCCCAACATTGGGCTAATAAAAAATATGCGCAGCTGGCTGCTGAGAAGGGTGCTCAGATAATCATGTCGCCTTCTACAAAGGTTTATTTGGATATGCAATATGATTCTTCATCGAAACTTGGATTGCATTGGGCAGCCTACATCGAAGTGGATGATGCCTATAACTGGGATCCGGCAACTCAAGTGGATGGAGTAAGCAAGGATCAAATTTTAGGTGTTGAGACTCCACTCTGGAGTGAGACACTTGTTACCATGAAAGACATAGAGTACATGTTGTTTCCACGGCTGCCCGGGATTGCAGAGATCGGCTGGTCACCTGCCGAAGGAAGAAGCTGGGATGAATACAAAGTACGATTAGGAAATCATGCACCCTTTATGAGAACGCTTGGTATAGGATTTTATCCGTCAAAAAAAGTAGCGTGGGTTGAATAGTGTTGATTTTTATCATTCAATTCAATGCGACTAATCAGCTTGCATTCAACTTTATTTTTTGAACTTAAGACCAATGAATGAATTATGGTAAGAGGAATTATTATTGTGCTGTTGTTTACGCTGACTGCCTGCGAGGTTCATGTAAAAAATGTCTATGACAAAACAGTTGACTTTAGCGAGTATAAAACATTCTGTTGGATGAATGGTTGCGAGTTTGACTTTGATGGACCGGGCTACTTCAAAGATAGTCTGGTGCGAAAAAATCTCAAGGCTGCAATTATTTCAGAACTGAAAGAGAAAGGACTTACTATAGACACCGATAACCCCGACTTGTTGATTGGCTTTACAGTAGCATTAACGGACGAGCAAGCAATTATTTTCAATCGGCCAGAGGAATCACAATTCAATATTCAACCACTTGAACACGAACGTGAGATAATCAACTATCTCAAAGGATCAATTATCATTGGCATGGCTGATAAAAAACAAAGCCGAATGGTTTGGGAATCTCAAGCGATTGGCTACTTGGAAAGAAGGCCGGATTTTACCCCTGAAGATATTCAGAAGGGAATAAAGAAGGTTTTCAAAAATTACCCACCTAAAAAGAGAAATTGATTATAGCTGAGCTTCGGCTTCCATTTCAATTAAATATTCGTCACCAATTAAATCAGCACGCACCATGGTGTTGGCGGGTTGAATGTCTTTGAAACGTTCGCCATGTACACGTGCTATGATTTCCCAATCTGAAATATTTCGAATAAAGATTCGAGTTCGCACAACATCGTTTAATGTTCCGCCAAGCGATTGAATAGCGCCTTCAATTTTATCGATTACAAAATGAGTTTGCGCAGTGGCATCATTACCGCCAATTGATTTTGAACCATGAGTAGCCGTTGTGCCGGATACCTGAATGCTATTTCCTTTGCGCACCGCTCGGCTAAAGCCTGCAAGGTCTTCCCAGATTGTTCCGCTTAATGCTTTCGTTCGGCCATCACTTCCAGTGTAAGAAGGAAAGGGTGGTGGAATCGTTTCCACGTGATGACTTAAATCTCCAGAAGCTGTTAAGAAAGGTGGCTTGCGGTATTCATCTCCACAGTCGCCAGGAATGGAATCTAATTCTGCGCATGCAGCTTGTAAAAGTTTTTTGCTTTCCACTGAAAGAGAAAATGAAAGCAACGCTGCGTTCTCTTTTATGTGTTCACTCTTACCTAAGCGCGCCCCGATTATGACACCACCAACGGCAGGTTGCTCTAACATGAAACGACTTGCAACATTGGCCATTGACGTTGAGTGATTTTTTGCAACATTAGCCAACACAGCAAGAAGTTTCTGAAATTTTGACCAGCCACCAGCGGCATCTATAAACCGTTTGTATTTCATTTGCGACCAGGTAAGTGATTGGTCTTGTTTCGGTTCAGGTTTACTAACAGCCGAACATTGTGCTGTATGCACAAGTCAGTCATTGATTTGGAAGCCCGCTGATCGATTAATGAATAACAAACCTGATTGCTTACCACTTCAATTCCACTGTGTAACACTATGCGGAGATGGGCCGTATCAAAATTGGTAAGTCCTAAGCATTGAATGAGTCCTTCGGATTTTAATTCTTGCAGCCAATATAGGCAGTCGAGCCAGTTTGGATCGGTATAGTTCCAGGCATGAAACTGCATCAAATCGATTCGTTCGCTTTGCAATCTTACTAATGATTTTTGAACAGCCTCGCGCACGTGTTCTTTTTTAACCTTGCCGGGAGTGGGCACCCACTTAGTAAGCAGTTGCGATTTTCCGTGCGAATATTTTTTATGAAAGACTCCGGCAATATCTTCTGCTGAGCCATAGTGATCGGCCATATCGAATGTAGTTAAGCCTGCTTCGAAATATTGATTCATAGCGTGTGCACCTTCAGCAAGATCAACTTTTTCACCATTTCGTTCGAGGTCGGCAATTTGCCACATGCCAATAAGAACTTTTGAAATTTTTAAACCTGATGCTAACTCAGTAAGGTGATCATTCTTAGAACTCATGATTCGGGCGGTAATGTGTGGAAAAGTTTTTTTGTGTCAACACCTGATTTTTTCAAGCGCAACCAAAAGACGTAAAATAGAATAGAGGCAAATGTCATAACCAGCAGCCAAACCGGGGTTGAATGAAAATACCAGGCTGCAACTTCAGTAGATAAATCTTTCATTATATGAATGATCAGAAAACCCGCCAGCCATAGCATTCCTGCTAAAGCCAAAATCTGTTGTAACCTTCGAGATTTAAATATTTTAATTTCATCGGCCAGGGTAGGATTTGTTTTCGGCAGCATCAACACCGACAAACACATCAGTAAAAAATTAACCAACATGGAGGTGACCATAATATCAATTCCTAAAAAAAAGTCTCCGGCAAAATGACTTCCTAAAATTCCAACCGTTGCCATTACACCGCTTAATACAATAGCAATATGGGGTGTTTGGTATTTGGTGTGTATTGCTGAAATCCGTTTCGGAAAAATTCCATCTTCCGCCCACGAAAACATAAGTCGTGATACCGATAAAATCATGGCGGGTAAATCATTCATCAGCGCAAGCGCAGCGCCAAGTACTATTGGCACAGCCCAACCCGATGGCAGAACATAACTCAACAAACCAGGTGCGGTAACATCTTTAAGTAATGATTGTTGCGCAACAAAACTCCAGGGCACTGTGTGGTATACCGCCAAAGTAAATAGAATGTAAAATGAACTTACTACTACTATGGCAATACCAATGGCGCGTGGCAAATTGTGCGAAGGATTTTTAGCTTCACCACCTGCTTGCGCGATGGAATCAAAGCCAATAAAACTTGAAAACAAAAGCGCAGAACCAGCGAGGAATGTACGCCAGTTAAACTCGACAATTGTGCTTGGTAAAGAAATCCCTTCTTTCGCCATCACGGCTTCAGCAAAATCCTGATGGTTAAATATCAGTCCAGCAACTATAACAATGGCACCTAATCCAAACATGATGAACATCAGTGGCACAACCGTGCGTTCGTAAAGTTTTATCCCGCGGATATTGATCAGCACAAACGCCCATAAAAAGAATAGTGACAACGCAACACGCACAGTACCTTGATCAAGTATTATAGCAACTTCTGTCCATTGCAGCGCACTAGCTACATCTCGTAAAAAAGGAACAATAACATACGATACAACTCCGATGGCAATCGAGAGTCCAAACCATTGCGAGAAGCTGGCAATGAAACCCAGGTAGGGGCTAATTGCGCGACTTGCATAAATATAGCTTCCGCCCGCTCGTGGCATGGCCGAGGCTAGAATTATGTAAGCAAATGCCGCGAGTGTTGCGGGTATGGCTGCAAATAAAAATGCAGGGAGAACATAGGGGCCAATGCCCGACACATTTCGTTGTATCATAAAAGGTACAACGTAAATGGATGCGCCAATCATGGAGCAAATGCCGGTGGCGGCCAAGCCCATTAGACCAAGTTGGCGAGGAAGAACAGAGTTTTTAGAATTTGTCAAGCATCAAAAAGCGAAAAATAGAGGATTTGTAATGCAAACACAATCCGCCTGTAAAAGTGAAGACTGACGAATCTTTAACATTAAGATAGTTAAGAGATTAAGATCATTAAGAAGATAAACACTTGATTCCTTAATCATTCTATGGCCAAAAAATATCACCGGTTAAAATTTATAGCCTTTGCGCAATACCACTTACTTATATGGTCTTAAACCAGCTTCAACTCTGAAACTACATACTGACCAAGGTAGTCATCTATCTCTTTAAAGAAAGGTTCATTCGTTAAATGTGTAACCGCTTTAGCAAGTAATTGCTGCACAACAG